>Ga0334888_1001820_pt1 | contig 25601 bp, 16 predicted proteins | sample GraSluR1_MG_FD_207227 | JGI IMG/M metagenome (GOLD analysis project Ga0334888, IMG submission 207227) | Sludge microbial communities from methane-producing bioreactor in Wageningen University, Netherlands - Granular Sludge_3_08-R1 | ecosystem: Engineered > Bioreactor > Anaerobic > Unclassified ...
ATGATTGGATAGATTGGGGAGTAGCATTCCTTGGCAGGAATTAGGTTATCGTCAAGACGGATACAATCCCGCGTGAGAAAATTTCATGTGAGGAAATCCCGGTAACCTTTGCGCGAAACGCGTTTGCGAGACCAACACAACATTTGTGTTGGTTTTTTTGTTAAAATGGTATCAATGGGATCGACAAATTCTAACTGGAAAAGAGGGTCGAATGAACCGATGGTTTGAAAAAACAGTGGAGGATGTCCTCCAGGAAATGGATAGTGACCTTGAGCACGGCCTGACCTCCGAAGAGGCGGCCCGGCGGCAAGAGAAATATGGTCTCAATGAACTGGAGGATCGCGGCACCAAAAGCCCGTGGAAGATCCTCTGGGAGCAGCTCACCGAGACGATGGTGGTGATGTTGATCATTTCAGCTGTGATCACCCTGCTGTTGGGAGAATACAAGGATGCGATTGCGATTTTGGTGATTGTGGTATTGAACTCGATTTTGGGTTTCAGCCAGGAATATCGTGCTGAACAGGCGATGGCGGCCTTGAAGAAAATGGCCGTGCCCACGGTACGGGTGCGCAGGGATGGGCATATTGTTGAACTTCCAGCCCAGCAGCTGGTGCCAGGCGATATCATCACTCTCGAAGCGGGGAATGCTGTCCCGGGGGATGGCAGTCTGGTGGAAAGCGTGAATTTGCGTGTGCAGGAAGCGGTGCTGACCGGTGAGTCCGAACCGGTCGAAAAGGATACGGATGCCATTCACAAAGAGCACCCAGCCCTCGGTGACCAGCATAATCGTATCTTTATGGGCACGGTTGTAACCTATGGCCGCGGCACGGCTGTGATCACCGAAACGGGTATGCAGACTGAACTGGGCAAGATTGCCGAGATGATCCAGTCTGTTGGCAGTGAACAGACCCCTTTGCAGCGCCGTTTGGACCAGCTGGGAAAGACGTTGGCGATGGTTGCCCTGGGGATCGTCGCTGTGGTAATCGTTTTGGGTTTGCTGCGCGGGGAAGACCTGCGTACCATGTTCCTGACGGCGATCAGCATGGCTGTTGCTGCTGTGCCGGAAGGCCTTCCGGCGGTGGTCACGATTGCGCTGGCGGTTGGCGCCCAGCGTATGCTCAAGCGAAACGCCCTGATCCGTAAATTACCAGCGGTCGAAACCCTCGGCTCGGTTACCACGATTTGTTCTGACAAGACCGGCACCCTGACCGAGAATCGAATGACGGTGACGCTGGTGGATGTGGCGGGCAACCGGTTGGATTTGCAGCAAAATCTGAGCGATTACAGCCCTACGGTCAGCAAATCTGCGGCGGTTGCACCGGTGCTTGACGAGAATAATGCCGTGGCGTTGATGCTCGTCGGCGGCAGTCTGTGCAATGACGCGGTTCTGGAAAAGAAGGCGGAGGAGTTTTCAGCCGTAGGCGACCCAACAGAAGGGGCGCTGGTGGTGGCTGCTGCCCAGGCTGGTTTGTGGAAGTCGGAGCTGGAAAACGCGCTGCCGCGCGTAGCCGAGCTGCCATTTGACTCGGATCGCAAACGCATGAGCACATTTCATCAAATATCGGATCAACAGCAATTACCGGATGAACTGCGCGATTTGTTGGCCGCCTCTGTCTTTGAAGAAGATATCCCTTATGTGATGTTTACCAAGGGGGCAGTAGACGGTTTACTGGAAGTTTCAGACAGGGTCTGGTCAGACGGCGAGATGATCAAAATGGATGAGGCCTGGCACAAACGTGTTCAGGATGCCAATGATGATCTGGCGCTGAAAGGAATGCGCGTGCTGGGGGTGGCTTTCCGCCAGTGTTCCGCAGTGGACAGCAAGCAGGTCTCAGAGGAAATGGAGCAGGACCTGGTATTTGTGGGCATGTTTGCGATGATCGACCCGGCCCGTCCTGAAGTGAAAGCAGCGGTGAAAACGGCCAAAGAAGCCGGCGTGCGTCCGATGATGATCACCGGCGACCACCCGTTGACTGCCTTGCATATTGCCAAAGAGCTGGGTATTACGGACAATGACGAAGTCATCACCGGGGCGGAACTGGAAAAGATGGACGCGGAGCAACTGAAAGAGCGGGTGAAAACTGCTTCGGTTTTTGCACGGGTTTCTCCGGAGCACAAATTGAACATCGTCACTGCACTGCAGGAGCTGGGACAAATTGTGGCAATGACCGGGGACGGGGTCAATGATGCGCCGGCGCTTAAGAAGGCGGATATCGGTGTGGCAATGGGTATCACCGGTACAGACGTTTCCAAAGAGGCGGCTGATATGGTCTTGCTGGATGACAATTTTGCCACGATTGTGTCATCAGTTAAGGAAGGCCGCCGCATCTACGAGAATATTCGCAAATTCGTCAAATACACGATGACTTCCAATTTTGGTGAGATCATTGTGATGCTGGTCGGACCGTTTGTCGGGCTGGGCCTGCCGCTGCTGCCGCTGCAAATTTTGTGGGTCAATCTGGTGACCGACGGTCTGCCCGGCCTGGCTTTAACCCAGGAACCCGCTGAACCCAATACGATGAAGCGCCCGCCGCGTGACCCGGAGGAGAACATGTTCAGCCGCGGGATGGGAACGGATGTACTCTGGATTGGTACTTTGATGGGCGTTCTCTCCCTGCTGGTGGGTTTGTGGGCATTCCATTTTGACCATGCATCTGCCTGGCAAACGATGATCTTTACCACTCTGACCCTGGCACAGATGGGCAACGCGCTGGCTTCCCGTTCAGAACACCAGACATTGTGGGAAGCTGGATTATTTACCAATCTCTCTTTGTTGGGGGCAGTACTGCTCACCTTCGGCCTGCAAATGGCGGTGGTTTACCTGCCCTTCCTGCAGAATATTTTCAAAACCCGATCCCTGACCCTGCTGGAAGTGGGGATCAGTTTGGGCGCCAGCGTGCTGGTATTGCTGGTGATCGACGGCGTCAAGCTGCTTAAGCGGGCTTTCAAATCCCGTTAACACACGAACGGCGTTTTAAAAGAACGGTGCGCAAATCCAGCATGATAGTTTTGCGCACCTTTTTTGGGCTTGTAGATGACTGAAATTGCCCGTTTCTTCTGTAAAGGTTGACAAATGCCGAATATCCGTTAAAATACTTGACAGCATTGCCGAAGTGGCGGAACTGGCAGACGCGCTACGTTCAGGGCGTAGTGAGCATTACGCTCGTGAGGGTTCAAATCCCTCCTTCGGCACAAAATCCCCTCGTTTTCGAGGGGATTGCTATTTAATGGCCTTGCTCTTGCAACTATCTTTTTAGCGGTCTCGCATGGTTTTTTACTCATGCAAAGCTGCCAGGAAAAAAGGTATTTTAAAAAAGCCCCATTCGAAAAGGAGATGTTTTGTGAAAGGGTTCCTTTAAGAAAATCGTGAGTGGCTCCGTGATTTCTTGAATTGATTGGGGAGTTAAGGTAAGATAGAAATATGAAGAGACTGATCCTCGAATTTTGGTCAAAATTGAAAATCCGGCTGCAGCGGGATGCGGGTATCAAGGATGCGCGGTTGCTATTAGGGATGGTGATCGGCATGTTTGTGGTGGTGCTGATGACCACGCTGAATGCCCGCATTTCGGAATTGAAACGGATGGAAACCCACCGGGCGGAACTGGCTGCTGAGGTAGCGCAGCTGCTGGAAACGCGGGAGGCCTTGCAAACCCAGGTGGTGTATGCCGGGTCGGATGCCGCAGTGGCCGACTGGGCGCGCGGTGAGGGGCATATGAAGCAGGAAGGTGACCATATTGTTGTTCCTGTGCCCGAGGAAGGCGCAGCGCCGGCAGCGGCGGCAATCCGCGAGCCAACACCACCGCCTCCCACTCCCTGGGAAGTATGGCAGGCTTTGTTTTTTGAGAAATAAACGTAAAGATTGACACAGCGCACACCGTTTGGCGGTGTGCGCTGTCTTGTTTTCGGGGGCGGTTTATTTTTTCAGCAGATGCACAACTTGATCTTCTGTCAATTCGTCCAGCGTGGGGGTGATCAGATCGGCAGCCTGGAGGTTTTCCAGCGGGTTGGAGGTGCCGACGGCGAGGCATTTCATCCCGGCTGCTTTGGCGGAGGCGATACCCGCGGGGGCGTCTTCGATCACCAGACATTGTGCGGCGGACAGGCCGAGCATCTCGGCGGCTTTCAGGAAACCGTCCGGGGCAGGTTTTCCGGGCAGGTGCATGCTGATCGTAGAGAGGAGCGTTTCAAAATAAGGCGTCAACCCCAGCGAGCGGGTCAAGGTTTCGATATTTTCGGCAAAGTTGGTAGAGACGACCACCTGGCGGAGGCCCCATTTTTGGAAGGTGCCCAGCCAATGCCGCACGCCGGGCAGGGGCGGCAAGGCTTCCGCTGCGGCAAGCTGGCGATAGCGGGCGTTCTTTTCCATCACCATTGCCTGGAAGGCATTTTCTTCCATGTGGGGGGCAACCTGACGCATGATGAGATGGTCATCCATGCCAAACAGGATGGTATAGGTTTCGTGGGGCAGATCGTAACCGTGTTTTTTCAGGGTGGTGATGTGGGCCTGGTAATGCAGTTCGGCCGTGTTGACCAAGGTGCCGTCCATGTCCCACAGGACGGCTTTGACGGGGGTGTTTTTCAATGGATGATCCTCTTTTGTTTGATTGTAGTAACGACTTTAGTCGTTACAGTTTGCGAGTGGAACCACTAAAGTGGTTACTACAAGGATATTTCCCTCCGTATTCCCAGCAGGGTGACATCATCGGAGATTTCCCGCTCCCCGCGAAAGTCCGTCACGACTTTGATGACGGTGTCCAGAATATCGTGGATGGTCTGGCCTTGCAGACTGGCGAGCAAGGTTTCCAGACGCCTTTCGCCAAACATCTCCTCGTCGGGCGAGAAGGCTTCGGTGACGCCGTCGGTGTAGCACAGCAGGCAGTCGCCTTCCTCCAGGGACAGGGTATGGTCTTGCAGTTCGATATCTTCCAACACGGCCAGGGCCATGCCGCCTTTGGGCAGGACTTCCGTTTTTCCGGAGCTGTGGCGGAGGACAAGGGGCTTGTTATGACCGGCGTTGGAGAAGGTCAGGGTTCCGCTTGTCAGATCAAGGATGGCATAGAAAACGGTGATGAACATGCCGTTCTGGGCATCCATCGCCAGCAGGTTATTGACGCGCTGCAAGACCTCTGCCGGTGAGGTTCTGCCATGGGTGACAGCGCGGACCAGGGTGCGGGTAACGGTCATATACAGGGCGGCGGGCATACCTTTGTCGGCCACGTCGGCGATCACCAGCCCCAATCTGTGATCATCTTGACGGATGATGTCGTAAAAATCCCCGCCGACTTCGCGGGCAGTAATCCAGTGCGCGTCGATTTCCCATCCTTCCAGTTCGGGCATGCGGTCTGGCAGGAAGGTTTGCTGAATGGTGCGGGCGGTGCTAAATTCCTGCTCCATGCGTTCGCGCAGCACCATTTCCTGCTGGAAGTGCTCGTTTTGGATGGCGAGGGCAATCTGCTGGGTGATGCCGGTGATCAATTCCATGCGCCGCGGGCGAAAGGCGGCGTCCGAATTCTGTTCGCGGGCCACCAGTACGCCGTAAAATTCATCCTTCATGATGACGGGAAAGCCCAGCAGATAATTGCTGCCGGGCAGCAGAGCCGGGGAGAGGGAGGGTAAGTCGGGCAGACATTCTTTACCCGCCCAGGCGGCAAAATCCACATCTTCCCCCAGCGGGCAGAAGACGATCCGTTTTTCTTCAAACACTTCATCCAGGGTTTTGAAAGTTCCCGGGGCAAAAATGGTCTGCATCAGTTCGTCTTCTTCCTGGCGGGAACCGGTGTGGGCCTGCAATGGGGTGAAATTGCCTGATTCTTCACGGCGATAGATAGCGCAGCCATTAATCCCGACCAGAATGGTCATCAGGTGGACGATCGTATCCAGGATGTCGATCAATTCGTTCTGGTTGGCGACCGCCTGCGAAACTTGCAGTAATACTGCGGTAATGTAGCCTTCCTCCTGACGTGCTTCCAGCAAAAGCTGGTTTTCAAGGGCCAGGGAGGTCTGGCGGGTGATGCCTTGCAGGATGGAAAGGGTTTGCTGGGCGTAGGACAGGCTTGCATCGGCCTGTCCCTGCTTGTGGTGGACGACCAGCAGGGCACCCAGCAGGGAATCGCGCACCTGCAGGGGCAGCAGGATCATGGTTTGATCGTCAGGGGCTTCAATCTCCGCCGGGATACCCAGGTCGTTATGCAGGTCTTCCAGAAAGGTGATCTCGCGCGTGGCGGCAAGCTGGCCCAGAGCCGGGGCGCGATGGCGGTCAAAGACAGGGGAGCTGCCTGGCGGGAGTTGAAGATTGTACTGGTCTTTGAAAATGAAGCTCTGCCGGTTTTCTTCCCACAGGAAGATGGCGCACATCTCGACCCCGACCAGCAGAGGGGTGATGCGCACCGTGGTTGCCAGCAGGTCTTCCAGGCTTTCCACGGCCTGGCTGGCCTCGGCAATTTGCAGGAGGACGGTGGAGATCCACGCCTGATTCTGCGCGTCGCCATACAGCCTGGCGTTGCGGATCGCCATGGCGCCATAGCTGGCGAAGGTGGTGGTCATTGCCTGACTTTCGGTGCCATAGCGGCCGGGCGTGTGATGCACCAGGGTGATGGCGCCCAGGGGCTGGTCGCCGATATACAGAGGGGTGGTGATCGAGGAGTAATTGGCGGGCATCTCCAGGGCTGCGCCGAGGGGATCGTAGTCGTCCTCTTCCTGCCGAATGACAGGTTCGCGGGAGGCGAGCATCTGATCCAGCCAGACGCGGACATCCTCCTGGAGACAATAGTGCTGGAGGCGGGCTGGATCGATTCCCTGTACCGCCGCCAGATTCATGCAGGGGTTGCCTTCGGGATTCAGCCGTGAATCCAGCAGCCAGATGGCCGAAGCGTCGCAGGGCAGGTTGCGGCCCAACTCCGAGAGGATCGTGTCGAGCAGGGTGTTCAGGTCGGCGTTGCTGGAGAGCAAACCGGCCACATCACGGAAGGAATCGCCCACCTGGCGGCGCCAGCGTTCGGAGCGGTACAGGTTAGCGTTGCGTATAGCCGTGGAGATGTTGGCGGCCAGGGCTTCCAGCAGGGGGATCTGCTTTTCATCAAATGCATCAACCTGGGTGCTTTGAATGTCAAGGACGCCCAGCACGGAATCAGCATAGATGAGCGGGATGCACAGTTCGGCCTGCGTGTTGGTGGGGGGGAAGTCTGTGGGCACGAAGAGCGGGTCTTTGCTGGCATCATTAACCAGCCGGATTTTGCCAGTGCGTGCCACCCAGGGGATGATCCCTTTCGGATTTTCGAGGTCATATTCGAGTTCGCGCTCGCGCATGGCCTGGCTGCGCGCCCCGCTGCCAATTTGATAGACCACCCGGCGGCGGGTGTTGTGTACGGTGAAGACATGCACAAAGGGGTAGCCGAAATGGGAGCGGATCATGGTCACAACGGCTTCCAACAGTTTATCCAGTTCAAGGATGGAGGTCAACTTGTGGCTGACTTCAAAGACCATGCGGGTTTGTTCGGCCTGCCATTTCAGATCACTGTACAGGCGGGCATCTTCCACAGCCAGGGCGATGGAGTTAGCCAGGGCGCGCAGCACGGTCATGTCGGTTTCATGGAAGGTGTCGAGACGGTCGCTCTGGATGTCCAGCACGCCGAGTACCTTTCCTTCGACGATCAGGGGCAGGGCGGCTTCCGATACGGTATCCGGCAGGCCGTCCACATGACGGAAGAGGGGTTCGTCGTGTACGTCGCGGGCGATCAGTTCCTGGCCGGTGTTGGCGACGTGACCGACGATGCCCTGGTTGAGATGCAGGGTCTTGACCGTGCGCTGATAGTCTGTTTCACCCGGGTTGGCTTCTGCGCGAAATTCAAGGAGATCCTCTTTTTCGTTGAGGGTGAAAACAGCGACATGGTAATAGTTAAAAGTCTCGCGGATCAGTTCGGTTACCCGGCGGCAGAGTTCGTCAAGGTCGTGTTCATTGGCAATCTGTGTGCTAACGGAACGAACGAGGGCCAGCTGTTCATCACGCCAGCGTTTGATCGTCTCCTGACGGGTGATTTGGAGAATGATGGAAACATAGGCACTCAGGCGATGCAGTTCGTTCATCTCTTCCAGACAGAGGGGCGGGCCTTCCAACCGCTGCACTTCCAGCACGGCCAGCAGCTTCTCCTGGGCGATCAGCGGGATGGTGGTCGCCAGCGGTTTTTCCATCCGGGCGCAGTTGGTGCCGTCCTGATCTCCTTTGTTGCGATAGCAAACCTGCCCGGTCATCATCGCCTGCTGCACGAGGAAGGGGGCGGCATCTTCGGGGATGGTTTCTGTATCGGGTTGGCCCGGCAGGGGGTAATGGGGTTGTGCCAGCCAGATTTTTGCGTTTGCGGTCAGGAGTTTGGATACGTATGTTTCGATGTGATTGGCCTGGATGCTGGCAGTGTTGTTTTTCAACAGGGTTTCGCCAAGCCGCAGCAGGTGCTGCCATTCCGGGTCACTGCCGGGTTGGCGTGTGTCCGGTTCGCAAATGTCGGCTTCGTAGTATTTGATCATGGTGAGGATGTTGCCCTCCCCCTCTTTGTATTTAAAACTGACTTCATCCATCATCTGATGCATGAAGTACAGCCCCAGGCCGTGCGCTTTGCGCTGGTCGAGGGGCACATTCAGGTTGGGCATATCGATTTCAGAGGGGTTGAAGGGCTTGCCTTGATCGGTGAGGGTGATCGTCAAGCTGGTTTCATCGAATTCGCAGCAGCACTCGATGTCGCCCTTGCCTTCGCCGCCATAGCCGTGTTCGATGATGTTCGAGCAGGCTTCGTCCACGGCGGTTTCGATGGCGTAGAGGGCCGTTTCGCCAAAGCCAGCCTGGCGCGCATGCTGGCGCACAAAGTCAGCGATCTTTTCGAGGTTTTCGTAATAGCCGGGGAAGGTTTGGGTTGGCATGGGGGTTCCGTTTGGATGTGGTTATATTTCACGTAAAGCTCACTTCGTGAAGGCGCAAAGAAATAATGTTTCTGTACGGTGGGATTATATCATTCTGAAAAGGTTTTGTATCCGGGTTTGGTTTTGTAACAAGGTAGGGGCGATTTGCAAATCGCCCCTACAAAGATGACGCCCAGAATGGCTTCTTCGAGTCCCGGTGGAGTATTTGGGGTTTGGAGCGCTATTGCAGGTCGGCGATGGTGAAAATATAGGATCGAAGCTTCCTGTTTTTCAGCATCCCATATCCAAACTTCATACATGTTCAAGGTTTTCACAATGGGTGGTTCAGCAGCTTTGATGAATAAGTATTGTTTGCCATCGGGAGTTGGAAAAACCTGGAAAAGACCTTCCCTTCCTACTATCATCTAATACTTGATCCGGGACATTATCTGCGTAATAGTCCATGCGATAGTCGAACCCTGTAATTTTTCCCGTGAAGTCTTTTTCCAAATAGCAAAAGACTATCTTTCCAGGAAAGGCAGCACCAACATAGTATTCCCCTTTGCTTGTCCAACCAAAGTATTCGGCATATTTTTCTTGACCTCCGGGCAATACGATAAAACCATTATCATAGGCACACGTCGTTATTTCGGGTGTTACCGTTGGCGGCACGTTGGTAGCGGTAGGCGTGATGGTCGGCGCAGGTGGGTGCTTGCGGCGTGGTTGTAGGCGGGATGGTCTTACTGGTGGGGACTTCCATGGCGGCGGGGGTACACTCAGTTAGCAAGAGATGGCGAGGAGGAAGGGGATGAGCTTTTTCATCGGGCAGGTTCCTTTGAGACGGTTATCGTTCTGCTGATATTGATTGTACGCCGGGTTGGGTGCTTTTGCATATAGAAATTATATTGTAGGGGCACATGGCGTGCCATAGACATCAAGCTAAGCGGTGGTAATCAACAAGAACGTCAAAACCGTCCCTTGGAAAGGTTGGATTTCTAAGTAGTTTGACTCCAAACCTTGCAAAGTATGCCATGAATCAGTCAGCGAGGCTTCCCTTTCCAAGGGAAGAAAATAACCTTGAAAAGGGTTAACTTGCAGGCCGAAAAGCCAGATAAAACGTGAAATAGGCAGGTAATGATCTTAGCATGCCACCCTTTCCAAGGGGAGAGAGAAAAAAACGAGCTGGTGAAATTTCACCAGCTCGACATTTTCCATTGTCAATTGTACATTCTACATTGGCTTAATGGCCATTGGCTCCGCGGCCAATACCGAAGTATTCAAAGCCTTTTTCCACCATGCTATCAGGGTCCCAGATGTTGCGGCCGTCGATGACGATGGGTTGATTCATGACGCTTTTGATGCGGTCGAAGTCAAGTTGCTTGAATTCGTTCCATTCGGTGGCAACAACGAGGGCGTCTGCGCCTTCGGCGACTTTGTAGGGGGTTTCGCAGAGGGTCACGCGGGGGATCATCTTCCTGGCATTTTCTGCGCCCTGTGGGTCATAGGCCTTGATGATGGCGCCTTCGTTTTCCAGCATGTGGATGATCTCCAGTGCCGGGGCGTCGCGGATGTCATCGGTATTGGGTTTGAAGGACAGGCCGAGGATACCGATGGTTTTTTCGCTCAGGCCGTTGAGGGCGTTGCGCAGTTTGTAGATCACGCGGCGGCGCTGGTTGCGGTTGATCTCCATCACGGCCTGGAGGAGCTGCGGGTGGGTGCCGTGCAGCACGGCCATGTGAGCGAGCGCTTTCACGTCTTTGGGAAAGCAGCTTCCGCCCCAGCCCAGACCAGCGTCAAGGAAGGCCGGACCAATACGCTTGTCGAGGCCCATGCCGCGGGCGACTTCCACCACATCTGCGCCCAGTTCTTCACACATGTTCGCCATTTCATTGATGAAGGAGATCTTGGTGGCGAGGAAGGCATTGGAAGCGTATTTGATCATTTCAGCCGTGCGCAGGTCGGTGATCATCACCGGGCAGCGCAGGGGGGTGTACAGTTCAGCGATTTTCTTGGCGGCGGCGCGGTCTGTGGAACCCAGCACGACCCGGTCGGGGTTCATGCAGTCATTGATCGCCGAGCCTTCGCGCAGGAATTCGGGATTGGAAACGACCTTGAAGTCCAGCGGTTCCCCGCCGGTGGTCTTGCGGCGTTTGTGGATAACTTCGGTGACCCAGTCACCGGTGCCGACTGGCACGGTGGATTTGTTGACCACAATGATGGAATGGTTGACATGGTCGGAGATGGCTTCAGCGGCAGAGCGCACGAATTGCAGGTCTGCTTCGCCTTCGTCACCCGAGGGGGTGCCGACAGCAATGAAGACATATTCGACATCGGTCAAGGCCAGTTTGTAATCGGTGGTGAAGAGCAGCCGTCCGGCAGTGATGTTGGTTTCCACCAGCTGCTCCAGCCCGGGTTCATAGATCGGCATGATGCCATTGTTGATTTTTTCAATGCGGTTTTCGTCAATGTCCAGGCAGGTTACATCGTTTCCCAGGTCGGCAAAGCAGGTGCCTGTGACCAGGCCGACATATCCTGTTCCTACAACGCAAATTTTACTCATTCATCTTCTCCTGATGGCAGGGAGGCTGCCGAGGTTGTGTTTTCAATTGAGCATATTGTAACGTATTTTGGATAGACGAAGGAATAAGGTATGCGTAAATAAGGGGATGGGCAATTCGTTGATCAGGGAGGAGGATTGGCAGATGTTTGAAATCCAGAATATTGAAACTAGCACCTTTTTTTGTGAACCCTGGCCATCTGGCTTGCAGAAAATCAGCCAGTTGGTCAGGGGAATATTGGAACCTTTCTTTGGACCAGATCGTTTGTCGAATATAAACCATTTTTATAAGAGAAAGGAAGGACAGAAAATGATGAAAAGATTGTTTGCTGTGAGTGTTTTGCTGGTTTTGGCAGCGGCAGGCTGGGTGGGTTTCCGCAGTTTTGCGGCAGTGGTTGCTGACAGCGATTCGGACGAGAATCCCCGGCAGGTTGTAGAAGCATTCTATGATGCTTATTTCAACAGTATGGGAGACCGATCTTCCGGTGAATTTCATAATCCACTGGTCGAGAAAACCTATCGTGAACTGCCTCAAATAAGCCCGGCGTTGATGGAGCGGGTGGATGCTGAGCTTGAAGCGTCTGAAAGCATTGCTTACGATCCTTTCCTGTGTGCTCAGGATATTCCGGGGAACATTACGGTAAAGGAAGTGATAATCGATAGCGATTTGGCCGTGGTTGTCGTTGAAACGGATTTTGTCGGTCATCGATTCACTGTAGAGCTCGAGCAAATGGACGCTGTCTGGAAGATCAGAGCAGTACTTTGCGAGTAAGCAAAAAGACAGGTGGCGCAGGGTATTGTCACGGGACGATGCCCTGCGCTCGTTTTGTACGTATAGACTTGTTGGTTCTTCGTCGTGACTGCGGGCAGGAGGAATTATTCATGCGTCCTGTCCAACTGGTTCCTGGAACACTTTGCGATATAATTCATCTCAGCAAATGTAAGACAATCCAAAAATACAAGTCAGTAGATGACAGAAGGAGCCCCTATGACGGCAAAAATCATTGACGGAAAAGCAACATCTGAACGAATTCGTGCGGAAATCAAGGAAGAAGTGAGTGCCATGCTTGCGGCAGGCCGCCAGGCACCCGGCCTGGCGACTGTGCTGGTAGGAGAAAATCCCGCTTCACAGGTATATGTACGCATGAAACAAAAGGCATGTGCTGAAGCCGGGATTGAATCCTTTGGCTGCCAACTGCCTGAAGATGCCTCACAGGAAGAAGTGGAAGCACTGGTCACCAAATTGAATGTTGATCCAAAAGTGGACGGTATTTTGGTGCAGCTTCCGCTGCCGGCCGGTCTGGATGAAGAAAAGGTGTTGAATGCGATCAGTATTGAGAAAGATGTGGATGGTTTCCATCCGTTGAATATTGGCCGATTGGCACAGAAGGGGCGTGAGCCGCTGTTTATTCCCTGTACCCCGCATGGTGTGATCTTTCTGTTAAAAGAGACGTTGCCCACGCTGGAAGGGTTGAATGCCGTGGTTTTAGGGCGTTCCAATATCGTTGGCATGCCGGTGGCCTTGCTGCTGGTGCGGGAAAACGCAACGGTTACGATCTGTCATTCACGCACGAAAGACCTGAAAGAAGTTATCCGTCAGGCGGACGTGCTGGTGGCGGCAGTGGGACGGCCGGAGATGGTGAAGAAAGACTGGGTCAAACCCGGGGCAGTCGTAATTGACGTGGGCATCAACCGCGTGGAAGCGCCTGAACGCAAACGGGGATACAAGTTGGTGGGTGATGTCGCTTTTGATGAAGTAAGCGAGGTGGCGGGTGCGATTACACCTGTGCCAGGCGGGGTGGGGCCGATGACGATTGCCATGTTGCTGCGCAATACGCTGCGTTCTGCCAGGCTGGCGGGAAAATAGTGACAAAAATCATATTGTCTGACAATTGACAAGCAACAAGATTTTTGTTAAACTAGATTTATCTCAAAATGTCTGACAAGGCTTGTCGGACAAACATTCTTCTCAATTTGAGGATCCCTAAATCACTACTATGCCTGAAAATTTTTTGCAAGAGACAGGAATATTCTCCAGAAATAAAACCTGCAAGCACAGCTTCTCCCCTTGTATGAAGCGAGAAGGCGAACTATTGGTTGCTTTGCTGCGAGCCAAGATGTGGCTTTTTTTGGGATGGGATGGCGTGAATTTTGGATAATGAGTGATACAGCGCTGGCATAGCTAGCGCTGTATGGTTTTCGGGACAGTTTGTCGATTCCGTGATTGAAAACCGATCATCATCCTTTTGGATGCTGAATTTCAGAAGACAGGAAGAATGCATGGCGCAGAACGGTGAATATACAGGTGGAAGTGGACAGAATACGTTTCAGCGATTACAGTCCCAGCTGGCTGGATTGATTGCCGCGACGACGCCGGGCGAACGGCTGCTTTCAGAGCCGGAGCTTGCCAGGCAAATGGGGGTTTCCCGCGCGACACTGCGTGAGGCCATGCGCACTTTTGAGGGGCAGGGACTGATCCGCCGCCGGCAGGGGGTGGGTACTTTTGTGATTGACCATCCCAATGTAATTGATACCGGCCTTGAGGTGCTGGAGAGTATTGAGACTTTGGCTTCGCGCATGTCTCTGGATGTTTCCATGGGTGACCTGCGGGTGTCGAAAATTGAAGCGGATTCGAAGCTGGCAAAGGTTTTTGATATGGAGCCCGGCTCCCCCCTGACCCAGGTCAGCCGGGTGATCTATACGGATGACCGGCCGGTCGCTTTCCTTCAGGATATTCTGCCCCCGCATGTGCTGCCGGGAACCGCATTTGATGGGGGTTTTACCGGCTCGGTGCTGGATTTTCTGCTGCACCAGGGCGGTTCTGCTTTGACCAATTCGATGACCGAGGTGCAGGCAGTGGTCGCTTCCTCCCGGATTGCGCGTGCTCTCGAGATTCAGCGCGGCGATGTTTTGTTGAAATTCATTGCATCGTTGTACACCGATCAAGGTGAAGTGATTGATTATTCATCCAGCTATTTCTTGCCGGGATATTTTCGATTTCATATCGTTCGTCGGGTGGGCGGGGCGATACCTCCCGCTGCACCTGTCCAGTAGGAGGCAAGACTGGTGCGAGACAGCACCGGCCATAACTCAAACTGCCGATGGTCGGCAGTAAAACTATTTTTCTATTTCAGGAGGCATTTGCAATGCGTAGCTTTTCAGGTCGTGATATTCTTAGTTTGAAAGATTTCGAGCGAGAAGAATTTTTCCGTGTTTTCGAGATCGCCGATGAGTTGGCCCCGATTGCCCGAGATCGCCAGAACACCGATCTGCTCAAGGGCAAGACTCTGGTTACCGCTTTTTACCAGCCCAGCACCCGCACCCGCCTGGCCCATGAAGCAGCCATGCTGCGCCTGGGCGGCGCCGTTACCGGTTTCTCTGATGCAAAGATGACCCGTGCCGGTGATTTCTACCAGGAATCGATCAAAGATACCGTCAAGATGCTGGAATATTACGGTGACGCACTGGTGATGCGCCACTTCCAGCAGGGTGCTCCTCACGAAGCAGCCAAATGGGCCAGCATTCCTGTAATTAACGCCGGTGACGGCTGGGGCGAACACCCCACCCAGGTTTTGACAGACCTGTATACCATTTACAAAGAAAAAGGCACCCTCGATGGGTTGACCTTCCTGTGCGTGGGTGACTTCCGCATGCGCACCATGCACTCAATGGCCTATGCCATTTCCCAGTTTGACATCAAGATGATCTCGGTTCATCCCGATGATATGAGCATTCAGCCTGAGATGATGGAAGATCTGAAGAATTACAACCTGAAATGGGAAGAAGCTGAAGATGTGCGCGATGTGATCGACCAGGCTGATGTGGTTTATATGGAGCCGGTTGTGCAGCCCGATTACACCAAGTCCCGCCAGGAAGTTACAGACGACAAGGGCTTGACCCCGCCGCAGTTCCAGGTGACCCGCCAGCTGCTGGCAGACAAGGCAAAGAGTGATTCCATTATTTTGCATTCCCTGCCCCGTCAGGACGAGCTGCCCGAGGATGTTGACATCACCCGCCACTCCCGCTATTGGGAAGAAGCTTTCAATGGTGTTGTGATGCGTATGGCTCTGTTGGCCCTGATCCTGGGCGCCACCGAGTAATTGAAGCCGGAGTAACATGATGACGAGCGAGGGAACGAGAAAACAGTTGGAGGATGCACACAATGCGTCCCTGCAAGCAGTCTCGTTCCCTCGCCAACTTTTTAAAACCATCAGGCGAATTCATTTCAGTGAAGGTTCACTACCCTGGGCATTTCTGGGTGCCGTCATTCTCAGCTATGGGATTTTTATTCCATTATGGGGATGGTACGGTGATGACTGGATCTACATGTGGAACTACCATGTGTTTGGCGCCGCTGGTTTTGTGGATTTTGTGGCGGTAGACCGGCCATTTTCGGCCTGGATCTACATCCTGACCACTCCCCTCTTTGGGGAAAATGCATGGCCGTACCACCTTTTCATGTTGGGCTTACGCTGGCTGAGTGTTTTCCTGTTGTGGCAAATTTTGCGGATCATCTGGCCGCAGAATGGGCGCCAGACGGGCTGGGCGGCGCTGCTTTTTGCGGTTTACCCAGGATTTCAGCAGCAGCCGATTGCGGTGCAGTTCATCCTTCATTTTGCAACATTGGACTTAACTTTATTCTCGATCTGGGCGATGCTGCGTTCCGTGCAGCTGCCAGGAAAAAACCGGCTTTTGACCATTTTCGGTCTGGCTGCATCACTGGGTATTTTTGGCATCGAGTATTTTATGGGCTTTGAACTGCTGCGTCCGGTTTTGGTGTGGATGGTGCTGCGGGATGAGGCTGACCGCAAGCAGCGGTTGAAACGCAGTCTGCTGGCCTGGCTGCCATACTTGATCGTGTTTGCGGCGTTTACCATCTGGCGGGTGTTCATTTTTTCCTTTCCCACGTATGGGCCAGAACTGCTTTATGGCCTGCGGGAAGCACCGCTGGATGCCTTGCTGGGGTTGGGAAACCGTGTACTCACGGATTGGAAGACCGTTGTATACGGGGCCTGGCGCTATGCACTGAAGCGCCCGGCAGAGGCATTGACTCTTACTGTTTTGTTGAGCGCAGGCACTTTTTTGTTGAGCTTGCTGTATATGGTGAATTGGAGACCAGATATTGGCGGTGAAGGACAGAAGAAGAGCTGGCTGGCGTCCTGGCCGGTGCAGGCTGTTTTGCTGGGAGGTTTTTCGCTGGCAGCGGTGGGCTGGCCGTTCTGGGTGCCGAATATACCCCTCAATCTGGCTTTCCCCTGGGATCGTTCACTGCTGCCTTTCATGCCGGGGGCCTGCCTGATCCTGGTGGCGGTGGTGGATGTGATTGTGCGGCCAAAGGCGCAAGTGGTGATTTTGAGCGGGCTGGTGGCGCTGGCGGTGGGATTCCACTTCCAGAATGCGCTCATCTACCGTGATGAATGGCGCACCCTGCAAACCTATTTCTGGCAGATGGCATGGCGCATGCCGGGTTTGCAGGAGGGTACAGTGGTTATCTCGGATGCGATCCCTTTATGGCGCTTTAGCGACAATGACCTGACCCCGCTGGTGAACTGGATCTATGCTCCTGAACTGGAAACGGGCGAGATGGCCTACAAGTATTTTGATATGTCCACCCGGGTTGGTTCTCCACTGCCTGGCCTGGAAGAAGGCCTGACTTTCAGCCACGGTTACCGGAATACCCGTTTCACCGGCAGTACATCGGATGTGCTTTCCATTTTCTATCAGGCACCGGGGTGCATGAAAGTGCTGGACCCGGCGGGGGATATGCTGCCAGCCAATGTGCCTGATACCCTGCTGGATACGCTGCACCTTTCGCATGTCGATCGGATCCTCATGGATGGGAGATCCACACCGCCGCGCATTTTGGGCGGGGAACCGGCACATGACTGGTGCTATTATTACACCAAAGCGGCTCTGGCGCAGCAGGCAGGCGACTGGCAAACCATTGTCGAGCTGGGTCAGGCTGCGGATGCACAGGGCTTTACCGCCGAAACGGGTTTCGGCGATGAGTATTTACCCTTCGTTGAAGGGTATGCCAGAACAGGAGATTTCGACCAGGCTTTGGTTTTAACCGACGTGGCAGCGCTGGACGCCGGGCCTGGTTTGTGTACATTGTGGACAAGGGTTGAGCAATCCGCGCAATTGGATGCGGTGGATATAGAGCGCATCGCAGAAATGAAAAGAGCGCTGGGCTGCTCATCCTGAGAAAAAAGAGAGCGCATGTCAGCTTTCGAACCCATTATTTTTTTGTGAAGGAGTGAGAAAAAATGCAAAGCAATTTGAAAGGCCGTAATTTTTTGTGTGACCTCGATTTCTCCGTTGAAGAAATTGAAACCGTTCTGGATGTTGCCTGGGACCTGAAGCGTAAACGCGCAATGGGTGAACCTACCCCTTACCTGCGTGACAAAGTGTTGGCGATGTTGTTCTTCTATAACAGCACCCGCACCCGCGGCGCTTTTGAGAGCGCATTTGCCCATCTGGGCGGCCACCCTGCTTTTATTGAAAGCAAATCCACCCAGATTTCTCACGGCGACACCGAGCGTGAAATCGGCCAGATTTTGGGCCGTATGTATGACGCAGTGGCCATCCGCCACAGCAATGTGTGGGGGGTAGGGAATAAATATATCAACCTGGTTGCCGAAGCCTCTCCCACGCCTGTTTTTAACATGCAATGTGAATACTACCATCCCTTCCAGATTCTGTGCGATTTGATGACGATCATGGAAAAGAAAGGCCGTGACCTGCGCCGCAAGAAGATGGTCATGTCCTGGGCGTATGCCGAATCCTACCAGAAGCCGATGTCCATTCCCAATTCGATGACCTTGCAGCTGCCGCGCTTTGGTCTGGATTATGTTCTGGCATACCCCGAAGGTTTTGACCTGCCCGACAGCACGATTGAATCTGCCAAGGCAGCAGCCAGGAAGTCCGGCGGCAGTTTTGAGATCACTCATGATATGGAAGCAGCATTCAAGGATGCAGATATTATTTATCCAAAGTCCTGGGGTCCGTGGATGACCACCACCGATGCGGATGAGGCCAAAAAGATGATCGAAAAGCATGAAAGCTGGATTACGGATGAACGCAAGATGGCTCTTGCCAAAGATGATGCCATTTTCATGCATCCGTTGCCTGCTGACCGCAACGTGGAAGTAACGGATGGCGTAATGGATGGTCCTAACTCGGTGATCTTCGATGAAGCAGAGAACAAGATGTATGTTTGCGAGTCGGTGATGGCCTTGTGCATGGCAAATAAGTAAAAAATTATTGTTAAATCATATTCTCAGGAGATAGCAAACATGGCAGAAAAGAAAGTAGCGGTTGTAGCAGTTGGCGGCAATGCGTTGATCAAAAGCAAGGCTCACCAATCGGTGGAGGATCAGTATAACGCCGTAGCAGAAACCTCCCGGCATATCGCGGATATGATCGAGGATGGTTGGGATATTTCCATCGGTCATGGCAATGGCCCGCAGGTTGGTTTCATTTTGCGCCGTTCCGAGATCGCGGCCAAGGTGGAGGGCTTGCATGAAGTACCGCTGGATGTGTGTGGCGCTGATTCGCAGGGTGCGATTGGGTATGCTTTTCAGCAAAACCTGCAAAATGAGCTGAAGCGCCGCGGGATCAACAAGCCGGTGGCGACGGTGGTGACCCAGACCCTGGTTGATATCAACGATGACGCTTTCAAGAATCCCACCAAACCGATCGGTGGTTTCATGGATGAGGCTGAAGCCATGCGCCGTAAGGAAGAGATGGGCTGGGATGTGGTGGAAGACGCGGGCCGCGGCTGGCGGCGGGTGGTTGCTTCTCCCTTACCCAAAATGATCGTGGAAGTGGACGCGATCAAGGCATTGATCGATGCCGGCATTACCGTGATCAGCACCGGCGGCGGCGGGATCCCCGTCATTGACCGTAAGGGCGACGGGCAGTTGGAAGGTACAGCCGCAGTGATTGATAAAGATTTTGGCAGCAGCTTGCTGGCCCAACTGCTGGATGCCGATATGCTGCTGATCTCCACCGCAGTGGAAAAGGTGGCCTTGAATTTTGGCAAACCGGACCAGAAGGAACTGGATCATGTCACTTTGGCCGAAGCCAAACAGTACCTGGCTGAAAGCAAGCATTTTGCCAAAGGGTCCATGGCGCCCAAGATCGGCGCGATTATCTGGTTCCTTGAGAATGGCGGCAAGACCGCGTTGATTACCGATCCGCCCAATATTGGCCGTGCACTGCGCGGCGAGACCGGCACGCACTTCACAGTGGAATAAATCACAAATTGGTTTGGGGAAATCGGGCTACCGATTTCCCCAAACCGAACATCGTTTGTTGTAAATTTTGTACCAATTTTTCTATAAAGCAATACACAGATAAGCGCTTAGGGGTAAAATAAAATGTCCAACGCACAGATATGGATGAGAGAAGTTGACACTGTGCCATCGAATCCCCAAATCATAGATGAAAAGGAGGTAATAAAGATTTTCAATTTGTTCCGTTCGTTTGTCGTAGTTTCTATGGTATAGGACTAGACCAATAAAAATGGAGGAGTTCAAATGAAAAAGAGTTTGTTATGGCGAAGCCTGGTCGTATTGATGATTGTTGTGTTTGCGTTGAGCGCTTGCAAACCCGCGATAGAAGAAGCCCCCGCTGCTGAAGAAGCCCCTGCCGCTGAAGAAGCCCCTGCCGCTGAAGAAGCCCCCGCCGCTGAAGAATCCGCTGCCGGCCAAATGCAGATCCCCGAGATTGTTGAAGGAAAATTCAATGTAGGAGCCGTACTGCTTTCTGTGCATGATGATGGCGGCTGGTCACAGGCACAGTGGGAAGGGCTGCAGTACCTGGAAGAAAATGGGAATAACATTCACACGGCGTATGTTGAGTCCGTTGCTGAAGGCGCCGACTCCGAGCAGGTTTTCCGCGCGTTGGCTCGCAAGGGTTTTGACCTGATCATCGGCGGCTCTTTTGGCTATATGGATTCGATGGAAATGGTTGCGGCTGATTTCCCGGGCCAGTATTTCATTCACATCAGCGGTTTCAAATCTAACGAAGAAAACTTCGGTAACTTGATGGGCGCTGTGGAAAACATGAAGTATGTATCCGGGATGATCGCTGGTTCGCGCAACAAGCTGGACGGCGCAACCAAAACCGGTTATACGGCCACTTTCCCGATTCCTGAAGAAACCCGCCTGGGGAATGCCTTTGCTTTGGGCCTGCAGAAAACCTGCCCCGAATGCACGATGGATGTGCGCTGGCTGAGCACCTGGCATGACCCGATTGTGGAACGCGAAGCGGCTGACTCGCTGTTTGATGCCGGCGCCAATGTGGTCTTCACCGGTGCGGATACGCCTGCGCCAGCGCTGGCTGCCCAGGCCCGCGGCGACGTGTGGGGCATCACCTATGACTGGGTGGGCTCCTGCACGGCAGACCGCTGCCTGACCGTTCCGTACTGGAACTGGGGCCCCGAGTTTGTGCGCATCGCCAATGGTTTGCAAGACGGCACCTATACGCCCGGCTGGGACTATTTTGACTCGGCTGAAGGCGGTGTGGGCATCTACGGCTTCATGGAAGATCAGGAATTGACTCCTGGTATGGTAGAGATCAAAGAGAAGCTGCCAGAAGATTGGGCGATGATCGAAGAGACAGTCGAAAAATTCAAGTCTGGTGAAATGGATCGTTTCAGTGTCTTCACTGGCCCGATCACCGACAACCAGGGCAATGTGGTCCTGGCAGAAGGTGAAAAATTTGAACAGGCCGACCTGGACTGCTTTGCTATCTGGGGCACCTGTGAAGTGGGTGTCGGTTGGTGGAATGAGAACGTTACCGCCGAATTACCCGATCTTCAGTAAGTTTTTACATGGACAGGGGGCAGGATGAATCCTGCCCCCTACCCTCTTAGCCTGCATGACTTCCCGCGAGGTGTTTTGGGAAGAGCAAGCAGGAAGAAACTAAGGCAGGGATGGTGTATTCATGATGGACCAAGACAATAGAACCCAGGAATGCGAAAAAAATGAAGTGTGTATGCGCGGGATTGTGAAACATTTTCCCGGCGTGCTGGCAAACGACCATATCGACTTTGATTTGCGTGCGGGGGAAGTCCACGCTCTGTTGGGTGAAAATGGCGCCGGGAAGAGTACGTTAATGAATGTGCTGGCCGGTTTATACCGTCAGGATGAAGGCGTCATTTTGGTCAATGGCCGTGAAGTCAAATTTAATTCTCCGCGTGATGCGATTGCGGCGGGGATTGGGATGGTTCACCAACATTTTATGCTGGTGCCCTCGCAAAGCGTTACTGAAAATATTCTGCTGGGGATGGATGAACCCCGCTTTCGATTGAATTTACCTTATTACGAAGCCAAGATTGCGCAAATGGCCGCAGAATTTGGGCTGCATGTCGACCCCAAAGCCAAGATCTGGCAGCTTTCCGTCGGTGAACAGCAGCGGGTGGAATTGTTAAAAATGCTCTATCGCGGAGCAGGTATTTTGATTATGGATGAGCCTACCGCAGTATTGGCGCCCAAAGAAATTGATGATCTCTTTAATACGCTGCGTTCCATGACGGATAAGGGCAAGTCGATCATCTTTATCAGCCATAAATTGCATGAGGTGATGGCGATCTCTGATCGGGTGACCGTGCTGCGCAAGGGGAAGGTGACTTCGGCTGGAATCAGGATTGAAGATACTTCCCGCACCGAACTGGCGAATCTGATGGTTGGCCGCGAAGTCATCTTTCGGATTGACAAGAAAGAGCAGGAACCTGGCGATGTGATCCTGTCTGTCAATAATATTCATGCTGAGAACAACAAAGGCTTGAACGCATTGAATGGCGTTACCTTGAATGTGCGCGCGGGAGAGATCGTCGGCCTGGCGGGTGTTGCCGGGAATGGACAGCGTGAGCTGGCAGATGTGATCACCGGATTGCGTAAGGCAACTGAGGGGCAGATCATCATTGCCGGAGAAGACATCACCAATACCCCTCCCAAGGTGGGCATTCGCAAAGGGGTATCGCACATCCCTGAGGACCGCACCCATGTTGGCACGGCACCCAATCTGAGCGTGACCGATAATGTGATCATGAAAAATTATACGGACGAGCCGATTGGCAAGGGCTGGATGGTGAATGACGACGCCGCCCTCAAATATGCCCGCGAGCTAAAAGCGGCGTTTGATATTATTGTGCCCACAGTGAATACATCGGTACGTCTGTTGTCCGGCGGAAATTTGCAGAAAGTGATCCTGGCGCGCGAGATTTCCAAACAACCGGAATTGCTGATTGCCATGCAGCCGACGCGCGGCCTGGATGTGGGCGCGATTGAAGGCGTGCAGCGGCTGCTGCTGCTGCAAAGAGAAGCTGGCTCGGCGGTGCTGCTGGTCTCTGAAGAGTTGGAAGAATTGTTGTCCTTAAGCGACCGTATTTATGTCATCTATGAAGGGGAGATCATGGGTGAAATTGCCGATGGCGATATGGAAAAAATCGGCTTAATGATGACAGGAATGCGGATGGAAGATATTCGATTACAAGGGGAGAAGTCTAATGAGTGAAGCCAAGATGAACCTCTCGCCCAAAAAGAAATTTCCGTACAAGTTAAAGATTGAACCGCGGTTGAACAATCCTTCAGGCTGGTTTTCATCGATGTTGTCCTTCCTGGCTGTGGTGCTGGCATTACTGGTGGGGGCGGGGATCATTGCCATGGCTGGCGGGGAACCCTGGCGTGCCTATGCTCATATCGCCCGCTCGTCTTTCGGCAGCGTAGGCGTATTCTCGGATACCATGGTCAAGGCCATCCCCCTGATGCTGACCGGCCTGGCTTGCACGATCGCCTTTCGTATGCGTCTGTGGAACATCGGTGCGGAAGGGCAGTTCTTCATTGGCGCATGGGGCGCAAGTCTGGTTATCCTCGCCCCGATCCTGCCCGAAGAAACCCCCAAGTGGATTTTCATTTCGGTGATGGCGATTGTCGGTATGGCAATGGGCGCCATTTATGGCTTTGTGCCCGGTTTCCTGAAAGCCAAATTCAACGTGAATGAAATTATTTCGACCTTGATGCTGAACTACATCGCGGTGGAATGGAACAATTATTTTATTTACGCCAAATGGTCTGAAGGCGGATTTCAGATGACGAAGGTCTTCCCGAAGAATGCCTGGCTGCCGCGGCTGGCTGATTATGCCAAAGAAATCCCGCAGTTTCGCGGCCTGACGATGCATTTTGGCCTGGTGTTTGCCATCATCGCGGCGGTGGTGGTGTGGCTGATCCTGTACAAAAGCCAATGGGGTTATGAAATCCGCCTGATTGGCGATAATCCCAAAGCTGCTGAATATGCCGGTATCCCGATTGCCCGCAACATTATTCTGGTCATGTCGCTTTCTGGCGCATTGGCTGGTTTGGCAGGGATGTCCGAGATCACCGGTGTGGTGCATCGTTTGCAGGGTCACATCTCACCCGGCTATGGTTTCACAGCGATCATTATCGCCTGGCTGGCGAAGCTGAACCCATTTGCTGTGCTTTTGGTTTCGGTGCTGTTTGGCGCATTGATCCTGGCGGGACGCGAGATCCAGCCCAGCGGGGTGCCCACGATGATCCAGGGCGTGATCATGGTGTTTTTGATTGCCAGTGACTTTTTCATGCGGTATCGAATCTACTTTGCACGCCGGAAGGAGAGTAAATCATGAGCCTTGCGATCATTTTACAAGCCGGTGTCGCGACGGGTACAGCACTTTTGTTCGCTACATTGGGAGAAATCCTGACAGAACGTTCGGGTATTTTGAATTTGGGTGTGGAAGGAATGATGCTGCTGGGAGCGATGACGGCATATTCCATATCCCACAGGTTTGGTAATCCCTGGGTTGGGGTTGCTTTTGGGATGCTGGCGGCAGGATTGATCAGTCAGATCCATGCCTTTATCACGATCACCTTGCAGGCAGATCAGGTGGTCAGTGGACTTTCGCTGAACTTCCTGGCGACGGGGATCAGTCTGGTACTGGGCGAAGGCTTGAATAGTTTGTCCAATGTTCCCATTCTTAAAGATTTCGACATTCCCCTGCTTTCGCAAATTCCTTTCATCGGAGATGTGTTTTTTGCCGGACATACCGCACTGGTCTATATCGGCTATTTGATGATCCCGGTTTCATGGTATTTCATCAACCGTACCCGCCAGGGGATGCAGCTACGGGCAGTGGGAGAATATCCCTCGGCAGTCGATGCTCAGGGAATCAGCGTGTATGGGATGCGCTATTTTTACACATTTGTGGGCGGGATGCTGGCCGGCCTGGCCGGGGCAGCGATTTCGCTGGCGATTTCTCCCGGCTGGTTTGCTGAAAAGACCACGTCCGGCCAGGGCTGGATCGCCGTCGGTCTGGTGATCTTTGCGCAATGGGATCCGATCCGTGCGGCTTTCGGCGGGTATATCTTCGGCGCGCTGCGGCGGCTGGTGCTGGATGTGCAAGGTCCGACGATGATCCTGGGGATGATCAATCCGTTCTACTACAACCCCTACTACGGCTTTTTCCTGAAGATGCTGCCTTATGCATTTACGGTGATTGTTTTAATTATCGGCTCACGCGAGGCCAACCGTAAACGGGTTGGCTCACCGGCAGCGCTGGGGCTGCCATACATCCGCGGTCAACGCGGTTTGTAATCAATCTCATTGTTTATCAGGTGGAGGATATGACAAAAAAATTTAGAGGATATCAATGTTCACTATGTGGAAAGAAGTACGGGCCTGAAGAAGTAACCTATGTGTGTCCTGATGACGGCGGCAACCTGAATGTGTTGCTGGATTATGAGGGCATCAAAAAAGCATACACTATTGAGGACATCACCAGCAGCCGTGATACCTCTATCTGGCGCTATCTGCCCCTGCTGCCGATGGAGGATCCTGGCTGTGAGGGCACTCCCTTGCGCGCCGTGGGTTGGACGCCGACCTATGCGCCGCCAGCCATGCGCAAAGATCTGGGCATGAAGCAGTTGTGGGTGAAGGATGAAGGCCGTCAGGCGACGGCTTCTTTTAAGGATCGCGCCAGCGCTGTGGTTGTGGCCCGCGCCCGGGAGATCGGCGCTGAAGTGGTGGTAACGGCTTCCACCGGCAACGCGGGTGCGGCTTTGGCCGGCATGGCTGCTGCTGTAGGGCAGAAAGATGTCATTTTTGCTCCCAAGACTGCTCCCCCGGCCAAGGT
>Ga0334888_1001824_pt1 | contig 25593 bp, 23 predicted proteins | sample GraSluR1_MG_FD_207227 | JGI IMG/M metagenome (GOLD analysis project Ga0334888, IMG submission 207227) | Sludge microbial communities from methane-producing bioreactor in Wageningen University, Netherlands - Granular Sludge_3_08-R1 | ecosystem: Engineered > Bioreactor > Anaerobic > Unclassified ...
CCACATCAAGGTGGCCGTCGATCTGGTCGACACCCCTGCGCCCGCCGGCAGCGTCCCGAGCGTCGGCGGCGGCGACGAGCACTTCATCATCGGCGCCTGAGCCCTGAGCGGGTTTCGCCCGCAGACAAGAAGACGCGGCGGGTTCTTCCTGCCGCGTCTTCTCGTCTTGAGGTCACGGAAGGGCGAAGACCGCCTCCCGGGGTCGCGCCCCCGGAGGGAGGGCCACGTGCTGCAGGACCTGGTTGTCGTGCAGGGCCAGCACGGCAACCTGCCCCGCCGCCTCACAGCAGACGAAGAGGAACTGACCGTCGGGCGAGAGGGCCATCCCGGCGGCGCCCGCCCCGACGGGGATCCGGGTGGCCTGCCCGCTGTCCAGATCCAGGGCCGCCACTTCGCCGGACTCCATCAGGGAGACCAGGGCTCCACCTCCCGTCGGGACCACGGCATGGGGTCCCCCGGCCAAGGGCAGGTGCCGAGGTTCGCCGAGGCGGTCCGTCGAGAGGATCGCGACCTGGTTGGCATCGTACAGGGTCACCAGGATCTGCCCCCCCGACACGGCCAGCCCCCGAGGGCCCAACCCCAAAGGCGTCTCACCCTCCAGCACGCCGCGGACGGGATCGATCCATTGCAGCGACCCGCGCCCGGGGTTGGTCAGGTAGACGCGCTCCCCTTCCCAGACCAGGGCGTGAGGCTGGCCGCCAACCGGAACCCGACGGAGCTCCCCTCCCTCAACCGCAGCCAGGAGGATCTCGCCGGATTCCGGGCAGGCTGCTGCCAGCCTCCGTCCCGATGCGTCCAGGGCCACATCTGAACATCCCTTTCCGACGTGGATGCGACGCAGCTCCTCCAGGCTGGGAAAGGAAAGGACCTGCAGATAGGGGCGTCCCAACAGGGCCAGGGCGACCATGCCCCGGCCCGCCGCCAGACCTGCCGGCGACCCCGGCATGGGACGCACGGGGCCATCCAATCGACCCGTGGTGGGATCCAACCGAATCAGCGAGTGCCCCAAGAAATCGCTCAGGATGACCCGCGGCGCGGGAGGTGGGGTGCTCTGGGCGCGACACCCGACCAACAGGAGCAGGACGATCAGGAAGGCGTAGGAAAGGTTTCTCACCCCGACGCGTTCGGTCGGCGCCTCCCGGCTCCTTTCAGGCTGAGCCGGCCCCCGCCACCTGCCGCGGCATTCGGCCGCGGAGACTGGCTCAGCGCAACAACTGGTCGATGATGGGCTGCAGGAACTCGTCCCGGCTGCCCTGGGGCATGCATTCCAGGGTATCAAACATCTGGTCGACCAGCAGCATCTGCTTGCGCTTCTGGAGGTCGAGCATGCGCGCGATCAGGCCCTTGACCTGAGCCCGGTCGGGCTGAGGCGAGGCCAGCATCCGAGCCAGCTCGACCTTCACCGTCTGGATGTCGATCTGGACGGTCTTGAGCTGGGGCGAGAATCGATTCTTGACCTCCTGGGGATCCTCGTTCGCGCGCCGGGCAACCTCCTCGGCGGGCAAGCCCACCTCTTCAGCGGCCAGCGGGGCTCCCACGAGGAGTAGCGCCACGAGGAGACTGAGGACTCCGAACAGCAACCTGGACATGGCCACCTCCAACCTCCTCAAGGAGCCTGCACCGACGACAAGGCCTGGTCAAGAATCTCGGACGAGAAGGGCCCCTCCATCTCGCCCAGCGGGAAGGCGTCGACCTCGGGCGAGGGCGCCGAAGCCATGGCGATCTCGGCCACGTCCCGGGAAATCACCACGGAGGCGGCCATCCCGGTCGGCTGGACCGGCCCCTCCTGCCAGAGGGTCCCCGCAAAGAAGCCCAAGGCCAGCACGGCAGCCGTGGCCAAGGGTGCCCAGCGCCGATCCTGCAGGAAACGCCAAGGCCCCTGGCGGCGACGCTCCTCGTCGCGCCCCAGGTTCCTCCAGAAATCCTGCCGCCAGGCCGGCGCAGGCTCCACATCCTTCCAGGCGCCCAGGAGCTCCCAACTGGACCGCAGTTCGGCCAGCCCTTGCCGACAGGCCGGGCAGGCCTGCAGGTGCCGCTCCAGCCGGCGGGCCTCTTCCAGCGTCAGGTCGCCCTCCTCATAGGCGGGCAACAACTCCTCCACCTGCGCACACGCGGTCGCCATTCGAATCAGCCTCCCACTCATCAGCCCGCAGCCTCCGGCTGTCGGGTCTGTGGCAACGATTCCCCGGGGCCCTCTCCCAGGCGCTTCTGAAGGGCCAGTTTGGCCCGATGCAGCCGCGACTTCACGGCCGGCAACGAGATTCCCAGGACCTCGGTGATCTCCTCGTAGGACAGGTGGTGGAAGCGATGCAGGATCACCGCCGCCCTCTGCTCTTCGGGCAGGTCCATCACCGCCTCACGGACCTCCTCGGCCACCTCTCGGCGCTCGAAGCGGTCCTGGGCCGAGCCGGCCGGGTCGGGAATGACCCTCGGTCCAGGCCCCTCGGGGTCGTCCCAGTGACCGTCCAGGCTGACCGTCCGACTTCGGTGACGAGCCCAGCGAGCGCGCTCCTTCAGGCAGAGATTCATCGTCACCTTGTACAGGTAGGTGAAGAAGCGCGCCCGGGCCTCGAAGCGAGGCAAGGCCCGATAGACGCGGAGGAAGACATCCTGGGCCAGGTCCTCTGCGGGTTGACCCGTCGCACCGGTGAACCGGTAGACAAGGTTGAGGACCGAGCGGTAATGCCGTTGCATCAGCTCGTCGAATGCCGTCTGGTCGCCGGTCTTGAATCGCTCGATCAGTTCCAGGTCTTCGTCCATGCGCTGCCTCTACGCCCGATGGAACCCTTCTGGGAGCCCAGGGTTTCGCCCCCGCACCTCTTCCTCGCGCCAAGCCGGCTGGCCTCCAGATTGCCCCGAGTCGCAGGAGCCCTTCGGGCCCCTGCGAATGAGCGCCCCGAGAGGCACTCGCCCCCGCCCGGTGCCGAAAGGCGAAGACCATGCCCGACAAACGCATCCAGAAGATCCTCCAGGCTGCCGAGGCCATGGGCCAGGGTGCCTTCTTCGTGGAGGTCCCCGTCGGCGAGGACGAAATCGGACGTCTGGGCTATGCCGTGCAGACCCTGGGGGCCCTGCTCGAGCAGCGTCACCGCGAGCTGCGAATCCTGACCCAGGTCACCGAGAAGATCAACGCCGGCCTGGTCCTGGACGAGATCCTGGAATCCGTCTACGAATCCTTCCGTCCGATCATCCCCTACCACCGCATCGGGCTGGCCCTGCTCGAGCAGGACGACCAGATCGTGAGGGCCCGGTGGGCCCGCTCCGACTTCTCTGAACTGCGGCTGGGCGGCGACTTCAGCCTGCCGCTGGCCGAGACCAGCCTGGCCAGGGTCCTGGCCTCCGGTGAGCCGCGGATCCTCAACGACCTCGAAGAATACCTCCAGCAGCACCCCGACTCGACCTCCACCCGCCTGCTGCTGGAGGAGGGCATGCTCTCGTCCTTGACCTGTCCCCTGATCGCGATGGGCCGCCCCATCGGGTTCATGTTCTTCACATGCCGCTACACCAACGCCTATCAGACGGCCCATGTCGACCTCTTCCGCGAGATCGCGGGCCAGTTGTCCGTCATCGTCGAGAAGAGCCGCCTGTACGAGCGTCTCCTGACGCTGAACGAAGAGAAGAACCGCCTGCTGGGAGTGGCGGCCCACGACCTGCGCAACCCCATCGGCGTGGCTCAAGGCTACCTGAGACTGGTCCTGGCCGGGACCGTCGGCCCGGTCAACCCGGCCCAACGCAAGCTCCTGGAAAGGGTCGAGAAGTCCAGCCAGCGGATGCTGGACCTGGTCAACGACCTCCTGGACGTCAGCGCCATCGAGGCCGGCCGGCTGAGCCTGGACCTGGAAGAGGTCGACCTCCAGCCCTACCTGGCCGAGGTCCTGGAGACCAGCGCGTTGCTGGCCGCCGAGAAGTCCATCAACCTGCTGGCCGAGGTCCACAGACCCCTGCCTCGGGTCCGGCTGGACCGGCGCCGGTTCGACCAGGTCCTGCACAACCTGCTGACCAACGCGGTCAAGTTCTCGCATCCGGGCACCACCATCACCCTGGGAGCGCGCACTGAAACGCACGCGGTCCAGATCTACGTCCAGGACCAGGGCCAAGGCATCCGCGGCGAAGAGCTGGGCCGGATCTTCAAGGCCTTCGCGCGGGGCAGCACCCGACCGACGGGGGGCGAGAGGAGCACCGGCCTGGGCCTGGCCATCTCTCGCAGAATCGTCGAGGCCCACGGTGGAAGCATCGCGGTCCAGAGTCACCCGGGAGAAGGTGCCCGCTTCATCGTCACCCTTCCGCTTCCCCACCCGACCTCTTCCTGAACCCGGATGCAGGACCGGATCCCCAGTTTCGAAGGCATGAAGGCCTGGATGCAGGCCGGTCGGCGAAGGCAACCGGAGGACCTGGCCCGGGCCTGGTCCGTGGCGGGCCGGGCCCTGAAGAGCGCAGAGGCCCCCGCGGAGGTCGAGCTCTTGAAGCGCGGCTTCCGAATCCGGTTGCAGGCCCTGAGCATCCCGGGGGCCCTGGTCCGGGCCCGGGTCCTGCCCCTGCAGGGTCTGGTGCTCCTGGATCCCGAAGGCATGGCCGACCTGTCGGGGCGGCTGGCCCGCCGGGGCCTGCCCGGCCCGGCCCGAGAGCGGATCCTGGCGCACGAACTCTTCCACGTCCTGGAGCCCGCCTGCCCCGAGCCCCTGGCCGAACTGGCGGCGCACCTCTTTGCCGGGGCCCTCCTGAACCTGAGGGATTTCCCGGGCGCCATCGACCTGCCGGATGCCGTGTGGGAAGCCCGCCCCGCCGAGACCCGATGACCGGGTCAGCTCCCCAACTGCGCTCGCACCAGTGCCTGCAGGGCTTTTGAATCGAAGCCTGGGAAGGCGCGGTAGATCTCGACGTGCAGGACCTGGTGGTAGATCTGCACCTGCAGCTTCTGGGGTCGTTCCTTCAATCCCAGGCTTGAGGCCAGCTCCCGGGGGACTTCCTTCCAGGCGCACAGCAGCAGGAACTCGACCTCGGGTGGACGTCGGCGCAAGCCGTGCCGGGCCATGAAGAACCGCTTGCGCTCCAGCAGGAGATTGACCAGGAATCCACTTCCGTCCGGGGGGTCATCGACCCAGATCACGGCCGTCCGAGCCCCTGGCGGAATCTCGTCCAGGACATCCGACTCGAAGGTGGGGGATTCGGCGACCGGAACCTGGGCCAGGTCGAAGAGGAAGCCGGGGGGCTCGAGGCGGTCCGAAGGGCCGATGAACTCTCTGGACAACGGGAAGACCTCGATCCCTGCGCGCCCCGCCAGCTCTTGGACCGAAGGCTTCCAACCGGCCACCTGGAGAAGTCCGGCCACCAGCATGAAGGCGACGCAGAGGACGAAACTGAACCGCCAGCGGGCAGCCCCCAGGAAAGCCAGGATCACCAGCACCGGCGTCGTCGTCGACAGGTAGCGGACATCTGCCACGAGCAGCAGGTAGTGGGCCAGCAGCACCGACACGCAGACCGCGACGAGCGGCAGGGCGACCCGGAGCTTCTGGCGCCAGGTGAGCAGGAAGAGCGTGCCCGCAGCCAGCCAGGCCAGCCCCCCCCAGTAGAAGCTGCTGGTCACCCACAGGGATCGGGCCTGGGCATGGAAGACTCCGAAGAACCTGCTGCCCGCCTCGAGATCGAGCGGAGCCGAATAGACCTGAAGCTCGATCAAGGGCTCCCAGAAGACCATGTTCGCGAAGTACCAGGGAGAGCAGACCAGACCGCAGGCCGAGGCCACCAGCAGGAGGCCGACCCCGGAGTTGGGCCCGGACCGCCGCTCCAAGGCCAGGGCCACCAGGAGACCCAGGAGGAAGAGGGCCTCGGCAGCCAGGACCAGGGGGTCCCAAAGACCCACGCCCCCGGAAACACGGACCTGGATCATGCCCCACCAGGCGAAGAGGACCACCATCGCGATCTGGAAGACGACCATCAAGAGGGCCAGGACGGAACGGAAGGACCCGAAGAGGCGGGGAAGGGCGACCACCAGGACGGCGGGCAGCGCCAGGATCAACACCGAGTACTTGACCAGCATCCCGACCCCGAAGGCGACCCCGATGGCCAGACAGACGCTGCGCCGGGTCAAGCCCTGCGAGTCCAGCAGCAAGGTCAGGCAGACCGCCAGGATGAACATCTGCCCGGGGGCCATGCTGTAGATCCTCGTGAACTGGGCCGTCCAGACGCTGGTGGCGATCCCCAGGGCCAACAAGACGGCTCCGCGCCACCCGGCCACCTGCCAGCCGATCCGCCCCATGACCATGATCAGGCCGGCGACGAACAACACCTGCGTCATCCGCGCCACCTGGATGTCGGTTCCGAAGAGGTTCATGACCAGACCCGACAGCATGAAGACCAGGGGGGGATAGTCCTGTGTCCTGGGAAAGCGCGGCATCCCTTCCATCGAGCCTTCGGTGAGGCCCTGCACCACCGCCTCCTGCGCCTGCGCCAGGACGCGGCTGCACTTGAAGGCATTGACCATGAAGTTGGCGGAATGCTGGTCGGGGAAGCTGAGGCCGTCGTGGTTCTCCCAGCCCAGATGCATCCAGAAGAAGCCGACTGCCAGCAAGGCCAGACCATAGATGAGCTTCCTCGGCAAAGCCACGTCCTCCCAGAAGCTCCCCAGCCCCCTGATGTGGACGGAAAGCAGCCGGACCCGTTTCGGGCCCTGCGGTGTCCGCGCCATTATACCAGGATCCGGGTCGGGCACGAAGTCCCTGCAGGAGAGGAGCCCCGGGGCAGGCACAGAAACGCTGCAAGCCATCGCTCTTCGGGAAGGATCCCCCAACCGTTGTCCACTCGAGCCCTTCGAGTCCCCCTGTTGCTCCTGGCGGCCTCGGTGCTCGCGCTCCAGGCCTTGAGCACCACCCCCGCCGAGATCCTCCACCATCTGGCCGAGCGCGTGCATCTCCGGATCGACCCCCTCCAGGTCCAGGTCTTGAGCTCGCGGTCCTCCCCGGCTGCCCCCCTGCCGACGGGATGGTTCACTGCGGGTCAGGAGGCGTCGATCGTCCTGTCCAGCCAGGGCTTCGACCGCGCGGGAGGCCCCCTGGACTTCCTGTTCCCGGGCAACCTGACCAGTGACGGACACAACCTGGTGCTGGCCGACACCCGAAACCACCGCGTCCTGATCTGGAACCGCGCTCCCCGCGGGAATGATCCCCCCGACCTGGTGCTGGGCCAGAACGACTTCTTCGGAAATGCTCCGGGAACCGACCTGGATCGGATGAACTGGCCGGTCGGGGTGGCCACCGATGGCACCCGCCTGGTGGTGGCCGACTGCTGGAACGACCGCCTGCTGGTCTGGTCGAAATTCCCGACCAGCAACGGCGCTCCGGCCGATTTCCAAATCCGCGCCGCCCAGGAAGGGGAGGGCCTGGTCCGGATGCCCTACTCGGCCTGGACCGACGGACAGGTCCTCGCGGTGGCCAACCGCGGTTCCGGGGCGCTGCTCGTCTGGCACGGCTTCCCCCAGGAAGACCGTGCTCCAGACGTGGTCTTCAGCGGTTCGGGAGACCTCGGCGGGCCGAGATACCTGGCCAGCGACGGGCGCCGCCTGGTCGTGGCCAGTTACGACTCGTTCCGGCACTCCCCCGATCACGCCACCTTCTTCTGGTCGTCCGTCCCGCGCTCCGACTCGGAGAAGTACGACTTCTTCATGCAGAAGCCTTCCTGGTTTGGGGGGCTCCCCAACCACCGCAGTGCCCTGCTGCGCGGGGCCTTCGGACCCCAAGGGAGGTTCCTCGCCCTGAGCGAAGAGGGCCTGCTCTACGGGTGGAGTGCCCTCCCCTCCCACCCCGAAGAGGCCCCCGACCTCTTTGCCGGCCTGGATGGCTTGAAGTTCCAGGCGGGCGATACCTCCGGCCTGGTGTACGTGGGCGAGACCCTGTACCTCTCGTTGATGAACGGCAACCGGATCCTCGGATTCCAGGACCTGGAAGCGGTTCGCCGGCAAGAGGCGGACTTCGTGATCGGCTCGAAGAGCCCGGACACCTCCCCCCGCGACGAACGCTTCATCCTGGTCAATCCGAACCCGGTCAGCGACGGCCGACACCTCTTCGTCACCTCCGACTTCGACCAGAAGATGTTCGTCTACCGGACCCTGCCCGGCCAGACGGCAGCCCGACCCGACGTGGTCTATCGCTTCCCGGAAGGGCCCTGGGACACCGACCTGCGGGACGGGCGACTGGTGGCTGCCGGAGGCGATGGCCTCTGGCTCTGGCGCCGCCCTCCCTTGAACGGCGAACTTCCGGACCGGGTCTACCGGGGCCGCATCGGGACCGTCCGCTTCCGGGACGCCAAGGGGGTGGCCCTGGACCGGCAGGGTCGGCTCTACCTGGCCGACGAACAGGCCGGAAGAATCTGGGTCTTCGCCAGCTCGGAGCCCGGGTTCTTCGAGGCTCCGGTGGCCACCCTGGAGGTCCGCCATCCGCGGCGGCTCTCGGTCTCGGACGAGCACCTGGCGGTGGTCGTCCAGAGCGGGTACGAGTTGGGCAACCTTCCACGGGTCCAGGTCTTCGGACTTCAGGACCTGAAGACCCAAGGCCCGACCATGGGAATCCGAACCCTGACGAACAAGGCACGCGAGCACGTGCTGCAGAACCCGCAGGACGTCTGCCTGGCCGGCCAGCGCATCTTCCTGGCCAACACCTTCGGGCACAACGTCATGATCTGGAACGACCTTCAGCAGGCCCTGGCCGGCCAGCCCGCCGACCTGATCCTGGGCCAGGAGGACCCGATGGCCTCGCCTCTGGCCAGCCGGAGCCGACTGGTGATGCCGGGAGCCCTGGCCTTCGACGGCTCCTACCTGTGGGTGGGCGAGTTCAAGTTCTCCCAGCGCCTTTTGCGCTTCGACGTCCAGCCCGAACCACAGGTGCGCCTATCCGGGGGTTCCTGACGACGTGGGGCGCGACGGCACCTCGATGGCCTGCTGCCCGGCCAGGCCCTGCAACTCGCCGGCCACCTGGGCGGCGGCCTCCGGGCGGGAGGTCCTGAGGTGCATCTCGGAGCGGCCCAGCCCCCAGACCAGTTCCCCCAACTCGACCACCGGCAGGACGGGGTTCTTGCTGAACTTCGGGTCGGGCCTTCCAATGCGCGTGACGTGCTGGTGGCGTTGGCCCCGCTGGGGCGAATCCTCCGGAACCGATCCGGAGAAGGCCATCTGGATGGGGCCGGAGCGGTTGTGCCAGGCCTCGTAGGGGCCGAACGAGACCACCCGACGCTTCCAGGCCAGGATCCCGTCCGGCAGGAGGTAGAACCTGCCCTTGGGTGAGGCGATCCTCAAGCCCGGTGGCGTCGAGGCCAGCCGGCCCACATCGGCGGGCCGCAGGCTGCACGGCGTCCCCGGTGTGCCCGGAAGCTCGGTCAGCACCATCCAGACCCTCTGGGAGGCCTGCAGGGTCTGGGAAATCCTCCCGAGGCCTTCAAACCTGGCCGCGATCCCCGGTCGTTCATGGTTGTACCAGATCCGCATCTGGCGAGCCTTCCTGGAATACGCGGCCAGCCAGGCCACTCCCAGGGCAAAGAGGGGAATCAGGACCAGGGCCAGCCTGGTCCAGCCCATCGAGAAGACCAGGACGAGCAGGGCCGACGCGGCAATCAGCACGGGAAGGGTGGGATTCCGACGCAACAGCACCCGCTCGAACTGCTCGGCGACCTCCCCCGGGCGCAGCTCGTGGAAGAATCCGGGACCCTTGCCGGGATCAGGGACGAAGTAGCGAAAAACCCGGCCGTCGTGGTCGACCAGCAGGTCATAGCCCCGCTTGGGGAAGCGCGGCGGGGGAAGGCTTGAGGAACGGCTGTCGGTGCTCACGAAAATCCACCTTCAAGGAGGACGAACGGCCTTCCCCAGCCCTCCGAAGCCCTCCCGAGTTGTCCTCACTCGAGATTCCCCTCCAGGCTCCAGGCTCCTCCAGGGCAGGAGTGGGATCCGACCCGATAGACCACGGCCCGTTCCTCCGGACGCGGGCTGCGGCGGGTCCAAAGCGTCGCCAGGAACCTGTTCAGAGGGGAGAGCTCCAGCGGAAAGACGGCGACGGGGTGAAGCCCTGGACGGACCCGGACGTCCGCCCCCAAAGCCCCCGCCACCGGCAGCGTCCGGCAGGGGGCTCGACGGTCCACCACCAGGTAGCGGATTTTCCGCTCCTGACAGGCAGCCACGAGTGTCTCCAGGGAAGCCTCCTGCCCCGGCGAGGGTCGCCACCAGACGGCCGAGGCGTAATAGGGCGGGGCATGGTCCCAGGCACAGACCGCTTCACCCGAACGCAGCCGACCTGCCAGCCACCGTCCGGCGGCCCGGTCTTCGGCCCGGTCGGTCCAGGGGGGGACGAAGTGGGGTCTCATGGGCGCCGAGACGCCTTGAACCGACGACCACGCCAGAAGCGCCACCAACAGACCCGCGCCGACCAGACGACGGCGTGCATGTTGCCCCCAGCGCAGCGCGCCTTCGGCCGCCAACAAACCCAGGAAGGGCAGCAGGGCGGTGGCCTTCCGGCCCGGGTCGGGGAAGATCGCCAGGACGGGCAGAGCTGCCAGCATGGTTCCAAGAAACCCCCATCGCAGGACGTCCCCAGCTCTGCGAGGGGCCAGGAAGAGCATCAGGGTCGGAGCCAGAAGAGGCAGGACCAGGGTTCCGGCGGTGCGGGTCAAACCCGCCCAGGACAGCGTCATCCGGGGCGTGCGACGCGGCTGCTCGACCAGCAGGTCGGAGCCCAGGATCAAGGCCAGGGCCGTGCCGCAGTAGGCTGCGCAGGCCCACAAGGCCTGGCGCCAACCGCGGGTTCGGACCAGGAAGACCAGGAGGAGGAGCGCCAGCAGCCCGAGGTAGATCCGCCCCTCCCGCCGGGCCAGGCAGGCCGCTGCCACGGCGCCCCCGCCCAGGACCGACTGGGGGATCCTCTCCGAGTCCGTCGCCTGGAGGATCCGCCAGGCCTGCCAGCAGGCAACGACCAGCAACAGGTGGTAGAGCGGCTCGGTCATGACCCGGCTGCCCAGGTCGAGGTTCAGCGGGTAGAGCGTGACCAGCAGGGCCGCGGCCAGTCCCGGAGCCCAGGACCCCAGGCAGGCCCGCCCGAATCCGGCCAGCAGGGGGACCATGAGGGCCCCGGACAGGACGCTGATCCACCGGCCCGCCCATTCCCAATCCCCGACCAGGGCCTGCACGGCCGCCAGGAGGCAGGGGAACAGGATCGGTTGGGCCAGCGGCACCCCTCCCGGAGACGCCCCGACCAGCTCCTGGGCCATCCGAACGTAGACGAACTCATCGCCTTCCATGCTGGTGTGGGCACCTGCCCCCAGGAGGCGCAAGCCCAGGGCCAGCAAGGTCAGCACCGACACCAGGAAGGCCGGGGTGCGGCCCTTCAAGCCCCAGACCTCATCGACCGACCGGGCACCGGCAGGTTCGGAGCAGGTCAGGGACATCCGTCAGCTCGGCAACCAGCGGCTGGATTGGGGGGTCTGAATGAACGAGAACAGCCCGGGAGGAGGATCGCGATGGAACTCGTCCACCTGCAGATTGCGCTGGTCCTGCTGGCCCTGCTCTTGTCGATGGCCACCCGCTCTTAGGCGGAGTGCCCGGAGGGGGTGGGGGCGGGTTCGAGCGGTGCCGGCTTCTCGCGCTCGCGGCCATACAGCCGGGCCATCCCGGCCAGGCGCTCGACCACGCCGGACTCCAGCGCACCGGCATGGAAGCGCCACTGCCAGTTCCCCTCGGCCCGACCGGGCAGGTTCATCCGGCCCTCGGCGCCGACCTGCAGGAGGTCCTGCAGGGGAACGACGGCCACCCGTGCGACCGAGGCGAAGACCCCCCGGATCATGGTCCAGGCCACATCCCGACCATCGGTCGCGAAATAGCGGCGGAAGTGGTCCCGCTCCTCCGGCGTGCTGCTGGACTCATACCAACCCCGCGACGTGTCGTTGTCGTGGGTCCCGCTGTAGGCCACGAAGGGTTCGGTATAGTTGTGGGGCAGGAACAGGTTGTCGGCCCGGCCCCCGAATCCGAACTGCAGCACCTTCATGCCGGGCAGTCCGAACTCGTCGCGCAGATCCAGGACCTCCTGGGTGATGTCCCCCAGATCCTCGGCCACGATGGGCAGATCGTCGCCCAGCTCGTGCTGCAGGACCCGGAAGAAGTCGGCTCCGGGGCCCTGGACCCAGCGCCCCGTGACGGCGGTCTCCGCCTCGGCCGGCACCTCCCAGTAGGCGGCAAAACCCCGGAAGTGGTCGATGCGCACCAGATCGTGCCGGGCCAGCGCCGAGCGCAGGCGATCGATCCACCAGCGGTACCCGGTCTGCGCCATCCGGTCCCAGCGATACAACGGATTGCCCCACAGTTGTCCCGTGGCGGAGAAATAGTCCGGCGGGACTCCGGCCACCACCGTCGGTTGATTCCGGGCGTCGAAGTGGAACAGGTCGGTCTGGGTCCAGACGTCCGCCGAATCCATGGCCACGAAGATCGGCAGGTCGCCCAGGATCCGAATCCCGCGCTGGTTGGCGTATTCCCTCAGGGCCTTCCACTGCCGGTCGAAGACCCACTGCATGAAGCGATGGGCGTGCAGAGCCGGCGCATGTCGGGAACGGGCCTGGTCCAGGGCCTCCGGGCGGCGCAGGCGCAACTCTTCAGGCCACTGATTCCAGGCCTGGGAGTCGAAGGCGTCCTTGAGGGCCATGAACAGGGCGTAATCCTCCAACCACCACGCTTCGGCCTGGCAGAACTCCCGGAAGTCCGCTGCCTGGGGGGTGGGGGCGGAGGCATCCAAGCGCCCGGCGGCCTTCTTCAGAAGGGGCAACTTCCAATGGAAGAGCCCTCCAAAGTCCACCCGATCGGATGGAAAGGACGGAACCTCGGCCAGGTCGCACGCTTCCAGAAGCCCGTCCGCCACCATGCGATTCAGCCCCAGGAGGTACGGATTTCCTGCGTGGGTGCTGAAGCTCTGGTAGGGGCTGTCCCCGAAACTGGTCGGCCCCAAGGGCAGAACCTGCCAGACCGTCTGCTGGGAAGCCACCAGAAAGTCGATCCAGTCATAGGCTTCCTGGTCGAAACTGCCGACTCCATGAGGTCCAGGGAGGGACGTCGGATGGAGCAGGACCCCGCTACAGCGTTCCAGGTTCACGGATGGTACCTCCGGGCTCGGTTCGCCTGGAAGGCGACCGGTCTCGGCGCCGCCCATTTGCCGCAGGCCGGGCTCATTCCTACCCGGGAGGCGGGGGATTCCAGCGTTCCCGATGGAGGATCTCGGAGACCGGCCGCGGGCCCCGAACCTCGGAGCGGGTCCGGCGAATCTTCCCCGCAGCTCCCAGCGTGACCAGGCCCAGGACCTGGACCTCGGGGGGAAGGCCCAGCAGACGATCGACGCCCTCCAGACGGTGCCCCCCGAGGAATCCGGCCCCCAGGCCCTCGTCGACCGCGGCCAGGAGGATCAACATCAAGGTGCACCCGGCGTCCAGATACCAATAGGGGACCGGCCAGGACACCTCCTGGCCATCGGGTCGCACCTTGTCCGACTCGCGATAGCGTTGACGGTAGTCCTCCTCCCGGCAGCACAGGACCAGGTGGATCGGAGCGCGCGACAGCCAGGGCTCCAGGCCCCGGGCCACGTGCTCGGACTCGCCGGCGAGTTCGGCGATTGCCAGGCGCACGGCAGGGTCGGTCACCACCACCAGGTGCTGACCTTGGGCATAGCCTGCACTGGGGGCCCGACGAGCCGTCGCCAGGATCCTCTCCAGGACTTCCGAGGGCACCGGATCGGGCCGGAAGTGGCGCACCATGCGGCGCCGCCGGACGACTTCACGGAATTCCAAGCGCGAACCTCAGGGCCGGGCCGGAGGGTCCTGCTGCATCCGGCCCAGATCCGCCTCCGAGAAGCCCACCGGCTTGAGGCCAAGTTCCTGAAGCCGGGTGACGGGGTAGGGATCGCCCGGCTCCAGGTTCAGCCAGATTCGCAAAGCGTGGATCTCGTCGCGCAGATTCCCGGCCCGATTCTGGGAATGCGCCAGGAGCCTCACCGCATTCAGGGCATCCAGATGATCCTCCGCCAGTTGCAGGGCCCGGCCCGCCGCGGGGACGGCCTCTTCATAGCGCTTGAGTTGAAAGAGCAGGAAGGCTCGGGTCAGGTACAGGCGCACCGAGTCAGGGTTGTGCCGCAGGCCTTCGTCCAGGAACTCCAGCCCCTCGGTGGGCCGATCGAAATTCAGGGCCAGGTCGAAGGCGGCAATCTCGTAGGCATCCTCCATGTGGGGGTCCAGCAGGGTGGAGATCCGGTAGATGGGCAGGATGTCCGGAGTCTCGCGCCAGGAGATCCCCTGCCCCTCCATCACGTGGAAGTAGAGATCGCCTCGGACGTAGATCATCCGGGCAGCGAAGGTCCGCATTTCACCCAGCAGGTCGAGGAAGACGTCCAGTTGGGTCCGCCCCTCCAGAGGTGGACGGAAGAGGCGATCATGCCAGTCCGGCAGGCGAAGGTTGGCCCCGGCCACCAGGCCCAACAAGACCAGAAGCACGCCCAGGCGCCAACCCTTCATCGCCACCACCGCCTCCACAGCCAGGCCAACAGGGCCGCATCCACCAGGGCGAGCAGGCCCGCCTGCCAGGCGATCCGGACGGGTTGGGTGGCGTCCCTCCAAGGCGCCTCGAAGTAGGCCTTGATCGCGTACATCTGGATGGGAAGGTGCGTGTGCTCGTCCTCGCCCTCCCCGTGGACGTGTCCATGACCATGCCCACCGGCCTCCGGGGTCTCGTGGCCGTGCTCGTGCACACCGGCATCCGGGGCCTCGTGGCCGTGCTCGTGCTCATGCCCGCCGACCCCGGTCGCCTCGTGGTCGTGCTCGTGCTCGTGCCCGCCGACACCGGTCGCCTCGTGGCCATGCTCGTGCTCGTGCCCGCCGACACCGGTCGCCTCGTGGCCATGCTCGTGCTCGTGCCCGCCGGCCTCCGGGGTCCCTCCCTGAGCCAGCGCCACCGCGGCCAGCGTCCCCAGAAGGACCAGCAGCAGGACGACCCGCAGGGCCCTCACAGGTCCCGCCTCTCGAAGCTCCAGTCTGCCAGCAGCAGGAACAGGACCATCCAGACCAGGCCGTAGGCGACGGCCGCCAGGAGGTAGGCCTCCGGAACGGCTTCCCCATGCACGATGGGGTCCTTGAGATGCAGCACGTCGAAGTGCGGCATGAAGAGGCGGATGGCCCGGACCACGGCCCCCTGCACCTGCGTCTCGCCGGAGGAGAGGAAGAAGGTGATGAAGGTCTGGGGAATCCCGCCGACGATGTACAGGAAACAACCCAGCACTCCCGCCAGGGCGGGGCTGCAGAAGGTCGAGGCGAAGAGGCAGAAAGCCCCCAGGACCCCGGCTTCCAGGACGGAAAGGGCCACGGGGATCAACACCGCGGGATCCGCGTGCGTCCCCAGCACCGCCAGGGCCGTCAGCAAGGCCAGGCCCAGCACCGCCATGCTCGCTCCCATGACCACCAGGTATCCCAGGAACTTGCCCAGCAGGTACTGCATCCGGGAGATCGGACGGGCCAGCAGGGGATGCAAGGTGCGATGCTCGAGATCCCCCGGAAGGGCCGTCGAGCCCAGGAAGAGCGCCATGCCCACGGCATACAGGCTGAGCAGGGTCAGCCCCACATCCTTGGTGACCCGGTCGAAACCGGTCATGCCGAAGGCGTTGAACAGCGTGGGCAAGACCAGCATCAGCACGGCCAGGAACAACGTGATCAGGTGCAACTGCCGGCGCATCGACTCGGTGATGTAGAGGCGGGCCAGGACCAGGACGGGGCTCATCGTTCCTCCACCTCTCCCGAGGCGCGGGTGATCTCGAAGAAGGCTTGTTCCAGGCTGCGCCGGGCGAGCTGCATGCCGACCAGGTGGGCCCCGGCTTCTCGCAGGCGATCGACCAGGGCGTCGGATTCCTCCCGGGGGATCCGGACTGCCCGGTCGGGCCCCTGCTCCAGGATCTCCCGTCCGGGGAGCTCGGTGGGACCACCGCGGAAACGGACCTCCACCTCGGCGGAGTCCTCCAGCAGCTCTCGCAGGTTCCCGCAGCGGAGCATCCGGCCTCGGTGCAGGATGCCGATCTGGTCGCAGATCAGCTCGACGTCGGTCAACTGGTGGCTGGAGAAGAAGATGGTGATCCCCTGGCCCTTCAGGCGCAGGATGATGTCCTTGACGTCCAGTTGCGCCAGCGGGTCCAGGCCTGAGGTCGGCTCGTCCAGGATCAGCAGGGGCGGCCGGGCGATCAAGGCCTGGGCGATCCCGAAGCGCTGACGCATGCCCTTGGACAACTCGCGGAGTCGGGTCTGCGCGCGGTCCTGAAGGTGGACCGCCTCCAGGGCCTCCTGGCAGCGCGTCTTCCTCTGCGCCGGGGCGACCCCGGCCAGGCGAGCATGCACTTCCAGGAGCTCGCCCACCGCCATGAACTCGTGATAGACCGCGGTTTCCGGCAGGTAGCCCAGGTGACGGCGGGCGGCCGGGGTGCCGCAGGGTTCGCCGAAGAGCAGGGCCTCACCCGAAGTCGGTCGGACCAGACCGATCAGGATCTTGATCGTGGTGGACTTGCCTGCCCCGTTGGGCCCGATGAAGCCGAAGATGTCGCCTTCCCGGACGTTCAGGTCCAAGTCCTCCAAAGCCAGCAGGTCCGACTCGCGGCGCCGGCGGTAGAGTTTCCGAAGATGACGGGTCTCGATCGCATTGTTCATGGTAGGTGCCCCTAATTTTCACGACATCCCCCAGATCCCCTGCCGGCCGAGCCCCTGAACGACCGCGACCCCACCCGCCAGGGCAGGGTTCCAAGCCGCCGACTCGAACTCGGCGGCAATTTCCCGATGAGGCCCTTCGATCATGCCTGGCCGTCTTCTGCGACTCTTCCAACCCGCTCCCGCCCAACCCGCGTCCTACAAGAGCGAGGACGAGATGCGCAGCAGGTTCCGCTACTGGCGCGTCCGGCAACTCTACACCACGTTCATCGGCTACGCCATCTTCTATTTCGTCCGAAAGAACATCCCCCTGGCCCTGCCCCTCATGGAACGGGACCTGGGGCTGGCCAAGGCGGACCTGGGCAAGATCCTGACCCTGCACGACATCGTCTACGGGATCTCGAAGTTCCTCAACGGATTCCTGGGCGACCGCTGCAACGCCCGCTACTTCATGGCCCTGGGCCTGCTGTTGTCGGCGGCGGCCAACGTGGCTTTCGGGATGAACTCGGCCCTGGGCGTCCTGATCGTGTGCTGGGTCCTGAACGGCTGGTTCCAGGGGATGGGCTTCCCGCCGTGCGCCCGGGTCCTGTCCCACTGGTTCAGCCCTCGCGAACGCGGGACCTTCTGGGGCTTGTGGAACACCTCCCACCAGTTCGGTCTGGCCGTGATCCTGGTCCTGGCCGGTTATCTGGGGGAGTGGTACGGCTGGCGCTGGATCTTCTACGTCCCGGCCGCGATCGCCGCCGCGGTGGCCCTGCTCCTGGTCGAACGCCTGCGCGACACTCCCGCCTCGGTGGGGCTGCCGCCGGTGGAGGCCTTCCACGGCGAGGGACCAGCCCAGGCCGACGCGGCCCGACCGCAGTCCACCGAGAACCAGAGCCTGCGGGAGTTCTGGAGATTCCTGGTGCGTTCGGTCTTCAGCAACCCCTTCATCTGGGGAGCCTGTCTGTCCAACTTCTTCATCTACGTGGTCCGCTACGGCTTCGTCAACTGGGCCCCCAGCTACCTGAATCCGCCACCTGGTCGCCCGTAGGACCCGAAACCCTCTTCGAAGGGGCCTGCGGAGGGGTCAACCTGCCCCGGCCGGGCTCCCCCGGGCTTCCGCGACTCGCGGTCCGGGGGCTCCAGGTCTCACCAGGCCCTCGGGGGCGGCTGATCAGACCCCTCGAACCCACGGCGGGGCCCGCGCGGGGTGCGGAGGTCCTCGCAAAGACGATGACCGCATGGGCGGAGTCTCTCAGCTCATGCGGGGGCACCTCGGACCAGGCCCTTGATGAGTCCTCGCATCGCACAGAGCAGGTTGCCGCCCCGGCCGGCGCTCACCCGGATCCACAGGTCCCGCGCATGCTCGACCACACGGCCGGGCAAGCCAAGGACCAGGAAGCGCACAGCCTTCATCCTACGAGACAGCCAGGTCTCGTCCAGTTTTCCCAGGACCAGGCGCCTCATGGCCGAGTCCAGGTTCATGGCCATCACCGCCAACATCCACCAGGCCGCGTTCACACCGAAGTATTTAGAGGGGAGCCGCCCCCCCGCCAGGTCCTCCTTGAGGATGGAATGAGCCTCCTCGCTCCGGCCGCACCGCTCGCGGTACCACCACACGATCTCGTCTCCCGCCACGGTGTGGTTCGTGATGACTGCGTGGAGCTTGTAGAGCCCCTTGGAGCCGAACTCCATCGTCGGGAAGGGGAAGGTGAGCTGTTCAGCGGTGCCCGGCAGGGGTTGCTGGCTCAGGCACTCTCGCACCACAACGAACCTGTAGGCCGGGTTCTTCAGGCTGTGCGCGGCCCATTTCGGAACGAAGACCACCTCGCCCCACTCCTGCCCGGTCTCCTGCCAGGTCTTCGTCTTCTCGCTCCATCGGCGGAGGGGCTTCCAGTCGGCTTCGGCCATCCTGGCAACTTCTTCGCGCAAGGCAGGCGTGACATCGGCTCCCACCGCGAACTTGATGACCCCGAAACGTGGGTCCTGCCCCTCGGCCATGTAGCGGAGCAGGTCCACTTCGTAGGCCGCCGTGTCGGAGCGGAACTGCACCTCCTTCACGCCTTCCGGCAGCAACCTCAGCGCGTCCTGCAGGACACGAAGGTTCCCGGAGCCTGCCGGCACGTTGCCTTCCCGAAACTCGGAGTACAGCATCATCCGGAGCTCCGCCAGCCAGACATTGGTGGGCTGGAACGCGGGGAAGCCCTTGTAGCACATCAGGGCCTCCTTCTTCTCCACCTCGATGAGGGTGGCGTCCTGATCCAGGGTCACGGTCTCAAGGGGATTCCGGGCCAGCACTCCAGCCACCAGGTCCGCGTTCGCTCGGTGCAAGCCCGACAGGCCCTCGGATGGAGCGAGGCTCCTGGCGACCCCCGCCTGCCGCGGTTCGGCCTCTTCCGGGCTGCAGAAGCCCGACAGGTAACGACGCATCGAGCTGGGGGAAGGCACGGTCTGCTTCCTCTCCTTGCGCCACCGGCGCTCCTGGGCTCGCCTCGCCGCGCGGCTCATCCCGTGCGTCTCCACCCGCTGCAGGATCCGGCAAAACCCCTCGTCCTCTTCCAGACGCATCAGGTCGTCCACGCAGTCGCCGCCCGCCAGATTGAGCATGATGCCAGCCATGACCATCTGCCGGTCACTGTAGCCCTGGGACGCCTGCCGCAACCTCACGTGCCGCTCGATGGCCTCGGTCAGTCCCAGGACCTGCCCCAACTCCAGCCAGGCCGGCAGCCCCGCCAGCGACGTCATTCCGTTTTGACCAGTTTCGCGAAGATAGTGGAAGTCGAAGACGCCCTGTGCCATAGTAGAGTCACCCCGTGGTTCCATGAGGATGCTGCTACACTCTCATTCGGAACCCACGGGGTTTTCCTTGCCTGTTCGTGGGCGAATTCCCGGGAGAGCCTCCGGGGGGCCGAGGGGGTGGAGGACAGCCGCTCGAGGCGGCCGCCCCGGCCTCCGGTGAGCCGTCGCCCTCGGACGTCCTCCGCGGCGCGGGGGGCCTTTCCAGGCCGAAGCGTGAAGCACGCCTGGACGGGAGGCCGGCCTCCGTGCAACAGAGACTCCGGCAGGGACGTCGATAGGCCCTGGCAGGCGCCCTGCCCTGGTCGACCTGGACGCGAGTCCCCAGGCGGGATCGCCGGACGGCCGGAGCCCCCTCTTCACCCATCGGGTGCCGGTTTCGCACTCCCTCCGGAACGTCAAGGCCCCTCAGTCACGGGCCCCGGTCGACCTCGTCACTTCTTTGACGGCGGATTCAGGGCCGCCCTCCCACGCCGTCCACGCGCCGTCCGGTCAGGCCGGCCGGCCCCGGCCGGGAAGCCCCCCTCCGCTGAGGGAACAGGCGTGGAGCGTGTGGACGGATCCGGACCCAGCAGTTCGACGGCGGTCGCTTCGCCGAAGCGGAAGACCGCCACGCTCGTGAGCCCCTCCGGGAAGGCCTTCATCTCGATCGCCCGGCTCAGCAGTCCCTGGCGGGTGACGGGGCCATGCATGTCCTGTCGGATCCGTCCATCCCCGGGCTGGTCCGGGTGGCGGTAGATCAACAGGTAGTTGGGAACCTCCTCCTGCGGAGGAGAGAGAAGATCGTGGTCCATCTCCCAGAGCCGGATTTCGCGTCCTTGCAGACGGGCGAAGAGTCGCAACGCTCGGGCCTGGATGCTGGCCGTTTCGGTGGGAGAGGCCGCCACGCAGACGACGGCCCGCCTCCCGGCGTCCTTCCAGACCAGACGGTCCAGCAGGGCGTCAAACGGGTAGGGTTCGGTGCGGGGGGGAAGCGGAAGCGGCGGGAGCCACGGCTGTTGCAGCATGCCTGCACTCCGCCGGTCGTGCAGGGTCGGCCACTCTTCAAGTCCCTTCGTCAGGTGGCAGGTGGCCTGGAGCGTGCCCAGGCCCACCGCCAGGATCAGGGTCGCGGCCCCGAACCGGGGGGCGCCACGCACCGCATTCGTGCTGAGTGCCACCAGCAAGGGCAGGTTGGGCATGAGATAGCGCGCATCGTAGGGGATCAGGGCTGCGAAGGCCGTGCTCAGGGCCACGCTGCCCAGCAGTTGAAGGGTTCGCGAGCGGGTTGGCTGCCGGACCAGACCCAGGACCGGGCCCAGGAACCACCAGGGAGCCGACAGGAACATCCAGAGCGCCTGCTCGCGCAGGTCCATCCCCAGGACCCGGAGCACCTCGACCTGGACGCCAGCCTGGTAGGTGATCTTGTCCAGCACCAGGTCCTGGCTGGCAGCATAGTAGGGAGCCGCCAGGGCCACCCCCAGGATCAGGGATTCGGCTCCGTTCACCAGGGCCGATTCCGAACCCGGATCTCGGCGCAGCCTGGCGATTTGCAGGACGGCGCCCAGGAGCGCCAGGGCCCAGACCCCCAGAAGGCCCTCGGGAGCCAGGGGGAAGCACAGGAACGCGATCAGGGTCAAGAGCAGGGCCACCGCCAGCATCCCCAGGGCCGTCTCCGAATCGCCCGGGCGACGAGCGCGGAAGGCCGTGGCGAGGGCGACGATCAGGGGCACCGCCACGAAGACCAGGAAGGTCCATTTGGTCAGCATGCCCAACCCCAGGGCCACCCCCCAGGCGCGCGAATGGCGCAGATCCTGGAAGGAGCGACTGGCCAGCAGGGTCCAGGTTCCAAAGGCCACCAGGGCGGTCAGCGGAAGGTCGAGGAAGAGGGTGCGGGAGTGGTCCAGGACCACCGGAGCCGTACAGCACATGACCGCCGCCAACAAGCCTGCGATTCGTCCCGCCAGCAGTCGCCCCAGCCCGTACATGGAGAAGGCCAGGACCAGCAGGAAGGGGGCCACCCCCAGGACGGGGGCCTGGAGCGATCGTCCCAGCGCGATCCAGCCCGCTTCCCCCACCTGGTAGGCCAGTGGGGGATAGTGCTCACGGTAGTTCAAGAAGCGGACCAGGGTCCTGGGCAGCAGAGGACCCGGAGCGTCCCCCAGGCTGTCGTGGAACGCCAGGGAGAAGAAGACGTGGGTGTTGGCGTCCGATTCGGGAGGGGCGGTGTTCTGGGCTGCCCACGTCAGGTTGGCCCAACTCGTCAGGACGGCGATCGCCACGACCAGGACCAGGTCCAGGAGGGGCACGCCGAAGAGGGCAGTGCGGGAGGGGACCTGCCCCTCGGAGCTTCGGCTCACGGCCACCAGAGGTTCCGACCGAGGCAGGAATGCAGGAGCCAGGGGAGGGGAAACATCGAGGAGCGCCCGTTCGTGTGTTGCCCTTCGGGCTCCTGCGCATGCCGGGGGGGAGTGGCCCCGGTTTCGAACTTCTTGTTCAAGATCTGTTTACAACGGCAACATGTTGTTAAGGCCGTCCGGTTGTCTCGAGCGATTCCGGCTCGTAGGATGGGGACAAGCCCCGGCTCTGGGAGTCCGGGCGAGGAGTGCACGATGAAGGACCCATTCGAACTCGGCAAGCTCGAGAAGCTGGGCGCAGGCCAGGCGGCTTCCCATCCTGCCCTGCCCTCCACCGGGGGAGGGCAGGCCCTGCCCGCGGGCACGGTGGCTCCGAAGGCCGCCCCCCAACAAGACCACGTCCAGTTGTCGGATGAGGTTGACGGCCCGGAAACCCCAGGATTCGCCGGCTCCGTGAACTTCGGGGCCTGGAGCGCTCAAGCGCAAGCTCCTGAGGCCGGGGTGACCGGACTGCAACCGGGTCCGGTTTTCGGCCTGGACGGGGTTTCCGGACTGGAACCCGGAATGCAGGCGGGAGGCGTGCACAAGGCTTCCGAGCTGCAGGACTTCTGACCGGGACCCTCCCGGTCCGCGCAGGCGAACCACAGGCCTTGGCGTCACGCCAGGGCCTGGTCCTGTTCCGGACTCAGGACGAACCCGTCTCGCGGAGTCGCCAGACCAGGGAGTGCTCGGCCACCAGGCGGCCGTCCAGGAAGACCTGGAAGACGTAGGCGCCAGGTTCGGGAAAGACGACCTGGTTGACATCCACCTGGACGTGGGTGGACTGGGTGGTGTCGTTCAGGGTGAAATACATCTCGGGCGACTGGTTGAGCTGCATGGTCTTCGAAGAGTTGAGCAGCTTGAGCACCTGGACGTGGAAGCCCTTTCCCTGGCTCCAGGTGGTCAGGACCGAGAAGCGTGGGTAGGTGACCGGGAAGCGGTCCGCCCAGAGGTCGGTGAAAAGGCCGTAGCAGGTCAGCTTGCCCTGGCTGCCGGGCACGACGGCGTCGCAGAAGTTGAGGCTGCGCAGGACGGGTTCCAAGGCGGGGGCAGGCTCCTTCGGAGGTGGGACGAAGTTTTCTGCACCTGGTGCGGGTCTCCTTTCACCCGTCGGTCAGGGCGGTTTCCACCAGGCGGGCTTCGCCGTCGGGCCCCCAGTCATCTTCCAGGATCAGCAGCCGGGCCAGCATCCAGGCAGCCAGTGCCAGATCGCGTTCGGCCAGATCGAAGTGACGGCGGACGGTCAGATGGTCGAGATTCAGCACCAGCACCCCGGGGGTCCGGATCAGCTCCAGGCGAGCCGGGCGGGCAGGCCGCCGGAACAGGGTCCCGGGCTGGTCCTGGATCAGGAAGACGGGCTCTTGCGGACGGGCGGGACGGTCCTGGAAGCTGGCCGCCACGACGTGCCGACAGAGGGCCCCGACCTGGTTGAGTCGGTACCGGACCTTCTCCAGCAGGCCTTCCTGGGTCTTGGACAGGTCCGCCTGCAGACGGGGGAGGATCCAGGTGGTCGAGATCCGGACCCGTCTCGCCCGCCCCGCCAACGAGGCGATCAGGGCCCCCCATCCCGGCGCCGCGTCGGGGCCCTTCCAGAACAGGACCGGGCCGGCTCGGAGGGCCAGCTCCGCGCTGGCGGGAGAAGGGGTGTCGTCCCAGAGGATCTCCTCCAGACCCCGCGCGGCGGAGCGCAACTCGCGGATCGACAGGGGAGGACCGTGCAGGGTCGGAAAGACGGGCTTGGCCTCCCAGGTCCGAGCGAGCCCGGGCAGGCGAGGGACCAGGGCGCCCATCAGGTCGTCGGGCGCCGATTCTCCGGCCTGTGCGAACAACTCGTCGCGCAACGGTCCGTCCACGGCGGCGCGCAACAAGGCCATGGCCTTCTCGTAGTTCTCGTCGTGCAGGACCTGGTCGCGGGTCAGGGTGTGCTCCAGGTAACGGGACTTCAGCTTGAACTGGATCCCGGGCACGATCTCCTGATGCCCTTCAGAGAGCGTCAGGCCCCGGTTGTAGAAACCGAAGAAGGGAGCCGTCTCGGAGGTGGGGGCCAGGACGATCTCCGTCCCGGGGACCGACCAGGTCATCGAACGGGGGGCAGGCAGTTCGAAGGGCTGGTTGATCCGCGTGCCGTCGTACAGGATGTCGGCATCGCAGTGCTTGCACCAGTAGGTGACCGTCTCCAGGCCTCGCCGGCGCATCTTCTGGAATTCTTCGGCTGTGGCGGGTTTGTAGACCCGGACCGTGGTGCCGTCCACGGGCATGTCCAGGCGAATCCGTTCGAAGTGGTGGTCTGGATGGAAGACCACCCGCCAGGCCTGGCCATCGCGGCCGGTGTCCACCACCACCAGGGAAGGGTCCAGGGCGAAGACCGAGACGAAGCCGATTCCGAACTTGCCGATCTTGGTCAGGTCGCCTTCTTTGGATGAGGAGAAAAGCCGCGTCAACTGGCTGTCCAGGATCTCCTGGTCCATGCCCTCCCCGGTGTCCTCGACCGAGAAGACCGCTGTGCCTTGCCCAACCCCCTCGTCCTCGAGGAATTCGGTCCGGACGTCGACCCGGCTGCTTCCCGCGTCCAGGGAGTTCTGGATCAGCTCGCGCAGGAATGCGTAGGGGTCCGTGAACTGGTGGATCAGGGACTTGAGGGTTTCGCCGGCCTCGAAAAGGACGGGAAGGTTGGACATGCGCTCCTCGCTCAGTTCCCCAATAGCTTGTCGATGTTGCTCAGGACGTCGCTGGGCTCGGGGCGCAGCAGGACCAGGATCGCCTGGTGAGGCACGATCAGGAGGTTCTTCCCCTGCCAGGTCACCTCGATGGCCTGGCTCTTGAGGAAGAAGGCTTCATCTCCGGGCTCGGCCTGCAGGGGGAGGTAGCGGTTGGCCTGGCGAGGCTGTTTCCAGGGTTCGGCCTCGGAATACTCGGGGTTGGGGACCAGGTAGCCCGGTCCCACCTTCAGGACCCTGCCGTTGCGGACCTTGTCCTTCTCCGTGGCCGTGGCCGGCAGGATCAGCCCGGATGCGGTCTGCTTCTCCCCCTCCAGCGGCTCGATCAGGACTCGATCTCCGACGACGATCAGTTCAGGCATGGCGATTCCTTTCGGCACCCCGGCCGGGGCGGACCTCCTATCAGGCGCTCGGTCCGTCGTCCTGAGGAGCGTGCTCCGCCGAGATGTTCCACATGAACAACCACGGCAGGGTCGCCAGGATGGAACAGGCGATCAGGACCTGGAAGGCGCCGTCCCATCCGTGCTGGTCGACCAGGTGCCCCAGTCCCCACCCCGAGATGACCCCGCTGAGGTATCCGAAGAAGCCGGTCATCCCGATCGCCGTTGCAGCCGCCTTGCGCGTGGCCAGGTCGGCCGTGAAGACCGCGACCAGGAACTGCGGGCCATAGATCAGGAAGCCGACCGCCAGCAGGACCACGGCGTAGGCCCAGGGGTGGCCGTCGGGCAGTTTCCAGAAGGCGAAGATGCAGGCCGTGGCGGTCAGCATGTAGGCGAAGCACACCGGCGCACGCCGACTGCCGAAGAAGCGGTCGGTCAACCATCCGGCCACCAGCGAACCCACCAGGCCGGCCAGCTCGAATCCCGCCATCATCCAGCCGGCTCCCGCCAGCGAGACCTGGCGCTCCTGGAGGTAGCTGCCTGAATCCGCCGTCAAAGAAGTGACGAGGTCGACCGGGGCCCGTGACTGAGGGGCCTTGACGTTCCGGAGGGAGTGCGAAACCGGCACCCGATGGGTGAAGAGGGGGCTCCGGCCGTCCG
>Ga0334888_1001834_pt1 | contig 25511 bp, 26 predicted proteins | sample GraSluR1_MG_FD_207227 | JGI IMG/M metagenome (GOLD analysis project Ga0334888, IMG submission 207227) | Sludge microbial communities from methane-producing bioreactor in Wageningen University, Netherlands - Granular Sludge_3_08-R1 | ecosystem: Engineered > Bioreactor > Anaerobic > Unclassified ...
GCAAGGATGAGGAGGAGATGCCTCTTTTACCCAAGCGCTTGCTTCCCACCGCCTCCCAGGCTTTCCTTCTCCCCCCGTTGAGGGGAGACCGGCCGCGGGTGCTGCAGCCTCCCGGGGCGGGGGGCGGTACCTGACGCATCTTGCTTCTCCGGCGATGGATCTCCTAAGCTACTCGCCAGAGTGGACGATTCACCGACAGTCCGGCTGCCGTGGCACAGTATCGATGCTGCTGTCGTGCAACGTGCCGAAGAGTACTTCGGGTTTCTCGAGCGGCTGGTCCGTGTCCCTAGCGTCGCCGGTGAGGAACGGGCGGCGCAGGAGCTGCTCGCCTCACGGCTGGAGACGTTAGGGTTCGCTTCGCGGTGGATCCCGCTGACAGCCGACCTCGCCGAGCTACCGGGCGCCGGACGGCCCTGCTCCTCGCTCCATGGCCGGTCGTCACTCGTGTGCGAGCGGAGCGGCGAATCCGCGGCGAGTGTCCTCATCAACGGTCACATCGATGTGGTTCCGGCGGGCGATCCCTCGCTGTGGACCGGCGCGCCCTTCACTCCGTTCCGCCGCGACGGCTGGATGGTCGGCCGCGGGGCGGGAGACATGAAGGGGGGCCTCGTGATGGCCCTTTTGGCCCTTCACGCCCTGCACGACCATAACGCGTTGGGCGGGCGCATCAGCTTCGTGGTCGTGCCCGAGGAGGAAAGCTCGGGGAACGGCACGCTGGCGACGCTTCGTGCTGGCGTTACGGCCGATGTCGCGATTCTTCCCGAGCCCACCGACCTGAACATCGATGTGAGCGGCATCGGAGTGCTGTGGTGCGAGATCGAGGTCACTGGGTCCGGCGCGCACGCGGGCGGCCGCAGGAGCGCCAACCCTCTCGACCAGCTGACTGCCGTCGCGCGGACCATCGTCGACCTGACGGCCGAGACCGCCGCCGGCGACGTGGACGCTCGCGCCCGTCACGTGTACTACAACGCCAACCTCGGACAGGCCGAGGCGGGTGACTGGCCGTCGTCGGTCCCCACTCGTGCCCGAGGCGTCATGCGGATCGGCTTTCCAGCGCCGCTGTCGGCGGCGGCCATGGAGGAGCGAATCCGAGATGCGGTGGCGCGGCTGGAACACGACGCGGCGTGCGCCGGCTGTACCACGCGGCTGGCGTTTCCGGGTCTGCGGGCCGAGCCGCACGCACTGCCGGTTGATCACCCACTCGTCACCGCGGTGGCCGAGGCCCACAGCGCCGCGCATGCGACGACGCCACGAGTGCTCCACACCTCCTCCACCTCGGATGCGCGGTTCTACGTGAACCAGGCGAAGGTTCCCGCGGTCTGCTACGGCCCCGTGGTCTCTGCCATCCATGGGGTCGACGAGGCGGTCGACCTCAGCAGCATCGTCGCGGGCGCCAAGACATATGCTCGCCTGATCCCTGCCCTGCTCGCCGGCCTGCGGCCGCGGCCTCGCTCGTCGGCCTGACGACCCCTTCGTACGGTCGCCGCTAGCCGCCGGCCACAAGAGGAAAGATCGCGATGTCGTCGTTGGCCTGAAGCCGCGTAGCGAGCCCGGCGTCCAGGCGGATGTTCTGGCCATTCACCAGGATGACCGCCGTGGCGCGAAGCGCGCCGTCCGGGTCGACGAGCGCGCCGCGGAGATCCTCGCCGTAGCGGCTGACGAGGATCTGGGTGAGCTCGGAGACGTCGCGAGCTGGAGTATCGAGGGTCAGCTCGCTCTCGTGCGTAAGGTCGCGCAGGCCAGCGAAGAATCTGACGATCATCGTGCCGTGGCCTGATTACGCAAGACGGAGGGGCTAGTCGAGCTGGCCGGCACCCGCGGCCGTGCTGGCAGTCTCGCCGCCGTCGCAGATGAGCGCCGTGCCGGTGAAGTAGGGGCATTCCTCGGAGGCGAGGAACGCGAACAGGGCGGCGATCTCTTCGGGGAGGGCGTGCCTGCCGAGAGGGATGTGGGCATTGACTGCCGCCATCATCTCTGGTGTGTACTCTGCCTTCTGCATGGGAGTGAGCACGTACCCTGGGCAAACGGCGACCACGCGTACGGCGGGAGCCCACTCGACGGCGAGCGTCTTGGTGAGGGCTATTACACCCGCCTTGGTGGCGTTGTAGTCGGTGTAGAACGGGTACCCGAAGAAGGCGTTGGTGGAGGCGACGTTGATGATGATGCCGCCGTCTGCCTGGAGCATGTCGCGGGCGGCGGTGCGGCACACGTTGAACACGCCGGTGAGGTTCGTGTTGAGAACCCGATTCCACTGCTCTGGGGCCAACTCGAGCGCTGGCGTACGGAAGCTGACGCCGGCACAGTTGATGACGACGTTGGCGGGTCCGATCTGCGCGAACGCTCGCTCCACCTGAGCGAGGTCGGCGACGTCGGTGGGGAGAATGCCGGGGCCGGGTCGCAGGTCGAGAACATGCACCTGGCAGCCGGCGTCGCGAAAGCGCTGTACCGCGGCCTCGCCGATACCGCTGCCGCCGCCGGTAATTACGACCGTTTTGCCCGCCAAGCCACGCATAGAGTGCAATCCTACTGCAGAAGCCGGTCGCTGCGCGACAGCGAGAAGGTGACGCCACGCGGACGGTGAATTGAGAGAACGGCGTGGCCGGGCGTCAGTGGATCGCCGAAGGTGAGCGAACGCGGATGAACACCAGCGACAAATGGAAGCGCAGCGCGGGCAAGGTGCACATCGGAGTGCTCTCGGACACGCATGGGCTTCTGATGCCGGACGTGCTGCACCACTTCGCCCGCGTGGACCACATCATCCATGCCGGCGACGTCGGTGGGGTGCAGGTGCTCACGGCGCTGAGCGCTGTGGCTCCGGTTACCGCGGTGGCCGGTAACATGGACATGGGTGAGCTGTTCGATCAGCTGCCTCATGAAGCGAGTGGAGAAATCTGCGGCATTCGCTTTCTCGTGGCGCACACGCAGCGCGATATCATGGCGCGGCACCAAGATCCGGCGCGGGAGGGCTACGATCTGGTAGTCACCGGTCATACACACCACGCGTCGGCAGACTGGCACGACGGGGTACTGTACCTGAACCCCGGGAGCGCTGGTCCCCGACGTTTTGGCAGCCAGGCGAGCATCGCGCTGGTGGCGGTGGACAGCGTGGGTCTCGATCCGAGGATCATCACGCTCTCCTGACTGTTCCAGCGGCTCGCGCCGGTGGCGGCTGGTCGCTTGCCGCGCCTTGTGCGTCTCCTCAAGCACTCGGCTGTCCCGCCGTCGCGAGAGCCCGTTAGCGAGCGCTGCCCAGACGGTGTGCGGCGGCATGTCCCCGCTGCGATTCCTGCCGCTCCCGCACGCTGCTCCCGTGAGCGATGTTGTTCGAATGGTGTACGGCGACCCTCGGGGTCTGGAGGATGAGTTGGAGGGGAGGCGAGTGGTCGGGGTGGGCGGATTTGAACCGCCGGCCTCACGGTCCCGAACCGTGCGCTCTACCAAGCTGAGCCACACCCCGACGCCGCGGCTGAAGCGCCGCGACGGCGAGTATAGCCGATGTGACCGTCGCAGACGAGCCTGAGGGCGCCGAGTTGCAGCAGGCCGGCGGGAGAGTGCACCTGCGCCGAGGCGCGCAGCCTATTTCGACGACGCGCCCTGCTGCATACGAGGGTGAAGGGTCCCGGGCGTTAGGTGCCTCGATTGGGTGCGGCGGCCCGTACGAAGACCACGTGATGTCAGCGACGCCGCCGCACGGCATCGTCACGGCCGCCGGGACCTACGCCGACAGTGCGGCCGAGCGACGAGAGCAGGGTCGTAAGACTCTCGTTGATGGCCTCGGCCGTCTCGTGGACCGCCGCCTTCTCGGGGTAGATCTCGTACTTCAAGCGACACTCGAGAGGCGTGAGGTTCGGCATGATCACGTTGGCCCCGCGGCGCAGGCCGTGCGCGCGGCCTGATTCCTTGTCGGCCAGCGAGAGGGCGGTGGTGGCCGGCAGGTTCGCGTCGGGTCGCACGAGTCGGGTGAGGGCGATCACCTTACACGTCATGGTCTCTGTATTGGGAACCTGATCGGGCACCCAGTCGCCTAAACTCGCTCGGCGCACGAACTCCTGTCCCAAGGGGGTGGCGGGGTGGGGCAGATAGGGGCCGACGCCGATCATGTCCATGTCCATGCCGCGGAACAGCGTGATGTCGTCGGCCACCGAGGCGTACGTTTGGCCGGGGATGCCCACCATGATGCCCGTGCCCACTTCATAGCCGATCTGCTGCAGCGTCTGTAATATGCTCAGCCGATCGCTGACGCGACCCGCCAGGTCGGGATGGATGCGCCGGTAGAGGGCCTCGTCAGAGGTTTCGAACCGGAGGAGGTAGCGATCGGCGCCGGCGTTGTGCCAGGCGATCAAGTCCTGCTCCGGCCGCTCGCCCAGGCTCAGGGTGATGGCCAGGTTGGCCTCGCGCTTCACCGCACGGATTACCTCGGCCATCCAGTCGGTGGCGATGCCGTAGTCCTCGCCGCTCTGCAGCACGAGTGTTCCATAGCCGAACTCGACCGCTTTATGGGCACACGCGACGATGACCTCGGCAGGCAGACGATAGCGCCGCACGTCGCGGTTTGGCCCGCGGATGCCGCAGTAAGTACAACCGCGAGCACAGTAGTTGCTGATCTCGACGAGCCCCCGCAGATGAACTTGAGGGCCCACGAAGCGTGCACGTGCCTGATCAGCGGCCTGCCAGAGCGACTCCAGGGCGAGCTCGTCCTCGATCTGCAGCCACGCCTCAATCTCGGCGTGGCTGAGCGGAGGGTCGACGGTGGCGCGAGGAGGCAACGGAGCGGGAGGCATGAGCTCGCTCCGCCGTCTCAGCACGTATCGTCGCGGAAACCGGCGGCGCTGATGCCGGCGGCTGGAGAGAGCCCGGCAGGGTGTGCCACCTCTGTCTCCGCCAGAACCTGATGGACGACGTCCAGCGCGGCGGGGAAGGGTTGCAACGCGCGCTCGAAGATGCCGAGGCTGTAGGCGATCACCAGGCCGTAGTTGGTGATCGGCACGCCCTGCTCGCGGCAGCGGACGATGCGCTGCAACATCTCGCGCCGGTTGATGGTGCAGGCGCCGCAGTGGATCACCAGCTTGTACGGCGAGAGATCCTCCGGGTAATCGTGTCCCTGCACCGTATCGAACTGGAGCCTGCCGCCCACGTACTGCGTGAGCCAGCGCGGGATCTTCACGCGGCCGATGTCTTCTCCTATGGGATGGTGGCTGCACGCTTCGGCCACCAGGACACGGTCCCCGCCGCGCAAGTGCTCGACCGCCATGGTGCCGGCAACCTGGGTCGTCAGATCGCCCTTGAAGCGGGCGAAGAGGATGGAGAAGCTGGTCATGGGTACGTCGGGCGGTGTGTCCGCGACGACCTTCAGGAAGGCTTGCGAGTCGGTGACCACCAACGAGGGAGGCTCGCTGAGCCGACTGAGCGCCTCTTTGAGCTCACGCTCCTTTACCACCAAGGCCATGGCGTCGCTGTCCATGAGATCGCGCAATGCTTGTACCTGCGGCAAGATGAGGCGCCCGCGTGGCGCCTCCTTGTCGATGGGCAGGACGAGCACGGCCATCCCGCCTGGCCCCACAAGGTCGCCGAGGATGGTCGGGTTATCGATGAAGTCGGCTGGCGCGCTCGCCAGGAGCGCCTGACGCAGGTCGGCTATGCCCGCGCCGGTAAGGGCCGAGGTCTGGACGACCGGGAGCTTCTGTTCGGCGACGCGTGGGGGGATCGTGGCGGGTACGCCGGCGTCGGCTTTGTTAAAGACCACCACGGCGGGCACGGCGCGCTGCTGGAGCTCGTCGAGGATCTCCTCCTCGAACGTGCCCCACGCGCCGGCCTCGGTGATCAGCACTCCGAGGTCGGTACGGTCGAAGACCTGCATGGTGCGGCGGGCACGCAGCTCTCCCAGCGAACCCACGTCATCGATACCCGCGGTGTCGATGAACAGCACCGGGCCGAGCGGCAGCAGCTCCATCGGTTTCTCCACCGGGTCGGTCGTCGTGCCGGCGAGATCGGAGACGATGGACACGTCTTGACGGGTGATGGCATTGAGGATGCTCGACTTACCGACGTTGCGGCGGCCGAACAGCCCGATGTGCAGGCGCATGCCTTTCGGCGTGCTCATGAGACCCATGGAACGTTCACTCTCCCCGCCTGCCAGGAGCCCTAGCTGCTCTGGGGCCGTGGCTACGGGGCAGGGCCTTCGGTGTACCAAGCCTCGTGACCGCTTCGGCGCCGAGCAGTGCGTCGATCTGGCCGTTCGTCAGGATTCTCTCGTGCAGCGCCTGCTCTCGCACGCCGCGTGCTGCCGCCACCGCCCGGTCGGCCAGCGCGCTGGCCTCCTCGTAGCCGAGTTCGGGAGCCAGGGCGCCGGCCAGCGCCGTAGAGGCCTCCACGTGGGCGCGGCAGCGTAGCTCGTCGGCCTCGAGCCCCTCGATACAGTATCGCCGCAGGAGCAGAGCCGCGTTGGCGAGCAGGCCGATCTCCTGTAAGAGGCAGTGGGCGACCAGTGGCAGGAACGGATTGAGCTCGAGGCTTCCGCCGGCGCTCGCCGCGGCGAGCGCCTGGTCGAGCCCCATTGCGAGGAGCCCCGCTTGGGTCACCGCATCCGGGATCACGGGATACACCGCATCTGGAGTGAGTCCCGGGCTCGCTTGCCGTGGTGGCAGGCGGATCTCCCCCAACCCAGTTTGAGGTCCCGAGGAGAGCAGACGTACGTCGCCGCAGACCTTGATCAGGGTTACGGCAGTGGCCTTGAGGATGCCGCTGACCTCCACGAAGACGTCGGCGTTCTGCGTGGCCTCGCCGAGGTTCTCGGCGCGCGCGAAGCCGATGCTCGTGAGCTCTCGTAGCGTTTCGACCACGCGGAACACGTACTGACGTGGCGCGGCAAAGCCGGTGCCGATGGTGGTGCCACCCAAGTTGACCACGCGCAATCGTTCTTCGCACTTGGAGATGCGCCAGCGGTCGCGGCTCAGGGCCTCGGCGTAGGAACTCATCTCACGGCCGAGAGTCGTGAGCACGGCGTCCTGATACTGGGTACGGCCCACCTTGACGATGTGGGCGAACTGCCGTTCCTTCTCTTGGAAGGCCTCTTGCAGGGCGAGCACCTGCTCTTCGAGGCGGTGGATGCCCCAGATGGCGGCGAGCTTTAGCGCGGTGGGAAACGTGTCGTTGGCGCTCTGGTGCAGGTTGATGTCGTCGAGGGGCGACACACGATCGTAGCCCCCGAGTGGCTCGTCGAGCAGCTCGAGTGCGCGGTTAGCCAGCACCTCGTTGACGTTCATGTTCGCGCTGGCTCCAGCGTCTCCCTGGAGTGCGTCGACTACGACGTGCATGGTGAGCGCGCCCTCGGCCATCTCGCGGCAGGCGCGCTCGATAGCGTCAATCTTGGCGGGATCGTCTCCCCAATACCCCAGCGACTGGTTGGTACGTACCGCCGCCAGCTTGACCATGCCGTAGGCGGCCACGATGTCGGGGTGTACCGGCTGTCCGGAGAGGGCGAAGTTCGCCAGGGCGCGCTCGGTGGAGATTCCGTGGAGCGCGCCTTGCGGCACGACGACATCTCCCAACCGGTCGTGTTCGGTCCTGGGGCCTTCTGGGGTCACAGCGTCTCCCTTGCGCTGGTGTTGTGGTCCGCGCCGCGCGGGTCCGTCAGTCGCGCGGCGCGTCTCAGTGTTCGAATACCATCAGCTTGACGTCGACTCCTTGGATGGCGCGGAGGCGTCGCTGGATCTGTTCAGCCTCCTCTTGTGAGCCGAAGAACTCGAGGAGCACGACTCCGCTCGTTGAACAGACGTTGTCGTCGAGGTCGTGCAGGCCGATCCGCGTCTTGATGTTGCAGCCGAACTCCGTGAATACCTGTTGGACTTCCGCTGCGCGCCGCGCGCGGTTGGTGATGTGAACGCCGATGATGATGTGTGGCTCGGTGGTGATCTCTTCCATGATCCCTCCTCGTCCTGCTCTGATCCCATCCTCCGGCGTGCGTTAGCAGAGCACGTCGCGCACACCCTGTCGCACGCGCTCGAGCTGCTTCTGCGTGAATGCCTGGCGCACGGGATCCATGTCGGCGACCTTGCGGTCGATGAGCGCCTCGCCGATGTGGCGTGTGTCGGGGGTGCCGTAGTCGATCAGGTACTCGAGAAAGGTGGTCAGCGCATTCGGGTCGCAGTGGTGTCTGATGTCGCCCGGCTTGGCCAGGTCCATGAAATCCATGCCGGTGCGCCCGAGGCGGTAGCAGGCGGTGCAGAAGGAGGGGACGTACCCGAGTTCGGCCACATCGCGAATGACCTCGTCGAGCGAACGGTGGTCGCCGAGCTGGAATTGCGCCTCGTCGAATTGCTCGTCCTCGGCATAGCCGCCGGGGTTGGTGCGGCTGCCCGCGCTGATCTGGGAGATCCCCATGGCGAATGTCTCGCGACGGAGGTTCGGCGTCTCGCGCGTGCTCATGATCATGCCCGTGTAGGGGACCGTGAGGCGCAGGATGGCGACGATCTTGCGGAAATCGATGTCATCGACTGGACGGGGGGGATGAGACGCCATGTCGGAGCCCAGCGCCGGCTCGAGTCGCGGCATGCTGATGGTATGCGGACCGACGCCGAAAGCGTCTTCCAGGTGCTTGATATGTTGCATGAGGGCGAGGAGCTCGAAGCGCCAGTCGAACAGCCCGAAGAGCACGCCGATTCCAACGTCGTCGATGCCCGCCTCCATCGCGCGATCCATCGCCGTGACGCGCCAGTCGTAGTCCCGCTTCTTGCCGCCGAGGTGGACGGCCCGGTACGTTCCACGGTGATAGGTTTCCTGAAAGACCTGGTACGTCCCGATCCCGGCGGCCTTGAGGGCCCGGAACTCCTCAACCGTGAGCGGTGCCACGTTGACGTTGACGCGGCGGATCTCGCCATTACCGCGCTTCACGCTGTAGATGGTGGCCACACTGTCGAGCACGTACTGAAACCCCTCCCGAGGGTAGCTCTCGCCGGCGACCAGGAGGACGCGCTTGTGCCCCTGGTCGACCAGGAGCTCGACCTCCTGCCGGATCTCGTCCTGGGTGAGGGAACGCCGCTTGAGCTCCTTGTTCCGTGCTCGGAACGCGCAGTAGACGCAGTCGTTGGTGCACAGGTTGCTCACGTAGAGCGGCGCGAACAACACCAGGCGAGATCCGTAGATCGCGTTCTTAACGTCGCGCGCCGTAGCGAACATCTCGTGGAGCAAGTCGGGGTCGCTTACCGAGGAGAGCACGGCGACATCGCGCATGTTCAGGCCTTTCAGCTCGCGAGCTTTACGCAGGATCTCGCGAACGTGTCCGGCTTCTTTGTCTTGCGCCGCCTCCAGTGCCTCGCTGATGGCCGTCTCGTCGATGAAATCGTCAGCGGCTCTCACTGTTGTCATGACGTGTCTCCCGTGGTGGGTCACGGCTCTTCGAGGGGGCCGATCGGTTGTGGGATGGTAAACGTGAATTCGGCCCAGGCGCCCGGCTTCGACTCGGCCGTTACGCGGCCTCCGTGGAGACGGACGATCCGCCAGGTGTTGTACAGACCAAGGCCGGTACCCTTCCGGGCTTTCAGCTCGGGAGTTGCCAGGCGAGAGAACTTGCGGAACAACTGGTGACGCTGTTCGGGAGGAAAGCCTGGCCCTTCGTTCCATACGCTGGCGCGAACTTGGTCTGGCGCGGAAGTAACGGTGACGCGAAGCGCGCCGTCCGGGTTGCCGTACTTGACAGCGTTGCTGATGAAGTTGGCTACAGCGATGCGCAGAAGGCCGGGGTCACACTCTACGAGGGTGGGTGTGAGCGGGAAGTCGGTAGTCAGCCTCATGCTGGCCGCTTCGATCTGCGTGCGAAGGAGCTCGAGGGTTGGGGAGATCACGTTGTCTTCGAAGGGCACGTTGTGTTGCAGGTGGAGTACGAGGTCTCCGCTCTCGAGCTGCGAGAGATCCAGATACTCGCGGATCAAGTCGACCAAGTACTCGCCCTTCTGGGCCATGCGCTCGATCTTCGCTTGTTGTTGCGGCTCGAGCTCGCCGAGGTAGCCTTGCGACAGCAGGCGGGCGTCCATTACCAAGGAGGCGACGGGGCTCTTGAGCTCGTGAGCGACGAAACCGAGCAGCTCGAAGTAAGCGCGGTTCGCCTGCTGCAGCTGCTCGATACGCCATGCTTTCTCCACCGCTTGGCTCAGGCGCTCCGCGATGGACACCTGCAGCTCGACATGACGCCGGGTGTACACGCCGGGCTGCCGCGAGCTGCGGAACACGAAGCCCAAGACGCGTCCCTCTACTTCGAGAGGGCACGTGAGGCTGGAGCGCACCCCCTCCTTGAGCAGTAGGCGTGTGGAGCGGCTGCGAGGGTGCTCGGCCTGGTAGCGTTCCAGGTCGCTGATGATGCGCGGTATGCCGGAGCGCAGGACTTCTCCGAGTGAGCTGCCGTTGAGGTCTCCGGAGTAGCCTGTGCGCAGCAACAGAGGCTCGTAGGCGGCGCGGGTGAACTGGCTTGTTACTCGCTCCCCGTCCTCCTCCACGAAAGCGACGCTGATGCGATCGCAGGGGATGAGGGCCTGGGTTTCCTCGAAGAGGTAGTCGATGACCGCGGCAAGGCCTGGCTTGGCGGCGATGCGCTGATTGACGGCTCGTAGTACCGCGCGCTCCTGCTGGCTGAGGGGCGCCATGCCTCGCGAGTCGCGATACGGGTCAACGTAGCTGATGGTCGATTGCGTATCCGCCATACGCGCCTGAGCTCCTCCTCTTCGCACTACGTTGATGCCCCGGCTCGGCCTCAGCGAGAAGACCGAGCACATTATCGCATCATGTACCCACGCCAGAGGTGGTGAACCACGATAGTCACCGTCTAACACTACCAAGACAGTGTAAACAGGGCGAGCGAGGCGCGCGGCCGTGCGCCTCCGTATTCAAAGCAAGAAGGCGGACGGCACACTCCATGGGTGCCGCCCGCCTGCGTGTTCTTCGCTGTCGCGAGGGCTTACGAGATGTGCTTACCGCGTGCTGTGTAGTCGGTGTGCAGGAGTTTGTGACTCTTGTGACCGCACGGCCCGTCGGTGAGGAACTCCTCGTAGGTGCGCACCACCGCCGGATTCTCGTAGGACTTACGCACGCTGTACGCCTTGTCTTCGGCGTAGATGGCGCGCGCCCGCGCGGCGCGGATCTCGGCTGTGGTGGGGATCGGTTGACCGCCGCCGCCGAGGCAGCCGCCGGGGCAAGCCATGAACTCGATGAAGTGGCACTCGCTGAACTTTCCGCCGACCTTGATGTTGTCCATGACCTTCTTGGCGTTGGCGGTACCATGGGCCACGGCGACCTTGAGCGTGGCGCCTTTCAGCCACTCCCAATTGGGCACCAGAGCGGCGAGGATCTCGGGGACAGGGCCCACTTGCGGCACGGTGATCTCCGCATAGCGCACACCCTCGAAGCCGCGCACGGGGATGATGTCGGCGTGTTCGTAAAGGTCCTCGACTTTGAGGCCAGTGACCAGCTCGATCACAGTGCGCAGGGCCGACTCCATGACGCCGCCTGTGGCTCCGAAGATGACGCCGGAGCCGGTGGCCGTGCCGAACGGATCGTCGAAGTCGCTCTTCGGCAGGGAGGGCACGTCGACGCCGGCCTCTTTGAACATCTTCGCCAGCTCGCGAGTGGTGAGCCCGTAATCGACATCCTTGAAGCCGCTGTCGTGCATCTCCGGACGGTTGCACTCGAACTTCTTGGCCGAGCATGGCATGAGCGCCACGCTCACGATGTTGGCTGGATCGAGGCCCAGCTTCTCGGCGTAGTACGTCTTGATGAGCGCGCCAAACATCTGCTGCGGGCTCTTGGCCGACGACAGGTTGGGGATGTACTCGGGGTAGAAGTGCTCCAGGTACTTCACCCAGCCCGGCGAGCAGCTCGTGAACTGTGGCAGGGCGACGGACGCGTCTTTTTCCACCAGGGCCTTGTACAGGCGCAGGATGAGCTCGGTGCCCTCCTCGATGATGGTCAGGTCGGCGGTGAAGTTGGTATCGAACACGTGGTTGAAGCCGATCCGCCGGAGGGCGGTATTCATCTCGAAGGTCACCGGCGTGCCGGGCTCGAGGCCAAAGGCCTCGCCCATGGCCGAGCGCGGAGCGGGTGCTGTCTGGATCACCACGTGCTTTGCGGGATCGTCGATTGCCTTCCATACCGCGTCGGTCTCGTCTTTGGCGTAGAGGGCGCCGGTGGGGCAGCGGTTGATGCACTGCCCGCAGTTGATGCACACCACGTCGAGGAGAGGCTTGTCGAGGAAGGTACTGATGCGCGTGCCGTTCGAACGATCGATGGCCTCGTAGACGCCGACCTCCTGCAGGTCGATGCAGGTACGCACACAGCGCCGGCAGCGGATGCACTTGTTCATGTCGCGCATCACCGAGTAGCTCGACTCGTCCGTCTCGGTCACGGGTGCCGTGGGATGCCCGAAGCGGAACTCATCGACGCCGTACTCCTCGGCGAGGGCCTGCAGCTCGCAGTTACCGTTGCGCACACAGGTATAGCAGTCCCCGTAGTGCTCGCTCAGCAGCAGGTCGAGCACGTGACGGCGAGCGACGCGCACGGCACGCGTGTGAGTGTTCACGGTGATGCCGGTGGTGATGGGGTATGCGCATGCAGCTTGCAGGGTACGCTGGCCCTCGACTTCAACCACGCAGATGCGGCACACGCCGGCCATGTCGAGGTCGGGGTGGTTGCAGAGCGTTGGAATGCGGACGCCGACGCTCTCGGCCGCCTGGAGAATGGTACTGCCGAAGGGCACCTTGGTCTCGATGCCGTCGATGACGACGCTAACCATGGCGCCGATAGCTTCTGGGTTCTCAGCCCGGGGAACGGTCTGCCCGAGTTGGCTGACGGGAGCGCGATGGCGCTCCAGCGGGATTCTCTGTGTCATCGGGACGCCTCGCTGGTCTGCACGGTTGGTGTGCGGCCGAGTGCTTCGTCGCCGAAGTACTCCAGAATGGAGAGGAAGGCGACGGGACTCGTTTGGCCGAGGCCGCACTTGCTGGCGACTTGCATGGTCTGGCCAAGGCTCTTCAGATCCTCCAGATACTCGTCGCTGCAAGCGCCCTGTGCGAGGAGGTCGACGCCTTCGAGCAGCTTGGCATTGCCGAGCCGGCACGGTGTGCACTGTCCGCAAGACTCGTGGACGAAGAACTCGAGGAAGTTGCGCGCCACCGCGAGCATGTCGCGCTGCGGTCCGATGACCATGATCGATCCGCCAGTGGGGATGTCTTCGAAGGCGAGCTGCCGGCTGAACTCAGAACGGGGTACGCAGCGACCGGAGGCGCCGCCGATCTGTACCGCCTTGGCGTCGGCGCCGTCGACCTGAGCGAGCAACTCAGCGACCGTGATGCCCCAGGGAAACTCATAGACACCGGGTTTCGCGCAGTCGCCGGAGACGCTGAAGAGCTTTTGGCCCGTGGACGCGTCCGTGCCGATGGCGGCGAACCAGTCGGCGCCCTTGGCGAAGATGCAGGTGGCCCAAGCGAGCGTCTCTACATTATTGACGACCGAGGGCCGCCCCATGAGCCCGTTGACAACGGGGAAGGGCGGCCGGTTGCGGGGCTCGCCCCGGAACCCCTCGAGCGACTCGATGAGCGCGGTCTCTTCGCCGCAGATGTAAGCGCCAGCGCCCATAGCGACGATGACGTCGAAATTGAAGCCGTCGACGCCGCCGATGTTCTGACCCAGAAGGCCGGCGTCGCGGCGAGCCTGGATGACGTGATTGAGGTGCGACCGAAGATACGCATACTCGCCGCGAAGATAGATCAGGCCGTAGGCCGCGCCGATGGCGCGGGCGCCGATGGTCATGCCTTCGAGCACGAGATCTGGATAGTCGGTGAGGATGACGCGGTCTTTGAACGTGCCCGGCTCGCCTTCGTCTGCGTTGCAGATGATGTACTTCGGTTCGCCTTTTTCAGCTGCGGCGAAGTTCCACTTGAGGCCAGTGGGGAAGCCGGCGCCACCGCGGCCTTTGAGTTTGGAGTCGCGGACGGTATCGATGATGTCGGCGCGGCTCATCGCCAGGGCGGCCTTGAGGCCGACGTTCGGTGGAATGCTGGCGAAGGTGAGCTGGTTGCCTTGCGTGTCGATGCGCTGGCAGGTCATGCGCGCACCTCCGCGTTCAGGCTGGTTCGGCACTCCTTGATAACCTCGGCTACCTTGGCCGGGGTGAGGCGGGTATAAACCGTGTCGTTGACGAGCATCGCAGGACCTTGGTCGCACATACCCATACACGCGGCCCACTCGAGGGTGAATACGCCATCTGGAGTGGTCTCGTTGAAGCCGATGCCGAGCTCTTCCTGGAGGGCCGTCGCCACGGCATCTTTCCCCTGTAGGTCGCAGGAGAGGGTACGGCAGAGCCTGATGATGTACCGGCCCTGCAATTCTGGCTGCAGAAAGGCGTAGAAGCTGGCCACGCTATGGACTTCCACCGGGTGGATGTCCAGCACGTCGGCGATGAGCTGCATAGCTTCGCTGTCGATGCCACACTCGGCCTTCTTGACCTCCTGCAGAATCGGGATGAGCGCGCTGCGGTTGCATCCGTACTGCTCCGTGAGAGCGAGCACGTTGGCGCGCAGGCGATCGGTATCGGTGATCGGCATGGTGTCCTTCCTACCGCGCGAGCAAGCGCTTGACCTTCTCGACGAGGGCGGCGGGGTCCACGGGCTTCGGTTGGAACTCGTTGACCGGAACCATCTCCTCGTCCTTATCGATATTGAGCCCCATAGCGGCGTTCACACTGGTGAGCATCAGGATGGGGAGGGTGCTGCCCTGGCGCCGCAGCTCGCGCGCCATGCGCAGACCGTCGTCTGGCTGTTCCAGCATCACATCCAGGATGAGCAGATCTGGCTGAAACTCCTCGATCTGCTGCATGCCTTCCGGATAGCTGGAGGCGCTCCCGATCTGAAAACCCTCCTTCTCCAACACCAACCGGCCCGCTTCCACAATGTCTGGATCGTCGTCCACGATTAAGATCTTGGACACCGCCCCTCCTCTTCCGACTGGTCGTGCCGAGATGCCTGCCTAGGCGTCTATGCAGGCAACATTCGCGGGAACGAGCCTAGGGTAACCGATAGTGGAAGTCTTCACAAATGCGCGCGAGGTACATCTGGTGACGGTTGTTGATCGGGGATCGACAAAGTGGAGTAAGGGCGCTTGACACAGGTGACGAGGTGGCTATTTTTGAGCTTATGCTTAGTAATCGGCGGCGGTGAGCGGTGGTCTGTCCGTCGGGATTGGGTGCTGCAAAGGGTTGCGCTGCTCGGCTACCGGAGTATTATGAGCATATGCTTATAACTTGGCACCGCTCGTAGGCTCGGAACTGACTCGCTTGGAGCTGACTCGGGGGTCTCGCGGCGCCGCATGGAAGGAGGAGAGATGCCACGTGGCGATCGAACAGGACCGCAAGGTATGGGGCCGCTCACAGGTCGAGGTATGGGGCTGTGCGCAGGATACGCCGTGCCTGGTTATGCCCACGAGAACCCAGGCGCCTGGGGCGCGGGGCGTGACTGGGGCGGTCGTGGCCGCCGCAACCGCTTCTCCGCCACAGGCCTCACCGGCTGGCAACGCGCTGAGCGGGGTATGCGGGCGTGGGGCGGAGAAGACCCGGCTGAACAGCGACCACTCGACAGACGAGCGCAGATCGCGCGACTCCGTGCTCAGGCTGCTCAGCTAGAGCAGCAGTTGGGCGCGCTGCGTGATGCCATGGAATGTCTGGAAACCGACTGAGGTGGACCAGGCTCTCGACATGGTGAGAGGCGAGAACCGTACGCAAGTGCTCGCGGATCTGCCGGTGGGCGGAGTGTCCCTGCCGCGTGGGGCGGAAGGGCGATGAGGATCGCTGTTGCCAGTGGAAAGGGGGGCACGGGAAAAACCACGGTGGCGACCAATCTCGCTCGCGTGGCCGTCGACCAGGGTCTGCGCGTCCAACTGCTCGACTGCGATGTGGAGGAGCCGAACTGTTCGCTCTTCCTCCCCTTTAGGGTCGAGAGGACGGCGCCGGTCGAGCTGAACGTACCACGTGTCGACGAAGCGGTGTGCACGCGGTGCGGCCTCTGCGGCGAGGTCTGTGAGTTTCGCGCGATCGTTCCGTTGGCCACAGCTGTTCTCGTGTTCGCGGAACTCTGTCACTCCTGCGGAGCCTGCACGCTTCTCTGTCCGGAACAGGCCATCGTCGAAGAGAGGCGCCGCACGGGCGAGGTTCAAATTGGGCGCGCCGGCGACATCCGCATGGTAGCTGGCCTGCTCGACGTAGGCGAGACGAAGGCGCCGCCGGTGATCAAGGCGGTGAAGGCTCATGCAGATCCGCGGGCGGATCTCGTAGTGATCGACGCGCCGCCGGGCACGTCGTGCCCTGTCATCGAGGCGGTCCGGGAGTCTGACCTGGTGGTGTTGGTCGCCGAGCCGACACCGTTCGGCCTTCACGATCTCAAGCTGGCGGTGGAGGCCATGCGGGCCCTCACGCGTCCATTCGCGGTTGTAGCGAACCGCGCCGACGTAGGCGACGATGCGCTTCGTGCCTACTGTGCGCGTGAGGGAATAGAGATCTTGCTGGAGATCGCGGACGATCGCGCGGTGGCCGGAGCCTCGTCTCGTGGCGAGTTGGCCGTGGATGTGGTGCCCGGCTATCGAGAGCGTTTCAGCGGTCTGCTGGCCGCCGTGTGCCAGCGTGGAGAGCAGTGGACTCGGGCGGTGACGCGGTGAGAGAGCTCGTCGTTATCAGCGGAAAAGGTGGGACGGGCAAGACCAGTGTCACCGCCGCTTTCGCTCGGTTCGCATCTCAGAAGGTGCTCGCCGACTGCGACGTGGACGCGGCCGATCTGCATCTCGTGCTCGCGCCGCGGTCCGGAGAGCGACACGAGTTTTCGGGTCGCAAGCGCGCTGTTCTCGACGCGGCACGCTGCACCAGCTGCGGGGTGTGTGTGGAGCACTGCCGCTTCACTGCGCTGCAGCTTGATCCTCCGCGTGTGGATCCTCTCGACTGCGAGGGGTGTGGTCTGTGCGCGCGCCTGTGTCCGGTGGGGGCGGTGCGTCTCTCACCGGTGGTCAGCGGTGTGTGGGCAGTTGACGATACGGCTTGGGGTCCGCTGGTGCATGCGCAGTTGGGCGTGGCGGAGGATAACTCCGGAAAGTTGGTCAGTCTGGTGCGTCAGGAAGCGCGTCGGGTAGCGAAGGAACGTGGCCTTGGCACTATCCTGGTAGACGGAGCGCCGGGTATCGGTTGTCCCGTCATCGCGTCACTGACCGGCTCCTCGCTGGTCCTGGTAGTAACCGAGCCCACGGTCGCTGGCCGGCACGATCTTGGCCGCGTTGTCGGCGTGGTGCGACATTTCCGGCTCCCCTTCGCCGTCTGCGTCAACAAGACGGACCTCAACCCTGAGGTAGCGGCAGGGGTTCGAGCGCAGGCGCGAGAGGCGGGTGCTCTGTTCGTGTCGACGATACGCTACGACCGCGCTGTTACGAGAGCGATGGTGGCCGGCGGCAGTGTGGTAGACGAGGAGTGGACGCGCGAGAGCGGGGGTGCCGCTGAGGATATGCGGATGCTGTGGGCGCGGACCGAGAGAGAACTAGACAGACTCGCTGGAGAGGATGAGGACAAGGGTGAGTGATACACAGAAGAGACGAGTCGACGGTAACGGGTGTCCGGCGCACGTACCGCGACCGGACGACACGGAGGCCCGCCTGGCGGACAGGATGGCGCGCATCGCCCACAAGGTGGTCGTGCTCTCGGGGAAGGGCGGCGTCGGGAAGAGCACTGTGGCGGTGAACATGGCTGTGGCGCTCGCGGAGCGGGGTTTGCGAGTTGGTCTGCTCGACATCGATCTGCACGGCCCCAGCGTGCCGAAGATGCTGCATCTCGAGGGCTCGCCGATCCGGGACCACTGCGGTGCGGCCTTGCCTGTGCCGTTTACCCAGAACCTGCAGGTGATGTCTATCGGGTTCTTCCTGCAGTCGGACGATCAGGCGATCATCTGGCGCGGGCCACGCAAATTCTCGATGATCAAGCAGCTGCTCGCCGACGTTGAATGGGGAGAACTGGACTGCCTAGTCGTCGACGCGCCGCCGGGGACCGGAGACGAGCCGCTGGCGCTCCTCGAGCTGCTCGGCGCTATTGACGGTGCCGTAGTGGTCACCACGCCGCAGCAGCTCTCGATCACCGATGTGCGCAAGTCGATCGCGTTCTGCCGCGAGCTCAGATGCCGCGTGCTGGGGATCGTCGAGAACATGAGCGGATTGGTATGCCCTCATTGCGGTGGCATGGTCGAGGTATTCACTTCCGGCGGCGGGGAAGCTCTGGCGGCGGAGGTCGGCGTACCGTTCCTGGGCGCCGTCCCCATGGACCCGGGAGTGGCGTTGTCTGGCGACAGCGGCCGGCCGTTCTTGGCCGCCTACGGTCATACGGCTGCCGCGGAGGCCTTGCGGTCGGCGATCACGCCTATTCTGGAGCTTGGCTCACGGGGAGACGTCGAGCAGAACACTGCGGAGGTGATGCAACCATGAAGATCCTAGTGAGTGCGCAAGGGCCGGATATTTCATCTCCTGTAGATCCGCGTTTTGGACGTGCGCCGAGCTTGGTGCTGGTCGATTCGCGGACGGGTGAGTGGTCGGCGTACGTGAATCCGGGCACTGCCATGGGACACGGAGCCGGTATTGAAGCCGGGCGGCTGGCGAGCGAAATTGGAGCGGAAGTAGTGCTCACGGGTGCCGCTGGACCGAACGCGTTTCGCACGCTCGAGGCGGCGGGCATTGCTGTGTACGCGGTTGAGGGCGGCACCGTGGCCAATGCGGTGGACCGTTACAAGCAAGGCGCGCTACGGTCTGTTGTGGAAGCCACTGGGCCGGCGCATGCGGGACTCGGTCGTGCCGGCGGCATGGATGGCAGCTCCGGCAGCGCGGGGTCTGGTTTTGGCGGTGCCGATGGCGCCGGCGGTGGTCGAGGTTGCGGCGGCGGCCGAGGGCTTGGACGGGGTACGGGGCGCGGCCGAGGTGCCGTCTGAGAGAGGAGGGTCGAGGCCGTATGTCCACGGAGGGCGGGAAGATATCCCAGCGGCGCCGGCGGCGGCGCGGAACTCATCCGCACTCGTCGCGCGGCGCTCGAGCGTCTGGCTTGGCGGCCGCGGCGGTCGCCTACCTGGCGGACGATTTACGTGATCCTGAGGGGGTAGCGCGGCCGGTGCTACGCCGGGCCGCTCGGTCGCTGGCCGCCTCGCGTCTGGCCGCTCTGCGGCGTGCAGGTACCACGTACCTCCGTCTTGATCCGCCAGGCACGCGAGAGGCCGTGCGGCAGTCTGAGGAGGCCGGCGGCGGCGACGTCATCGATGGTGTGGCGATCGACGTAACGGACCAAATGAGAGGTTGGAGAGACGACGATCGCGCGGAAGCGGGACGATGAAGGCCGGCCGGCCTCCGCTCGAGAGGGTTGTGGCGCGGCTGCCCCGGGCGTTGCTCTTCAAGCCCGCGGGTGTGCCCGCGCGCGAGCTAGAACAAGTGAGTCTCACGGTTGACGAGGTCGAGGCGCTGCGACTGGTGGATCTCGATGGATTTAGCCATGAGCAGGCCGCCGCTAGTCTGGGAGTATCGCGCCAGACAGTGGGCAGAGTGCTCGAGGCGGCGCGCCGCAAGGTGGCCGACGCACTGGTGAACGGGAAGGTCCTCGTCATCGGCGGTGGCGTCTACCAAGTGGCCGAGCTTCGCTGTTGCGAGGTGTGCGGCACTCGCTGGCGGCGAGGCGAGCAAGAGACGGCCGACACGCCGGGCGACGCGTGCCCAGCGTGCGGATCTCGCGTTGTCCGCGCCTGTGTCGGCCCGGGAATGGGGCGCGGTGGGGGTCGCCGACGGAGGGGACGAGGCGCGGGCTGGGGCGCTGATTGGCGGTGCCAGCCCACGCCGTCCACGGCCGAACCGCGTACCGGCGAGGACGGCGACGAAGAGGCGGACGAAACGGCAATACCGGACATAACATAAGGAGATAGGTGGAATGAGTGGTGAGCGGACAGCCGAGGTCGCGCAGCGTACTGTGCGAGTCGCGGTACCTTCAGAGTCCCCAGGTGGCCTCGCGGCGCGTCGCAGCGGGCATTTTGGACACTGCACATGCTTCACGATCGTCGGTGTCAACGATGGCCAACTGGGAGAGGTGACGGTTGTCGAGAACCTGCCGCATACCGAGGGCGGCTGTATGGCTCCCGTGATGCTGCTGGCCGAGCACATGGTCGACGCAATCGTCGTCGAGGGTATCGGTGGGCGGCCGTTGGCGGGGTTCAATCACGTCGGCATCGCTGTGCACGCAGGTGTTGGCGAGACGGTCGAGCAGACGGTGCGTGCCTACGCGCTGGACCTGTTACCGCCGGTGGGCCCCGGGGGGTCTTGCCGTCACTGACAGTATTCCGGCTAGCTCGGCGGTGGCACCGAGCGAGGGAAGCGAGGGAGGACGCCCGGCTTGGCCAGAATGGCTAAGCCGGGCGTAAGAAACTTGACCACTGTCCGAAATTCTGCTGGGTCTTGCAGGGCTTCTGCTAGAGTGAACAACGCCGTTGGAAAGTTCGGCGGCATGGGGCAGAGGAACCTCGTCAGGTGGCCAATCCTCTCCCAGTTCCGTCGACCGCGCAGTCACGTGTCACCGCGCAGGCCGTATCTCAACGTCGAGCGGAGGTAGAGAAGCAGATGGCGAAGGACAAGTACAAGGCGATCCCATCGGTCACCGGGCGCATGACCCCCGTCGTGGTCGATCGGGCCGAGGGCAGCTGGTTCTGGACTAAGGAAGGCGACAAGTGGCTCGACATGGCGGTTGGCATCGCCGTCGTGAACACCGGCCACACGCATCCCAAGGTCATCGCCGCCGCCAAAGAGCAGATGGACAAGATCGTCCACGCTCAGGCAAACATGTTCTACTGCGATACTGTCGTAGACGCCGCTAACAAGATCCTCGAGATCGTGCCGGGGAATCTCGATAACGTGATGTTCGTGAACTCCGGTGCCGAGGCGTGCGAGAACGCGGTCAAGCTCGCGAAGCAGACCACCAAGCGGCCCGTCACGATCGCCTTCAAGGGTGCTTTCCATGGTCGTACGCACCTGTGCATGGCGCTCACCTGCTCCAAGGCGCAGTATCGTGGCTACTACGAGCCGTTGCCGGCTGGCATCTACCACGCCCGGTACGCGTATCCGTACCGCACCCCGGCCAGCGAGGATCCGGTCGACTATGCGATCTCCGACCTGCGCAAGGTCATCACTACCGAGTGTTGGCCAGATCAGGTGGCTTCGATCCTCATCGAGCCCATTCAGGGCGAGGGTGGCTTCATCGTGCCGCCGGCCGAGTTCATGCGCGAAGTGCGCAAGATCGCCGATGAGATCGGCGCGCTGCTGATCATCGACGAAATCCAGGCTGGCTTTGGCCGCACCGGCAAGTGGTTCTGCATGGAGCACTACGGAGTGACCGCCGACATCGTCACGATCGCCAAGGGTATTGCCTCAGGGTTCCCGCTGTCGGCCATCGTGAGCAAGTCCGAGTACTTCGATAAGTGCAAACCGGGCACCATGGGCGGCACCTACGGTGGAAACGCGGTCGCCTGCGCCGCTTCCATAGCGGGCATCGACGCGATCCGCGACGAGGGCATGATGGAGAACGCCGCCAAGCAAGGCGAGAAGCTCCGCGCCTTCTTCACCGACCTCCAGCAGAAGTACCCGAACATCGGCGATGTCCGCGGCATGGGTCTCATGGATGCCATCGAGATCGTGAAGCCGGGGACCAAGGAGCCAGATCCAGCGGCCACTGCGGCGTTCAAGAACGCCTGTATCGAGCGCAAGGTCCTCACCCTGGTTTGCGGCATGTTCGACAACTGCGTGCGCTTCCTGCCCGCGCTGAACATCGAAGATGCTGCTATGGACTATGCCATGGGCGTTTGGGAAGAGGCAGCCCAGGTGGCTTTCGGCACGGGGGGCAAGACAACGCTGGGGAAGTAACTCCAGCAAGAGTCTCGGTCTCGTATTGAGGCTCTCGTAGGGGCGGGTCGGCGCACCAGGCGCCGCCCCGCCCCTATTTCGTGGACCGTCTCGCGGGGCTCGTCTGCTACACTGTGACCAACATGAAGGAAGCTCGTTCGCTCGCCCCCGCGTTCTCCACGGCAGTCCGTGTCCGCTACGCCGACACAGATTGCGAAGGGGTCGTTTATTACGGCAGCTACCTTACGTATTTCGAGGTGGCCCGTGTCGAACTGCTACGTGCGCTCGGCGTTCCGATCGGCGAGGTCCGCCGTCGCGGTTTGGTCATGCCGGCGATAGACGCACGGTGCTGTTACCACCGCCCGGGTCGCGTAGACGACCTCCTGGAGGTACGCGTGTGGCTGGGCGAGCGCCACCGTGCGACGTTCGGTTTCGACTACGAGATATGGCGAGCTGACGAACTCGTAGCCAGCGGGAACACCCGCCATCTGTGCGTCGAGGTAGAGGGGTGGCGTGCCGTGCGACCGCCGGCATGGTTCGATGAGCTATGGGAGCGCGCGGCGGCGGGCCACGCGATCTCCGACTCGTCCATCAGTTGACCGCGGCCGGCTCTCCTCTTCGCGCACGGTTACCGAGGAAGAGGCAGTCGGACTCTGTCGAGTCTGCGATACGCTTTCGAACGACGGCCAGTGGGTAAGAGCGCCCAAACGGCAAGAAGCCGACCGCGGCTCAGCCGACCGGCACGCGATCGCTGGCCGACGCTCGGTTCCGGTTCTTCTCGCGGACGATTGCACGGGGCCGAAGACCACGGTATGCGGAAGCGAGTTGAGTCGGAGAAGAAGGGACAGAGGTAACCGCAACGCGATGCGGATGGAAAGTGTGGTGGCGTGAGCGACGAGGCGCCTGACGGGCGTGGTGGTCGAGAGCCTCGGCCGCCGGAAGGCATCGAGGAGTTCGATCTCGACTGGCCTGAGGACATGGACGTCCGGCCCTGTTACCGGCACCCGCAGCGCGAGACAGGGGTGTCGTGCTCCAATTGCGGGCGTCCCATCTGCTACGAGTGTATGACGCCGGCGCCGGTTGGCTTTCGCTGCCCCGAGTGCATGGCGGAGCAGCGCGGCGGCCTGCGCGTGCTTCCCGGCGGGCGGGCGCGGCAGCAGCGCCGCCCGCCGGTCATCAGCAGGCAGCAGACACGGGCGCGCTGGCAGGGAGGCCTGAGGGTTGCGTCAGGCAACCCCGTGACGCGCGTTCTCCTGGCCATCAACATCGTCGTCTTCCTTCTCGAGCTGGCCACGAGCTTGAGCCGTGGGCTCCTGGGCTCCGCGGGCGGATGGCTCGTGCTCTGGGGCGGGCTGTTCCCGCCCTCAGTGGCCCTCGACGGAGAGTACTGGCGGCTGCTCACGCCGATGTTCCTGCACGCCAACCTCATCCACCTCCTGTTCAACATGTGGGCGCTCTACGTGGTCGGCTCGTACCTGGAGATGCTGGCCGGGCGCGTCAAGTACCTGTTGCTCTACTTCCTCTCCGGTATCGCCGGCAACGTGCTGGTGTACGTGATCGGGCCAAGAGAATCACTCGTCATCGGTGCTTCGACGGCCATTTTCGGGCTCTTCGGTGCTCTGTTTGTGTACAGCTTCAACAACCGTCACACGGCAGCCGGCATGATGCTGCGCAGCACGGGCTTCCTCATCGTCATCAACCTGCTGCTCACGTTCTCCCTGCCTGGCATCTCGTGGCAGGGCCATGTCGGAGGACTGCTCGGGGGCATGGCTGTCATGGAAGCGCTGAGTGTGTTCGGCCATAAGGACTTGCGCTCGCCGTTCGAACGGCAAGACATCGCCGCTGTAGGGACCATCGTGGGTATCCTGGTGCTGCTCGTGGTGGTGCGCACGGTGACCTTCTAGATCGGCCGCGACGGTGCGGGAGCGCTTCGAGCAGAGTACACCTGCCGCGGAGATCACTGGTCGTATCGCGAGACTCCAGCGGTCGCTTCTCGAATCCGAGATCGACGCGGCACTGATCCTGCAGAACGCCGATCTGTACTACTACGCCGGCACGGTGCAACAGTCGTACCTGTGTGTGCCCGCGCGGGGCGAGCCGGTTCTCTTTGTACGTCGCGTGTTCGCGCGGGCGCGCGGAGAGTCGCCGCTGCGGGAGATCGAGTCGCTCTCCTCTGTGCGGTACTTGGCGGAACTGGTCCGGGAGCGTTGCGGCGTCGTTCGGCGTCTCGGGCTGGAGCTCGATGTGCTGCCGGCGGTTCAACTCCATCGACTCCTGGGGCTGTTCCCTGGCGTGGAGCCGGTGGACATCTCGGCGAAGATCATGCGGCAGCGCGCGGTCAAGTCGCCGTACGAGATCGAGCTGCAGCGTCAGAGCGCGGCGATCGCCGATGGCGTCTGCGCGCGCATTCCCGAGATCCTCCGGGTCGGCCTTACGGAGGCGGCCTTCGCTGGACTAGTGGAGGCGGAGGCACGAGCTCTGGGCCACGAGGGCTTCATTCGCATGCGAGGTTTCAATCAGGAGATGTTCTACGGCCAGCTGCTCGTCGGCCAGAGTGGCACGGTGGCTTCGTACCCGGATACACCGCTCGCTGGCCCCGGGTTGAGCGCCGCGGTGGCGCAGGGGGTGAGCATGCGTGCCATCGAGGCGGGGGAGCCGGTGGTCTTCGACTTCGTTGCCGTGCGGCGCGGCTACATCACCGACTTTACACGCATGTTCTCTCTCGGGCCGTTGCCGGATGAGGTACGTCGGGCATACGCGGTCGCTCTCGCGGTGCAGGCGGCAGTAGTGGAGTGCGCACAGCCTGGAGTATCGTGCCGGGAACTCTACGAGCGGGCGGTGGCGGTGGCTCGAGCCGCGGGGCTGGAACGGTATTTCATGGGGGTTGGGGACCTGCGCGTGCGCTTCGTTGGGCATGGCGTGGGCTTGGAGCTCGATGAGCTGCCGGTGCTGGCCGCCAGCGACCTCACGCTCGCCGAGGGTATGGTGTTCGCCCTGGAACCTAAGTTCGTGCTGCCGGATCTGGGTGCGGTGGGGATCGAGAACACCTGGGCGGTCACTGCGAATGGGCTGGAATGCCTGCATCACTCCGGCGAGGAGCTGCGCGAGCTGGCCTTGAGCGAGTGAGCGCAGGAGCCTGATAGCATCAACAGGACCTTCGCGACGTCGTTTCGGCCAGCGTCCGTCCGGGGACAAGGTGGGCGGACTGCGGCGCGCGAGGGGGTGTGCGGCACCATTGCATCGCGTTTTGCGCGGTGCTCGCAGCGCTGAGGAGGTGAAGCGGAATGGATGAGCTGAGGGACGAGGTAGAGAAGGCCTTGATGGACATTCGCCCGATGTTGCAGGCAGATGGCGGCGACATCGAGCTCGTCGACGTTGTCGACGGTGTGGTCAAAGTGCGCCTGCAGGGCGCCTGTGCTGGGTGTGCGTTCTCGCAGATGACGCTGACCAATGGGGTCGAGCGCCATCTGAAGGACAGAGTGCCCGGCGTGGAGCGCGTGGAGAACATTGGGTTCTAGACGCTCGAGCGGCCGTACGGCTTCTCTACGGGCGCTGGGAGTGCGGCGGCGGCCGGCGTTGGGAACCAACGCCGG
>Ga0334888_1001836_pt1 | contig 25504 bp, 24 predicted proteins | sample GraSluR1_MG_FD_207227 | JGI IMG/M metagenome (GOLD analysis project Ga0334888, IMG submission 207227) | Sludge microbial communities from methane-producing bioreactor in Wageningen University, Netherlands - Granular Sludge_3_08-R1 | ecosystem: Engineered > Bioreactor > Anaerobic > Unclassified ...
AAGTTTGTTCTCCTTTAGGACTATGGGGAAGTTGGGGAACTTGTATTGGAGCAATCTATCCAAGAGAAGAAGTTTATAACGGTTTAGATGATGACTGCAATGGAATAATTGATGATGTAGCAAAGGATAAATCTTTTGAAAGTTCTCTTGTTTTTAATAGAATTAATGTACTTCCCGAACCAGGAAGACCAGGGATAAATCCGGCAAACTACGCTTTAGTACAGGTTTTTGTTGAGAATCAAGGCACCAAAACATTTGAAGATGTTTCTTTAACAGCTGAACTGATGGATTATGGTTCAAGAACTAAAAGATCAAGATTAACAATTAAAAAAGGCACAACAGAATCATATAAATTGCTCTTAGAAGTTCCTTGGTATACAAAACTTGGTTATGCTTGGGTAAAAGTAGTGCTTAGTAGTGATGAAGGAATGAGAATAAAATACGTTCCAGTTAAAATTGAATAAAATCTTTTTTATTTTTTAATTAATATACATACTGTTAAACAATTACTCTATCTTTTCCTCCATGCAGGCTCTTTTTAGAAATTTTTTAGCATTATCAATAAACTTTTCCTCTTCATCACTTTTTATTAATGCGCCTGCTGCACTCCTATGTCCTCCACATTCATGGTAAATATCAGCACAAATCTTATGCATAATCTCTCTTGCATCCGACTCTTCATCAATACATCTTATACTTACTTTAGTAGTAGGCTCTTCTTCATTTCTTGCAAGCCCTATTATATATCTAATGGTACTTGTAGAATCAGACTTAGAGAGTATAGATGACATCGTACCTATTATTGAAGTCTTTACTTTATCCTCTGCATTTATGATCAAGTATTTAGATTCCTTAATTATATGTTTTTTATTTGACTTATTTTCATCATACCATCTTAAAGAATTCATAATTTCTCTTTTGTAACTATTTAAGGTGTCAAGGGCTTTTCTTTTAATCTTAGAGTCTCCTAAGCATGTTCCAATTCCAACTGAGGCTTCTCCAAGCCTTCCACACGCATTTAGAAGAGTAGCAAACTCCCTTGCATCTCTTAAAGGAGATTCTTTTTTTTCCTCTTTTAAAATGTAAACAGGTCCTATTATCGATTGTGCATCTTTAATGCCTGCACTTATCCTTTGCATGATAATTCCTGCAGTAAGTTTTTTTATCTCTTCATCAGAAAGATTTACTAGTTTAACAAATCCATCATTACTTCTTGGTTTAATTCCAATCTTGTTAAGAAAATTTATCGCTCCTGTTTCTGAGCCACTAACCCCTGGGATATAAGGGTCTGTTGAATATTGAAGTAATTTATATAGAGGTTTTGTTTGTGCCCCAAAAACCCTTATTCCTTTTATTACTTTTAATTTTCCTAAACTCTTTGCATCTTCAACAATCATGCTATTTAGCTGGCTGAATCCATTTTGTTCTTGGATATCCCCAATTGCCCCAATTATTGCAATATGTGCCATATCCCTGTTTGCGATATCTACCTCTCTTGAAAACATATAAACAACACCAGAACCCGAGATTTCATTATTTCCATCAATACCAAAAAGATGAGGATTTAGTTGAATGATATTCTTTTCATCTATTTTGGATTGCACTTCATGGTGGTCTAAAATAAAAACTTTCCTATCAGAAAGATACTTATTAATAAAATCAATCTGTCCAGAACCAATATCCGTGAACACAAAAACCTTGTATCTCTCTTTAGAAAGCGCTTTAATTTTTTCCTCAGTGAGTTGTTGTACTATTGATATAGAATACTTTCTACTGCATCTATTAAGCGTCTTTATTAAAATAGAAGCAGCAGTTATACCATCTGCATCCAGATGTGAAATAATCCTTATTGTTTTTGATTCATCAACAGCTTTAAATTCAGTTGCTACCTCTTTAGCCCTTGAAATAAATTCCTCTTGGTTTGAGTTTTTGATAGTATCTTTACCAATCCTCAAAGCACATTCTCCAAGTTTTTCATCTGAATAGTCTCCACTCTCAAGTTCCAATCTGACCCCTCGCAAAAAATAAAAATAAACAATATTTTGTATAATTCTTAATGTTAAAACCTAATGCTTCTTTTTTTAAATCTTTGTATTTCCAAAAATAGATTCATTAACCCCAGTTTGACAGTTAAATAAATAAGTGTCTTTAAGTTGTTTTAAGTTACCATGCAAAAAACAAACCTAAAGACAAATGTAATTAAGAAGAACTCAAATATAACTTTTCCGGTTGGAACTGCTCTTGCAGTTCAAAAATACGCCAAAAAACTAGGGTTTTCTAAGATTTTTGGCAAATTTAAACAAAAAGGAATTCCTTTAGATAATTTAGTAAATGCCTTGATTTCCTATAAATTAAGTGAAAATTTAAGTCTCACGAGAGGAAGTGATTGGATTAATCGACCCGAGGTTTTAGAAGAATTTAATCTAAAGTCATTTGAACAAAAGACTTTGTATCGTGCTATCGAAACAATTGGTGAAAAATATCAAGAAGTTATTCTTGATTTGCAAGATGTATTATTTAATCAGTATGATTTCAGTCATACAGATGTGAATATGGATTGGAGCAGTCTCATTTTATGGGGCGATAAAGCAAAGTTAGGTAAGTACGGTTATAGTAGAGATCATCGCCCTGATAAAAAACAGATTACTTTTGGGATAGCTGAAATTAGAAGACCAATAAATATCCCCATAGGTTTAACAATTGGAGAAGGTAATGTTAATGACCAAACTCATTTTCAAACAACTTTTAATCAAGTAAAAAATTGTTTGAGACAAAATTCCAATGTAATCTTTGATAAAGGAGGAAATTCTAAAGAGAATCTTAATTCTGTAATTGCATCAAAGATGCAATTTCTAACTGCAAAGAAATTGAATACAAGTGACGATAAAATAATCAAAAGATTTTGGAAAGAAAAACCAATTTTAGTATACTCAAAAAATGAAGTATATGGTATAAAAATAGAATTTCCTAGTCGAACAAACTATTTTTTCTTTTCAAGAAAACTAAAGCAGGAGAATATTGCATCTGCTTTAAGAAAAGCAGAACGACAACTTAAAGAAGCAAAAGAGATTGAGTCAGCACGAAGCAGGGGAAAACCTTTACCTAAAAGATTTCGATTAAATAATGTCTTAGTTGATGCAACAATTGAATATCAGACAAAACTCAAGAGTTTGTCTGAATTTGAGGCTTTTGAACTTGTAAGAAAAGCCTCAATTACTGGGCGTGAAGGTTTTTTTTGTCTTTCAAGTAGCCAGGATTTGACACTTGAAGAAGCACTTTTCTTATATCGTGAAAAAGATTCGGTTGAAAAAATAATGCACTCATTAAAAAATGAGATAAACATAAAACCACTGCGCGTATGGTCGGATAATTGTATCAGGGGAGCTTTACTGATTGGATATTTAGCTCATTTAATCATATCATTAATACGATATGATGAGCCTAAGTTAAAGAATTATTCAACAAAATTCATAAAAATTAGCTTATCTAATTTGACAGTTACGGTTGAAAAGCTTGGAATGTTTAAAAAAAGACTTATTTATTCTAATTTTGACCCCATAAATGAGTTAATTTGCCTCAAAAATGAGGCAATAACTTAGAAAAATCACTCATTTTTTGTTGGAAATAACCAACTGTCAAATAGAAATCCTGCACTAAAATAGTTAGTGAACTGTCAAACTTGGGTTAAACATCACAAATTTTTTTAGAAGTAATTTTTAGAAGAAATATTCAAAAAAATAAATCTAGAACCTAGTAGAATAAAAAATGCAAAATAAAAAAATAAATTACTCTTAAGACATTTAATATCTTAAATGAAAATTCATTAAAGCATAAGGTATGTTGCTATATATTTGAAGGTTAATCATTGTGTGAATCCTTTCTTTCTTACTTTGTCCTTTCTTGTATATCTCAAAATACCAAAGTGTGCAAAATGAGCGAGGATTTTATGAAATCAATCTTAACCTACAATAAGTTTTAATTGGTCAGGATTATACTTCCATCCTTTCGGAAGAGTTCCTTGTGTCTTGTAATATCTTGAAAGTCTTCTTATCTTAGACTCTGTAATAATAAGGCCTCTTTTAGCAGTTTGGTCTTGTTTGTTTTGCTCAAGATGAGTTATAATAACTAATGCTCTTTTAAGTAAAGCATAAAGATCCTCAGGTAACTCTGGAAGCATTTTTTTATCTTTTAAAATATCAGTAATAGATTTTCCTAAAATATTTTTCACATCAGGAACTCCATATTTGTCTCTTAAAACTAAGCCAATCTGAGAAGGAGTCAATTCGTCTTTTGCAAGCTTTAAAATCAACATATTTATTTCCTTTTCGCTATACCTAAGCCAAGTAGGTTTATTAAACACCAAAGGCTTCTTAGAGCCTGCCTTTCCTCTGCTTCTTGAATAGATTCTTGCCATATTTAACACCTTTTTTTAAAAAAACATTTTAATCCAGAATAAGTTATGTTATGCAAAAAAGTCCTTAAGGGAATAACAAAGTACTTGCTTCCCGGCATAACCAAGCCTAGACCGGATTATCCGAATTATAATAGATGGTATTGCCTTTAGCTTATAAACTTTACGTTAGTTTTTTTTTAATATCTTTAATTTTTCCAAAGAATACAATGTTGTTTTTATCATCTAAAACATAAACCTCAAAATTATCTACCTGTTTCTCACCCAAAATAAATGGGGAGATGTTTTCATATGTTTTTAATTCTAAAACATTTATTCCATAGTTAAACTTTGAAAAAGAAGGCATAATCAAAAGTTCTTTTTGTTTGAATTCTCCTTTAATAAAGCATTTGAAGGTCTCTTTTTTTTGATTTTCAGACAATATTATAGCTGGGTGAAGATGACCTATTATAATTCTTTTTACATCTCCAAAATAAATGTTAGGCATATAGTCTCCGTGACAAATTAGATTCTCATCCTTAATTAAGTAAGTTTTTGTTTCTTTTTTGATATCTCCTTTTGCAAGGTAGTTCTTTAAAAGTGTATCATGGTTCCCTTTGATAAAAAAATAATCTATCTTATTTTCTTTTGCAAAGAAAATCATATCTTTAAACTCTTTTAGTACTTTAAATGAGAAATTTCCAAACTCATGAAATATATCCCCATTAAAAACAATGTATTTAGGATTTAACATCTGAATTAAATTCTTAATTCTTCTAACACTTTGTAACATAAAAGAATTATTTTGTTCGTTAAGACCTAAGTGAAGATCTGAAATAATCAATATTTGTGATTGTTTTAGGTACAAGGATTCTTCTTGAATAAATATATCTTTTAATTTTGTTATCTCATCCATTTTTATAACCTATTAAATGCAAAGATTTAAATATTTGTATTGCAAAAATATAAAATAATACTGATTTTTTATGAGGTGATTTTAAGATGAAAGGAAAAAGGGCGCAAGCCGCAATGGAGTTCTTGATGACTTATGGATGGGCAATCTTGATTATTTTAGTAGCAATAGCCGCACTCGCATATTTTGGAGTCCTAAACCCCGCAAGATATGTCGCTGATAGATGTACTTTACCTGTTCCAATGGTCTGTGATGATTTTACTGTGACTAATGCGGGTGGTATTTCAGTTAGAATGACAAACGGAGATGTTAAGGATATCACAGTGACTTCTGCTAGTGCAATTGGTTTTGGTACTGGTTGTGTTTTTTCTGGTCCACCGGTTGATATACCCCAGGGTCAATCAGCTATTATTAGTATTACTGCTTGTTCTCCTGCTGTGAATCCTGATAAAATCAAGAGTGATTTAGTGATAACTTATACTTCTGGAAGTCCAGTACTAACTAAAACAATCACTGGAGAGATATATAGCAGGGTAAACTAAAGGTGTGAATTAGGTCTTTTATTTTACTTTTTTTATTTTATTATATTTTCTCTTTGATTTTATTGTGATTTAACTTTATACGTTTTAGAGTTTATTTGCATTTAATTATTGATATTGATATTTATATTGCTCAGTCTTTTTACCTTAAGGTGCTAGATAATGTATGATAACATAAAAAGAATGACATTCTCCTTGACTCTTTTTGTGTTGTTTAGTTTTGCATTTCTTTTTTTCATAAATCATTTTGAGCCAACTAAATTCCTTTTTAACTATTGTGCGACTGATGCAAATCTATTTTGCACAAATCTAGAAGTAAATACAAAATCAATAGCATTCAAAATAAAAAATAATGACATGAATACCATTACTCTAAAACAGCTTGAGATAAAAGATTTAAACTGTTCTTTAGTTGAAATCAACAAAACAATTGAATTTGGAGATTCACTATCCATTAATATCCCTTGCATTCAAGAGAAATCAACTGAAAAAAAGAAACATAACCTAACAATTATATACCATTCTGGAACCCCACCCCTAAAAAAAACCGCAAATATAGAGATATATAGTGATATAAAAGATTTAGAGTAAATCCTTATCCCATTTTGCATACTTTGCTATCTTAAAAAGGGTAATAAGGGACAAATGAAAAACCTCAGCATAAATGCCAAGGTATCTCTTGGATATTCGAGGTTAATCCTTGGATAAATCCGTTTATTCAAGGTTTTGGCTTGAAAGACCATAGTATACGAATGATCAGGATTTCATGAAATCAACAACCTGATCCTAAATGGCGGGGAATGTTGGTAATATCAAAGCATGCACTATATTCAGCGAGGTTGTTGATTACAAAAAAGCGTCCGAGTCCTCTTGTTGAAACACAAGGTATGTTTTTCTATTGGCCAAAGTATGCGAAGTGATGCTGGATTTCATGAAATCAAGAAAAAAAATTGTTATTTGGATTCACAAAATAAAACCCAGCCAAAAAATCGAAACAAATATAAATCCAAAGGATTAAAAAGGATTTAAGACATAAAGAAAATTGTTTGCAAAAAGATAATTATTCATTTTTATATTACAATGCTATTTTAGAGTAAAACGTTTTAGAAGGTGGTTATTTGCTGTTTCAAAAAAAATTAGAAGTATTATCATCAAAGAAAAAAAGCCAAGCTGCAATGGAGTATGTAATGACTTATGGCTGGGCAATCTTAGCAGTAATGATAGTAATAGGCTTTATAGTCAATTATGCAAATATTGATCCAAGCGATTTCATGGGAGAAGAGTGCAACTTTGATATAGGTCTTAAGTGTAACGATTTTGCAATATCTGAAAGTGGCGCAAATAACATCGTTCTTTCGGTTACCAATGGATTTCCAAAAGCTATCACTATTACAAAAATAGAATTTAGTGGAGGATTTAGTTTAACACGCACATTGCCATCAGCAATCAGTATATCTCCTACCGAAACTAAACTAATAGAACTTACTTCACAGGTAATTTCCTTTAGAAACAAAAGAGTTGAAATAAAAATAAGTTATTATTACGATGGAACACCTCCTGATAAAATTGAACAATACACTTATACACTTAATGGCTATTTAGTGGGTTCTTCAGCAAAAAAATAGATTTCTATCATTCTTTTTTGTTAATAAGTGACCTTAAATGCCTTATCACAAAATAAGGCCAAACCTTATCCTTAGTAATCAGAACCTGTTTAATCCAGTTAACTGTGAAATGGGATAACTCTACAAATGGGTCATCAAAACTATCCATAATCTCAACCATAATATTTTTATTCAAAAAAACTCCTTGTGCAATCCTTTGAAACTCATATTTTAATGGCTCTTTATGGTCTTTATCCTTAATTAAATTCTCATTAGGCATAATCTTTTTTCCTTTATCCAAAGAAATCTTAGCAAGTGCAAGTTGATTAAGTCGCATCATAAAACTATGTCTATCTTCAGCAGTAATAGAATCCGAGGCATATTGGGATATCAAATTAAACGAAAATGGAGATGGAACAATAGGGCTTTTCTCAATAATCTCTATCTTTTTACTCTCAATCCCTTCAATAATTACCCCCAAATTATTAACATCCATCAAATCCTCTAAAACCTCTCTTTTCGCTTCCTTTAGAATTGGGAATTCTTCTGATATTCCTTTTACAGCATTCAGAAGAATCTGCGAAGACACCTGCTGTCTTCCCACACTTCTCAAATTAGATTTGTAGCTTCTTAAAATCATAAAAGCCCTTGTTGCGCAGTGTCTAAACCTTCTTCTTAAAATCTCACTATTCTCAATAGATTTAACTGCTATCTCCCTAAAATTCTCAGATTTAATCTTTCCAAAAGGATTAGTCTTTGAAATATTCTTTTTTGAGCTTATACAAAACCCATAATCATTAACAGATATATCTAAAGCACTCTTATTCTCAACTGATAACACATAAGCACAAACCCTTGAAAAAACATCATTTACCCTTCTGCCAAAGCGAGTATGATAAATAACATAATGTTTCTCTTCGTTTTTATACCTTTCAATAATAATTCGCTTATGGCTTGGAATATCCATAAACTCAAACTGCTCTTTAAGATAAGAAAAAATTGCCCTTGAAGTAGAAAAATCAATAAAAAGTCTTTTTTCAATAAAAGAAATAATCTCTTCATCGCTTTCCTTTTTCTTTAAAACACCTCTAATCTCTTCATTAAAAGAGCAGATATCCATAGCAAGCTCAAAACTTAAAGGAAGCATCTCAGAATACCATTGTGGAATTGTTGGCGGTCTGCTAGGAGTAGGTAAAACCTGTGCCGTCATACCTTTAGAATACAAAAACATATAAGAGCTTCCACCTAAAACAAAAATATCCCCTTTTGTAAGCATCTCCAAAAAAGGCTCATCAATAAATCCAATAATACTATCGCCTTGCTTAACAGACACCCTAGCATCCTGAGGGATTGTGCCAAGATTCGTATGATAAATCACCCTTGACATCTTTCCTTTAGGTCTTATAAATCCCTCATTATCCATTCTAATCCTTGGATAAATCCGTATCTGTTCTGCCCTCTCAAAATCTCCTAAAAGATACTCAATTACGCTGTTAAACTCATTATATCCTAATCTTGAAAAAGGATAACTTTTTCTACATAGATTGTAAATCTCTTCTTTTCTCATAGGTTCACAAATCACAAAATAAAGAATCTGTTGAGCTAAAACATCAAGTGCGCCTCTTGGAATATGTACATTATCAATATGTCCCTTCAAAGCATCAAAAATCAAAACACAGCATTCCAAAAGGTCATCCCTATTAGTAGCAATAACCCTTCCCTTAGTAGTCTCTTTTAGCCTATGCCCGCTCCTTCCACATCTTTGAAGCGCCCTTGAAACAGACTTTGGACTTGAAAGCAAAATCACAAGGTCAATATACCCAATATCAATCCCAAGCTCTAAAGAAGTAGATGAAACAACACATCTTAAATTCCCTTCCCTTAAATCTGACTCCACCTGTTTTCTAATATCTTTTGACAAAGAACTATGATGAGCAGCAATGTTTTTCTCATCATATTCCTTAGGAAATCTAAATTTAAGCTGATCAACAAGCCTTTCAGTTGCAGCTCTTGTGTTTGTAAAAATGAGCGTGCTTTTATGTGTAACTATGAGATTATGAATCTTAGAATAAATCTCACTCTCTAAAAAACTATATTCAACGCTCAAAAAATTATCAACTGGGCTAATAACCGAAATATCTGTTTTTTTAATAAAAGAAACATCAACAACAACACAATCCCTCTCAAAACACTTCCCATTCTTATCTATATCAAATCCACACAAAAAACTTGCAACCTCTTTAATAGGTGATACAGTTGCAGAAAGTCCTATCCTTGAAATATAGCCTGATTTCTTTTGAAGATACTCAAGTGTCAAAGCAAGATGGCTTCCTCTCTTACCAGAACAGATCGCATGAATCTCATCAAGAATAATCCAATCAATATTTGCAATATGCTTATTAAAAGATTTTGAAGACGCAACAATAGCCAAAGACTCAGGGGTTGTAATAAGTATATGAGGAGGATTTTTTCTCATAAAATCCTTTTCTTTTTGAGTAGTATCCCCTGTTCTTACCCCTAATCTTATCCCAAGCTCTTTTCCTGTAAGCTTTTCAATCTCGCTAAGTGGTTTTTTTAAGTTTACCTCAATATCATAATTAAGTGACTTTAAAGGACTTACATAAATACAATAGATCTTATTTTCAAGCCTATCCTTAAGGCTACTATCAACAAGCTCATTTAGGATTGATAAAAACGCAGTAAGGGTTTTTGTAGAACCTGTCGGAGATGAAACCAAAACATTTTTTCGTGAAGCAATCTCTTTAATACCAAATAATTGAGGAATAGAAAACTCCTTAAATCTTGAAAAAAACCAATCTTTCACAAAAGGATTTAAAATAGAACAAACATCACTTGCCACATCAGGTTTCTTTTTAAAAACAATCATATCAAAACAAAAAATTACTATCTATTTATTAATTTCGTGAATTCATTGTCAAATGAAATGATTTTTAGTGGCTAAATGTAGAAGTGGGGACAATCAAAATATAAGAAAAAACTAGAAAAAAATGGGGGAGGCGCTGTTGCTATGTACATTTACACTCACAACTTCGTTGTTCGAAATTTATTAAGAGGAGGCTTTTAGTCCTAACGGACAGATAGTATTTTTCTGCGAAAAAGTAATTAATGTTTTTAGAACATTTTCGAATTTTAAACAACAAAGTTTATATTAAATAATCTTTATCATATTTATATATGGTAGAACCTTATTTTAAATCCGATTCAGTACAACTTTTTCATAACGATTGCATAGATATTTTAAATTCTTTACCTGGAAATTCTGTCGATATGATTTTTGCAGACCCACCTTATTTTTTATCTAATGGAGGGATTTCTTGCAGAGCTGGGAAAATGGTTTCTGTAAATAAAGCAAAGTGGGACAAATCAAACGGAACTGACAAAGATTTCGAATTTACTCATAACTGGATAAATGCTTGTCGTAGAGTCTTAAAAGATAATGGAACAATTTGGATTTCTGGAACAATGCACAATATTTACCAAGTAGGTTATAGTTTACAAAAATTAAAATTTAAATTATTAAATGAGATAAGTTGGTTTAAACCAAATGCTCCGCCAAATTTAACCTGTAAATATTTTGCTCATGCTCATGAAACAATTTTGTGGGCACGAAAAAATGAAAAAGTTCCTCATGTTTTTAATTATAATTTAATGCGAGAATGGAATGATACCATAACCCCCAAAGGCAAACAAATGAGAAGTATTTGGCACATTCCTTTAACACCAATGAGTGAAAAAACACACGGAAAACACCCTACACAAAAACCTATAGAATTATTAAAAAGAATTATCGCATCTTCAACAAATGAAAATGCACTCATTTTAGACCCATTTAATGGTTCTGGAACAACAGGAGTTGTTGCAACATAAAAAAGTTTATTAAGAAGTAAAGGAAAGTAATTATAAGATGAATTTATCAATGTATCAAAAAGAGGTTTTACAAAATTACAAAAATAATTCTCAAATTGCAAGGGTTTTAACGGAAAATTGGTTTTCTTCTGAAATGTATTGTCCTTGTTGTTTAAATAAAAAAATTGTTTATTATCCAAATAATCAAAAAGCAAGTGATTTTTTTTGTGAAAACTGCAAAAATGATTTTCAATTAAAAAGTTCTAAAAAACCTTTTGGCAAGAAAGTTGTAGATGGAGAATTTAATACAATGGTTTCAGTTATTCAAAGAGGAGATTCCCCTAATTTCTTTATTTTGCATTATTCGACTGATGAATGGGTTGTAAAATCTCTTACAATGATACCTAAATTCTTTGTCACTTTATCTATGTTAGAACAAAGAAAACCTTTGTCTCAAAATGCAAGAAGAGCAGGATGGACGGGTTGCAATTTTTTGTTAGACAAACTTCCTAAAGAAGGAAAAATCCCAATAATAAATAAAGAAAAGATAGAAGAAAAAGAGGATGTAAACAAAATATGGAGAAAAATGTTTTTCCTTGCCAATAAAAAACCTGAATTCAGAGGTTGGACTTCAGACGTTTTGAAAATTGTGCAAGAACAAGATAAATTGTTTGAATTAAATGACATATACAAATATGAAAAATATTTTAAAGAATTACATCCCGAAAATAATAATATTCAAGCGAAAATTAGGCAACAATTACAAATATTAAGAGATAACAAAATACTTAAATTTAAAGATAGAGGATTATATGAGGTATTAGAATGAATAAATATATACTTTTAGAAATTGGAAAATCAGCATATACAGAATTTAAAATGAAAAATGGTGAATTTGAAGAAACACAAGATGCTGTTTTAGTTGATGAAATTGAAGCAAACTCAAAAGAAGAAGCGTATGAGAAAGTTATCAACTCATCACAACATAAAAACAAAGTTTTCAATAATCTAATTATAAAACAAGTCATTTAAGAAGTATTTGAATATCTTATAGAAACATTAACCGATTCTATTTTTACATGGGATTATTTTGTTGATTTTGAAAAAGTAAAAAAGAACATTCATTTAATCGAGAAAGAACTAAATTTGCTCAATGTCTTAATCGGTAAAGAGGATATAGATAAAGAATTTATCAATCTTGTTTTAGAGTATTCTAATGTAAGAAAAGTATTACCGATGCTAATCGCAATAAGGAATAGCAAATTAAAGGATTTAAAGATTATTGATGATTTTGAAGATTTAAAATCAGAAAGTAAAGTCGAATTGTTTAATCCAAATATAGATTTAACCTCTGAAATGAAAGAAGACCTAATTACCTTTTTCAATGATTCAGGATTAAAAAATATATTTCAAGACAAAGATGTAAAAAATATTGTTGATTATTGTTTTGGTGTAGAAGTTGGAATGGATACAAATGCAAGAAAAAACAGAACAGGTCAAGCTATGGAAAGCATAATTGAGAAAATAATCCAAAAATTTGCAGAGAAAAATAATTTAGAATATATTCCACAAGCAACACAAAAGAAGATTAAAGAGAAGTGGAATTTTGACATTGAAATAGATAAAACAAACAGAATTTTCGATTTCGCAGTATTTGAAAAATCCAAAAATAAAATATTCATAATTGAAACCAATTATTATGGGGGTGGCGGTTCAAAGCTAAAATCAACCGCAGGGGAATATCAATATTTATTTGACTTCTTAAAAAACCAAGGGATTGATTTAATCTGGATTACTGATGGATTCGGTTGGAAAACAACTAAAAAATCATTGTTTGAAACTTTCCTACACAACGAATATTTACTAAACATTGAATTCGTAAAAAAAGGAGTTTTAAAAGATATAATTTTATAATGTTCTTCTAGAAAAAGAACCAAGAGTAGAAACTTCCTCTATTTTCTTTTTTAGAAACACGAGAAAATTAAAGATTTTCTGTGCCCTGAAAATTCTTAATTTTCATGGAAAAGAAACAAAAAATCCCCTCCGCTAAAAAAAAGATTGATTCCCTTGATTCTTGTTCTTGATGCACTAAGAAATGAAAAACCTCAACATAAATGCCAAGGTATCTCGCAAATAGTCGAGGTTAATCCTTGCATGAATCCGTCTATTCTTACTTTAACTTGAAAATTCAACATCTTCACCCCCACAGGGCGAGGTATGTTGGCAATATAAAATCATGCACTGTATTAAAACGAGGTTGTTGATTACAAAAAAGTGTACCAAACCCTCTTGTTGAAACATGAGGTAGGCTTTTTTCTGAATAATTTTATCTTTTGAGATCTTTTATAAAGGAAAATTAAGAATAAATAAAATAAGAAAAAACGGGGTAAGAAGAGACGAATTTAATTAACGATTAACTTTTAATTATCTAACGAAATACCTTTTGGAATTTATGCTTCAAAGCTTTTTCATATTTTATATTCAAAGCTAAAATAAGAGCTAAAATAAAAAAAAGTGATTTTTAGGTCGAATAAAATATCAATAATATATCAAGATATCTAAAGTATTTGTCCTTAAAAGCTTTTTTATCTGCAGAATAAAAACAAAATTCAAAAATAAAGACCTTGCATTTACATTAAAAAACCCAAAAATAATCCCTTAACTAAAAACAACATAAATCTTAGATTTAAATATTACTTCTTAGGTTTTTTAGATATCTCTCCTTTAATCTTCTCAATAAACTCTTTAGTTTTTACACTAATCCCTTTTTGTGTCTTTTTTACCTTCTCAATACCCTTACCTAAAACATTATAATCCCATAAAACCTTATCCATATCTTCTATTTTATTCCCATAAGTTTGAAATGAAACCTTGCTATAAAGGGAGGCTTTTCTAGTTCTAGTAGTATTTTTCGCTTCATATCCAAGTGTAATAATCCCTTCAACCCTGTGTGAATCAGGAGCTCCTACAATATCTTTTACCCTTTCTTCCACAAACGCTGAGACAAAACAGCTTCCAATACCAAGTGATGTAGCTGCAAGAATAATATTTTCACAAGCCATCGCACAATTTTGAGTAGAATAATAATCTCCTCTTTCTCCGAAATATCTTTTCGCCTTCTCAAGATCAGAAATCACAACAATAAACACAGGAGCTTGAATCATCCAAATTTGATTCATTGAAGCAACAGCAATCTCCTTTTTCTTATCTTCATCTGTAACAATCACAAAAGCCCAGTTTTGTATATTTCCAGAAGATGGAGCAAGCCTTCCTGCTTCCAGTATTTTTCCTAAATCATCCATCACAATGTCCTGACTCTTATATTCCCTTACAGAATGTCTTTCTGATATTGAGCTTATCAAATCCATTACAATCAAACCCCTTATTTTTAAATCCTTAAATATGCCTTAATATGATCTTAACATACCCTTTAATAATATAAACTTATCTTTTTTAGATTGTAAATTAATCCTAAATTTTAACTTTTCAACAAAACATAAAAAAATATAACAAAAATATATAGCGTATTTTTTACAACTTAATCAATCATTTATAGAAAAGCATACCTCGTGTTTAAACACAAGGACTCGGTACGCTTTTTTGTAATCTACAACTTCGCTGAATGTAACGCATGCTTTTATATTACCAACATGCCTTGCCCTTTAGGGCAAGGTTGTTGATTTTTCAAGCCAAAGTAAGGATAGACGGATTCATGGGCGAAAAACCTCGACTATTCGCGATATTCCTCTGCATAAATGCCGAGGTTTTTCATTTTTCATTCCTATATTATCATTCCTATATAATTAAAATCTAACGAATAGAAAATAATATATAATCAGCATATGGAATCCTATATGGAATCACTAGATGATGAAATAAAACATTATTGAAAAAGTAATAAAAGTAAATAATATATATTAAACAAAAAAAAACGCAAAAGGTGTAAAAATGAATATTTTATTAATAGGCCCTCAGGGCTGTGGAAAAGGAACTCAAGCTTCATTGCTTGCAAACCATTTAGATATACCTCATATATCTACAGGAGACATATTTAGAAAGAACATTGCATTAAATACTGATTTGGGAAAGATTGTTAATAATCTTGTCAAAAAAGGTGAATTAGTTCCAGATGATATAGTAATAGAAGCTGTAAAAAGTTATCTAAAAAACGAACAAATGTTTGAATTTGGTTTTATCATGGATGGGTTTCCAAGAACAATCTATCAAGCAGAAAAATTTGAAGAATTCTCTGATTTTGATTTGGTGATATTAATTGATGTATCTGATGAGGTAGTCATCAAAAGAATTGTATCAAGAAAAACCTGTCCAAACTGCTCAAAAGTATATAATACACTAACAAATCCGCCTAAAATAAAAGATAGATGTGATGTGTGTGGGCAGGTACTAACAATAAGAGCAGATGACAACAAAGAGTCAATCCAAAAAAGATTAGAATCCTATCATCTTCAAACCAAGCCTTTAATTGATTATTACAAAAAAAAAGGAATCTTAAGAGTTGTAGATGGTGAAAATTCAGCTGAAAAAGTATTTGAGCAGATTAAGGAAAACTTGGTCTTTGGTTAAACAAGCCAGCAATCACAATTGTCGCATAACTTCCTTTACCAAGTATAAATCTAACCTCACATACATTCTCTTTAGAAATTGGATCATAATCCCCCTTATCTTTCAAATTAAGATTTTCAGATTTAACTTTATCTTTGAAATCTAAATTATCTATTATTCTATTATTATATTCACTTTTACAATCACACTCATAAGCCTTAACACTAAAATTCTTTACTTTAATTAAAAAATCTCTTTTTTGAGATTCTGCAGACAAGCTAGGAATTTGCCTAATAATAAAATCCCTAGAGCTGATTCCCTCCTTAGACATCTCTTCTGAAACATATTTGTTGATTTTACCTTTATTCTCAAAACCAAATCCAGCTAAACTCACCTTAACATTATTAATCTTATCATTACAGTAAACATCTGATTTTGCATACCCTTGATTTGATAAACAAGCACATTCTTTAGATGTTTCTTCTTCATAATTATTTTTAATCGGAAATGCAAGTTCTCCAAAAGGATACTCCAATATAAAACAACTAAAATTATCTTTAACAAATGAAGAAATTGCTCTATTAAATATAAAACTTTGATATGCATGAACATACATCATCGCATGCTTTGGATTAAGTTTTTTTATAAACTCAATTCCAGACATCGTTAACAGTCTTGGATTTATTTTTTCTTTCATCTGTTCTTTAATCAATTCCTTAGCCTCCTCATATCTTGACAAGATTATCATCTTACCAATCAAGTGATTATTGCACATTATTCCAAACCTTTGAGAGTCAAAATAGTTTGGAAACCAAAAAACATTTTTACAAACACCTTTCGAATAATTTTTATTGCAATTGTTGTTATCATTATCACTATTGCTATCATTATTATTGTTATTATTATCACTTAGTTCATTTTCTCTTCTAAACTGAAAATACTTCTCATCAGAAATATTTCTTACCCTTATTATAAACTCATTTCCTAAATGCTCTCCTAAAGAAATGGGTCTATCACAAAATCCTACTCTTTTCACTTCAATATAATCCCCTTTTTCTCCAAAACTAAATCGCTTGTCATACACATTTCCTAAAACAGAACAATACTGCACACTAATAGCGTTTTTATCCTTTGTCCCTGAGTAAGAAAAAGCCCTTTCTTTTATTTTGTAAGCTTTAGATAAAGTATTAATTGCTGAAAGCATATCTACTCCTCTTTTTTTCAAAGTAAAAATACAAAACCTTCCTGATTGATTTGATTTAAACTCCCTTTTTCTTGAACTTGCTATCCTTTCAATTACAACAAAATCCTCAGGATACTTTTTTATTATAATTCCTTTATTTTTATCCATAAAAATCACTTATTAAATCGCTTATTTAATAATACACTAAAAATGAAAAACCTTGGCATGAATTTCGAGGAATCTCGCAAATACTCGAAGTTAATCCTTGCATAAATCCATCTATTCAAACTTTTTGCCTCAAGAATAAACCTCAAGACTAAAGTATGCAAATGAACTGGATTTCATGAAATCAAAAATCTATACATTTATACATTGGTTTTTCATTGTTGTTAATAGTCATTGTTATTAATAATTTGTGATTTTTTTTTCTTTTCCTTATTTGTCATGATTACCATTATTACCATCATTACCATTATTATCTCCTTATTATTAACATATGCTTAAGATGTCATTAGTATTTGTATTAGTATTACTTGTATTAACCATCATCATCGTCATCATCATTATTGTTACAATTAATTTTTACCACAGTTTTTCTCCTTTAGTTTAAACGAAAACTTTTTAAATTGGGATAAAATTCCTGTATTGTGCTGAAATATTTTTGGAGGTTATGAATATGGCAAAAGAAAAAGAGCATATTAATTTAGTATTTATCGGACACGTTGATCACGGTAAATCAACAACTGTAGGAAGGTTATTGTTTGACTCAGGTAATGTCGATGAGCAAGCAATGAGAAGGCTAAAAGATGAGGCCGAAAGGCTTGGCAAGTCAGGGTTTGAATTTGCTTACGTTATGGACAACCTAAAAGAAGAAAGAGAAAGAGGAGTCACAATCGACCTTGCGCACAAGAAATTCGAGACACCAAAGTATTACTTTACAATAATCGATGCGCCAGGGCACAGAGATTTTGTCAAGAACATGATTACTGGTGCTTCCCAAGCGGATGCCGCTGTTTTAGTTGTTGCAGCAAACGATGGTGTTAATGCACAAACAAAAGAGCATGTATTCTTATCAAGAACCTTAGGAGTAGGTCAGATGATAATTGCAGTTAATAAGATGGATATGAAAGAATACTCTGAAACAAGGTTTAATGAAGTGAAGGAGGAAGTTACAAAACTTCTAAAGAGTGTAGGATATAAGCCTGATCAGATTCCTTTCGTTCCAATAGCTTCATTAAAAGGGGATAATGTTGTTAAAAAATCAGATAAGATGTCTTGGTATACAGGAAAGACCTTAATTGAGACTCTTGATGATATAAAGGTTCCAGACAAACCAACCACATTACCTTTAAGACTACCAATCCAAGATGTATATAACATTACAGGAATCGGGGTAGTTCCGGTAGGAAGAGTTGAAACTGGAATACTTAAGGTTGGAGACAAAGTAATCGCAATGCCTGGTAGAGAAGGTAAAGGTGTTGAAGGAGAACTAAAATCCATTGAGATGCATCACGAGCAATTAAAAGAAGCTGGACCAGGAGATAATATTGGTTTTAACGTTAGGGGATTTGGTAAAAAGGATATTGCAAGAGGAGATGTAATAGGTCCTGCGTCAAATCCACCAAATGTGGCAAAAAGATTCACTGCCCAGATTGTAGTTTTAAACCATCCTTCAGTAATTACTGCAGGTTACACTCCGGTTTTCCACATACACACTTCACAAGACCCAGGAAGAATAATTGAGATTAAAAAGAAATTAAATCCTGCAACTGGCGAAGTTTTACAGGAAAATCCTGATTTTATTAAAAACGGGGATGCAGCTATTGTGGTAATCGAGCCTATAAAACCACTAGTAATCGAGAAATTTGCAGAAATTCCTCAATTGTCAAGGTTTGCAGTAAGAGACTCTGGTTCAACCGTAGCAGCAGGAATGTGTATCGATCACGAAAAACAATAAACTTTTTGTTTTTTTTTAATATTTTTAAAGGGGATAAATATGCCAAAAGCAAGAATCAAACTAGCAAGCACAGATATTGCAAAGATAAATCAAGTTTGCGATTACATAAAAGACATAGTGCAAAAGACAGGTGTTGAGATGAAAGGGCCTATTCCACTCCCTACTAAACGATTGAAGTTAACCACAAGAAAAGGTCCAAGTGGAGAAGGAACAGCTACTTGGGAAAGATATGAGATGAGAATTCATAAAAGGCTTATTGATTTAGGTCTTGATGAAAGAGCCTTAAGACTTGTTATGAGGGTTCCAATCCCAGAAGGTCTAAATATCGAAATCGAGATGATCGATTAAATTTCTTCATATCTTTTTAGAGATTTTATCCTAAAGTTTGTTGTTATTTCTTTTTTTATATATTTTATAAGTGTAAAGCCATCCACTAACTAAATTTAAATCGATTCTTCTACCAAATCCCTTTGCATGTTGCCTATTTGTTTATCAATAACTTTTTTCTAGTTAATCTAGTATGGACTATAGTATAAAAAATTTACAACCAAAATAATTCTAATTAGCATTTCATATTTCTTTCTTTAAATATTCTTATACTTTAGAATCTTATAATGTAGAAGGTATACTATCTTCGAAGCAATTCTTTTTTTTATTTAGGAACTTTTTTTTTTAAAAGTTTATTCAAAAGCCAAAACCATATATACATAATTTTTTAAATTCAAAGATTTCTTCCCTGCCTAAGCCCTTGTTGTTTTTCATTATTTTGCTTTCGCTCGCATTATCATGTCGAAGTCGCATACGAAGACTCCCGTTGGTCGTCTTGTCGCGACGTCTTACAACGCAAAAGCTATGATTTATGCTGATTAACTTGTTTGGTTAGCATTATTATGCCGACGTCGCATACTAAGACTCCCGTTGGTCGTCTTGTCGCGACGTCTTACAACGCAAAAGCCATGCTTATTTTTGTTTATTTTGTTTGAATAGCGATGTTAATGCCGACGTCGCATACGAAGTGTCGCTTATTCGCTTCCACTTGTCGCGACGTCTTACAACGCAAAAGCCATGCTTATTTTTGTTTATTTTGTTTGTATTGGATTATTATGCCGACGTCGCATACTAAGACTCCCGTTGGTCGTCTTGTCGCGACGTCTTACAACGCAAAAGCTATGAATGTTTTTGTTTATTTTGCTTGTATTGGATTATTATGCCGACGTCGCATACTAAGACTCCCGTTGGTCGTCTTGTCGCGACGTCTTTAGACGCAAAAGCCATGAATGTTTTTGTTTATTTTGCTTGTGTTGGATTATTATGCCGACGTCGCATAATCCGGCATTGCGCTCGGCTCGAAACCGAGTGGCCTTTGGCCTTGGGGGTTCAAATCCCTCCGTCGGCGTTTAGTCCCCTTAGTCTAGCTTGGATAGGACGCGAGCTTGCGGAGCTTGAAACCTGGGTTCAAATCCCAGAGGGGACGCTTTAAACTCATAGAGAAAAATATTTAAATCAAAGCACTCGCCAAGATTAGAAAGGAAGACTGTGAAAAATCTAATTAGAAATTTTGGAGATTATATCAAAATTTAGATAACATTTGCAAGCCTTGCCTCTGTAGCACAGCGGCTAATGCACCTGACTTGTAATCAGGAGATCGGGGGTTCAAATCCCCCCAGAGGCTTTTTTTCGATTTTGTGGGTTGGTCTTTCGCATACCTTGGTATTAAAATCAGATGTAATAAATGAAGTATTTGCGGTAGAATAATCTTAAGTTTTCAATTTTTCATTGTAATAATTTATATATTATAAAAGAAAATTGTTTAACTATCTCTTTATCTCTTAGAAATTTTTGGTTTTGCTTTTAATTTGTAACGTATTTACTCGCTTCATTAAATATATCTTTTCTAATTTCTTGAAGGTCATGACTAAGTTTCTCTTCTAATTCTTGAGAAGTTAAATTTAAGTAATAATCTTTTGGTTTTTTTAAGATCCTACTAGTAATCTCTCTTGTAACCATTTGTGTGTAAGTGCTACAAGCGTTAAGATTATTATCCCATCTGTCATGGCCTACTCTAAAAACTCTTATCTCTTCATCAGTTATATTGTAATCTCTAAGCATTTCTTTAATGATTCCTTTGGCTTTTGAAAGACTGTTAGGTTCTGCATTTAAATAGAATATCAAACACTCATTTCCTGAGAGATAAGACCCTGGACTATCGTAGTTGCCTGTAGCCTTTTTATCTTCAAAAAATTCTTTCATCATTTTAAAAGTATGACCAATTTCTTGTTTTGAAAATTCCCTTGCAATCTTTTCTACTATCGAAAAATACTCTTTGTTAAAATTTTGATCATTTAAAAAGCGTTTTGGATCAATCTTTAAATAAATCTTAGTTGCAAAACCAACATCTTTTTCAGAGTCAAAACAATAATATTTACTTGAATTCCAATTACTATCCCAAAAATATCTCCAGACTTCATCTCCTTTAGATGTAGTAAATCCAGAATTTTCTAAAGATTTGGTTAATTCATCTAATCCTTTCTTATAAAATTCATTTGTTTTTCTAAGCTCATTTTTGATTTGGTTATGCTTTGTTTTGTCTGAAGTTGTTATAATATCTGATTCAGACAGGCAATCTAATCGGATGTACCTTTCAATCATATGCCTTATTGATTTCTCTTGCTCTAAACGTTCTGATTCTAAACAATTTGATTTTAAATTATCGTACTTTTCTATTTCCAATGAAAAATTTTTTAAAAAAGAATCAAAAAGTAAAAACTCATAACCTCTTTCCAACAGACTCTCTTTCTTTACCATCTTATATCTCTAATCATAATGTGAATTAAAAATCTTCTTAAACACAATATTGCTATTATGCTTTTTTTACTTATTTATATTTGAATAACGCAATTCTTTTAAGAGATTTATTCTCAAAATTCTAAAAAAATCCTTCTCAAAACAATTAAAATATACTTATTTAGACTAGAAAACTTCTTTTTTTTGACTTATGCCTTAATCAACTGAATCTTAAAATCACAACTATTTGTTTAACAAAGCTAGGATAATCCTTTGTTTGATCTCTTGTGGAATAACTATGTAATCAATGAAGTCAATAAGCAACTTAGGGTTTTCCCAAATCTCTTCGCTCCTTTCATAAATCTCTAAAATCTTGGAATCTAAAATTTCTAAAACAAATGTTGGTTCTCTTATACTTTCATAAACAATCTCAAAAAGTTCCCCACAATAATTAATCCTCAGTGTTAGACTCAAAACTTTTTCTTTCAAATAATTTCTTATGTTTATTAAAATAGTTATAAACTGATTAATACTATTATACTCTGAATCAAAATCTCTTCTAGCCTCTTGAAAACAATCAGGTGTTGAATTATCTTGAGTTCCTTGACTAAAAACTTTTCTTAAAAAAGATTTATTCCAAAGTTCCTTAATCTTTTTATCAGGAATATATTTAATCAAATCCTTTGAGCTTTTAATCACAATTCCCTCACGGCCACAAAGCGCCATAATCTCGTTTTGAAGTAGAACACCTCTTCTTATGGTGTGTAAGCCAATCTCTTGTGCAAACCTTCTTATACAATCTTCAAAACTTGTTACACTATCATAACTTACTAGTTTATCAGCAAAACAAACAATCTTCTCTTCAATATTTCTTGGATTAAAATCCCTTTTTGGAAGGTATAATCCTTGTTTAATAATATCTATTTTTTTAATTCCAAAACCAATATGATTCTTTGCAATAGAAGCATGTTCTTTTAACTCTTCTTTCTTAAGAATATTAAAACCTTCAATTCCATGTCTTATTGAATCCCTTGAACTAGGAGGGCATTTAAACCTCCCAATATCATGAAGCATTGCTCCTGTAAGAACGAGTTCCTTGTCTATTTTGGTCGCTTTCTCTCTAATTTTTCCTACTTCTTTAGATTTGAAATCAGAAATATCTTTTAATATCCCCTCTGCAACATCTTTAACAGTCCTTGAGTGTCTTAAAACAATATCAAATTCTGAATTAGAAGAATGAATAGATGAATACTTCCTAAGAAGTTCAACACATTGGGCTTGTGTAACTTTCATTTTTAAAAGAATTAAATGTAGTTAATTGGCTTTCTTAATAGGCGTTCCAATTGGCTTTTTGTATTCAATAGACCACATAAGCCCAATCTTTTGCATATCAGAGCTAAACTTATCACTTAAACTATAAGTCTTTTTATACAGGTCATAAAAAATTAGTCCCATACTTTTCATAGGAGTTAGAATTCTATCGTAAAACTGCCTTTTATTATAAGATAATCTAACCTTTTTCCCATAAAAAGGTGGTTCATCTATCTCAGTAACCATCGTACCATCGTGAAGAGCAGTAGCGAACATAGACATCTCAGTTTTTGTAAGACTTCCACCATGCTCTTTAAGCTCTTTAACTAAAAGCTTTCCAACAATAACCTGTTGGCTTGTAGAAAATATAACCTCATAAATATCATCAGGCATATTAAACCTATCAAAAAGTATTACCATAATCCCACCAAGGTAAGTTTATAATTCAATTTCTAACACGATTCCTCATTGTTTTTCTCAACAACTAAACCTTCAAACAAAGTGAATAAACACAAAAAAATCCAAAGTCCCAATGGCTAAAAAGGCATACTGATATTTAAATGTTCCTCTTTGTAGAGAGTTTTAGTAATTAGTGTCATATTCCACCTAAGTTTATTTTTTTCTATTAAATTTCCATTAAATAACAGTTGCATAATCATCACTCTATAATGAAAAAATTTATATATTGGTGTGCATAAAAGAATAATCAGTATACAATAGTATATATTTTTTAATAATGCCTGTTTTCACTATAAAAAATGAAATTTTCAGAATACCTTGACACGCTCTCAAGAGAGGAAATAAAAGAATTATATAAAGATCTACTCAAGAAGAATTCAACTTCTTTTGAAGAAATCTTAAAAAAACTAAAAGAGTTAGACCCCTTTAAACTTAAAAAATGTGTAGTTTGTGGAAATGAACTTACATATAGTCAAGAACCATTAATTTTAGAATTCGGAAAAAGGGGTTACAGGAAAAAAGCATTTTTTTGTGCAACTGACTGTTTGCAATACTTCACAAAAACATCGCTTTTAGAAAAAAAGACTCTTAGAATAACAAAACATAAAATCTCAAGAAAAAAAACATTCCTAGAGAAAATAAAAGCAATTTTTTCTTAAATAAAAAAACCTTGCCCAAAAATTACTCATTTTATGATATATCTTACATTAATGATTATTAGTATATATTATTCTTATAATTATTTTTATTAATAGAAAAGCATGGCTCGTGTTTCAACAAGAGTACTTGGTACGCTTTTTTGTAATCAACAACCTCCCTTTAATACAGTGGATGCTTTGATATTACCAACATACCCTCCTACATATCTACCTGACGACCTTCTAACCTTTTTGTTCTTAGTAAAGACATTTATTCTGAGTAGGGTTGAAAAGATCAAACTAAGTGAAATAAAAAAGTATTTTACAAATTCAAATAATATAGGAAATTATGGTTATTATCATGTTACCCACTGCAGAATTTTAGAAGAAAAAATAGGTTTACAAAAAAGGCAGATAAGTATAATTTACTCATAACTAGTATACAAAATAGTAACATTTATATATTAGTTTGATTTAGTACTATTTGCTATGAGAACTTGGCTCCCTTCCTCCTTCTCATAACCCCCCTATACCTTAAGAGGGAGCCATTTTCCTTTTTCTTTTGTTTTTTCCATTTTGACTAAATCTCATAAAAATTACCTTCTGATAAAAGGTGTCCAATACAACTCGCTGATAATTAAGATTATTCATCAATTAACTAGTCTCTTTAAAATCATTTCTTCTAATTGTCTCCTCCATATATTGTTCAAAAAAAATTAAATGAAATACCTGGGCACTTATACCGAGGTTGTTGATTTTTCAAGCCAAAGTGAGAATAGACGGATTCATGCAAGGATTAACCTCGACTACCCAAGAAATACCTTAGCACTTATACCGAGCTTGTTGATTTTTCAAGCCAAAGTGAGAATAGACTGATTCATGCAAGGATTAACCTCGACTACCCAAGAAATACCTCGGCACTTATACCGAGGTTGTTGATTTTTCAAGCCAAAAGTTTGAATAGACGGATTCACTCAACTATTAACCTCGATTATCCTAAAAATACCTAGAGCATTTATTCAAAGGTTTTTCATTACATTTTCTTTTAAAACTTTTTTTCAAACCTATTAAATCTACATTTTATCTAAAAAACCCCTTAAATAATGCCAAAATTTAAATATTGCCTATTACAAAAAATAATATATCACTGATTTCATGAATCCTTCACTTTACATACTTTGGTCTTTTGACCTAAAGTAAGAAGATAAGGATTTACTAAAGGATTAACCTTGACTATATGCAAGATACCCAAGGTATTTATGCAGAAGGTTTTTCATTAATAGAAAAGCATAACTC
>Ga0334888_1001838_pt1 | contig 25492 bp, 21 predicted proteins | sample GraSluR1_MG_FD_207227 | JGI IMG/M metagenome (GOLD analysis project Ga0334888, IMG submission 207227) | Sludge microbial communities from methane-producing bioreactor in Wageningen University, Netherlands - Granular Sludge_3_08-R1 | ecosystem: Engineered > Bioreactor > Anaerobic > Unclassified ...
AGGCTCATCCCCACCATACTCGGACCGCTCACAATGCGCTCCTGTGCCGCCAAGAGCAGCATCACGCCCAGCGCCGCCAACAGCCCGCCCGCCATACGCACCGGCCAGATCGGGCCGTCCGCAAACACGCCCCACGCGGCCAAGTCGCCCTTGGCCGCGGCGAGCAACAGCAAGCCCAGCCCCAAGCCCACGGTGACGCCGTTGAGGCGCATCACGATGCGTAGAAAGCGATAGACATCGTTCAGCGAATAGGCCAAGCCGCCGCTCCTCCGCTTGCCAACTCCGTGCGCTGCGGGACGTCCGCAGTCTGCCGAAATTGTAGCGCAAACAGGGTAGCCGGCCAAGAAGGCGGGAACAGACTCAACCGGCCGCGCGAACTTGCCAGACGCCGCGTTTGCCGCGAAAATAGCGACCAATGGTGCAGCGGGCCTTGTCCCGCCGTGACGTGATCGCGAGAAAGGGTTCGACCACTCTTTATGTCCCGGCTTCCTTCCAACCGCAGTGCGCACAGCTTTATCGAATTTGCCCTGATCATCATCCTGTTCGCCATCGTCCTCCTCTCGATCCTGCTGATCTTGGGCGATGATCTGCGCACGTTCATCAACGACCTGCTGCAAACCTGGTTTCCCGCCTAACCGCGCCGCAAGGAGCGCTGCCAACAGTGGCGACGTGGGCGATCCGGCTGCGCCGTGCAGCCGATTCTGCGTTGGACCTGCTTTTTCCGCCCCGTTGCGCGGGATGTGAGGCGCCGGGGCAGCCGTTCTGCGATCGCTGCGCCCAACTGGTCGCCCCCGTGCCCGCGGCAATCTGCGCCGTATGCGGCCGGCCCCAAGCAGCAGCCGTCGCCCTGTGCAGCCAATGTCGCCGCGGCCGCTCTTCCCTGCTGATCGCACGCGCCGCAGCCCTGCACGCCCACCCGCTGCGTGAGGCGATCCATGCACTGAAATACGAAAATCGCCCGGAGTTAGCCGAGCCGCTGGCACGTTACCTCGCCGCCGTCTTTCAGGCGCCGCCGTGGGATGTGCTGCCCGCGCCCATCGACGCGGTCGTGCCCGTCCCGCTCCACGTTCAGCGGCGCGAAGAACGCGGCTATAACCAGTCCGAGCTGCTGGCCGCGAGTCTGTGCCAGGCGACGGGGTTGGCGCTGCAGCCGGCCTGGCTGGAGCGCATTCAAGCCACGCGCCAACAGGTCGGGCTGACCGCGGCTGAACGCAGGCAGAACGTCTCCGGCGCGTTCACGGCGCACAGCGCTGTAGCCGGGCGCGCCCTCCTGCTGATCGACGACGTGTACACGACCGGCGCTACGCTGGAAGCCTGCGCCGAAGCCGCGACTGCCGCCGGCGCCCGCGCCGTCTACGCCCTCACCCTCGCCATCCCTGCCCACGGCGCGCCCGCCTGATTTTCTGTGCGGTCCGCCTGCGCAGGCGCCCCTCTGCGGGCAGCGGCGGGCATAAAAATCGAGGTTGACTTTCCCCGCCAACCGGACTACAATTTGAGTATGAACCTGGAAACCTGCTCCATCAGGGTCTGGCATCAACCGCTCACCTGGCCGAACGCTCTATCACTTCGGCATCAAGCAATCCGCATAGCTGAATAAGTAGAGTTCAGTGCGCCGTGCGTGCCAAGGGCGCAGTCTCGGCTTCGGCGCATCACGGCCCCTTCAGTTCGGCAGGCAGCCGGCGACTTGGGTTTCTCTACGGTTGCAACGAACCGCTTCGAAGAAAGGAGTCAGACCATGGATCTGAAAGTTCATGGCCGCAATGTAGATGTGACCGATTGGATTGAGGAGTATGTGGATAAGAAAGTGGGCAAACTGGCACGGTATCTGCCCACGGTCAACGAAGCGCGCGTCGAACTCACCCACAACGCCACTCGCTCTGCAGACGACCGCTATACGGTCCAAATCACGATGTGGTCCAATGGTCAGATCATGCGCGCGGAGGAATCCACCAGCGACATCTTCGCCTCAATCGATGCAAGCGTAGACAAGATGGCCCGCCAGATTCGCCGCTTTAAGGGGCGGCGCTACCAAGGTAAGCGACGCGCCGCGGCAGCCGCCAACGCCGAAGCCGAGTTGGCTGCCGCTCTCATGGAGGAGGCCGAGGCCCAAGAAGAGGAGGAGACGCCGGTTATCACGCGGCGCAAGGAGTTTGTGCTGCAACCTATGAATGAGGAGGAAGCCATGGCGCAGATGGAACTGCTCGGCCATGATTTCTTCGTCTACTACGACATGGATGCAGGCGGCATCAACGTGCTCTACCGCCGCCGCGACGGCCAATTCGGCCTGTTGCAGCCGCGGCTCGCCTAACGCCGCAAGCCGGATGACAACCGGCCCAAACGCACAAGAAAGCCCGCACCGGCAATCACCCTCCGGTGCGGGCCTTTTTTGACGTTCGCGGGAACGGTCGCTATAGAGGCAACGGATCCGTGCTGTTGGCCAGGCGCAGCCCTTGCTGCGCAAACTCGGCAAAGCGCTGTTCCGCCAGTGCGCCGAAGTCGATCTCCGGATGCGCCACCGGCGACGTGCAGTCTTGCAGCACGAGCACCTTCTCCAACATGCCCGGCCGACCGCCGAACTCATTCACCAGGTCTTCGACCGTCTCCAACACGCAGTGACTGGAGGCTTCGCCTGCGATCACAGCCAGGTCGGCCGCGGCCAGCATATCCAGCATGGCCTGGTTCTTGCCGCCCTGCGGCGAACCGGGCACATGTATCTCCGGCTGGATGATGGAGTAGTGCTCGGTGCGCGGTTCGCTGCCCTTGATCATCCAGTGCGGCGCGACCCGACGGGCAAGTGAGTGCCACGCCACCGCAGACCAAAGCTCGCCGTCTAGGGTATGGCCGTTGCTGCCGATCAGGGTATGGTACGGCCAGATGGTAAGCTGTTTCTTGGCCTCGACTTCCAGCTCGCGCACATAATGCCGCGACCATTCCGGCTCAGTCAGCGGTCGCCAGCGTCCGGTCGTCACATCCTCGGCCGTGATCACCGTGAACGGCGCCGGATGACGGCCCTCTGCGTCCGCCCACCACACGGGCGAGAAGATCTGGCTCGGCAAATGCGAATCGAGCGAGCAGGTGATCTGCGAGATGACCGCGGCGTTACGGAAAATGAACTCGATCACCCGGCGCAGATCGCCGAGCGCGCCGGGCACATAGAGCGCTCCCTGCTCATGGCAGAAGTCAACCTGCATATCGACCAGCAGAAGATGCACCTGCGGATCGTCGGGGGAGACCGGCGGCAGGCCGGCCTGGATGGCAGCCCGCTCGATCTCCGCCATATCGGGCGCGAACAGCGTGCCGATGCGCTCGGGATCATAGAACGAAGGAAATTCTGTCATGAAACGCCTCTTTCGCCATAGACAGCCGCACATTACGGCGGTGCAAAAGACAGAAACGATTGTACGCCAAGATAATGTGTTTTCGACACTAAGTCATCTCGATTATGGCACAATGCCGCGGCCATGTCCAGCGCGGCGGCTTCCATTGTGTCTTTTGCCACGCATTGCACGAACGCAAGAGTGTTCATCACGCGTCGCGCCTTAAGCAGGTAGCTTGGCGGATTCCGTCTGTGCTACAATGGAGCAATCCGGCCGCTCGTAGCGTTTAGCACTAGCGCGCTCAGTTCGTGAGCGGCGAGACGACAACGATCCGCCCGCCCCGAGGCGGAAATCACGGCACGGTAGAGGAAGGCACATTGCAGCGCTTATTGACACGCGAGCACGATGAGCTTTTGCGCCGGGAGCGCGCCCTGCTTGAGGGCCTGCGCGTGCATTTGGCCCGGCTGGACGCCCCAGAGGCCGATCAAGAGCTATTGAAGCGCAGCCTCCAGCAACTTGAGGAATTGTTCTTGCTGGTTGTGGTCGGAGAGTTCAACGCCGGCAAGACCGCGTTCCTCAACGCTCTGTTGGGCGGCAAGATGTTGCCCGAGGGCGTAACCCCCACCACCAGCGAAATCTACGTGGTGCGCTATGGCGAGGAACTGCGCGAGGAAGCCAACGCGGACGAGTACCACATGGTGCGCGCTCCCGTGGAGTGGCTGCACGAATTGAATCTGGTGGATACGCCGGGTACGAACGCCGTCATCCAGCGCCACCAGGAGATCACCGAGCACTTCATCCCGCGCAGCGACCTCGTCCTGTTTGTGACGAGCGTCGAACGCCCTTTCACCGAGAGCGAGCGGGTATTCCTGGAGCATATCCGCGAGTGGGGCAAGAAGATCGTCGTCATCATCAACAAGATCGACCTGGTGCAGAACGAGCAAGAGTTACAAGAGGTGGTCGACTATGTGGCCCGCAACGCGCGCAGCCTGCTGAACCTGTCACCGGAGATCTTCCCGATCAGCTCACGGCTGGCGCTACAAGCCAAGCTGGCCGCCCGCGAGCAGGGCGTCCCCGTAAGCGGCGAGTTGTGGAAGGCCAGCCGCTTCGGCCCGCTCGAACGCTATATTCTCAACACCCTGGACGCAGGCGAGAGGCTGCGCCTCAAGTTCGAGAACCCGCTAGGCGTCGCCGCACGCCTGCTGAAGCAATATAGCGAGCAAATCGACCTGCGACAAGAGGTGCTCAAGGGCGATTTCCATACGCTGGACGTGATCGACGAGCAACTCGAGGCCTACCAGGTCGACATGCGCCGCGACTTCAAGTACCAGAGCAGCCGCGTCGACAACGTGCTCTACGAGATGGCCGAGCGCGGCGACCGCTTCTTCGACGAGATGCTGCGCATCGGGCGCATCTTGGACCTGGTTAACGGCGAAAAGGTGCGCGCCGAGTTCGAGCGCCAGGTGGTGGCCGACACGAGCCAGCAGATCGAACGCCACGTCAGCGACCTGATCGATTGGATGGTGGAGCGGGACTATCGCCAGTGGCATGATGTGATCGACTACCTCAACCGCCGCGCCACCCAGCACGCCGAGCAGATGGTCGGCCAGGTCGGCAGCGAGTTCGAGTTCAACCGCCAGAACATGTTGGCATCTGTGGGCCGCGACGCCCAGCGCGTGATCGAAGGCTATGACCGCGAGGCGGAATCGCGCAAGCTCGCGCAGGAGGTACAGCGGGCCATCATCCAGACCGCAGCCGTGCAGGTAGGCGCGCTGGGGCTGGGCGCGCTCTTGGTGGCCTTGCTCCAGACCACCCTGTTGGACATCACCGGCGTTCTCGGCGCCAGCGCCGTCGCCGCCTTGGGGCTCTATGTGCTGCCCTACCGGCGCTCCAAGATCAAGCTGAACCTGCGCGACAATATCAACGATCTGCGCGCCCAGCTCGACGCCGCGTTGCAGCGCCAGTTCGACAAGGAGCTAGGCGACAGCGTTCAGCGCCTGCGCGAGGCGATTGCGCCCTACACGCGCTTCGTGCGCGTGGAGCGCGAGAAGCTCGAACGCCTGGAGACAGACCTGCAGGAATCGCAGGGAGAAGTCCGTTCATTGCGCAAGATGGCTGAAGCCCTGGCCCCGCTTCCAAAGCCGGAATCTTAGCGCGCCTTTGTAGCGGATCGCATGCTCGTCATGACGCCGGTCATCTCCCTGGCTCCGCTGAACGCCGCAGATCACGCCGCGGCGCTACAGGCGGTCTACCAGGCGACGCCGCACTTTTGGGAGATGTACGGGCTGCCTACCGCACCGGCGGGCCAAGCCATCCGCGATCTGGATGAGGTCGCACAGACGCCGGGCCGCTATCTGTTGGGCATCATCCGCCGCATCGAACCCGCCAATGCACAGGCCGGCGGCGAGCTAATCGGTTTGGCGGATTTCCGGCTCAACTGGCCCGAAGAGCGCATAGCCTACCTGGGCGTGCTCATGGTGGCGGAACGCTATCAGCGCCAGGGCGTCGGCTTACAGGCATGGCGGCTGCTCGCTCCCTGGCTGGCAGAGGCCGCCGGCATCCAAACGGTGCGGCTCGGCGTGGAGCAGTTTAACCCAGGCGCGCTCTTGTTCTTTCAGAAGGCGGGCTTCACGCTGACCGGCGGCAGCAGCCGCATCGGCGTGGGCAGCAAGTGGGTGCGGCTGCTCTATATGGAGCAGTCGCTCAAGCAGTCCTCGCCGGCAGACGTGCACAGCACAACGGAATAGGAGACCCTCGACATGAAGCTCACATCACAGCCGCAATGGCAGGCGCTGCTCCAGCATCGGCAAGAAATGGAAGGCGTCCGCCTGCGGGACCTCTTTGCGCAGGATGCGTCCCGCTTTGATCGCTTCTCGCTGCGCTTCGACGACATCCTGTTCGACTACTCGAAGAATCGCATCACCGACCGGACGATGTCCCTGCTGACCGACTTGGCCCGCGCCGTCGATCTTCAGGCGCAGATCGACGCCATGTTCCGCGGCGACAAGATCAACACAACCGAGAACCGGGCTGTGCTCCATGTGGCGCTGCGCAATCGCAGCAACCGGCCCATATTGGTGGACGGGCAAGATGTGATGCCCGACGTCAACCGCGTGCTGACGAAGATGCGCCGCTTCAGCGAAGCCGTGCGCACGGGCGACTGGCGCGGCTACAGCGGCGAGCGCATCACCGACGTCGTCAACATCGGCATCGGCGGCTCTGACCTGGGGCCGAAGATGGCGACGACCGCGCTGACGCCCTATTGCCGCGCAGACCTGCGCACGCACTTCGTGTCGAACGTGGACGGCACGGACATCGCCGAGACGCTGAAGGCCGTGCGGCCGGAGACGACGCTCTTCCTCGTCGCATCCAAAACCTTCACCACCCAGGAAACTATGACCAACGCGCACACGGCGCGCGCCTGGTTCTTGGAAACAGCGCGGGACGAGGCGCACATCGCCAAGCACTTCGTCGCCCTTTCGACCAACGAGGCCGCGGTGCGCAGCTTCGGCATCGACCCGGACAATATGTTCGAGTTCTGGGATTGGGTCGGCGGGCGCTATTCGCTCTGGTCCGCCATCGGACTGTCGCTGGCGATCGCCGTCGGCATGGACCGCTACGAGGAGATGCTGGAGGGCGCGCACCGCGTCGACGAGCACTTCCGCACGACGTCCTTCGAGCAGAACATTCCCGTGATCATGGCGCTGCTCGGCATCTGGTACAACAACTTCTTCGGCGCCGAAACCCACGCCATCCTGCCCTATGACCAGTACTTAGCCCGCTTCGCCGATTACTTCCAGCAGGGTGACATGGAGAGCAACGGCAAAGCCGTCACCAAGAGCGGCGAGTGGACAGACTACAGCACCGGGCCGGTGATCTGGGGTCAGCCGGGCACCAACGGACAGCACGCCTTCTACCAGCTCATCCACCAGGGCACGAAGTTGATCCCCTGCGATTTTCTGGCGGCGGCCCAGAGCCACAACCCGCTCGGCAAGCACCACCCCATCCTGATCTCCAACTACTTCGCACAGACCGAAGCGCTGATGAAGGGTAAGACGCCGGACGAGGTGCGGGCGGAGTTGGCGGCGCAGGGCGCCGGCGGCGAGCAGTTGGAAATTCTGGTCGCGGCCAAGACCTTCCCCGGCAACCGGCCGACCAATTCGTTCCTCTACCGCAAGCTGACGCCGCAGACGCTCGGCTCGCTGATCGCGCTGTATGAGCACAAGATCTTCGTGCAGGGAGCGATCTGGGGCATCAACTCGTTTGATCAGATGGGCGTGGAGCTCGGCAAGGTCCTGGCACAGGCCATCCTGCCGGAGCTTGAGGGAGACGAACCGGTCGCCGGCCACGACGCGTCGACAAACGGGCTGATCAACTACTACAAGAAGCTGCGCTAAACGGTTTGATCGCTTAATCGCACACTGCCATGCTGTGTCCGGGGGGCTCCCAGGCGCAGATACTTCGCCTCCGATACGACCAGATTCTTCAGCTTGCTAACGCTCGCTTCAGAATGACAAACGCTTGGCGGACGAACCAACTTACCTAGCAGGGAGGCTTTTCCCGTTCGGGTTGCCGTGTCAGACAAGAAAGGCGATCCACCGTGATGGATTTTCCAGTTCAATTACAGATGCTCGGAGACATCGTCTTAGCCGCGCTATTGGGCGGCTTTATCGGCTTCGAGCGCGAGTTGCACCGCAAGTCTGCAGGACTGCGCACGCATATGCTGGTGGCCGCGGCGTCGGCCTTCCTGGTGGGCCTCGGCAATATTGTCGTAGCCTCCTTCGCCGGCGTCAGCGCCGAGATTCGCACCGACCCCATCCGCATCATCGAGGCCGTGATCACCGGCGTCAGCTTTCTGGGGGCCGGCTCCATCATTCGCACGCGCGGGCAAAACCACGTAGAGGGGCTGACCACCGCCGCAGCTATGCTATTTGTTGCGGCAGTCGGCGTGAGCGTCGCCCTCTCGCAGTATGTGCTGGCGGTGGGAGCCACCGTGTTTGTGCTGGCCGTGCTGCGCGGCATGAAGTTCATCGACGCATGGACGGTGCGCCGCCGGGAGCGCAAATCCTGAGATTGCTCGCGCAATGCATATTGCCTAGAGAAAAGCCAATGAACAGCCAAACAACGCCGCAACCGCTTGCAACGGGCCGGGTCGACCAACTGCCGCTGACCGTTTTTCGTACAAAAGAGGAACTCGGCCTAGCCGCGGCGCACGCCGCACGCGCCATCCTGCAGGACGCACTGGCGCAGCGGGGAGAAGCAAATCTGATCCTGGCGACCGGCAATTCGCAGTTGACGTTTCTCCACACACTGCGCCGGCTGGACGGGATCGAGTGGCCGCAGGTGCGCATCTTCCACATGGACGAATACGTCGACATCGACCCCGAACACCCGGCCAGCTTTCCGCGTTACCTGCGCCGGCATTTCGTCGACCACATACAACCCGCGGCCTTCCACCCGCTGCCCAGCCGCCCAACGGATATCGAGCAGACGTGCCAGGAGTACGCGGCCTTGTTGCGTCGCCATCCCGCCGACCTAGTTGTGCTGGGCCTTGGCGAGAACGGCCACCTGGCCTTCAACGACCCGCCCTACGCCCTGTTCGACGACCCGGCGTGGGTGAAGCTGGTGCAGTTAGATGAGATCAGCCGCCGGCAGCAGGTGGGCGAGGGCCATTTCCCCAGCCTTGCCGAAGTTCCGACCCACGCCATCACGTTGACCATTCCTGCGCTCCTGGCCGCGCGGCACATCCTCGCGATCGTGCCGGAGGCGCGCAAGGCAAAGGCGGTGCGCGCTTGCCTCACCGAACCGGTAAGCGAAGACCGGCCCGGCTCCATCCTGCGCCGCGTGGACCACGCCCATCTCTACCTCGACCAGGACTCGGCAGCGCTGTTGCAGCTCTAGGGTGCGCAATACGCCCCAATGTTTACAAAATGCAGGACGGTCCCGACGCGCCGGGACCGTCCTGTGTTGCTGTTCGCTATGCGACCGGTTCCGGGGAGAAAAAGCCGGACGCACTGAGTATACGGCTATTTCTGTACGACGGGCAGGAAGAGCGAGCCTGAACCATAGGCGAGGGATGCGCCTTCGGCCACGGGACACTCGACCGAGTGCAACAGATCGGCGTGTACGCCGTAGAAGTTGTTCTCCGGCACGTCGATCGAGAACGAACTGCTAGTCGCAGTCCCCTTCCATGCGAACAGGCCGGGCGCAGGATTGCCGCTAGGCGCAGTCGCATAGTCCTGAATCTTGACATTCTCGCCGGCATCTGCGAACTTCCAGCCGTCATTGAGAGTTATGGCGATCGTGACTTTGCCATCTGCCGCGGCAGAGAAATGCACCGTCCCAGCCTCCATCGTCTGGCCCGCATACAGCTTCACCGTCGAGCCGGCAACGTACGGGGTATAGGTCGCCCAGTTGCCCTTAGTCACATAGCGATTGCCCGCCGCCCACGCCGTCTCATCCTCCCAGCATTCCTCTGTCGGGTCCGGATTCCAGCAGAAGGTGGCGTGGCTGATATCCTTATCCTGATAGCCGTACAAGCCGGTATCTGACTTCACCTGAGGATCATAGAACCAGACATTGGATCCGGTTCCGGCCTTGACGATCACGGCGCCGATCCCGTTCGGGCTGGAGTTCCAGTCAAATACTTTGCCGCCGCTGTTCAGGATCGTGATGATGTTGCTGTGGCCATCTTCAAAAGAGGCTGTATAGCCGCCATCCATGCCATTATATTGGTCCCATTCATCCACCTTGTAGGCATACTTATACTCGCCAATCTGTGCGCACTCAAACGCCGCGTCGCCGGATTTCCAGTTGTCTTTCACAACCGGGTCGCCGGCAGCAAGAACCGTTCCACTCACCGCCAACGCCAAGACCAGCGTCAGAGAAAAGAGGAAAGCAATTCTACACTTGTTCATGGGGGTTCCTTTGCGGAGTATCCGCTGCTGCTAAGCAAGAGATTGATGTAGATACTGCAAGATCAACGTAGCGATGACGTACTACTCCCCATTGCGCGTACAAGCATTATGCGGCCCATTCCCATTCCATTTGCTGTCCGAATCCTGTCACATTCTGTCTAGCCTGCCGGATGCCCGACAGGTTCAGCCGCGTGAAGGCTTCCCCGTCGCGGCAGCGGCAGGGAAGCTAGTCAAACAGGCTGTTCGCCTATCAGATTACAAAACAGGGCGTCCTCTCTGCCGCCGCAACGGCAGAAACTCAGAAGTATGAACTCGGGGAGGTGCAGGGGCGTAATGGCGCGGACGGCGGCTCAGCGAACCACCCAATCCGGCCAGTTGATCGTCATGCCGTCGCAGCCGGCGTCCAGCACACGCCGGATCAGGGCGAGAACCTCGCCGTGTGCGCCGTGCGTTGTGCACCCGCTCAGGCCCCAGGCGCGCACTTCCGGCGTGACATCGCGAGCCTGCGCAACCTGCTGCGCGGTGACCGTTTCCGCCGCCGGGCAAAGCTGGAACAGGCCAAGGTCGCGCGCCTGCGCCTGCACGGCCTCGTCGATCTGCTTCACCAGCCAGCCCAGACGCATATTGCGGTCGATGGCGCGCATGGCCGCCAGCGCGGCGACGGAAAACGACGTGACGATGCAGCGCTCCGCCAAACCGTGGCGCTGGATGGCGGCGTGGACCGCGGCGGGCAGGTCCGCCGCCGCGCCCTTGATCTCCACGTGGTAGGTCAGTTGGTCGCCAAAGAGCGCGAACAGGTCTTCGAGGCGCAACATGCGTTCGCCTCCGTAGAGGTAGGGCGAAAACCACGCGCCCATATCCAGCGCTGATAACTCCGGCCAAGACATTTCCTCGACCACGCGCGCGCCGTGCCCATAGCGTGTCAAATCGCGGTCATGGCAGAGGACGATTTCGCCGTCCGTGGTGAGTTGCGCGTCCAGTTCCACCTCGTCTGCACCCATCGCAGCGGCGAGGCGAAAGGCGGGCGCCGTGTTCTCCGGCGCATAGGCCGAAGCCCCGCGGTGGGCGATGATGCGGAATGCGGCGGGTACGGGGATGGGCAACGACATGGCGTCTACTCCGGTTTGCGATTGATGAGGATGGCTTCGGTTAAGTGGAAGGCGAGCTCGCCCGCGTCCTCCACGGGCTGGAAATAGGCTGTTGTGGCGGGCGGCGCGTCCAACAGCATACTGCGCAGCACGGAAATTGTCTCAGCAGAGGTGCCCATGCGCTCGGCCCAGGGCTGGAACGCCATGCGCTTCGGGGCTGTCTCAGCATGGAGCACGTGAAAGCCGGCGGCGGCGAAGGCTGCACGCCACTCGTCCAGGCTAAGGGCGCGGTGGTGACTAGGGTCGCGCAGTCTCTCAATGCGGTTGACATACTCGCCCGCGTCGCCTTCAGGCACGACGTTGTCGACCACGGCGAGAAGACCGCCGCCGCGCAGAACGCGCGCCGCCTCCGCCACGAAGCGATCTACGTGCGGAAAGTGGTGCGGCGCGATGCGGCAGGTCACCAGGTCAAATTCGTCTGCGGCGAAGGGAAGATCCTCGGCATCCGCGGTCTGCAATGTCACGTTGGCGACGCCTTTCTCCGCAGCCAGCTTGGCGGCGACGGGCAGCATCTCCGGCGTGATGTCGGTAGCGACGACGTGGGCGACATGCGGGGCGAAGGCGAAGGCCGTGTGCCCGGCGGCGGCGGCGACGTCGAGCACGCGCCAGCCCGGCTGCGGCGCGACCAGCTCGACCAGACGGCCCAAACTGGCGCCCTTGGCATGGACTGCGCTCGTGGCATAGGCGGCGGCATGTGCGCCGAACTGGGCGCGGACAAGCTTTTTGCTCACGGGTTCTCTCCCTGTAAGGTTCTAGCAATAGTGTACCACGAGAGGCGCCGCGAAATGAACAGCGCCACCAAAAAAACGCATCTCATGCCGCACTTGACAAGCGAGCGGCCCTATGCGATAATGCCTGCATACCCCCCCCAGGGGGGATGGGTTGCCAAGAAAGAGACCGGCATGGACGACACAACCAAACAGGCTGTAGCAAGACGACTCGCCAGCGCAGGCGGGCACATCAAGGGCATCGAACGCATGGTGCAAGACGACGCCTATTGTATCGACGTCATCCGCCAGATCCAAGCCGTGCAGGCCGCGTTGAGCAAGATCAGCACGATGGTGCTGGACAGCCACCTGCGCACCTGCGTCACGACCGCCATCCAGGGGGATGACGCCGACGAGCGCGAAGCAATGCTGCAGGAGATTACCAGCGTGTTCGACATGTCGCGCAAGTTGTGAGGTGATATGCGTCACACGTCACGAGTCATGCGTCACGGGTCACAAGTAATGCGTGACGAGTGATAAGTTACTCGTGACTCGCCACTCGTTATATAGAGTTCAGATTCAATACAGGAGAATTCGCTAATATGACTGCCAAGACCTTCGAAGTTCCCAACATCAGTTGCGGGCACTGCACGCACACCATCGAAACGGAATTGGGCGAATTGGCCGGCGTGCGCAGCGTCCGCGCCGACCAGACCACCAAACACGTAACAGTCGAGTGGGACGCGCCCGCCACTTGGGAGCAAATCGAAGCGTTGCTGGAGGAGATTAACTACCCGCCCGCTAAATAAGCGGACAATATGCGGATGGCGAGACGCGATACAGGGCGCTGTTTTTTGCGCTCTGTGCGTTCTCGCAACGTTTTTTGCGCTCCTAGCGGCTATGCGGTTTGCGACGCGGCAAGCCCTGAGCGAGAAGTGAGGTACGAATGGCCGAAACAAAACAGGTCACGTTGCCGGTGGTCGGCATGACATGCGCCAACTGCGTGGCGACGGTCGAACGCAACAGCAAAAAGGTGGAGGGGGTGACCGACGCCGCCGTCAACTACGCCAGCGAAAAGGTGACGGTGATCTTCGACCCGTCCATCGCCGGCGCGCAGGCCGTGACCTCCGGCGTCATCGAGCGGGTCAAGGCCGCGGGCTACGACGTGCCCACCGCCGTCGAGGAGTTGTCGCTGCTGGGCATGACCTGCGCCAACTGCGCCGCCACCATCCAGCGCCGCCTCAACAAGGTCGACGGCGTGATCGAAGCGACCGTCAACTATGCCAGCGAGAAGGCGACGGTGCGCTATGTGCCGGGCGCGGTCACCCATGCCGACCTGGTCGCAGCGGTGCGCAAGGCGGGCTACGATGTGGTCGAAACCGCCGCGACCGAAGATCTGCAGGATGCCGAAGCCGCGGCGCGCGCCGCCGAACTGCGCCACCAATGGACGCGCCTTATCGTCGGCCTGATCTTCTCGACGCCGCTATTCCTGCTCAGCATGGGCCGCGACTTCGGTTTGCTGGGGCACTGGGCGCATGCGTTATGGGTCAACTGGCTCTTCTTCGCCCTGGCGACGCCGGTCCAATTCTACGTGGGCTGGGACTACTATGTCGGTGCGTACAAGAGCCTGCGCAACGGCAGCGCCAATATGGACGTGCTGGTGGCGATGGGTTCTTCCGTGGCCTACTTCTACAGCGTCGCCCTGCTCATCGCGTTGAGCCTGGGCAGCGAAGCGCTGGGCATGCACGTCTACTTCGAGACCGCCGCGGTGATCATCACGCTGATCGTGCTGGGCAAACTGCTGGAGGTGCGCGCCAAGGGCCGCACCAGCGAGGCGATCAAGAAGCTGATGGGCCTTCAGCCCAAGACGGCGCGCGTCGTGCGTGATGGCGCCGAACTGGATATCCCCATCGCAGAGGTGCAGCGCGGGGACGTGGTGATCGTGCGCCCCGGCGAGAAAATCCCGGTCGACGGCACGGTGGTCGATGGCCATTCCTCGGTGGACGAAAGCATGATCACCGGCGAGAGCTTGCCCGTAGAGAAGCAGCCCGGCGACAGCGTCACCGGCGCCACCATCAACCGCCAGGGCCTGCTGCGCTTCGAGGCGACTCGTGTCGGCAAGGAGACCGCGCTGGCCCAGATCATCAAGCTGGTGGAACAAGCCCAGGGCAGCCGCGCGCCCATCCAGCGCGTGGTCGACCGTGTGGCGGCCTGGTTCGTCCCCGCGGTGATCGTTTTTGCGCTGCTGACGTTCGTCATCTGGCTGGCGTCAGGCGCGGGGTTTGTGCCGGCGTTACTGCGCCTGATTGCGGTGCTGGTCATCGCCTGCCCGTGCGCCATGGGGCTGGCGACGCCAACCTCGATCATGGTGGGCGTGGGCAAGGGCGCGGAGCAAGGCATCCTCTTCAAGAGCAGCGCCGCACTTGAAGAGGCGCATCGTCTGCAGGCCATTGTGCTGGATAAAACCGGCACCATCACGCGCGGTGAGCCGTCCATGACCGATCTAGCGGTGAGCGGCTCGTCGCCGTGGACGCGCGACGAGTTACTGCGCCTGGCAGCCTCAGCGGAGCGCGGCTCCGAGCACCCGCTCGGCGAGGCGATCATCGCCGCGGCGCGGGAACAGGGCCTGGCGCTGAGCGAGCCGAACGCGTTCGAGAGCATCCCAGGCCACGGTATCGCCGCCACGGTGGAAGGCCACCACATTTTGCTCGGCAACCGGCGTCTGATGGCGCGCGAGCAGGCGAACCTCAACGGGCTGGAGCCGGAGGCCGATCGTCTGCAAGCCGAAGCCAAGACGGCTATGTGGCTGGCGGTGGACGGGCAGGCCGGCGCGCTGATCGGGGTGGCGGACACGATCAAGGACGGCTCGCAAGAGGCGGTCGCCGCGCTGCACGAACTAGGGCTGACGGTGGTCATGCTCACGGGCGACAACGAGGCGACGGCGCGCACCATCGCCCAACAGGCGGGCATCGACCGCGTCTTTGCCGAGGTGCTGCCCGGCGACAAAGCCAAGTTCGTGGCGCAGCTACAGCAGGAAGGGTTGCGCGTGGGGATGGTGGGCGACGGCATCAACGACGCGCCCGCCCTGGCCCAGGCGGACGTAGGCATCGCCATCGGCACCGGCACGGATGTCGCCATGGAGACGGCGGATGTAACGCTGATGCGCGGCGACTTGCGCAGCGTGCCCCAGGCGATCCGTCTGTCCAAGGCGACCATGCGCAACATCAAACAGAACTTAGTCTGGGCCTTCGGCTACAACGTGGCGCTGATCCCGATCGCCGCCGGCGTGTTGGCGCCGTTTGCATGGGCGCCGGGCTTCCTGCGCGAGCTGCATCCCATTCTGGCCGCCGGGGCGATGGCCTTCTCCAGCATCAGCGTCGTGACCAATGCGCTGCGCCTGCGCCGGGTGAAGTTGTAGGAAACGTATTACCGCGAATCGGATCGCGCTGCGCCATCCGGCAAGCCTGTAACTTGCCGGATGGCGTTTTTCTCGCTTGAGATATGGATCGGCCGTTAGGGGAGATCGCCCAGATCGTCCAGGACGGCTTTAGCCGCCAGGCCGCGGGCGCGCAGCGCGTCTAGCGCCGCAGCGACGTCCTCCGCCTGCTCGTCGCCGATGACCAGCACGCGGTCATAGCTCAGCGCCTCATCCGGCGTATCGACGACGGCAAGCCGGCCTCGCGCCGCCTGGCGCAACAACGCCCTGAGCGTCTCCGCCTGCTGCGGCACGGCCAACACCAACGCACAGACACGATCTTGACGCGCCTGCGGAGGCCCTTGCCGGACAGCAGGCGCCGCTTCCGCTGCATGCTCAGGCACAGCGGGAGGCGCAGCCTGCGCCGGGGATGGCGGCGCAAGTTTCTCGACGATGTGCGGGCTGCTGGGAACAGCCTTGCGCCGGAAGTCCAGCCACACGACTTCCAGGCCGGTCAGTTCGACATCAGCCCAGACGCCCAGCCCCTCCGGTTCGACCATATACGTGCCGGGACCGAGCGGGCTGAACTCGGCGGAACACTCGCCGTACTCCGGCTTGCTGCCCGTGCGCCGCATCATGCCTTCCCAGTCGTCCTTCCAGATGTAGACCGGCAGGCCGCGCATCCCTTCCACCTCGACGCGCACAACGCTGTAGCCGGGCATCGACCCCGCGGGGCTGGCCTTCGCCTCCCAAGTCTGGACGAGCGGCTGGAACTGCACATGCAGCCCGGACGCGCCGTCCACTTCCAGGTCGCGCTGCTCGTAGCCGCCTTCCACAGTCAGGGTGTAGACGCCCGCGTCTAGGCCGGTAAAGCGGAAAGAGTTCTCTGTGTCCACGGTCTGTCTAAACTCGTTGCCGACCGCATCGATCAGGCGAGCCGACTTGCCTGCAGCGTCGGGCGCGGCGCCGGAAATGATGCTGCGCCCGATTACCGGCGCGGCGTCCGCTTCTGCATCAGGCGCCAGCGGGATCGCCAACTCCACCTCGACCGTGTTCTCCCCGTCCAGCGAAATATCAGATCGACTTGCCACGTCTGCATGGCCCACCACCTCGACCGAGTAGACGCCCGCACTCAACCCGTCAAAGGCAAACGATCCGTCTGGGCCGACGGCCTGTTCCTGCCGGTTGGCCCGGCTATCGAAGAGCCAGACATGCAGGTTATTGTCGGGCCCGCCCGCGCCGATCACGCGACCGCGGATGCTCGAATGCGGGGCGGCGGGCTCGGCGGTCGGCTCGCTGTAGACAAACTCGACCAGCGGCATTTGCCTGCCGTCCACATGCACATACGCCTCGAGGTCAACAGCTCGACCCTGTGCATCATCGGGCAAGCCTTCTACGGTGACGATGTAGTGACCCGGCTCAAGCGGGCTGATCACGCAGGCGGAGTCGCCATACTCCGGCGCGCTGCCGGTGATAACCGGTTCGCTTGTCCATTCACCGGTGTGCGCCTGCACGACGATCCCCTGGCGATCCGCCACGGACACGCAGATGGCGCCGAAAGCGGGCGACTGGTTCGCCGTGCGCACGGTATAGCCCCAGCCATCTACGGCCAGTTCGGCTTCGAACTCGCGTCGCCCGTCAAGGGTGATCTGGTCGATCCTGCTGCCGCCCTGTACGCGCAGGCTGTAGACGCCCGGCGGCAGGTCGACGAAGCGAAAGGCGCCGTCGTCGCGCGCCATCGTTACCCATTCCTCGCCGTCGCTGGGGCGCAACAACATGACGACCGCGCCAGCGCCCCCGCGTACAACGCCGCGCACGGTGCTGGCGCTCGTCTCCGGCGCGATTTCGGCTAGGTCCAAGTTGAGGATCGCTTCCTCCTGGCCTGGGGCCAGGCTGACGGGCTGCGAAACGCTGGTATCCTCCACGCGCAGAATGTAATCGCCGGGCAGCAGGTCGCGCATCACATAGCGGCTGTGTGCATCCAATGTAGCGCGGGCGACCTCTTGGCCGCGCTTTTCGAGCACGAGGCTGCGCCGGTCGCCTGCGTGCAGAATCGTGCCGCGCAACATGCTGCGCGCACCGACGGGCGTAGCGCCTTCCCAGCGGCGCACCGTCTTCGGCTCGGCCTTGAGCGCCTGGACGATGGGCAGCCGTTTGCCGGGCCAGCGCTCGCTATACCAGGCGTGGTGTTCGCACCACGAGCTGCTGTTGCCGAGCAGGTTATTGCCCATCAGCCAGAACGCGGCGCAGAAGAAATAGGGCGGTGCAGCGGCAAAGCGCTCGCTGGAACCCATCATAATGCGGCAGGCCTCCAACGTCTGCGCCATATGCAGATCGGGCGTAGTGGCCGGGTAGCGCGGGTCCACGTCTTCGCCTACGATGTAGCCGCATTCGGTCGCCAGAATAGGGATGCTGCGCCCTAGGTGGCGGCGGTTGATGGCGTCGAAACGCTCATAGGCCAGCCAGCAGGCATGCTCATCCATGATGGCGGCCCCCGGGTTGCGCCGCTCCACACGCAACTGGTTCACCTCGGTCAACGAGCGGCCGCGCCACGCGTCCTCGCCCCATTTCTCGGCGGCGAGCGCCTGGTAGAAGCGCGGCGTATAAGCCGCGCCTTCCTGGTTGCCGATGTCGTAGGGGTAATCTAGCGGGCGGTTCTGCGAGTAGTTGTGGATAGCCTGCCAGACCGGCCCGCTGAACAGGTCTTTGCGGCCGCGCGCCACAATACGGCCCACCAAATCCCAGCGGCTGCCGTTGGAAACGGCCGGCACGGCGGGCATGCCCCCGCGCTCCAGGATCGTCTCCATATTGGCGATGGCGTGATCGGCCACAAGGTCCAGACCGTTGGCCGGGACGCGTCCCCCCTTCCACTCGGAGTCCAAATCCGGCTCGCTGTTGAACTCGAAATAGCGCACGCCCACGCGGATCAGCGCATCCAGATGCACCAGTTCACGGATGTCGAGCGTGCCCGGATTCGGGCTGGGACGGAAGATGCGCACGATGGGCATAATGCCTTCGGCCAGCAGAAGCTCGGCAAAGTCGATGGCGCCGTCGTGGTTGAAAATCTTCACCCATTTCACGCCCATCGCCTTCAGCTCCGGCAGCCAGAACTCGCGGATGGCGCTCATGCCCACCGCCGAGGCAAAGCCGACGGTCCAGTGAACGCCGATGCCCGTGTCGTTTGCCGGTCGGGGATACTCGTGCAACTCCATGATTTCGCCTATGCTCCCTACAACTTGGGCCAATGATCGGGCCTTGTAACCACCCATTATAGCGATATGTTCGGATGGTTGTCGAACACCCGGCCCGACGGAACGGCATTGATTGCGCAACGGAACACAGATTTTTCTTGCTCGCGACGTGCAAATACGGTATCGTTAGTAGACGGGTGCACACCGGTCGGGCGGTGATCCGCCTTGCTTGCACGGCGATCCGGCTTAATGTCGGTCCCTTTGTACGGTGGCGTACACCATTTTGCGGTTCATTCCTCTATCGTAGACGGTTGGCAGTATAGGCAAGGGAAAGACGAGCGGTCGCGCGCTTGCGGCCACGCACGCATTTCATCGCAGGCGACGGTTGACGAGGTATAGGATGCAAATTGCCCAAACTATCGGCGAACGGGTTCTGAACAACGTTCAAAAAGTCATCATCGGCAAGGACCACGAGATCCGCCTGACGCTCTTGGCGCTATTCAGCGAGGGGCATCTGCTAATCGAAGATGTGCCGGGCGTCGGCAAGACGATGCTGGCACGCGCCATCGCGCGCAGCATCGGCTGCTCGTTCCGTCGCATTCAGTTTACGCCGGACATGCTGCCCAGCGACGTCACCGGCGTAAGCATCTACAACCAGAAGACGATGGAGTTCGAGTTCCGGCCCGGCCCCATCATGGCCCAGATCGTGCTGACCGACGAGATCAACCGGGCCACGCCCAAAACGCAATCCGCGCTGCTCGAGGCCATGGAAGAGCGCCAGGTCACGGTGGACGGCGTCACCTATCCGATGGCGCGGCCGTTCTTGGTGCTCGCCACGCAAAACCCGATTGAATACGAAGGCACCTTCCCGCTGCCGGAAGCCCAGGTCGACCGCTTCATGATCCGCATCCATCTGGGTTATCCGAACAAGACGCACGAGATCGACGTGCTCAACCGCCAGAGCGATCACCATCCCATCCAAGACTTGGAGCAGGTCGTGTCGGTGGAGGAACTGATCGAGGCGCAGCAAGCCATGCGCAGCGTCTATGTAGACGATTTGGTGAAAGCCTACATCGTCGACCTGGTGACGGCCACGCGCGAGCACCCGGACATCTACCTGGGGGCCAGCCCGCGTGGCAGCTTGGCTCTCTTTGCCGCCGCGCGCGCTTGGGCCGCGCTGGAAGCGCGCGATTATGTCGTGCCGGACGATGTGAAGCTGTTGGCCGAGCCGACGCTCGCCCACCGTCTGATCATTAGCCCGTCCGCCCGCATCAAGAACGTGACCGCTCGCCAGGTCGTCGAGGACACGCTAAAGAATACGCCGGTCCCCGGCGCCCGGGCGAGAGTCCGCTGAGCGCGGCTGTCGCGCCGGCTAACCGCCCGCACAGGCATTGCTGCCGGCGGGCGCATTGCCCGCCAGAGCCAACATGTCCTCCCGCCTTTTTTTTCTGATCGCCGCCACGGTCATCGCCTGGATCCTGGCCTTCAACACCGGCCGCGATCTGGCTTTTAACGTCGCCTACCTGCTCACCTCCGTCCTGATCTTCAGCTATGCGTGGGCGTGGTCCAGCTTGCGCGGCATCACGCTGCGCCGTGTCACCCGCACCCGCCGCAGCCAGGTCGGCCAATACGCCGAGGAGCAGTTCGAAGTCGCCAATCGCGGGCGCATCACCAAGCTCTGGCTTGAAGTCAAGGACGAGTCGACGTTGCCCTGGCACGACGTCAGCCGCGTGATCAGCAACTTGGTGCACCATACCAGCCAACGCTGGCAGGTGCGAACGCTGTGCACGCAGCGCGGGCGTTTCCGGCTCGGTCCGCTCTCCCTGCACAGCGGCGACCCGCTGGGCATCTTCCATGTCGAACAACGGATCGAGACGACCGGCTATATGATCGTCTATCCGCTGGTCGTCGACCTCGCCTCGTTCGAACCGTCCGTCTCACATCTGTCGGGCGGCGAGGCGCGCCATCGCCGCACCTACCAGATCACAACCAACGTGGCGGGCGTGCGCGACTACGCGCCCGGCGACAGCTTGAACCGCATCCACTGGCCCACCACAGCGCGCGTCCGCCGCCTCATGGCGAAAGAGTTTGAGCTAGACCCGACCGCGGATGTATGGCTCTATCTGGATCTGAACCGGGACGGCGAAGCGGGGTTGCCCTGGACGCCGGCGCACCCCGAAACCGGCCTGTTCGCCCTATACAGCCTGAAGCAAAAGCGAACGACCTATGAGCTTCCGCCCATCACTACGGAATATGCGGTCAGCGCCACGGCCAGCCTGGCGCGCTACTTCATCATGCGCAACCGCGCCGTCGGCCTCAGTTGTTATGGCCGAAACCGCGAGTTCATTCAGGCGGACCGCAGCGAGCGCCAGCTCAACAAGATCATGGAAGCGCTGGCGGTCGTCAGCGCCGCCGGCGATCTGCCCTTTGCCCACATCATCGCCACCGACGGCATTCGCCTGAACCGCAACGACACGGTTCTCGCCGTCAGCGCCGACCCAAACCCGGAATGGGCCGTCGCGCTCCAGCACATTCAGCGCCGGGGCGTCAACAGCATCGCCGTGGTCATCGACGGCGGGACTTTCGGCCGCGAACGGGACTATGCACCGCTCTTGGGCGAATTGGAAGCTGCGGGCATCGCCTCCTATCGTGTTCAACGCGGCGACAACTTGGAGCACGTCCTGAGCCGTTCGGCGCGCGGCGACGCGGGCCGAGCGCCCGGCGCAGGCATGATCAGCCGCCACCGCGATTGGAACCCCGCCGAGTGGGGAATGTAAGCGCTGCCCGCTGCGGAGCGTGAACGGTGTAGATGTCGCGGCTGATCTCTTCGTCTGTTTTCGGCGTATTTGGCGGCTATATGCTAGGCCCGCACGGCCGCATCCATGAGCTGCTCTAGGGCCTCTTCCGGGTCGCGGCACAGCCCGCAGTGGACGGGCGATGTCCGCAAGACGGTGTTGTGCGGCGAGACCAGCCAGTGAAAGCTTTCCGCCTGCCCCAGTTCGCCAATCGGCCCGCGGCCGGCGCAGATCTCCGGTATCAACGCCAGATGACGGCGCAGCGTTTCCAGGTCCAGTTGCGGGGTCAGGGCGCGTAGCCGCGCTTCGTCCACCTCGATGCGCGCGCCAAGAAAGCGTTTCGTGCGGCAGAACAGGATCACGCCAACGTTGACGTACTCGCCGCGCGCCTCGCTGGGCATGACTCGCACATAGGCATAGTCATACGAGCTGAGATCGGGCATAGATCGCCTCGTCGACAAAGACGGAAGATGCGTCCAAACGGCTCAGCAGGTAGTCCAGATAAGCCTCGCGGTGCTCGCGGCTGGAGTCGAAGCCGGGCTCGTCGCCCAGCCAATGCGTCGGGATGAGATCGACGATGGCGCGCAGCCGCTCCGGCGTCAGCAGCGTTTTGGCCTCTTGGTCGGCCGCCGGCACATCGGCGGCGAACTCCAGCAGGGTGTGCTGGCGAATCAACGGGAAAGGCGTACGGCTGCGCTCCATATAATTCGACCAGTCGTGGTGGAAATAGAGCGCGGCCCCGTGGTCGATCAGCCACAGTTTATTCTGCCACAGCAATAGATTGACGTTGCGCGGGGTGCGGTCGACGTTGGTCACGTATGCGTCGAACCACACGACAGCCGAAGCGGTGCGGTTGTCGGGCGGCGGTTCGAGCAGTTGGTTAAAGGCGAAGGCGCTGGGCAAATAGCGCAGGCCCAGATTCAGCCCGTGGCTGGCCAGCAGCAGGTCGTGGATCTCCTCATCGGGTTCGGAGCGCCCCAGCTTGCCGTCCAACTCGATAAACACGATGTCGGGCACCAACAGCCCCAGCGCGCGCGCGATCTCGCCGGCAACCAACTCGGCGATCAGCGCCTTGATCCCCTGCCCCGCGCCGCAAAACTTCATCACGTACAGGTCGCCGTCGTCCGCCTCTACCAGTGCGGGCAATGACCCCCCTTCGCGGAAGGGCGTGATATAGCGGGTAGCCGTCACCGTCCGAATCATAGGGCCGCCTGCCGCATTTTCCTTCAACCGTTGAAACCCATTGCCCGCAACTCCTCGCCGGCTTTACCTAAGTGCGCACCCACAGCCGCCAGCGCGGCCGGAACCGCGCCCGCTTTAGACGCTGCATGGCAAGGATCGCGCTCAGCAAGATAAGCACGCCGCCTGCCGCCTGAATAAGTGACAGTCGCTCACCCAGGAAGAGCATAGACCAGATCACGGCCAACAGCGTCTCTACGGGCGACAGCATAGACGTCTGCCCGCCGCCGATGCGCGTCACCGCGCTAAATTGCAGCAACCGGGCGGCATACGTGCTGACAACGGCCAGAATGAGGATCGTCGTCCACCCTGGCACGCCGGGCGGATCCCACGGCATCCCCATTGCCATCCACCAGGCGACCACGCCCGCCGTCATTCCGATCAACACGTAGAATGTCACGGCGCGCGCGTCGTAGCCGAGCAAATGCCATTGCATTAGGACCAGTTGCAGGGCGAAACCCCACAAGGACACGAAAATCCAGAGAACGCCGGCAAGATCGACATCGCCGCCCGGTCCAATCAAGAGATAGACGCCTGTCAGCGCCAAGACGAGGCGCACCGCATGGCGATAGGTCACCTTCTCGCCGCGTAAGGCCAGCAAACTCAGCACAGCCAGCGGACTGAGCGAGATGAGCATGGCGGCCATCGACGACTCAAGACGAGCCAAGCCGATGAAGTAACACACCATGCCGAAGGCGTTGACCAAGCCGGCACCCAATGCGATGCCGACTGCTCGCCAGCCGATGCCCAGCCGTTCCGGATGGGAAACGGCGATCGTGGCCCCCATCAACAGCGTGGCAAGGACCATGCGGCTCACAAGCAGAGCGTTCGGGTCCATGCCCCCCACCAGCGCAGCGCGCGCAATCGGCGTAGCGATGCTAAACGCCGTGATAGCCGCCAGCGCGGCAGCCCAGCCGATCCATGCAGGGCTGACTACTGCACGCGGGACGCCTGCTTCCGCCGGCGCTGCCGAAACATCTGTGACGCCCATCTCTTCTCGGCCCTCTACCCTCAGGTCAAATCGAGCACGCCATCCTCAGGCGGGGCCAAGCCGGCCAGCCTGTCTTTTGTTGTCCAAGGTAGTTTGCCAGGTTCGGCGGCGCTGACCAAATCGAGACGGCGACGAATCTGCTGCGACTGCATGCGCCGGGCGCAACCGGATACGGTGCGTACGTTCCACGCGCACAGCCAAGCTGCAAGCTGACAGGAACATAACAGCCACAAGCCCAAAAATGGATGCTAAACTATCATCGTCCGGCCAAAAAGCCAGGATCACCCGGACAATTCGGCAGAAAACTGCCGGGGACAGATAGATGGATACGACAAGCAGATGGATACGACAAGCGGACATGGAGAGGGCGCCGAGGTCAATTCGGCGAAAAGGTATGACGAAGGGTGCGGCTGCTCATAGTACGACGAATTTACGCCGCCATGTAGGGCGGAGCGACCATCACAGGACAAGACCGGCTGAAGTCAGGACAGAAAGGACCATATCGTTTATGAAAAACAGGGCATCGAAATATTTGACTCTCATTGCGGTTGTGGTCGCCGTGCTCGGTCTGAGTCTCGGCTTGACCTCGACTGCCAGCGCCACCTACTACGAGACATCCAAGCTGACCGCGTTCAAGTTCAACGATCTGAACGCCAACGGCCAGTACGACGAAGGCGAACCGCCGCTCGCCGGTTGGGAGTTCTGTCTCCTGAAGGAGAATGGCGACCCCTATCTACGCTCCGGGAAACAATACTGCGAGACGACCAACAGCCACGGCTTCGCGACCTTCTCCAATCTGCCGGTCGGGCAGACATTCAAGATCGTGGAAACGGTCAAGCCCGGCTGGACCGTGACCACGCCCAACCCGCAGAGCGACACGGTTGAATCCGGCTCCATCAAGGGCGAGCCGGGACCGAACCCCGCCACCATCGGCGGCTTCACCATCACGGTCGAAAACCCCTCTCCCAACACCTGGGTTTACACCCTGCCCAAAGAGGCTTCGCCTCCCAGCAACGGCCTGAGCCACTGGGTATTGGGCATCGGCACGTGTCGCGATCACGTGGTGTCATACTCGCCACAAAGCGGCTTCGAAGATTTCGGCTACCAGAGCCCCACAGGCTACTATGGGATCAAGTGGAATACCTCGTGGCAATCGGGCGAGACCAGCCGCTCGTTCACTATCGTGCTCGACGGCAACTACCCCGCCGGCACGGTGCAGGCAACCGTCAAGTACGGCCCTAAGGACACAACCGGCAACATCCTGGGACCGATCTGCTATCCGCGCTTCGGCAATGTCCAGGGCGGCAGCCTCACCGTCACCAAGGCGGTTGAGTTGAACGGCTGGGATGCCGACAGCACTTCCTTCAACATCTGCATCCAGGGGCCGTCCTACCCGAACGGCAACGAAAGCGGCGCCTGCCACGCCTTCAGCGGCGGCGAGTCCTACACCTGGCAGGGCCTGCAGGCGGGCGACTACACAGTCTCCGAGACCAACCCGGACGCGGCGAACTGGATTGTGTCCGGCGAAGGCGCTGTGACGGTGTCCCAGGGCCAGAACGCGACCAAGACCATCACCAACACGCGCAAGATGAACGACGTGACCGTGACCAAGACGGCCACGACCGTGTACACGCGCACCAATACCTACGAGTGGGACATCGACAAGACCGTCACCCCGACGCAGACTGACCTGTTTGAGGGCGAGTCGACTGTGTTGACCTATACGGTCAGCGTCACGCAGTCGCTGGCTTCGCAGGTTGACAGCGGCCACC
>Ga0334888_1001844_pt1 | contig 25392 bp, 17 predicted proteins | sample GraSluR1_MG_FD_207227 | JGI IMG/M metagenome (GOLD analysis project Ga0334888, IMG submission 207227) | Sludge microbial communities from methane-producing bioreactor in Wageningen University, Netherlands - Granular Sludge_3_08-R1 | ecosystem: Engineered > Bioreactor > Anaerobic > Unclassified ...
CGGAAAGCCGTGCTGCTGGAGCCATTCCCGCGTCTTGGGGATCAGTTCACGAGGCCGGGTGGTCAGGTACACGACGTGGAATGACTGGGCCAGTTCGCGAAGCACCTCCGGCGCATCCGGCATGGGCTGCGATGTTTCGGTGCCGGAGCGGGACAGCAGATCGCGCACGCGCGTGTCCGCCAGGGTATAGTCCACGTCCACCACCAGGATCGGCTCGTGCTTTCGCCACACGAACACCGTCGCGGCGGCCTCGGCGGCCCACACGCCGTCCCGGTCGTACGCGACCACCAGCCGGTGGGCTCCCGGCGCATCGAAGTCGTGCTTCACGCGGGCGTACCCTTCGTCGTTCGTCTCGTCATCGCCGATCGGCCGGCCGTCCAGGAAGAACCGGAGGCGCTTGTCGTCCGTGCCCCGGTTGAAGATGTACACGCCCCGGTATTCGAGCTTGGCGATCAGCGTGAGGTCGTCGCCCGCGCGGCAGACGTGGTCCTCCACGGTCAGGAAATACGGCGAGTGACAGGCACCAGCACTCATCATCACGGCGCACGCCGCCGCCCGGAGCAGGACGCGCCGTCGCACCGAGCGGGCGCTTAGTGCGGCGTCCATTTCCCGTCTTCCATTTCGGCCGGCGCAGGCGTCCGGCCGCGGTTGAAGAAGAAGTCCGGCAGGGAACGCCAGATGCCGACCGGGTGATACAGCATCTCCACCTCGCCGCGGCAGTTGTACCAGCAGGCCTGGCACGTGTTCCGCCGGGCCTCGGCCTTGAGGGCCCGGGTGATGTTCGCGGCGGAGTCACGATACAGGTTGGCCACGGGGTTGGACCGCTCTTCCACGCAGATGGCGATGTCGCCGGTGGAATCGATGTTGAAGAACGCTCGCCCGGCGCGGCAGCCGGGCACGCCGCCGTTGAGGGCCTCGTCAAACCGGCCCAGGAACGTGCGGTTGCTGAGAAAGTTCGGGTACCGGCTCTTGAGGTCGAGCAATTGCTGCGACACGTAGCCCCGCTCGTGTACAAAGCGGTCGCTGCCGGTCTTGCGCTGCCCGTAGGGCTGGACCATGAAATACGCATCGTGCTCGGCGGCCAGGCGCACCAGCGGCTCCATCTGGTCCAGATTGTCATGCAGCAAGACGGCCATCAGGTTGACCCGCTGGTAATCCTTCCGGCGGGCGCGGGCCAGGGTCGCCAGGGCGGCGACGGCCCGGTTGAACGCGCCGGGTCGACCGCGGGCCTTGTCGTGGCGGTCGGCGTCCGCGTAGTCGATGCTGACGGACACGCCCCACAGGCCCGCGTTGTAGAGGGCCTGGGCCAGGTCCGGCGTGACGTCCCAGCCGTTGGTGGTGATGAACGGCAGGTGGAACTTCGCGACGGCGGCGGCCACGTCCACAATGTCGTTCCGCAGCAGCGGTTCGCCGCCGGCCAGGGAGATCAGCATGGAACCCATCTGGGCGAGCTTCTGAGACCCCACCCGAATGTCCTCGAGGCTCTGCTCCGGGGCCAGGCCCATCGGGTCGCGCCAGTAGTGGCAGAACCGGCAGCGGAAGTTGCAGCGATACGTCACCTGCCACGTACACCACACCGGGTGCCCGCCGGACCACGCCCGATAGAGCCGGAACTTCTTCTGTGCCGTGGATAGCAAACCGCGCCTCCTCGCCATCCTCTGACCGGTTCGGCCCGAATGGTACGACATCCGCCGGACGGGCCGCAAGTGTGTGTGCGTGGATACTTTCGTTTCATTCCCGGGGGTCGGACGGGCCGGCGCCGGCCGACAGAGGCAACTGCCAGACGAGTCGCCCGCCCACAATGGTGTGGGTCGCCCGGATGTCGAGCATGGCCTTTGGCGTGGTGTGAAGCGGGTCGTCCAGCAGAATCGCGATGTCCGCGAGCTTGCCCGGCTCCAACGTGCCCAGTTCCTTGTCGCGCCGGGCCGCCACGGCCGGGTTCACCGTGTAGGCCCGCAGCGCCTCCTCCGGTGAGAGGGACTGCTGGGGAAACCAGATGCGATCATCCAGCGTGAACGCGCCGACGGCCGCCGCCATTCCGGCGAACGGGCTCAACGTCACCACCGGCCAATCGCTGCCGAAGCACACCAGCGCGCCGGAATCCACAAGGGAACGGAAGGCGTACGACGTAGCGCAGCGCTCCTTGCCCAACGCCCGCTCCGCGTAACGACCGTCGTCCGCCTTGTGGAACGGCTGCATCGACGCCACGACGCCGAGCTTTCCGAAGCGAGGCACGTCTTGAGGCCGGAGGTGCTGGGCGTGCTCAATGCGCGGTCGCACGCGGACCCGCGCGGCCTCCGGGAGCGCCTCGTAGAGGTCCAGCAGCAGGCGGTTCGCCTCGTCACCGATGGCATGCACGGTGGGTTGAAAACCCGCCGCGGCCGCCGCCCGCACGTGCCGGCCCAGCTTCTCCGGAGGATCGGCGGTGGCCATCAACATGCCGCGCGGATAGCGCGCGTCCGGAGTCGCATCGGAATATGGTTCGCGCATATAGGCCGTTCGGCTGCCGAGCGAGCCGTCCATGAAGCCTTTGAAGCCGACCACGCGAAGCCACTCATCGGCCGGATGGAAGCCGCGCGCGGTCTCGACGTTTGCCGTCCAGTCGTCCACCGAGAGGTACGCCACGATGCGAACCGTCAGAGTGCCGGCCTTGTGGAACTTCGCCAAGACGGGCAGGTGGGGCGGGGCGGACATGTCGTGGATTCCGGTGATGCCGAATGAGTTGGCATGACGCATGGCCGCCGCCAGGGCCTGTCCGTACTCCGCCTCCGACGGCGGGGGGATCTTGCCGGCCACCAGCGCCATGGCTTCGTCCTTGAGGATGCCGGTGGGCTCGCCGGTGGCGGGGTTGCGGACGATCTCGCCGCCGGGCGGGTCGGGCGGACCGTCGCGGTCGATCCGTGCGTACTTCAATGCAACGGAATTGACGAGCGCCTGGTGGCCGTCCATGCGGTCCAGAAACACGGGGTTGCCCGGCGTGAGGTCGTCGATCCACTCGCGATGCGGGGGCTCGGGGTTGTCCCAACTGTCGACCGTCCACTGGCCGCCCAGCAGCCAGGCCCCGGGCGCCATCCGGGCCACCGCCCCGGCCACCAGGTCGCGGAATTCGGCTCTGCTGCGGGCGGGCCGGAGGTCCAGACGGAACAGCCCCAGCCCACCCTCGAGGAAGTGCGTGTGGCTGTCTGTGATACCGGGGATAACCCGGCGACCCTGGGCGTCGATCACCTGGGTCCCAGGACCGACCCGGGCCTGAATATCGCCGTTTGACCCCACGGCCGCGACTCGGTCGCCGGACACGGCGATCGACTGCTCTTCTTTGGCGTCCGGCACGCCGGTCCAGACCCGGCCGTTGAGGATTACCAGGTCGGCCGGGGGTGGGAGGGCGGCGGGTTCGGGCGTTTGGGCCAGGCCGGCCAGCGGTGCCCAGGCTGTCGCCAGCAGGGCCAAGACGGCCGGGCAGGGTGTTGCCGTGGTACGCTTCGCGTGAGAGGGCTGGGCGGCCCGACCGCTTCTAGCAGTACTGTGACGCATGATTCACGCTCCGGCCGGACCGGTGGGGGCGAGCCCGCAAACGGGCGGACTCCGGGCAAAGCGAAGGTCCGGTTTGTTCCGATATATCCGTGGATTTATGGCCCGTCCACCCGCAAATCCGCCCTTGGTGTATGCGCTGCTCGCTCGGTCCAACAACGCGGCGGCCGATCGTGCGCTGGTGGATGCTCTGCCCGAGCTGGATTCGGAACTCCAGGACGTGGCGTTGGACACACTGACCCAGCGTAGCCGTCCGGCGGGGCAGGCACTGGTGGTGTCGGCCTACCCGGACTGGACAACCTCGCTGCGCCAGCGGGTGCTTGCCCGGGCCGAGATCCTGTCGGCCGGCCTGCGCTTGGCCATCGATTCGGACTCGGCCGACACGCGGCTGGCGGCGGTGGAAATCGTACGGCGTGGGAACGGCGTCAAGTGCGCGTATCTGTTGGCCAATGCGCTCACTCGGCCCTGCCCGCGCACGCGCCGGGCGGCGGGCGAGGCGATCGAACAGCTCGTGACCGACTTCCTCGATCGATCTTCGCAGCGCGAGTCCGCCACGGTCCCGGACGCGGAGCTTGCGTCACAACGGCAGGCCCTGGCCGGCGCGGTGCGGCAGGCCATGAACTGCTGGTCGGCCCATCGCCGTACGGAGGTCATACGGGCGGCGATGTGGCTGGCGGAGGACCTGGAGGACGTGATTCTGGCCCGCGTGGCCCAGCCGCGGTTGAAGCTGTCGCGCGTTTTCGAGGAGAGCTTGCGCGGACGGTTGGATCCGCGCATGGCCGCGTATGCGGTTCGCGCCCTGCGGGCGCCGGAGCTGCGCGGCCCGGTCGCCGCGTGGATCGGCAACTGCACCGACGACCGCACGATGGTTGCGGTTCTCGACAATCTGTGGGTGGCGGGTGACGTGGAGGTCTACCAGGCCCTGTCGAACATCCGGCGGCTGGCGTGGCTGGAAGGTGGGATCGCCCCGGTGATGGAACTGCCGGGCGGTCGGGCCGAGGCCGCTGCCGTCCTGGTTGGCTCGTCCGGACTGCCGAACGAGGGCAAGGTCAACCTGCTGGCGTCGATGGCGTGCAGCGGACCGTCTTCGCTGGCTCGGGCGGCCGTCTGGCAACTGGTGGCCAATCGAACGCGGGAGGCGTCGGCGGCCCTGCGTCGGGTTTGGCGGCACGCAAGGGCGGGCGCGGCCCGGCTCGCCGCGCGGGAGCTGCAGCGGCGGGAGCGGGCGGGTCTGCTGTCGGCGGGTTTCCTGCAGCAGCCGGACCCGACGCCGGCCAAGGTGAACACCTTTGAGACGTACTGGGCGGCGTTCGACCGCCTGGACGGGGTTCGCCAGACGGAGTTCGGGGCGCAGCTTCGCGAGCAACTGCACGACTTCGACCGCCTACTGCGCCAGAAACTCGCGTCGAGCGACCCCGCCGACCGCACTCGCGCGGTATGCGTGGTGCGGAGGCTGAAGCTGCAGGAGGAGCTGGCCGCGTCCCTGTACGGGTTAGCGCACGATGCCGATGCCGTGGTCCGGAGTGCGGTCATGCGCGCCTTGGGGCACATGGACAACCCGACCAGCCGTCGGATTCTGTCGGTGTCGCTGCACGATCCGGATGCACGAGTGCAGGCGAACGCGATTGAGGCCCTGGACGCGCTGGAAGCGTGCCAGTACCAGTCGGCGGTGCGCGACAAGCTGGCGTCCCCGAACGGCCGCGTGCGGGCGAACGCCGTGAAGATGCTGCTGAGGCTGGAGCTGCGCGAGGCCGTCGATGCGTTGCTGAACATGCTGTACGGCGCGGCGCGGTCGGACCGGCTCAGCGCCTTGTGGGTCATCGAATGCCTGCGCTTGCAGAGCCTGACGGATCGCTTGACGGACCTCGCGTGCAACGACCCTGATCCGCAGGTCCGGCACCGCGCGGTGCAGGTGGCCCGGTCGGTGGGGGTGGAGATTCCGCCGGCTTTGACACCGGCGACGGAGGAGGCCGTGCCGTGACCCCGCTGCTGCTTCAGACCATCGGTCCGCAGGATCGCCTGCACGGCATCCACAACCGCTTTACGGACGGTGGCAGTTCTGCGGGCGACGTGGCCCTGGTGCTGCTGCTGGCGGCCGCCTTCGTGGCGTTTCTCTACGTGCTGTACAGCCTGCAACGGCAGTTCACCCGCAAGGAGATCGACAACTCCGGCAAGCTGTTCCGCACGCTGCTGCTGGACCTGGGTCTGTCACCGGCCGACCGCAGCCTGTTGATGGCCGTTGCCCGCGACCGCCAGCTCGCGGAGCCGTCTATTCTGTTGCTGGGCCCGAGCCCCTTCTGGCGTCACGTGCGTTCCTGGTCGGAGGCCCAGCCGGACCGCCGCCGGCCTCCGTTGGATGCCCTTGATCGTCTGGCCGTGCGGCTGTTTGGAAGGCCGCCCGAGGCGCAGACGCCCGGCGAGTGAGGCTTCCTCGAACATGCAGGGACGCCGCGCGGAGCAATGCGATTTTTGCTGCTCTGCCGGACCGAGATTCCGATGCCGGTCGTCTGCCTTCTCTTCTCCGGGGCGCCGGTCTTCCGTTTGTGGGGCTGTGTGCCACTGTGCGACACCTCTTTGCTGTCTGCGCTTGCAGGCCGCCCGGAAATCGCGCGTCACATCCATACGCCTTGCCGGGCGTTCGCTTGTTCGGATGTGCCGCGAAACGGCAAGCCACTGACACGCATGTGGCACGGGGGACGGGCACTGCTCAAGAAGCAGCGGCACAGAGTCATCCGGTCCCTACAGGACCGGGGGGTGGGGGTGGGGCGGCACGGACCCGCCGTTGAAACGGCGGGCTGGTCTCGAGCGGGCCTACGGCCCTGATGCGGGGATGGGGCGGAGGGCGGAGAATGGGCACTGCTCAAGAAGCAGCGGCACCGGGCCGGAGGATGCACTGCTCAAGAGCAGTGGCACGTGCCGCACTGCGCAAGAGGAGTGGCATCGGGCGATGACTCGGGCTTCACCAGGGGCAGGGGCCGGTTAGCTCCCTGACGAAGGCGGAGACGTTTGCAGTGTCGGGGGGGCCGGAGGCGCGCCAGAAGTAGGGCTGGCCGTACTCGGGGAAGAGTTGGCAGCCTTCCGTCTTGGCGGGGTATTTGGGGCTTTCCGCGTGGCCGTCGAGGTAAGCGATGCCGGTGCGGCCCATGGGGGTCTGGCCGGGCGACGCGGTGGTGGCCAGGTGGCGAGTGGCGATTCGATCCAGGCCGTTGAAGTTGCCGTCGGGGAAGCCGCCGTTGATGTTGAAGTTGGGGTGTTCCTCGAACAGTGTCATGAAGCGGGACGGGGGAAACACGACACGCTGGCCGGCGGTGAACGAGCGCGTCCCGCGGTCGCCCGGGAGCGTGTTGTCCAGCGAGTCGGCCACGTACGTGAAGCCGCCCAGGCTTTCGGGGGGTCTGTATCCGACAAATGCGTTCAGCGAGTAGCTGAGCCTGCCGTTGCCGCCGCCGCCGAGGGGCGAATCTGCGGCGGGGCCCGGGCGGTCGGCCGGGCACGTGTAGACGGACTCGTCGCGGAGGTATTTGAAGAGCGTGCCTTTGCCCGGCACGTCGGTGACGAACTCCGGATCCAGGTGGTAGGGCCTCTCGTACGGGGGTGTGACGCTGATGTTGACGATCCGGTCGCGTGCGCCGTCCCAGGTGACGCCGGACGGCCGGGGCCATTCGGGGCCGAACAGCCTCTGGAACCAGAACAGGCCGTGCGTGCCGGGGAATGCGTCGTAATCCGTGTTGTAGAGGAACATGCCGTTCATGAGCTGCTTCATGTTCGAGCGGCAGACGACGTTGCGCACCTGGTGCCTGGCGCTGGACAGCGACGGCAGCAGAATCGACAGCAGCAGCGCGATGATGGAAACGACGACCAGCAGCTCGATGAGCGTGAACGCCTGCACACGTTCGGATGGATACCGCCGGGACATACGCCAGGCCTCCTCAGACGGGCGCCGCAACCTGCTCTACCACGGCTTCCCTCATTCTCGATGACGTGCGACAACCCCCGATGGACGACAGAGAAACCCGATTCGCGCGATGCGAGCGACGAACGGCCGCCGGTGCCGGCCGGCCGGGAACGTGCCGTATCTTTCAGGGGGACAGAGACTTACGGATGGATTACACTCTGGCGGCCATGCCGTCGACTTCGACGCCGCGATGCCGGGCGCGTGCGAGGTCCTGTCTGGCTAAGGGATGGCCGGCCTCGGTAGTTCTGCCCGCCGGATGAGCATGCGGAGTCCGCATCGCCGGTTGGACGTGTTCCAGGGCATGTGGATGTGGCCCGCAAAGCCAGGCTCCGGTGCGTGCCGGCTCCGGCTGGAACGCTCCGTATCTTGTCCCTTCTGTTCAACGACCTCGGCGTTGGCGTGCGTCCGGGTTTCGGCGGATGGATGCCCAGGCCGAACGGCAGGGTGCCTGTATGCGGCGTTATGGGCTCGTCAAGGATGGCCGGACTGCGTGGGTTCAGCGTTTTGCGCTGACTTCGGGGTGTTCTGTGCAATGCTGCCCAGACGCTGCAGTTCTTCCGCCACGGACCGGGCGAGCTGCTGCAGTTCTGCAAGCTCCGCCGTGGCGGCGGCCGCCTCGAGTTGGGCGGAACGATGCGCCAGCGGCGCGGCCTTCATCGCGGCCGCGGCGCCCTTGAGCTTGTGCGCAATGTGCTCCAACGCCTTGCGCTCCAGCGGCTCCAGTGCCGTCTGAAGGGTCTCAAGCTGTGTTTCGGCGTCTGTCAGGAACCGGGCCAACAGGCCGTCGACCACGTCCCGTCCGCCGAGTTCGTGAATGGCCGTGGCCAGGTCGATCGGCGGGGTCGGGTCCGGCGGCGCGGTCGGCGCGGGCAGGGCGTGGGCAGGCGGCGGATCGGCCGGTGCGGCCGCCGGGCATTCTGCGGTCGGGGCGGACAGCGCTGGAAGCGTTGCGCCGCGCGACGTCAGATGCCGGATCGCGCGGGCCAGGGCGTCGAACAGTTCGGTCCCTTTGACCGGCTTGCGCAGGTAGTCGTTCATGCCGGCGGTCAGACACCGCTCTCGATCCGCGGCTGACGTGTTCGCGGTGAGGGCAATGATGTACACGTCGTGGTCGAGCACGAACGAAGAGCGGTCGCGGATGGCCCGGGTGGCCGCAAAGCCGTCCATCACGGGCATCCGGCCGTCCATGAGCACGGCGTCGTAGCGCTTAGCGCTCAGAGCGGCCACGGCCTCCTGTCCGTCGTTGACGGTGTCGATCTGGTGGCCCATGCGTTCGACCAGTATGCGGATGATCGCCTGATTGGTCTGATCGTCCTCCGCGTAAAGCACGCGCAGGCAACGGTCGTGTCGGGGCTCGGGGCCGACGGGCCGGTCCTTTCGGGACGTTATCGCCGACTGCTCGGGGCTTGCGATCGGCAGCCGGACGCGGAACCGGAACAGGGACCCGCGCCCCGGTTCGCTCTCCACTTCGATCGTGCCGCCCATCAGGTCGATCAGTCCCTTGCAGATCGACAACCCCAGGCCCGTTCCGCCATACCTGCGGGTGGTGGACGTATCGGCTTGGTGGAATTTCTCGAAGAGTCGGGCCAGCGCGTGCGGGGCGATGCCCACGCCGGAGTCACGCACGCTGACCTCCAGCAGCCCTTCGCCGGCCGTTCGCTCATTGCACGCGGCGTGAATGATCACGCCGCCCTGATCGGTGAACTTGACGGCGTTTCCGATCAGGTTGTTGAGGACCTGGCGGAGCCGCGTCGGGTCGCCGATCAGCGTCTGAGGAACGTCTCCGTCCACGTTACACGTGAGGGTCAGGCCCTTGGCCTGCGCCCGCAATTGGAAGCTCTCGACGGTCTGAAGCAGGACCTCGCGGGGATGGAAGGGAATCGCCTCGAGCGACAGCTTGCCGGCCTCGATCCGGGACGTGTCCAGGATGTCCTCCAGGATCGCCAGCAGCAATTCCGCGCTGTCCCGCGCCATCCGCGTGTGATGCTGCTGGTCGGGCGGCTGGGGTGACTTGAGCAGTACGTCCAGCATCCCAATCACGCCGCTCATGGGCGTGCGGATCTCGTGGCTCATCACCGCCAGGAAGTCGCTCTTGGCGCGTGTGGCCGCCTCCGCGGCCTCTTTGGCGGCCTGCAGGGCTTCCCGGGATCGCTTGAGACGGATGATGTCCCACGTGCCGTTCATCAGCAGGGTGAGCTGTCGGACATCCATGTCGTCGTAATCGGCGGCCTTGTTGCCCACGCCGGCCACCAGGACGATCCTGTCACCGTCAAACACGGGGACGTTCATGTGACGAACGATCTTCACGTGGCCCGGAGGGGCGCCCTTCTTGTGGGGGTTCGGCGCCGCGTAGTCGTTCGTGATGATGGGCCGTCGTTGACGAACGGCCTCGCCCCACAAACCGGTGGTATGCACCGGGTACTCAACCGGCTTGTCGACGATGGCGCACTCCGCCATTGCGCTTTTGGACCAGGAGTACATGGTCAGAACGCTTTCGTCCTCGTTGAGGAAGGCCAGGTACCCGATCCGGCTTTCCGTGATGGCGACGGCGTTTTCCAGGGCGAAGTCGCTGATTTCCTTGACGCTCCGTTCCTTCATGGAGTAGAGCCGGAGCATCGCTTCCAGGCGGAGCTCGTTCAGATGCCGCGTGGCCTCCGCCCGCTTGCGTTCGGCCACCTCGACGTGCAGGTCTTCGTTCGTGCGGGCCAGCTCGGCCGTGCGCGTCTGAACTCGCTGCTCCAGATCGTCGCGGGCCGTTCGCAGGGCCTCCTCGGCCTGCTTGCGCGCCGTGATGTCCGTGACCATGGCGAAGGAGCCCACGCGGCGGTTGTTGCCGTCTCGGATCGGCGAGGCGCTGAAGATGCAGTCGACGGTCTTGCCGTCGCCGCGGATCATGCGGATTTCGTAGACGCTGGAGTTGCCGGCCTTGCGGAGTTCGAGCTGGCGGTCGAACTCCGCCTTGCCCGAGTCGTCGGTCAGGTCGCGCAGGCAGCGGCCGATGAGCCGGTCGGGACCCATCCCGAGCATGCGGCAGAGGGCCGGGTTGACCTCCTGGATCACGAAATCGTTGTCGACGGAGACGAAGCCTTCGATGCAGGTGGTGAGGATGTTTCGAAAGCGCTTCTCGCGTTCGATCATCTCCCGATGGGAGATCTCCCGCTCCCGGGCCAGGTAGAAGTGGCAGTTCTCGGGCTTGTTCTTGCCGTTGTAGATGGCGGTGGCCATTCCCTCGCACGAGAGGTATCCGCACGCCGTGCAGTTGTACAGGTCAGCCTCCGAGTACTTGTGCATCTGGCCCAGAATGACCCAGCGGCTTCGCTCGTCGGGAATCCGGATCCGGTTCCGTCCGTGCTGGTCCGTGTACTGCCGTGTGTAGAGGCCGTTCTGCCAGTACTGGCGAATCGTAGCGGTGATGTCCCGCGCGCCGTCGGCCGGGTCCGCGGGGGCCGCGTCTTCGCCCCGGGACTTCACGTCCTGCCGACGTTTGCGAATCCAGTATTCGATCTCGTCGGGGGACCGGGCGAGCGTCAGTGCGGCCGGGCCGGCGTTGCAGCCGAATTCACAACTCAGACAGTCAACCAGCAGCGGCGCGTGGTCCTGCTGGAGCGCGCCGGGCAACCCCCGCAGGTATTCGTAGACGCCCGGGCTGCCTTCGATCCGGCGGGCCTGTTCGGCCAGCTCCGGCATCCAGCGCTGGGCCGTCTCGAGCAGGCCGCCCGGGGTGGAGAACGAGACCGCGCGTTCGGCCGACGGGTTCTCGAATGTTCCTGCGGGCTCGCGCGACAGGTCGATGCCGTTTTCCTGCAGGTACCGGGCCAGGGATTGGTAGGTGATGTTGTAGTCGCCGCACCCGCCTTCGGCGAGTTCGCGTTTTTTGGCGGCACAAGGTGAGATGGCGGCGATCCGGCAATCGGCGAACTGCGGGTAGTACGTCCGGATCATCTTGACGGTGTGGAGCATCGGCGAGTCGACGGGGGGCAGATGCTCCAGCAACTCCGGATGGTACGTCTGGACGAATGTGACAATGGCGGGGCACGGGGAGGCAATGACCAGGCGGGGGTTCTTCGTTCGGATGTGCTCGACCAGGGAGTACGCCGTCAGCTCAGCGCCGAAACTCACGTCGAATGCGGCCCGCAGGCCCTTGGCCTTCAGCCAGCCGATGAGGTTCAGGTACGTTTCGGGGAAGCTTGCCGCCGCCGAGGGCGCGACGATTCCGACGATGGGCACACCGTCGGCGAGATCCGCGATGAACGCGTCGAAGTCGTCCACGCAGCGGCGGGCCTGGTGCAGACAGGCTTTGAGGCAGTTGCCGCAGCCGATGCAGGTGTCGGCGTCAACCTTTACGTAGTCGCCGCTACCGTCGTTGCAGTACTTGACCGGACAGGCCGAAATGCAGGCGTGGCAGTTGACGCACTTGTCTTTGTCAACGGCGATGACCGGCGGCTGAGTTGTCGGCAAGCCGTCCGCGAAATCCAAAGAGACCTCCCTTGCGCGCAAACACCCCCCGTATTCCGCCTTATTCATCGGAGAACGACGAAACCGCATTCAGTGCAAAGGCGCGGCGGGTGACGCCTGATTCGCGAGGGTTTACCGGTCCTGCCGGCCTTGTACGGGCCGGCCCGGGGCCGCTGGGTGCGGAACCCGGTGGTTGGGCAGGGAGCCGTCTGGTCGGCCGCGAACAGGGTGCGGCGAACCCGGCCGCTCTCTGGGTTTCGTCGAACCTTCCCGGAGTGGTGTGACCTGGTGAGGATGCATCGTCACCGGGGCTGGCCCGCCTCGGCGCAGGGGCCGGTTGGGGCGCGAGCAACTCACCGTGGGGGCAAGGACGAAGTTCGTGGCGGCCCTCGAACCCGGGACAACGAAGTCCATGCACACATAACGTCTAACCATATATTTTGGAATAGTTTACGGACCACCTTCGCGTTTCGGGCGTCCTGCCTTGGCGCTACGCTTGTCGGGTGCCAGAGGATGGGTTGCCTGGCGACCGGCCGCCGATCTTGGCCGGAACCTGCTCGGCCATGCGGCAAAAAAAGGCACCGATAACCAGAAAGTTAATTGACTTAATAAAGATACTTAATTAGGATGCCTAATTATCAGCCTGATCCTGTCGAGGATCGGCGATGCCGGATCGCAGTACGCCGGGGCGTCCGAACGGGCTGCGGATCTCGTTTGGCCTCCGGATCACCTCATCAGCGAAAGGCACTGCAATGCACGCGCGGTCAAAAGGGATTGCCATCGGTGTATGCCTTCTTCTGCCGTGCCTGGCGTCACAAGGCGTCAGCGCGCAGCAATGGGACTTCGAGTCGCCGCTTGGACTGGCCGACTGGGAAAACGACAGCTCCCCGCCGACGGCCGACACGTTCGAGCTGACCACCTTCGATTCCAGAAGCGTCCTGACCGTCACGGCCGAGGCCAACACCAACGACCGGGTGAAGGTGCGGACCGTCGACACGTTCCGGACGGGCACGTACGAGTGGCACGTCTACATTCCGACGATGCAGGAGCAGGGGGCTACCAACGCCATCGCGGCGTTCCTGTACTCCGAGCAGTCGGGCGACGACACCAGCGCCCGCGAGATCGACTTCGAGATCGGAGAGGGCACGTCGGCCGATCGACAGCAGTACAACGTGCCGGCCGGTCACCTGCTGTGCTGGATGACCGTCCAGCGGGACGACAGTTCCGGGACTGCGCTGGATCAGATCGCCTTTCAGCCGGAGAATCCGGCGGACCACGTCGCCCGCGGGTACTGGTACACGTACACGATCGAACTGAAGAAGGACTCGTGGGGCCGGTACGTGGTGTCGTGGTACATTCAGAAGGAGGGCGGCCCCGTCATGAAGGGCCGGCGCGACGCCATCTGCAACTACGGTCCGGGTGACACGGATTTTTGGATCTATTGCAGTTCGGAAAACTTCGACACGAACTGGATCGGGGACTACAACCCCCCGCAGTCGGACCAGGTGGGCCACTTCGATTGGGTCCGCTTCACGGACGGCGTGACCAACCTGATTACGGATGTGGAATCGGACACCACCGCCGGCGCCGCGCCGCCCGGGACCGCCGCACGCGAGTGGACCCGGTTCGGCCCGGCGTATGACTCCATCCTGATCGGCCAACCGCCCGCGCCCGATCCGGTGCTGCTGACCGACCTGTCCGAACCTGATTTCACGGAATGGAGCGAGGCGAATCCGCGGCCCGGCGAGCCCGGCTACGACCCCGACCTGCACGGCGGCTTCCCGGATACGGCCATTGACCACGAATGGAGCCGGTTCGGCGCGGCGTTCAACGGCATCTACCTGCTGACCACGTCCGTCGCCGACGCGCCGACCGTGTACTACAAGGCCCGGCGCACGGGCGGCTCTGCCATGGCGATGGGGCTGGTCTTCCAGGAGACCGACGGCGAGGTATGGATGGCGAAGGTCCCGCACACGCTGACAGCATCCTGGGTGGAGTACTCCCTGGCGTTGACCAGTGCCAACCTGGAGCTTGCCGATTCGAGCGGCGGGGGCGATCTCGACCATCACGTCGCGCTGCTTGGGTTCCAGGTCGTCAAAAACAGCGACAGCGGCACGCCGTCGTTTGATATCGACGATCTGTACTGGGCCTCGGCGCAGCAGCCCGCAAACAAGATTCTGATCACGGACATTTCGGCCGACACGGTGGGCACCTATCCGCCCGGGTCGGACCGGGCCTGGACGCGGTTCGGGAACGCCTTCAATACACTGGACATTGTGAGCGGCGCTCTGCATGCCGTCACCGACTTCATCAACGGCAGCACGTACAACCTGCGTTACAACGTCGTCGGCACGGAGCTGGACATGGGCAGCCCGCCGCCGGACCGATACCTGAAAGTGCTCGTGGACTGGAGCGTCGGGTCGTCGCTCGGCATCCGCTACAACATTCCGGACGCGCCGCTGGACACCTCGTCCGGCCCCGCCATGTCGTATCGGATCTCGTACGTCAAGGAGCCGGGCGCGACCGGCGATCCGCAGGTGAAGTTCGTGGTGGAGGAGGCGGACGGGGACGTATGGGAAGGTCGCGTCGCGATCACCCCCACGAGCACGGAGCAGACGTACACCCAGGAGATCGACTTCCGGAAAATGCAGAAGGTGGACGGAAGCGGCGACGGGGTGCTTGATGCGTCCGCGATCCAGCGGATCGGCTTCAGCCTGCTCGCCGACGGCGCCACGGGCCAGGGCGCGTTCCACATCAACGACATCTACTGGCGGGCGACTGTCCCCGTGACGAACAACACCGTGGTGGCCAAGGCGGACTGGGGGCAGGGGGCCTGGTTCGGCGTGCAATACAACCTGCCCGACGCGCCGTGGGACATCTCGACGGGTCCGGTCGTATCCTACCGGATGAAATACAACAACGTCGGTGAACCGCGGGTCAAGTTCCAGATCTGCGATCAGGACGGCGAGGTCTGGGAGACGCCGGCCCACAGCCTGACCGACGAGTACGTGACCTATCGGCACGACCTGGAACAGACCACCCTGACCCGCGCCGACGGAAACGCCAACAACCAGCCGGACTTTGACGCCGTGGCGCACATCGGCTTTGTGTTCCTCGCCAACGGCGCGTCATCCGGAACGCCGACGTTCCAGATCGACGAGATCTACTGGAACGAGGCCCCAAACCCCTCGCTGCCGCTGATCACCAGCATGGAGGACCCGGACCGCGTCTACATCCCCGCCGGCCAGACGGTGCCCGGACTGCCGCCCGATCCGACTTCCGGCACCTTCCCGGACGGCGTTCCCGACGGCTCGTGGACGCGGTTCGGCGCGCCGTTCGAGTCCCTGCGCATCATCCGCGACCCGGACGCCGGCACGGACGGCGATCAGTACCTGGAGCTGACCGCCGACTGGTCCACCACCGAGGGCGACAAGGTCGGTGTGCGCTACCTGCTGTTCAACCACCCGCTCGACCTGTCCGGCGCGCACTCCATCGTCTACGACATGCGAGCAGACGTGTATGACACGAATACGACGCACCGGATCGCGCTGGTCGAAGGGGACGGGAACATCTGGCTGGGACCGGCGCGCCCCGTGTATGCCGACTGGACGACGGAGGGCGTGATCCTCGACACGTGCGAACTGACGCTGGAGCCCGGAAGCGGCACCGGCACGGCCCTGGACCTGTCCAACATCGTCATGGTGGGCGTGAACTTCGTGAACGCCGTGTCCACGGGGCGGCAGGTGTTCCGCTTCGACCACGTTCGCGTCGGGGCGCTGCCCGAGCCCGGCGAGCCGACGATGCGGTGCGTGCGGATCGTGTTCGGCGGCGCCAACGGGTACGTGTCGGGCAACGTGACGGGGCTGCCTCCCGGAGAGTACTACGTGAAGACCTACGTCGAGACGGATCAGTGGTACTACCAGGGTACCGGCCCGGTGGACGAATTCGGGGATTTCCAGGCCACCGGATTCTGGGGCACCTGGGGCAACCTGTGGATCATCGTGCATGATGCCAGCGATGATTCCGTGGTGTTTGCCTGGGACCCAATCTTCTGAGGACCCTCCCGGCGGTCTGCGGCACCGCCCTCGTGCGGCCGCGTCCGTCGATCCTGACCACGAGGCCGGACGTTGAGGTCCGGCGAACGAGAGCGTTCGGAGAAACGGGCTCCGTGGCTTGCCGCTGCGGGGCCCGTTCTCTTGAAAACGTGACCCGACCCAAGGGGCGGGATGCGATCGTCCCTGTCGCCGCGTCGGTCCGCCCACCCGCTGCGGCAGAACGGCAATCCGCGTCTTCGCTGAGGTTCAGCTTCGTCCGGATTGGCACTGGCACTCCGAGTGGACGGGGCCGCAGGCATGCGACTGGTCGTCGTGCTCTTTGCAGGTGTGGGAGTCCGGGTTTCCGCAGCAGCCCTTACGCAGGCCGCGCTTGCCGAAAATCAGCCCGATCGACAGGGCGAACAGCACGATCGCGAACAGCGCGATCGTCGCGATCAGCACGGTCAGCATGGACATGCGCAGCGCCTCCGATCAGGGCTTGGCCGGGGTGGCCGCCAGCGTTGAGAAGGCGTTCGTGGCTCGCTCAACGATGTCTCCCTCGGCGGTTCGCACCAGGAACAGAGCGGCCATCCCCCGAGCCTCCGCGAGATTGTAGCCCTCGTCCGGCCCCAGGACCATCAGTGCGGTCGCCCACGCGTCGGCCACCATGGCCCGGGCATCGAGGACGGTGACCGAGGCCAGGGCGTGCTCGACCGGCCCGCCCGTGCGGGGATCGATCATGTGGGAGTACACGCGGCCATCCGCGATGTAATAGTTGCGGTAATCCCCGGACGTGGCCAGGGCGCGGTCGGCCAGTTCGATTGCGCGCATCACCACGCGCCGGCCGTCCCGCGTTGGCCGTTCGATTCCGATGCGCCAGACTCGCCCCTCCGGGTTTCGCCCGGCCGCGCGCACTTCACCGCCGATTTCGACCATGTAGTCCGTCAGGCCGTCGGCCTCCAGCACCGCCACGACCCGGTCGACGCCGTAGCCCTTGGCGATGCCGGCCAGATCGCAATACACGTCGGCGTGCGTCTTGCGGAGGGTCCGCGACTGCGGATCCAGCACCAGCAGCCGGTACCCCACGCGTTGCCGCAGCGTCTCCAATTCCTCAGTGGTCGGTGGTTCGGGCGGCTCCGGCGGGGGACCGAAGCCGTACGCGTTGACCAGCGGCCCCACGGTGACGTCGAAGGCCCCGGCGGATTGGTCGCTGACGGCCAGCGCCGCCTCGAACACCTCGAACGTCTCCGGGGAAAGCTCGAACGGCACGTCGGCAGGGCTTTGGTTGAACTGCGACAACTCCGAATCCGGCCGGTAGGTGGACATCCTGGCGTTGACGTCGGCGAGACAGGTTTCGATCCGGCGGGCCAGCCGGTCCGTTTCCTCCTGCGGCCACCGGCGGCCTTCCGGCTTCCGGAAACGGACCGTGTACGTGGTCCCCATCGTCTCGCCCTGGAGGGTTTCTTGACGGCGGGTCTGCGCGGTGGGAATGAGCAGCAGAAACAACACCGCCGCGATGGTCAACAGCAGGACGCGGAGCTTCCGGGCGATGGGGACTCGCGTGCCGTGGATTTCGTTCTTCGGCATGGTCATATGCCGAAATCGTCCAGCATGATGCTTTCGCGTTCGACGCCCTGTTCGATGAGCATGGCGATGCAGGCGTCATTCATCATGGGCGGGCCGCAGAGATAGTACTCGATATCCTCCGGGGCCGGATGGTCTTTCAAGTAGTTGTCGCGGACGACCGCGTGGATGAAGCCCGTGAGGCCCTGCCACCGGTCTTCCGGCATCGGCTCCGACAGGGCGACGTGCCACTGGAAGTTGTCGTTTTCGGCGGCAATTCCGTCAAAATCCTCGACGTAGAACATCTCCCGCAGGCTTCGGGCCCCGTACCAGAACGTGACCTTGCGTCGGGTCCGGAGCCGCTTGAACTGGTCGAAGATGTGCGACCGCATGGGGGCCATGCCCGCGCCGCCGCCGATGAACAGCATCTCGTTGTCCGTTTCCCGGGCGAAGAACTCGCCGAAGGGCCCCTTGATCGTGACCTTGTCTCCGGGCTTGAGATTGAAGATGTAGGAGGACATGCGCCCGGGCGGGACTTTGTCCATCGCGTTCCACGGCGGCAGGGCGATGCGCACGTTGAGCATCACGATGTCGTCCTCTTCGGGGTAGCTGGCCATGGAATAGGCACGCTCGACGGGCTCGTCCACGGCGGACACCAGTCGCCAGAGGTTCAGCTTGTCCCAGTCGGGGCGGTACATCTCGGCGACGTCGAAGTCCTGGAACCGCACGTTGTGCGGCGGCGCCGCGATCTGGATGTATCCGCCCGCCCGGAACGGGATGCGCTGCCCCTCCGGCAGCTTCAGCACCAGCTCCTTGATGAACGTCGCGACGTTGTCGTTGGAGCGGACCGTACACTCCCATTGCCGGACGTTGAACACCTCCGGCGGGATGAGAATCCGCATGGGGTTCTTGACCTTGACCTGGCAGCTCAGCCGCTCGCCCTCCCGGGCCTCCTTTCGGGAGATGTGGCTCAATTCGGTCGGCAGAATCGAACCGCCGCCCTCGAGCACCTTGACCGTGCACACGCCGCACGTGCCTTTGCCGCCGCACGCCGAAGGGATGAAGATCTTCCGGCTGCCCAGCGTGTTCAGCAACGTGTTGCCCGCCGGCACTTCGATCCGGTTGTCCGGGTCGTCGTTGATGTCAATGGTCACTTCGCCGGTGTTCACCAGCCGGGCTTTGGCCACCAGCAGGACGCCCACCAACGACAGGATGACCCCGGAGAACATCAGCACACCCAGGAGAACGGTCAGCAATCCCATCGGTCACTCATCCTTTGGACGGCGGCACGGGGCGCTCGCGTCACAACTGGATCCCGGAAAACGCCATGAAACCGATCGCCATCAGCCCGGTCACGATGAACGTGATCCCCAGGCCGCGCAGTCCCGCCGGCACGTTGCTGTAGCGCATCCGTTCGCGGATGGCCGCCAGCGCGACGATGGCCAGGGCAAACCCAAGCCCGCTGCCGAAGCCGAACACCGCGCTCTCGGCGAACGTGTAATCCCGCTCCACCATGAACAGCGACGCGCCCAGAATCGCACAGTTGACTGCGATCAGCGGCAGGAACACCCCCAGGGCGCCGTACAGGGCCGGAGCGAACCGGTCGATGATCATCTCGACGATCTGCACGACCGCCGCGATCGTGCCGATGTAGCTGATGAACCCCAGGAAGGACAGGTCCACGTTCGCCATCCGCGGGCCAACCCCCGGCAGCCAGGTCAGCGCGCCCTCGCGGAGCAGGTAGTTGTAAATCAACTGGTTCAACGGGCATGTGACCGCGAGCACGAACACGACCGCCAGGCCCAGCCCGAACGCCGTGGTCACCCGCCTTGAACACGCCAGGAACGAACACATGCCCAGAAAGAACGCCAGGGCCATGTTCTCGACGAAAACCGCCTTGATGAACAAAGCCAGATAGTGTTCCATCGTCACTCCGCCTCCACTTGGCCGGGCTTCCACGTCCGCAGCACCCAGATCAGCAACCCGATAAAGAAGAACGCGCCGGGCGAGAGAATCATCAGCCCGTTCGGGTAGTACCAGCCGCCGTCGGTCACCTTCGTGAACACCGTCACGCCGAACAGTGTGCCCGAGCCGAGCAGCTCTCGGAAGAACGCCGTCGCCAGCAGCACCAGGTCATACCCCAGGGCGTTTCCGATCCCGTCGAGCAGACTGTCCACCGGACCGTTCTGCATGGCGAACCCTTCCGCCCGGCCCATCACGATGCAGTTCGTGATGATCAGCCCGACGAAGACAGTAAGCTGCTTGCTGATGTCATAGAGGTAGGCCTTGAGGACCTGGTCCGTGACGATCACCAGCGACGCGATGACCGCCAGTTGAAAGATGATCCGCACGTTGGTCGGCACGTGGTTGCGCAGCAGGCTGACCGTCAGGTTGGACAGGCTCAATACGGCGGTCAGGGCCACGGCCATGACCAGGGCCGTTTCCATCTTGGTCGTCACCGCCAGCGCCGAGCAGATCCCCAGCACCTGCAGCGCGATCGGGTTGTTGTTGAACAGCGGGTCCAGCAGAATATTGCGTCGTTTTCGTGTCACTGGGCCTGGCTCCGTGAAGCGTTGTACCGTTCGATATACGGCTTGAAGCCGTTCGGCCCCAGCCAGAACCGGACGAGCTCGTTGACGCCCCGGCTGGTGATCGTGGCCCCACTGAGCCCGTCCACGTGGTACGGGTCTTCCTCCGGCGGGCCGGCCTCCTTCTTGAGCACCTCGATCCGGACCTCCCCCTGTTCGTCGAACGCCTGGCGGCCCGCCCAGCGGGCCTTCCAGCCGGGGTTGTCCACCTCGCCGCCCAGCCCGGGGGTCTCCCCATGCTGATAGAAGGTGATGCCGCGGATGGTGCGGGCGTCCGCGTCCAGCGCGAGGAAGCCGTACAGGGTGGACCAGAGCCCCTTGCCTTCGATGGGCAGAATCATCTTTTCGACGGCCCCGTCCTTCATCACGCGATAGACGATGCCGTGCGTCGGCACTCGCGTTACGCCGGCGGCGTTCGGCGGGGCCGCACGGCTCCGGGCGGGATCGCGGGCGGCCTCCGCCTGGTCAAACATCAACGGGTCGATGTCCACCTCCGTGCCCGTGGCCAGTTCGACGACCACGGGGTCGATAAACTGGTCGAACAGCCGTTGAATGCCCTCTCGCCCTGGGTCGACGCCGGGCTCGATCAGACCGGCCACCTGGATGATGTTCTTCTGGCGGTCCAGCATCGCATTCCGCGTCTGCCGGGGCTTGAGCGTCACGGCCGTGGTCGAGACGACCAGTGAGCAGACGATGCACACCGCCGCGGTGAACCCGATTGTGTAGACCGTCGCGTTACGCTTCTGCGACATGGCGGGCCGCCCTTCGTTTGATGTTGGCCTGCATCAGGACGTAATCGATGACCGGGGCGAACACGTTCATCAACAGGATCGCCAGCATCATTCCTTCGGAATACGCGGGGTTGACCACCCGGATGCCGATGGCCAGCGCCCCGATCAGCAAACCGTAAATCCATTTGCCCTTTTCCGTCTGGGCCGACGACACCGGGTCAGTCGCCATGAAGACCGTGCCGAACGCCCAGCCGCCCAAAACGACGTGCCAATGGAACGGGACGTCGAAGTAGGGGTTCTTCACCTGGCCCGCCAGCGCGTTGAACAGCAGTGAAACGGCCAGGGAGCCGATGGCGACGCCCGCCATCGTCCGCCACGAGCCGACCCGTGTGACGATGAGAATGGCCGCGCCGAGCAGGCACAGCAGCGTCGAGGTTTCGCCCATGGTGCCGGGGATGAACCCCAAGAACGCGTCCAACCAGCTCCAGTCGGCCGCGAGCAACCCCTGTCGCCCGTCGACCATGGCCCGGGCCAGCAGAGTCGGGCCACTGACGCCGTCGACCGCAACCCACACCGCGTCGCCGGAAAACTGCGCCGGGTACGCGAAGAACAGAAACGCCCGGGCCAGCAGCGCGGGGTTCAGCACGTTCATCCCCGTGCCGCCGAAAATTTCCTTGCCGATCACCACGCCGAACAGAATCCCCAGGGCCACTTGCCACAGCGGGATCGTCGGCGGCAGGATCAGCGGGAACAGAAACCCGGTGACGAAGAACCCCTCGTTGACCTCGTGCTTCCGAACAATAGCGAAGATCACCTCGGCCGTGCCGCCGACGGCGAACGTCACCATGATCACCGGCAGGAAGCACAACGCTCCGTGAACAAAACACGACAGAACGCTGTTCGGCAGGAATTCGAGCCCCACAGCGGTGACCGCAGAGGCCCGCCAGCCGGTCGGAGCCAGGCCCGCGTCGATCGCCCGGTTCGCCTGAAGGCCGGTGTTGTACATGGCCATCAGCACGCAGGGCAGCAGCGCGAAGACCACCATGCCCATCATGCGTTTGAGGTCCAGGGCGTCACGAACGTGCGGAGGGTGCTCGGTGACGGTGGGCGTCGAGTACAGGAGAGAGTCCACCGCCTCAAACAGCGGATGGAATCGGTGCAGCCGCCCGCCCGGGTCGAAGTGCTTCTTCTGGCTGTCCAGCAGTTTGCGTAGCACCGCGCTCATCCCTCCCTTTCCAGGATGTCCAGATTGTCGCGCAGAATGGGAGCGTAATCCGTCTTGCCCGGGCAGACGAACGAGCACAGGGCGACGTCTTCCTCTTCCAGTTCGAGCGCTCCAAGCTGCTCCGCCCGCTCGACGTCGCGCATCACCAGCGCCTTGAGCAGAAACACCGGCTCGATGTCCAGCGGCATCACCCGCTCGTACATTCCGATGGAAACGATGGCCCGGCCGCCGCCGTTGGTTGTCGTCGTGAACTCCCGGTACCGCCCGCCAAGCATCTTGCCCACGTACGCCGGGATGATCGAAAACCGGCCGATCCCCGGACGGGTCCAGCCCAGAAACGTTCGGGACCGTCCCTCCGCCAGTACGCTGATCTGCTGATGATACCGGCCCAGGTAGCCGAGGGCCGCTCCGGCGGCCGTCCGGCCGGACAGCACGGAACCCGAGATGACACGGCAGTCTGGGCTCGTGATCTCCCCGGCCGTGAGTTCGTCCAGCGAAGCACCCATCCGGGTTCGCAGCAGGCGGGGGTCACGCACCACCGGCCCCGCCAGCGACACCACCCGCTCCACGTCCAGCCGGCCCGTGGCAAACAGCTTTCCGACGGCCAGAACGTCCTGATAGTTGATGTACCAGACCGTTTTGCCCCGGTGTACCGGATCGAGCGTGTGAATATGGAGGCCGGGCGTCCCCGCCGGATGCACGCCCGCAAAATGCTCCACCTGGATCGTATCGACACCGGTCGGCGTCGGAACACGCGTCTCCGGGCGGGTGCAGACGTATGTCTTCCCGTCGGTCAGCTTCGCGATGGCGGCCAGCCCCTCGGCGAAGTCCGCCTCACGAGGCGCCAGCACAACATTCACGTCAGCCGCCAGCGGATTGGTATCCATCGCGGTGACGAAAATGGAATGCGGCTGGGTCGCGGGATCCGCGACGTACCCGAACGGCCGTGTCCGCAACGCGGTCCACAGGCCCGACTGAAGCAGCAGCGCGCGGATCGGGTCGCGGCTCAGCCGCCCGGCGGGCGAGCGGGTGTAGGCATCGAAGGGTTCCAACTCCTCGTTGGCCGGTTCGCCCGCCCGTTCGCGGTCGCTCAGCTCGATGACGACGGATTCCAGCACGCGCCGCGGGCCGCGATGGATCGCGACGACGGTTCCCGCGCCGGGCGCCGCAAACCCGACCCCTTGGATCTTCTTATGTTCAAACAGCCACTGGCCGCGTTTGACTTGCTGTCCTTCTGTGACGCGCAGTCGCGGCTTGAGATTCGGATAGTTGCACCCTACCACCGCTACGCGATGCACGGGGCGCGCGTTTTCGATTTCCTGCCGAGGTTCGCCGCTGATGGGGAGGTTCAGACCCTTACGGATGTTGTGCAACGCCATCGACGAGTACGATCCTTCTCTGTGCCACAAGTGACGCGGGACGTCCTCTCCCGGGGCAAGCCTGGCCGGCATCACCGCGCTGATGTCAGCCACCCGAGCCGGCCCCGAGCCTGCCGTCCCAGCCTCGCTCGGCTATTCTATACTGCCTCGTCCCGGTTCGACTACCCCTCGCAAAATTCCCCTGGCCGGGGTCGGAATCCCCGGACAGGGGTACCGGAGAGGCTTCCGGACAACGAGTCCCGTATGAATCCGGGGGGCGGGAACAACAAGAGAAGGCGGGGAGAAAGTGCTTGCGTCCGGGATGCGGGGCGCCTGTACAATGTGACGGTCGCCATTGGCACGGTCGTTCAACATGCAAGGGGGTCACTGTCATGTCGCGAATCCGGCACGTTGCTGTCGTTCTGGCTGCCGCCGCAATGGGCTTCGTTTCTGCCGTTCGGGCCGAGGATGCCGCACCCGCCGAGGAGCCGCTGAACGTCTTCGAGGGACGCGTGGTGGACCCCTCGGAAAGCCCCGTGGCGGAGGCCGCCGTCTACGTCTTCCACGCCGAGCACTCCTGGGTCTGGTACGGCGGTCCGAAGGACGTGTACGTGCATGCCCCTTCGGAAAAGACCTGGCTCATCTTCCCGAAGCGCAACGGGCTCCGCTCGTTCACGGGCACGACGGACCAGCAGGGCCGTTTCGTCGCGTACGGACTTGCGCCCGGGCCGTATCGTGTGCTGGCCGTTCATCCGGAGCGCGGGGTGACGGTCTCGCCAAAGCTGACCCAGCCCAACCCCGGCAACGCGGCTGCCATCACCCTGGAGCCGCCGACGTTCCTGAAGGGGCAGATCAAGGGCCTGACTCTCGCGAAGCAGTCGGAGGCCATGTTGTATGGCCGGCTTTGGCAGCGCTATGAGGATCGAGTCTCCGACGACGGGCTGATGCATACGTTCCACATGCAGCCGTCGCTGGAGGTGAACACGAACGGAACATTCGAAGCGGGTCCGCTGCCGTCCGGCGGCCGCTTTACCCTGAACCTGGTTCGCTACGTCTCCAGCCGGACGTTTGCAGCCGACCTCCTCGAGAAAACCATCCTGCTTGAAAAGGGAAAAACGACAGAACTCGTTCTGGACCTGACCCGTGGCGAGAAGGTCGTCGGTCAGGTCATTGGGCCCGAGGGCAAGCCGCTGGATTGGGTCGCGGTGAGCATCCGGCCACCGGAGGACGCCGCGGATCCGCCGTGGTCCACGCTGGGCGACCTGACGGACAAGGACGGGCGGTTCACGCTGGCCGGCCTGACGCCCGGCACGTACCGCCTGACGGCCAACCGGTGGTTACCCCGAACGGGGCCTGGGTGAGGCCCGGGCCCGCTGGAGGTCTCCCTGGAGCGGGAGATCCGGGTCCCGGTCGGTGATCCGCAAGCACTGACGCTCAAGATCGAGAAGTACCTTTGCATCCGCATGGGGGATGCAGCGCCGGATTTCACAGGCACCACCCTGGATGGCAAGTCCTTGAAACTCAGCGAGTTGAAAGGGAAAGTGGTGCTCCTGGATTTCTGGGCCACATGGTGCTCGCCCTGCCTGGCCGAAGTGCCCAACATCAAGAAAGCCGTGGACCGGTTTGGCAAGGACGGCCGGTTCGTGGTCGTGGGGATCAGCCTGGACACAAGTGAGCCGGTCGCCAAGGCGATGGTCGAGAGGTTCGGCATGAACTGGCCGCACCTGGTGCTGGGGCCGGCCGAGGAGAACCCGGTGGCCAAACTGTACGGCGTATCCGGCATCCCGGCCATGTTTCTGATCGACGCGGAGGGCAAGGTGGTGGCGCGCGACCTGCGCGGCGAGACGCTTCAGACGGAACTGGCCAAACGGCTGGAGCCGGCCGCAACGGAGCAGACGGCAGCGTTGAAGTAGACGTTTCCCGTGGAGGGTTGCCCGCTCGCGTCTCGCCGACCT
>Ga0334888_1001846_pt1 | contig 25368 bp, 23 predicted proteins | sample GraSluR1_MG_FD_207227 | JGI IMG/M metagenome (GOLD analysis project Ga0334888, IMG submission 207227) | Sludge microbial communities from methane-producing bioreactor in Wageningen University, Netherlands - Granular Sludge_3_08-R1 | ecosystem: Engineered > Bioreactor > Anaerobic > Unclassified ...
CCAAACAGGTTTAGCAACGGCTGCAAATTGCGCGTGTACTCGGTCGCCAGGGGAATGTCGGCGCCCATATCTGCGCCGAAGCGGGCGTATATGCTCGGGTTGTGGTTGCGCAGCGCGCCGGGATGCAACTGCATGACCAGCCCGTCCTCTGCACTCATGCGCGCCATTTCGGTCAGCATGTGCGCGGTGAAGCGCGCGGCGTCGTCTGCGGCTGTCTCGCCGCGGCGCGCCCGCGCGAAGATGGCCTGCGCCTCGTCTTGGGACAGACGCAGTGTCTGCGGGCTGGTGGGGCCGTGGTCGGTGGCGGTCGCGCCCATGCGCCTGAAAGCCTGGCGGCGCTGCTCTAGCGCCTGGATGTAACCGGCGTAGTCGCCTGCGTCGATGCCGGAGACCTCGCTCAGCCGATCGATGTGGTCGTTCCAGCCCGGCGTATCAATGTGTACGACGGCATCCGGCCGGAAGGTAGGCAGTATTCGTCCTGTCCAACCCGAGTCGCGGATCGCCTGATGGTGGTCCAGCGTAGACGTGGCGGGGTCGGTTGTGGTGAGCGTCTCGATGTTGAAGCGCTCGTACAGCGCTCGCGGACGGAAATCGGGCTGCGTCAGTTTCTCTTCGATCTCGTCGTAGATCGCCTGGGCCGTCTCGGAGGAGAGCTTGTGTTTGATGCCGAAGACTGCGGCGAGTTCGTCGTTGAGCCACATGCCGGTCGGCGTGCCGTGGAAGAGGTAGTAGTGATCGGCGAAGATTTGCCAGATGCGGCGATGGTCGGTCTCTACGGGCGTGCCGTCTTTGGTCGGGATGCCGAGTTGTTCCAGGCGGATGCCTTGTGAGTAGAGCATGCGAAACACATAGTGATCCGGTATGATGAAGAGATCCGCCGGGGAGCCGAAGGGGTAATCCGGGTCTGCAAAGACGCGCGGGTCCACGTGCCCATGCGGACAGATCAGGGGCAGATTGGCTGTCTGGCGGTAGAGTTCGAGAGCAATCTTCTTTTGCGCGGGCTCCGGGTCGAAGTAGCGGTCTTCGGGGAGGTTGAGGGTCGTGGGTTGTGCCATTGTCAATGCCTCTTTCGTGGTGAACAGAAGCCGGTGCGCGTCCGGCTGTTTGCCGGCGGTCATGGCGCCGGAAACATCCCCGTGGAGGTGCGAGAGGGACGTCGCGCCGTGAGGAAGGTCTCGTCACAGTATAGCAGCGGCTTCGCTGCGATTCAAAACGTTGCAGGGGCGCTGGGGGCGTTGCGAAATTCTCGTGGGCAGGTTGTTTTCGTCGTCCGGATGATATATGATTGAAGCAGCGCACCGTTCACCGCCAATACTATGCCCGATTGCGACAGCGCAGCCGGAGCGCGCCATATCTCTATTGCCTGTCTAGGGCGGTCTTCAACCATTCGCTGCATTTCCCCACGCGAAAGGAACCCAACTATGGCCATGACTCCGCGGCGGCGCATGCTGACGGCTCTGACGCGCGGCGTTCCGGACCGCTTGCCGGTTACAACCCATCACGTAATGCAGTATTTCCTCGATACCTATATGAACGGTGTGACGGACCAGGAGTTCTTTGATTTTTTCGAACTAGACGCCTGGCTGTGGACGACGATATGCCGCCCGGACGCAGAGCGAGGCCAGTTCTCCGATCCGACGGACGTGACGCCCGGATTCCTAAGTGGCCGGCGCGTCGTCTCCGACGAGTGGCGCATCTCGACGGAGGAACTCGAGGATCCTCAGTTTGACACGGTGCGCTATCGGATCGATACGCCTAAGGGCGCGCTGAGTATGGTAGTCCAGTCGAATGAGTACACCTCGTGGGTTGCCGAGTTCTTGGTAAAAGAGAAGCGCGATATTGATCTGATAGCCGCCTATGCGCCGCATCCGATCTGCGATGCTGAGGCCATCAACCGGCTGGCTGATGCTTTCGGCGAGCGTGGACTGATTCGCGGGGTCGTCATACCTTTTGACATTTACGGCCAGCCGGGGTGCTGGCAGGACGCCTGCTGCCTAGTCGGAACGGAGCGGCTTATCTACGAGACATTCGACGATTCGGCCTGGGTGCATGAATTGATCCAGGTCGTCGGCGAACGCAAAAAGACGTATCTGCGCTCGCTCAAGGGCGTGCGTTTCGACCTGCTTGAGTTGGGCGGCGGCGACGCATCGTCCACGGTGATTTCGCCCAAGATCTTCGATGAGTTCGTGGCCCCTTACGACTGTCAGTTGATCGACCTGGCGCACGCAATGGGGCAGCGTATCGTCTACCACACGTGCGGCGGCATGATGCCGTTCCTGGAGCGGATCGCCGGCCTTAACCCGGATGCGATGGAGACGTTTACGCCCGCCAATATGGGCGGCGATACGCGGTTGGCCGAGGCGAAGGCGCGCGTTGGCGACAAGGTCTGTATGATCGGCGGCTTCGACCAGTTCCATTTCCTGCTCGGCTGTACGGAGGAGGAGACCCGCGCCGAGGTTCGCCGTTGTTTTGAGGAGGCAGGGCCTAGGGGCGGCTACATTCTCAGCCCATCCGACCATTTTTTCGATGCGGATTTGAACCTTATCACCGCGTTCGCAGATGAGGCGCGTCGCTGCGTGTACATCTAGGCCCGGTGAAGGTCTTTGATTATTCAATTGTCATAACCGTAATGAGAAAGGGGTATGTCGCATGTTGAAGATGGTGACGGGCAAGTGGTGGGTGTTGCTTGTGCGCGGCATAGCCGCCATACTCTTTGGGCTGGCAGCTATGGTGTGGCCGGGCCTCACGATCGGGGCTCTGATCATCATGTTTGGGGCGTTCGCCATTGTCGACGGCGTAGGCGCGCTGTTCGCCGCATTTGCTCATCGCGGGGAGGCGCAGTATTGGTGGGCGACGGCGCTGGAAGGCGTGGCCGGCATCCTCTTGGGCATCTTGGTGATGGTCTGGCCGGGGATTTCCGCTATTGCGCTGCTTTTCTGGATTGCGGCGTGGGCCATCGTAACCGGCGTGTTCGAGGTGGTATCCGCTATCCAGTTGCGCAAGGAGATCAGCGGGGAGTTCTGGCTGATCCTGAGCGGGTTGCTCTCGATCCTGTTCGGCGTTTTCGCATTTATACGGCCTGGGGCCGGCGCGCTTGCAGTGATCTGGGTGATCGCGATCTACGCGATCGCCTTCGGCATCACGCTAATCATGTTGTCGTTCAAGGTGCGCGGGTTGAATAAGGCTCTGACGTAGCGACATGCCAGGATGTCGGCGGGATGTCGCGTGTGCTACGCAACATCCCGCCGGTCCGCGGTCTATGCGAGGAGCGTATCGTAGAGTTCGGCTTGGCGCTGTACAGCAGTGCGGTAGATGGTGTGGCGCGCCCGGTCAGGCTCGAACACGTCGCCGGTGACGGGCGGCAGATCAGACGGTTTGTCGATGACGCCGAGTTGTTCGAGGGCAAGTAGCGCCGGCCCGCGACTGGTAATCTCCTTCTCTCCGAGAGTCAGCAACGGCTCGCCCAACACGTCGGCAAAGATCTGCATCCATGCAGGAGAACTGAGCAGCCCGCCGCCGCTGGCGATAATCTGGTGTGCGCCTGCGGGCAGGTTGGGCAGGATGCGGTCATAGATGACGGCAAAACGATAGGCGATGGCTTCTATGCACGCCTGAACGATATCCGCGGGCTGCGTATGCAGGTTCAGCCCGTGGATAACGGCGCGTGCGTCTTCGCGCCAGCCGGGCGCGCGTTCACCGGCGATGAAGGGCAGCACGGTCAGTCCGTGCCCGTCCGCCGGCTTGTCCGCCAGTGTTCGCTCCAACTCATCGGGAGGCGGCAGTTTGAGGACGTCGCGCAGCCAGCCGAAGAGATTGCCGCCTTCGGTGGTGGCGCCGCCTAGCAACGCGCGCTGCGCGTCTACGCGGTAGAGCCACAAGCCAGGCGGCACGCGCTCCAGATCGGGAGGTACGACCACGCGCATGGCTGCGGTCGAGCCCACAGTGAGCGCGATGCGTTCGGGTGTGTCGCAGCCGCTGCCCACGTTGGCCGCGGCGCCGTCGCCGATTGCCGGCAGCCAGGGCGCCCTCGCCAGCGCCGGCCAACGCTCTGCCCATTCGCCGCGCAATCCGCTGAGCGGGGCGTCTAGATCGCCCAGCGGGGAGAGCAGTTGGCTTTCGGGCGGCAGCCGCTCCAGCCAAGCCTGGTCCCAGGTGAGCGAGCGCCGGTTAAGCAGACCGCTCCACGAAGCCACGCTGTAGCTTGCCTTCCATTCGCCCAGGAAGCGGAAGAGCACGTATTCGCCGATGCTTGCCCAGCGCTCGGCTGCGGCGAGCTGATCGGGCATGGTGCGCGCCAGCCAACGAAAGCGGGCGGGCAAGTAGGACGTATGGACGAGGCATCCGGTCCGGTCATGCGCCGCGTCCATGCCCTCCTGGCCTAGCTCGCGTCGCAATTCTTGTGCGGCGGCGGCGTTGCGGGTGTCGGCGTAGGTGAAGACCGGCGTGATTGGCCGGCCTGCACTGTCAATGCCCATCACGTTCCCGACCAGGGTGTCCATAGCGACGGCGCCGATTTGGTTAGCGCGCGGCCCTGCGCTGTGCAGAACCTGGTCGATGGTTTCGACGACGCCGGTGAAGAGGGCTTCGGCCTCGAAGACTGCGCCGCCGTCAGCCGTTGTGATCTGGCGGTTGGCGCGCTGGGCGACGCAGCCATCGACCACGCGCGCGGCCGAGTCGTACAAGATGGCGCGCGTCGAGGACGTGCCGATATCGATGGAGATGACGTAAGGCCCTGACACCTTTTCTGCGCTCAACTCATTCCTCCGGACTAACGTCTATTGGGCGACGGCGTTTTGCAGCGTATCTCCGCCGATGGTGATGGAGATCACGTCGCCAACGTGCAGAGTGAAGTCGTCCGGCGGAACGATGCCAGTGCCGGTCATGAGGTAAGCGCCTTGAGGGAAGCTCAGTTCGCGGCACAGATAACCCGCCAACTCCGTGAAGGAGCGTTTCATCTGCGCGGTGGAAGTTTCGCCCTCGAAGACAGTCTGGTTATCGCGTTCAATCTTCAAGCCGATCGTCAAGTCGGCCATCTCTTCCGGCTGCATGATGCGGATGCCGGGGCCAAGAGCGCAGGAGCCGTCGTAGGTCTTGGCCTGCGGCAAATAGAGCGGGTTCTGGCCTTCGATATCTCGTGAGGACATGTCGTTGCCCACTGTGTAGCCAACGATTTCGTTGTGGGTGTTGATGACCAGCGTCAGTTCGGGTTCGGGCACGTTCCAGCCCGTGTCCTTGCGGATGCGCACAGGGACGCCCGGCCCGGAGACGCGCCACCCCGGGGCCTTGAAGAAGATTTCCGGCCGTTCCGCTTCATAGACCTTCTGATAGACGTCGGCTGTGGCGGATTCGGCCTTGCGCGCGTCGCGGCTGCGCAGGTAGGTAACGCCGCTGCCCCACACTTCTGCGCCATGCTCGATCGGGGCAAGCAAAGCGCCCTCGGCGATAGACCCCAGAGCCTCCAATGCGAAAAGCAGCGCCGGCAACGTGGAAGCGGGCAGAGTGAGCAGCGCGCTGAATTGGAGGCCGGCGGGCAAGAACCGTCCGTTGGCTGCCCAGCGCGGGCCGTCTGGCGTATTGTGTCGGGTTAGGTACATAGCGGCTACCTCCGTGGTATTTGGGTGTTTCGTATAAATGGTTGATGTGTGATGCCGGTTTGGAACGCAGCCGAAGCCACGGGCATCGATGGATAGAGCAGAAGTATCGACATCATAAGCCTGGCGGAGGTTACTCTGCCTGGGCGAGCTAGGCGTGCCTTTATCCTGTGCATTCTACCACCGCGCCTGTGCGGCGGCTAATAACCGGCCAGAGAGGGTCCATGTTTTACCGGGGGCGAGTTGTCATGCTGAGCCTAGACGAGGCGCCTTCAGGTGGAAATGGAGACCCCTCGCCGTGTCACGGCTCAGAGTAACGGTGGCGCGCCCCCAATATGAAATGAAACCGCGAGGGACATAGGCACATCACGCAGGTCAGCGCTAACGCTTGTCATATATTCCATCAACTTGGCGCTAATGTTTTGTCAATTTCGTGCTAACGCGGGCGTGGTACGCTATGTGCAACGAAGGCAAGAGTATGCCGACTGCTCGGATTCAATGACGAATAAGGAGATGCGGAGATGTATCGCCGATATTTGCGACCGTCGCTCTGGCGGGAGATGGAAAGACTTCAGCGCGATATGAACCAGTTGGTGGGCGGCCTGGGCAGCCGCGTGGTGACGCCGGCCAGTTTTCCGGCTATGAACGTCTGGACCGGCGACGACACAGCGGTGATAACGGCTGAGGTGCCGGGCGTTTCAGCGGACGAGATTGACATTTCCGTGGTGGGCGAGACGCTGACCCTGAGCGGCGAGCGCAAGCCGGAAGATCTCGAGGGCGGCGTGCGCTACCATCGGCGCGAACGGGGGGGCGGCCGATTTAGCCGCTCAATTGAACTGCCGTTCCGCGTCGACGCAGACAAGGTCGAAGCCGCATATGACAAGGGCATTCTGAGGGTCACATTGCCGCGCGCGGAAGCTGACAAACCACGCAAGATCACTGTTCGAGCTGCGTAAACACGAGCGCCGAACGTATAGGAGGACTGACATCATGGTAAACGAGGTGCCGACGCTGGAAGCGCAAAAAGAGGAAGCCCCGATTGTGGAAGGGACGGAGCGCACGCGTGAGCGCCGCGCCTATATTCCCCGGTCGGATATATATGAGACAGATGACACCATCGTCGTCCTGGCGGATATGCCGGGCGTGGACGAGGAATCAATCGAGATCACGTTGGAGAAGAATGTGCTGACGATCACCGCCTATGCGGAATCGTCGGACCTGGATGGCTACGAATTGGTCTACGCCGAATATGAGAGCGGCGACTACACGCGACGGTTCACCCTGTCTGATCAGATCGACCAGACGAAGATCGAGGCCAGCCTGCGCGACGGCGTGCTGAAGTTGATGCTGCCTAAGGCCGAACCTGCGAAGGCGCGCACGATCAAGGTGAAGGCGGGTTAGGCGTAGGACGCTGACGTCCGCCCTAGAGAATTGGCCCGATACTCTTTCTGAGGCGTTCATGCCGGGGGAGGCTGCCCAGTGATGGGCGGTCTCCCCCGTTTTGACATTGGCGAAAGCCGCGCTTACGATAGCGATGCGGGCTGGCGGACACGGTCCGAACGAAAACGTTTGGCGTTGTTCGCCTTCCTCGATCCGCCGGGCTATCAATGGAGAAGAATCATGGGCAAAACGTACGATGAGATCGACAGCGGGCTGGCGGAGTGGATTGGCCGGCAGAAGCTGTTTTTTGTGGCGACCGCGCCGCTTGCCGCGGACGGCATGGTGAACTGCTCGCCTAAGGGCTTGGATTCGTTCGCCATTCTGGGCGGCAAGACGGTCGCCTATCTGGATTTGACGGGCAGCGGCGTCGAGACGGTGGCTCATGTTCAGGAGAACGGCCGCATCGTCGTCATGTTCTGCGCATTGGAGGGGCCGGCCAAGATCGTCCGGCTGCATGGCAAGGGCCGGGCGGTCTTTCCCGGCGATGCGGAATACGCAGCCTTGCAGGCGCATCTGCCGGAACTGCCCGGCACGCGTTCGATTGTGCGCATCGACGTGACACGGGTGTCTGATTCGTGCGGCTTTGGCGTGCCGATCTACGAGTTCCAGAGCGAGCGCGACACGCTTATCGCCGGGGCGGAACGAAAGGGGCCGGATAGCATGCGCGCGTATCAGGCCAAATACAACCGACGCAGCATTGACGGGTTGCCGGGCGTGCCGGAATAGCGGCGGATTGAGCGCGGAGCGTGGGGCGTGTTAGCAATACCAGTGCAGCCCGTCGCGCTCTGCCATAAGCCGTACACTTCGGCTCTCCTCGCCAAAGCGAGATTGGCGTCGTTGAGATTGCTCTTATCGACTCTCCAGCCGGCTTGACGATCCAATGGCCAGCAAGACCATGAAGTTTAGGATTGTCTCCGCTCTTGCCATCGGCATGGGCGTTTTTCTGTTGTTTTTTGCCGTCTCCGCCTTCTGGATCGGCTATGAAGTGCGCAGCCAATGCCAGATTGCTACGAAGACCTATGGCGGGGATTGCGTTGCGGCGCTTGTAAAATTGCTGGATGACGAAGGCAACGGCTTCAGAGAGAGGAATAACGCCATCTGGGCGTTAGGGCAACTCGGCGACAGCCGCGCCTTGCCGGCCCTGCGGCGCTACTACACAGGCGACATCCCCCCGCGCGAGCCCATAGACGAGATCATCAGCCAGTACGAACTGAAGAAGGCGATCAACTTGACCGGCGGCGGCGTGAACGCGGTCGCCTGGCTGTGGCGTTCTTGGCTGCCAAAAGAAGAGGAGGGGCAAAAGGATGTTCGTGATACCACAGTGGTGGTCGCGCAGAAGGCCGATCCGTATTACGCTCTTGCCGAAAAAATCGCCCAAGTAGAAGGCCTGGAACTGTTTGAGGAGTTCTCGGGCGTGCTCGAACTCCGCCCGAAGCATGTCATCCTGGTTGCCGCGCCGGAGAATCTCACTGCTGAATGGCTGCTGGGCATCGGACGAGTTTACAAGGAGGAGGGTTACTATCCGGCAGTGGGCATTATTAGCGGCTCTACGCCGGAGAAAGCGGAACAACTGTGGGCAAGGAGAGACTTAGCTAAGGCGAATGTCAGCTATATCGGCGGAGACGTTGAGATTCTGCAGCATATTTATGAGCCGACTATATTCGACATATCCGGCGACGCCAACCGAAAGCTTCCGCTGAACCGCGCGAACCTGGTTGATGCGCTGCGGCAGGCCGATTACTTCTATTACGCGCGTCACACCGGACCGAGAGACTGGTCTTGGAATGAGCAATACGGCCAATGGACAGAAGACGACCAGTTGCGCGCCGAGCACATTCCGGAGTTGAAGCCGATCGTCATCTACAGCCCGACGTGCAGACCGTTCCGCCCCTGGGTGGAGGGCTCGATCGCCCTCGCTTTTGTGGACAAGGGGGCGGCCGCATTCCTCGGTTATCTCGATACGCCGCATTCAGAGGTCACGATGAGACACGGGCTGGCTGTACCTGGAGTGACCTCTTGGCGCGAGTTCTCCTTAGGGATTGTCGCCCAAGTCCAAAACAGAATGGCGACGAAGTACGTTTTTGACTCGCCGCAGATATTCATGCTGGGCGATCCGCGGATACATCTGTCGGAAGAGCAGCCCTATCGGGTTAACGCAGACGTGCTCCTGGAAGACGGGCGTCGCGCCATTACAGGCGAATCGGACGTCAATGGGATACTGTCTGTCAAGATTGACGGCGGCGCGAAATACAGTTTCCTGTCAATCCGCGGGCTGACCTCCGTCAGCGAGGGGGACCTGTTCTACAATCATAAGCTGCATACGCTCGATCTGGGCGTGGACAAATACATCCTTTTCCCGCATGACGGGGGACGTTTCGACATAACGCTTGCGGAACGCTCCCCTTGGGGATGGAGATGGAGAGACGCCCTGTGGGATGCCTTCGATTATGCCTGGGTGGTCATGTGGCTAAGCACCTATGCTGACAGCAACCCGCAGACCCTTCTGGTTGCGCTGGCTGTATTCGCCGGCATATTGCTCTATAAGGTCGTTCGACATAAGAAGCCGCTGGCGAGCTACAGCAAGATATTCCTGTTCGCCTTGGCATTTGCTTTGTTGCGATTGGCCTATTACTTGTCGCGCATGGATGCGTATAGCGTCAGCCCCAACCTCGCGGATTATCCGGCTTGGCGTGTCGGCCTGGGAAGCGCTGGCGTTTTCGCCTGCGTTGCCGGCGGGTTGATGATCATGAAGTACAGCCGGCGCATCTGGGTCAAAGCGCTTGGACTTCTTCTGGCCGTGTCGCGCGAGTTTTGGATGGCGGGATTCTACCTCGTCTTCATCACGGCATTGAACACTATCCGGCCAATCACGGACAATACCCTATTGTGGCAGTTAAGCTACGATACGTTGTGGCTGTCGTTGATCGTTTTGGTATTCGAGGCGCTGTTATTCTATGCCGTGTATCGCTATGTAGCTTCGCTTGAGGAACCTAAGCCTGCCTGAGAGAGGCGTTGGCAGTCGGTTGGGTTGCGGTGTTGCGGAGTTGATAGCGAGTACGCCAAAGTTGAGAGCAAAGGAAGTGCGATGGCGGTCCATCATTTTGAACCAACGCGTTATTACACGACGATAGGGTCACACGCGCCGGCGCTGGTTGTGGAGGACGGCGACACGGTTGTGACGACGACGGTGGATGCGCATGGGCAGGGCGCAAGCGGCGACCAGGTCACCTCGCCGGGCAACCCGATGACCGGGCCATTCTTTGTGCGCGGTGCTGAGCCGGGCGATACGCTAGCGGTGACGTTCGATAAGCTGACGCCGAACCGGCCGCACGGCTGGTCGCGCAAGATGGTGGCCCCCAACGTGGTCGAGCCGGAGCACGTGCCATTTCTGCCTTGGCCGGCGGATGAAGCGAAGGCTTACGCCATTTGGCAGGTGGACAATGTCTCGGCGACCGTTACGCTCATCGATCCGGCGGATACAAGCATCGGCGGGCTGACGCTGCCGGCGCAGCCGATGGTCGGCTGTTTCGGCGTTGCGCCCGCAGACGGGCAAGCCATCTCAACGGCGACGTCCGGGCAGCATGGCGGCAATATGGACTATCGCGGCTACGGCGTGGGCGTCACCGCGTATCTGCCGGTGTTCGTGGAGGGGGCGCTGTTCCACATCGGCGACGGCCATGCCCTGCAAGGCGACGGCGAGATCGTCGGGACTGGCGTCGAGATCTCGTTCGAGGTGGAGTTCACGTTGTGGGTGCTAAAAGGCGTGCCCAGCCGGTGGCCGCGCGGCGAAAATGGGGGGTATATCTTTACGGCGGGCAATGCCAGGCCGTTGGACCAAGCGGTGCAGCACGCCACGTCGGAGATGCTGCGCTGGCTCAACGCGGGCTACGGGCTGGATTCGGTTGGGGCGCACATTTTGATGGGGCAGTGCGTCGAGTATGACCTGGGCAACGTCTTCGATCCGGCATACACGATGATCTGCAAGATGCCGAAGCGCGTATTGCCCAGATAAATAAATGGATCGTGCCTCAAAAGGCCCGGAGCGCACACGAAATGGCGAGGCGACGTAGGCAGCCGCCTCGCTTCTGTTCATCGGGTCCACAACTCGGCTTGTAATGTACAGAGCGGACCGATGGCGATACCTTATCTTTCATCTGCAGTATAGGGTACACAATTAGGAGCGATGCGTTGACTCTTCCAAGCAATGTTGCCGGCGAGCGGCCTGCGAAGGCCTTGCGCCCGATGGCAAGCACCTATGCGTATTTCGCTGCGATCATGGCATTGGGGCTGATGTCGGCCTCGCTCGGCCCGACGCTGCCCGGCTTAGCCGAGCAGACCGGTTCCGCCATCAGCCAGATCAGCTTTTTGTTCTTGGCGCGCTCTACGGGCTATATGCTCGGCTCACTCTTGGGCGGCAAGGCGTTGGATATGCTGCCGGGCCACTCGGTGCTTGCTGTGGCGGTAGCGGTGATCTCCGTGGCGATGTTCGCCGTACCGCTGTTGCCGGTGTTGTGGATTTTGGCGGCGGTTTTGGCAATTGCGGGGTTGGCCGAGGGTTCGGTAGACGTAGGCAGCAATGCGCTGCTCGTGTGGGTGCATCGCAGTGCGGTGGGGCCTTATATGCAGGGGCTGCACTTCTTCTTTGGGGTGGGGGCGTTTCTGTCTCCGATCATCGTGGTGCAGGTGATGGAATTGACCGGCGGGATCAAGGGGCCGTATTGGGTTCTGGCGCTGATCATCTTGCCCGTCGCCTTGTGGCTGGCGCGCCTTGCCAGCCCGCGTCCGATTCACGAGAGCCAGGGCGAAGATGCGTCGTTGGTCAACTGGACGCTCGTAGGCATGATTGCGCTGTTTATGTTTATCTACGTCGGCGCGGAGGTCAGCTTCGGCGGGTGGATTTATACCTATGCGACTACGTTGGGCATAGCGAGCGCACAGGCTGCGGGCTATCTCACCTCGGTGTATTGGGGCGGGCTGACCGCGGGGCGCGTGCTGGCCATTCCGATTGCCAACCGCTACCGGCCGCGGACGATTCTGTTGGGCGACCTGGTAGGCTGTTTACTCAGTGTGGGCATCATCCTGGTATGGCGGGAGTCCAGCCTCGCCCTCTGGGTGGGGGCCATTGGGTTGGGCTTGTCGATGGCGTCGATCTTCCCGACGGTGATCCTGTGGGCGGAGCGGCGCATGACCCTGACCGGGTCCGTGACGCGTTGGTTCTTCGTCGGCGCCAGTCTGGGCGCGATGGCCTTTCCGTGGCTGGTTGGTCAGTTCTTCGACCGTCGCGGCCCGTCGATGACGATGGTCATCGTGTTCGGGCTGCTGGTCGTGAATGTCGTAATCTTCTATCTGCTTATGCACTTGGGCGGCGAGGCGCGCCCGGTTCCGGAGAAAGAGCGCGTCACTCAAACTTGATCGCTAGATGGTAACCTGTCATGTTGCACCCGGATGGTTATCGAGCGAGGCATCTCTACCTGTGGTTCAACGAGATTCCTCAGCTCGCTAACGCTCTCTACAGAATAACAGGCGCTTGGCGATCAGATTGTTCTGCCGCCTACGGTTGTACCAAGATCATTGAGGCGATCGGTCAACTGCGCTTACTATCTATACCCGTGAGGAGGAGTAATAACGATGCCGCTGCTGTTTGACATGCCCTTTGAGCAATTACCAGAGTACAAGGGGACGAATCCCAGGCCCGATGACTTCGACGAATTCTGGGAGCGGAGCCTGGCTGAGATGCACGCGCTGGGCACGGAAGCGGAACTTGTGCTGGCGGACTTCCAGACGCCTTTCGCGGAGTGTATTCATCTTTACTTCACCGGCGTAGGCGGCGCACGCGTGCACGCCAAGCTGCTGCGGCCCGTGAACAGAACGGAGCCGGGGCCCGCGGTGCTGATGTTTCACGGCTATTCGGGCAGTTCCGGCGACTGGAGCGATAAGCTTGGTTACGCCGCGCTGGGCTATACGGTGGCAGCGCTGGACTGTCGCGGGCAGGGCGGCCTGTCGGAGGACAGCGGGCATGTCCGGGGATGGACGCTGCGCGGGCATATTGTGCGCGGGCTGGACGACAGCCCGGATAAGCTGCTGTACCGCCAGATCTTCCTCGATACGGCGCAACTGGCTCGCATCGTCATGGCGATGCCGGGCGTCGACGCGGAGCGGGTGGGCGCGACCGGCGCCAGCCAGGGCGGCGGGTTAACCCTAGCCTGCGCCGCGCTGGAGCCGCGCATCCGCCGCGCCGCGCCCGTATACCCGTTTCTGTGCGACTATCAGCGCGTGTGGGAATTGGAGTTGGCGCGCGACGCGTATGTCGAACTGGAGGAGTACTTCCGCCGCTTCGACCCCCTGCACCAGCACGAACGAGAGGCTTTTACCAAACTGGGGTACGTAGACGTGCAGTACCTGGCGCCGAGAATTCGCGGCGAAGTGATGATGAGCGTCGGGCTGATGGACAAGATCTGCCCGCCGTCGACGCAATTTGCGGCTTATAACAAGATCACGGCGCCCAAATCGCTGCGCGTCTATCCGGATTTCGGTCACGAGGACTTGCCGGGGAACGCCGACGCGGTGTTCCAATTTCTGGGCAAGCTATAGCAAAAGGAGAAATGACACTGATGGAGTTTCGGCAACTTGGCAATTCAGGCGTACGCGTATCGGCCATTGGCCTCGGCACGAACCAGTTCGGCGGCAAGGTGGACCAGGCGGGCGTCAACAACATCATCGACGCCGCGCTGGACCTCGGCGTGAACTTGATCGACACAGCCGACGTGTATACCCGCGGCCGCTCGGAAGAGACGCTGGGCATCGCTCTGCAAGGCAAATGGGACCGGGTCGTGCTGGCGACGAAGGTTTTCGGCGTCACGGGCGAGGGCACGAACGATACCGGCGCGTCGCGCTACCACATCATGAACGGCGTAGATGCCAGCCTGCGCCGCCTCAAGTCAGACCACATTGACCTTTATCAGATTCATCGCTGGGACACAAAAACGCCCATCGAGGAGACGCTACGCGCGCTGGACGACCTGATCCGCCAGGGCAAGGTGCGTTACATCGGCGCGTCGAACTTCGCGGCGTGGCAACTGGCGAACGCCAACGCTCTGGCCATTTTCCGCGGGTTGACGCCGTTTGTCAGCATCCAGAACCATTATCACATGCTGGAGCGCGAGCAAGAGCGGGAGATGCTGCCGTATTGCCAGGCTTTCAATGTGGGGATGCTGCCCTACTTCCCATTGGCGGGCGGATTCCTGACCGGCAAGTACGAGCGCGGCAAGGCGGCGCCGTCCGGGTCGCGCGGGGAAGACAACCCCTATGTGCAGCGCTACATGACGGACGCCAACTACGACAAGGTGGAGGCGCTGTCGGCGTGGGCGACAGCGCGCGACCACACGATGGCCGAACTGGCGCACGCTTGGCTGTTGGCGCACCCCCAGGTAAGTTCGGTGATCTCCGGCGCGACGCGCGTAGAGCAGGTGGTTGCCAATGCCAAGAGCGCCGGCTGGAAGCTGACTGCGGAGGAACTTGAAGAGGTCAACGCCGTCCTAGACGGCAGCGCAGCACAGTAGGAGAGGACGCCCATGCGGATTTCCGATGTCGTCGTATATGAGGTGACAGGACGGTACGCCGGGCCGGAGTTTCCGCCGGGCGACCGGCAGGCGAAGCAGGCGGACGTCTACCCGGAGTTTAACCGCCAGGAAGCGCCTGCTGCGCCCGTCGCCGGGCAGAGGGTGACGGCCTTCTATGTGGAAGTGCAGACGGACGAGGGGGTGAACGGGCTATACGGCCCCATCTACGAGCAGCAGGCGTATTTCATCCTCTATGAACTGCGCCCGATTCTGCTTGGACAGGATGCGTTGGCGACGGAGCAGCGCAATGACCAGATGTTGCGGCTGGACCGGCATGGCCGCTCCGGCGCGCAGATCACGGCGTCGAGCGCGGTGGACTGCTCGCTGTGGGATCTGAAGGGCAAGGCGTGGGGCAAGCCTGTCTACCGGCTGTTGGGCGGGCCGACGCGTGAACGGGTGCCGGCGTATGCGAGCATGTTGGGCTTTTCGCTCGAGCCTGAGGCCGCGGCGGCGCTGGCGGCGGAATACCGGGATATGGGTTACAGCGCGCAGAAGTGGTTCTTCCGCTATGGCCCCGGCGATGGCGATGCGGGCATGGCGAAGAACCTGGCGATGGCGCAGGCTGTGCGCGAGACGGTAGGACCGGACTACACGCTCATGTTCGATGCGTTCATGGGCTGGAGCACGAGCTACGCGCTGGAGATGGCGCAACGGCTGGCGCCGCTGAGGCCCCTGTGGCTGGAGGAGCCGATCCCGCCGGAACGGGTGGGCGCGCTGCGCAAGATCCGCGAACGCGGCGGCGTGGCAGTGGCGACGGGCGAGCATGTCTACACCCGCTGGCAGACGAAGGAGCTGTTGGTACAGGAAGCGGTTGACTTTCTGCAGAACGATCCCGACTGGACGGGCGGTATTTCCGAACTGGTCAAAGTGTGTGCGCTTGCCTCGGCGTTCGAGGTGCCGGTCGTGGCCCACGGCCATTCGCTGCTGCCGGCGCTGCACAACGCTGCGGCGCAATCCCCGACGACCGTTCCCTATGTGGAGTATCTGATCCGCAACCAGGAAGTGAAGCAGTGCCTGCAGAAGACCGTTTACAGGCCGGAGAAGGGCACAATCGCCGTGCCGGGTGCGCCGGGTCTGGGGATCGAACTGGACATGGACAAGATTGAGCGGATGGAGCCGGTATCCATCGGCGTAGCGCGCTCAGGCTGAGAAGCGGAGTAGGAGGAGGCGACGATGCGCAGCGCGGTCGTGTTGGCGGCAGGCGCGGGGACGAAGTTTTGGCCGTACAACGTCGTGCGGCAGAAAGCGGCATTTCCCATCGCCAATGTGCCGGCGGTGCGGCGCATCGTCGACAGCTTGGCGCAGATCGGCGTAGACCGGATCGCGGTTGTGACGGGCGCGGGCGAGCCGTCCGTGCGGGCGGCGCTGCGCGGCTGCGCGGGCGACGTGCGCTTCGTACGCCAGCCCGCGCCGGCAGGTACGGCCGACGCGGCGCTGTACGGCGTTGAGGGCATTGGCGGGGACTTTCTCGTCGTGCATGGGGACGTGGTGACCGACCCGGCTAACCTGCGGGAGTTGATCCGTCGCTTCGAGGAGGAGCGGCCTCTCGCCGCCGCGCTGGTGCAGCCGTTGGGTAATGAGCGTCCACAGGACTGGCTTGTCGCGCATACGGAGGGCGAACAGCTTGTAGGCGTTGAAGGGCACGGTCGAGGCGGAAGCTTGCGGCTGTGCGGCGTCTACGCGTTGCGCGCCGATGCCGTGGACTTGCTGCGCGACAACCCGGGCGTCATGCACAGCGTGCCGGTGGGCGGGATGCCGCCGCCGGAGGCTGAGTTGGCCCAGTCGCTGCAGATGGCGCTGGACGAGGGGCAGCCAGTACTGGCGGTCGAGGCTGCCGGTTATTGCGTGGACCTCGACAAGCCCTGGCACATTCTGGAGGCCAACTATCAGGTGATCGAGGCTATGCGCCGGCAGACAGAAGGCGACATGATCCCGGCGTCGGCGCGCATCCACGACGGCGCCGAGATCGAAGGGCGCGTCGTGTTGGGTGAGAACTGCGTGATCGGCAACCGTGTCGTCGTGCGGGGCGATCTGTGGATGGACGCAGGCGGCAGCATCACCAATGGCGCCATTGTGGGCGGGCCTGCCGTGATTGGACGGGGCGCGAAGCTGCGCGACTACTGTCTGATCGGCGGGCATTCCAGCCTGGGGGCCAACGGCGTGTACGGTCACGGCGCGGAGTTTTCGGGCGTGGCGCTCGACAAGGTGTACTGCTATCACTATTGCGAGGTGTGGGGCGTGGTCGGGCTGGCGGTGGATTTCGGCGCGGCGACCGTGTGCGGCAACCTGCGCTTCGACGACGGCGAGACGGTGTGGCGGGTGAATGGCCGGGCGGAGATGCCGCGTACAGCTTCGAACGCGGCCTATTTCGGCGACTTCTGTCGCACAGGCGTCAACGCCATCCTGATGCCGGGGCGTAGGGTCGGCATCTATAGCTGCCTGGGCGCGGGCGTCGTGGCATATGACGATGTGCCGGATCGCCAACTCGTCACGGTGCGTCAGGAGTTGGAGACGCGGCCGTGGGGGCCGGAGCGGTACGGCTGGTAGCGGGCGGCTGTCATTCTGAAGCGAGTGATACCGAGCTGAAGAATCTCGTTGTACCAGAGGTGGAGATGTTTCGCTCCGCTCAACATGACAGAATGCGTATTCGGCGATCAAACCGCTTAGGGCTGCGGGTCGCCGGCGCGCACGGCTAGCGCTACGGTGATGTCGTCGCCGCTGCCTGCCGCAGAGGTGGCACGCAGCCAGGCGGGCAGTTGACGGCTAACGGCGGCGAGGCCCTCATCGCGGATGGCGGTGAGCAGATCGCCCCCGGCCTGGAGCAGGCCATCCTGGTCGACGAAGGAATTGGCGTAGCCGTCCGTGGCGAGAAGCACGAGTTGCGGCGCAGCGGCATGCACAGGTTGGAGATAGGTGCGCACATGACGCCAGGCGTCCGGGCTACAGAGCGAGGTCGTTTCGTTGGCGATCAGCAGCGGGTCGGGGGCTAGCGGCCAGTGCGCCGCAGTCCCGTCATCGTTGACAGCTAGGATATCCCCATCTCCAAGTTGGGCAGCCAGCAGATAGCGCTTCGTAAGGACGGCGGCGAGCAGCGTAGAGCCGTAGGCTAAGCGCGGGTCGTCTGCCAGACGGTCGAGCGCAGCGCGTGAGGCGCGTTTCTCCGCCGCTGCAATTTCCCTTTCCGAAATCGGTTCGGCTGCCAGATCGGCGGCGACTCCCTGGTTCCAGGCCAGGACGAGATCGCGCGGCAGACGCTCGGCGGCGACGCGTTTGACCGCGGATAGGGCCGGCGTAGTTGCGTGGGCCGCGGCGAAGTCCGCCAGCAGCGTAATGGCCGTATGCGCGGCGATGCGTGCGCCGCGATCGCTGCGAATGTAGAGCGGGCCGCCATGCCCGTCAGCTACCGCCAGCACGGCAGGCGCGCCCGAGGCGGCAGGCCACCGCCAGGCTAATGCGTCCTGGTTGGGCAGGCCGCTGCGACGGTGGCTGGCCCCGCGTACAGTTGCGCCGGTGATGCGCCAGGCGAGCAGTTGATCGTCGTGCATAGAGTCATGGCGCCGGAGCGCTCCGCGCCGGCGGCATTGTTACCAGACGTCTGCGGCGGACTCGGGGCCGGGCGCGGCCTCGGGCGCCGCGGGCAGGGGCACGTTGACCGCGGAGTCGCGCGTGTCCAGGACCTGGCTGGCCGGTGACGAGGCGGATTTGAGAACCTCGGTCGAGGCCCATTTGATGTAGCGTACAAGCGTGTCGGCGTTGTTGGCCTGCAGCGGCTTAAATTCTGGGTGGCCGATGAACTTCTGGAGGACATTGAGGTCGGCGTCGTCGCCGATGGCGATGGCGATGCGCACGGCCTTCTTGCCCCAGGGCTGCTCCATCAACGCCTGTAGCCCCGCGTCGAATTTGTCGGTGGGCTGGCCGTCCGATATCAAGACGAGGACGGGCGGCAAGGCGCGTGCGGGCATGGCTTCGGGCTGTAGCTGCTCGGCGAGCATCTTCATGGCCTGGCCCATGTCGGTGACGCCGCCGGCTTTGAGATCTTGCCAGCGGAAGTCGGCGACGGGCGTCGGCTGGGCTAGGTGCCAGCGCGCCCCATCCGAGAAGGCGACGGCGCGCACAAGCACCTGTGCGTTCGGGTTTTCAGCCGCGACCTGCTGCATGTGCGGGATTGCCTCGCGGATGGCGTTGTTGAGCGCCTGAATCTTGCCGTCGAGGCCCATCGAGCCGGAGCAGTCTGCGATCCAGACGAAGTGTAGGGGCCGGCTGGCGAGGGCGCCGCCAGGAAGCTTGCTCATGGTCTGTCCTCCTAGAAGAGGTGGTCGGTCATCTCGAACGGTGCGGGGCCGGGGCCGCTGGCGATGGTTCGGCTGACGCCGGGCAGCGCTTCGAGGCTGCGGCGCACCGTGCCGGCGTCGCGGCCATCGCAAAGCACGTGAACGTTGGGGCCGGCGTCGATGGTGAAGTACGCGGCTAGACCATCGTCCTTGCGCCAGCGCTGCACGGCGTGGATAACCTCCAGCGTGCCGGGCTGCCAGTAGATGAGGTTAGGCGTGCTGGTCATCATCACGGCGTGCATGGCAAGCGCGTCCATCTCGACGAGCGCGCCGAGTTCGGGCAGGCTGCGGTTGCGGATGGCCGCGATGACGTCCGGCAGGAGCTTGCCGGCGTGAGCGACGCGCGCGTCGTTGAGCGGGCTGGAGGCGGCGAGACGATGGCCGCCTTCGCTGCTGACATGCTTGGGCGCGCTGCTGACGACCGCCACGATGTCCACGAGGTCCCAGTGATCCGGCGGGAAGAGGGGACGGGCGACGCTGGTCGCATCGTTGACGCCGCGTTCCCATAAGACGAAGCCGCCGAAGAGGCTGCGGCTGGCTGATCCGCTGCCCAGGCGCGCCAATGCTGAGAGGCGCGTGGCGTCCAGGTCGAGTCCCAATGCGTGGCAGGCGGCGACGGTCAGAGCGGCGAAGCCGCTCGCCGAGCTGGCGATGCCCGACGCCATAGGGAAGTTATTTCGGCTTGTCACTTGGGCGCGATGAGAGACGCCGGCCAAGCTGCGGATGCGGTCGAGGTGGCGTTCGATGCGCGCCAACGCGTCGCCTATGAGCGGCGCGCCGTCTACGGTCACGGCGTCGGCGGGCAGATCGCTTGCGGGCTGCCAGGCTACGGTGGTGGTGGTGTGGGCCTCCTGCAGGGTCATGCTGACCGAGCTGGTGAGGGGCAGGTTGATGGCGGGATCGGCGACGCCCCAGTACTTGATGAAGGCGATGTTGCTGCCGGCGCGTACGGTTATCTTGTGCATGGCGCGGCAGCTCTACAACTCCCGATCCGCCATGTCCTCAAAGCGGCGGACCAGGTCGTCGAGAAGCTCGTCGTGGGCGTCGAACTCGACGGAGACGCCATCCGCGGTCGGTGTAATGACGGCGCGCCAACCGACGCCTTCGAGGAGCTTGCCCTTTTCGGCTACGCCGCCGCCGAGCCGTTTCAGGAGCGTCTCGGCCAGGTCCGGCGTCATGCCGGGGAAGGCGAGCGTCTCCTGCTCGAACATCTCCTCTTGGTCGTATTCCGAGTAACGGCTGTCTCGTTCATCGCCGAATGACGAAGTGCTGATAGGCATACCTGCTCCTGCGTTGTGATGATAGGACGCCCGACATGAGCGGCGGGCGCGTTGCCGGCGACCGCGAAGGCAGTATAGCACTGCCGGATCGATGCGCAAAGCGGACGGGAGTTGCCGCCTATCCGGCATGGCAGGGCGCGCCAAGCGTCGCGATCGTTTGGCGGTTATGCCCGGACGGGCTCAGTCAGTAGGCGGTCGATCTCGCGCAGGACCGTCACGCGGTTCTTGTGGGCGACCTCGTAGGCGCGCAACGACCTCACGTCATGCTGCTCAAGCGCCTGTAGTCGTTCAACGACCTGTTGGACGTTGAGATCGTCGTAGCCGGGCCAGGGGGGCTCCGAGATGAACTCCACGTCGATTTCGACGCTCTCGCTACTTTCTTGGTCGTTTTCCGTCTTGCTAGAGACGATGCGCTCAACCCGTTGGCGGCAGCGGCGACGCCGTTCCTCCATCTTGCCGGCGACCTTGTCTTTGAGCGCGGAAATGTGAACGTTGGCATCTTCTTGGACCTGTTCGCCGCGCACTTCAGCCTTGTCGCGCAGTTGCTTGGCGCGTTCCAGAAATGAAATGCCGGCGTCGTAGGTCAAGCCGGCAAGGCCGAGCCAGGTCAATGCGGCTTTGCGTCTGCGCTCACGGGCGCGCGCCATGCGCTCCTCGATGCGCCGCCGGATGTTGGGAGACTCTGAAGTGGCCGTCATGTTCGATCTTCACCTTTCTTCCCGCCGAAAGCCCTCCGGCTTTCGAACACGGCCGGGATCATCTTGATTGTAGCGCCGTAGGTGGGGCGGGTCAAGGAGGAAGGAGAGTAACGCAGACGGGAAGAAGCCGCAAGAAAAGAGTGGGGACAGACGTATAGCCTGTCCCCTCAAGATAGCTTCTGCCAAGGTCGTTACGCGTTCAGTCCTAGTTCGAGGATGGTGTAGGAAGCGGGAGGAAGTTCGCAGGTGAAGCGGCTGCCAAGCCCGTCGACGGTGCGGACGGACGGCGCCACATTGTCGGGGTGTGCAGGGGTGTTCATGGCAAGCGGATCGGCGTGCGCCAAACGGCGGAGCGTGCCGGTCGCGCGTACCGAAGCTTCGGGGAGGGCGATGTCTAGCTCGATGGCATCGGACTGGTGCTGGTTGACCAAGGACAGATAGAGGGTTCCCTTTTCCGGATTGAAGGTGACGGAGCTGTCGAGATAGGGGATGTTCCAGACGCGCAGTTCGGGCGCGTCGAAGGTGTCGCATTCTTGCCATGCATCCAGTGCGATCGGGCCGCTGTAGTTGGCCTGCATCCAGAAGGGCCAGTAGACCGGTTCGCGCCACACGCCATCGGTCGTGACCATGATCAAGCCGACGACGTTGATGGATTGGGCGACGGTCGCCAGCTTGACGATATTGCACCGGCGTTGCATGAGATTCATAAAGGCAGCCACGGTCAACGCGTCGCGCATGTGGTAAGTTGGCCCGAAAGGGTTCAATTCCGGGTGGTTCGCCATCATGGTGCCTTCAGGGGAGGCGTTCCACTCGGTGACGGCAATGGAGATATCACGGCTGCGCGGGTTGTTGCGGCGCACTTTGCGGATGACCGCGGCCATTTCCTCGATCACCTGGCCGGTGCGATGCGGTCCGGCCATAAGGGCATCCCAACCGCTGAGCGTCGGCCCGCTGTGCCAGTAATCGTGAACGGAGAGGTAATCGACGTAGGGACAGACCTCCGGCGCGACACCCAGCACCCAATCCTGGGCGGCTGCCGGGTGGCCGCCGACTGCGATCAATTCGATGGACGGATCGAGACGCCGCAGCACTTTGGCCCATTCGCGCGCTTCTGCACCGTATTCACTCGCCTTGCAGTAGCCGATCTCCCAGGAGCCGTACATCTCGTTGCCGAGTTGCCAGTAGTGGACGCCGTAGGGGGCATCCTGGCCGTGTTGGCGGCGCAGGTTAGCGTAGTAGGTATTGGCTGTGCCGTTGCAGTATTCGAGCCAAGCGGCAGCCTCTTCGAGATCGGCCGTGCCCATAGCGAAGTTGAGGTGGGGCTCTGCGCCGATGCGGCGACAGAACTGGATGAACTCATGTGTGCCGAACTCATAGCGCGCGGGCCAGCCGAAGTGGAGGTCGATCTTGCTGGGGCGCTCTTCCACCGGGCCGACGCCGTCGAGCCAGTGGTAGCTTGTGCCGGTGCAGCCGCCGGGCCAACGCAAGATTGGCGGGCGAAGGTCCTGGATGTATTGGACCACGTCGCTACGCAAGCCGGCGGCGTCGGCATTGGCGGCTTGCGGTTCGTAAAGTCCGCCCTCGGAGCAGCCGGGCCGGCGGCACATGAACTGGCCGTAGATGTTGGGGTTGATCCGTCCGATGCTGCGATCCAGATCGATCTTGAGGCGTGCTTTCATATGAAGCGCTTCTCCTTATCCCTTGATGCCGGTGAAGACGATGCCCTGAATGAAATATTTCTGGGCGACGAAGAAAATGAGCAGCACCGGCACCATGGCGACGAGTGAAGCAGCCATGAGCAGGTGCCATTCGGTATAGTTTTGGTCTTGGAAGGAGCGCAGACCAAGCGACAGAGTGTACCGTTCGCGCGAGTGAAGATAGATGAGCGGCGCAAAAAAATCGTTCCAAGACGCGTTGAAGGTAAAGATGCCGACTGCGGCCAGCCCGGGTTTGGAAAGGGGGAGGATAATGCGCCAGTAAATGCCGAAGATCGTGGCGCCATCGATGCGGGCGGCGTCGTCCAGTTCCAAGGGAATGGACATAAAGAATTGGCGCAGCAGAAAAGTGAGGAAGGGTCCGCCGAACCAGTTCGGCAGGATTAGCGGAAAATAGGTGTCGATCCAGCCGAGGTAGCGATAGATGACAAACTGTGGAACGAGCGTAACCTGCGTCGGCAGCATCATGGTCGCCAGCATGATGATGAAGAGCGTATCGCGCCCGCGCCAGCGCAAACGGGCGAAGGCGAACGCCACCAGCGAGCACGATATGATCTTGCCGACCACATCAGCCAGGGTGACAAATGCCGTGTTTCGGATGTAGAGACCGAACGGAACGACCTGAAAAATCTCGGCGTAGTTGCTCCAGAGAGGTTCTTCTGGAATCCATTCCGGCGGAATCACCATGACTGTGCCGAGGCTTTTGAGCGATGTCGAGAACATCCAGAGCAGGGGCGCCATGAGAAAGGCGGCGCCTGCAATCAACACGGCGTGGATGATGATTTTGCCGAATTTTTTGCGTAGGCGATATGACCCGCGCCGGTGATGGGCGGCGATTTGAGAGGGACGTTGCACTTGCGTTTCAAGGCTCATGGCGCTAGCTCCTCTTGACCTCGCCGCTGTAGAAGACCCAGACGCTGGACGAGCGATAGACAAGCAGCGTCAGCAGAAGGATGTAGAAGAACAGGATCCAGGCGAGCACTGAGGCGTATCCCATTTTGAAGAACTGGAAGGCGTTACGGTAGAGATAGAGCACGAAGAAGAGCGTTGAATCGTGCGGGCCGCCATTCGTCATGATCAGGGCTTGGGTGAAAACCTGAAGCGCTGTGATGATGCCAATGATGAGTTGATAGAAAAGCACCGGCGTGATGAGGGGGATCGTCACATGCCAGAAGCGCGTGAGCCAACCCGCGCCGTCGACCTCGGCGGCTTCGTAAGTTTCTGTGGGAACGCCTTGCAGGCCGGCCAGGTAGATAACGATGCCGCCGCCTACATGCCACAGCGACATGCCGATCAGCGAGGGCAGCGCCCAGCGCGCATCGCTGAGCCAGCCAGGGCCCTGGATGCCGAAACCGGCGAGGAAAGCGTTGATCAGCCCGTAATTCGGCGCATAGATCCAGCGCCAGAGCAGCGCAACCGCTACGCCCGACAGCACGGATGGCAGGTAGTAGATCGTGCGGTAATACTGGAGGCCGCGGATGTTGGTGTTGAGCAGCAGAGCGATTATCAGCCCGAACACGATCTGCAGCGGAACGCTGACAAAGGCGTAGATGGTTGTAACCTTCAGCGACTGCCACACGAGCGGATCGCCGGTCAGGGCTTTCTCTATGTTCGCCGTGCCGACCCACTGCGCCGGCTGTAGGAGGTTGTACTCGGAAAAAGCGAAGCCGGCGGATATCAACATAGGGCCGGCGGTAAAGAGCAGGAAGCCGAGAATCCAGGGCGAGGCGAAGAGCCATCCCGCCAGTTCCTCGTTGCGGCGCATAGGGCTGAGGCGATGGACGTTAGTCGTCATAGAGCCTGCCTTTGTTCGTACATGACTTCGCGGCGAAGCGGCGTCCGGAGCCGGCGCAGCGTGTAGACTCGGCGCGCCGACCCCGGAACCGCGAAAGCGACTAATCGATGGCGAATTGCCGTGAATTACGGCTGATTACCCTTGCAGAATCCCGTCGATAGCAGTCGTCATGTCCACAGCGACTTGTTCTGCTGGCTTTGAGCCGTCCCAGAGCGAATCGAGGTTGGTGTTAATGGTCTGGAAGATTTCCGCTTCCTTGGCGTGGGACGGCCAGGCGCGCGCCTCGCCCCGCAGCAACATTTCGGGGAAGATGGTGTTGACAGCGTAGGAATTGCAGCGCGGGCACTCATACTTGGCGTACCAGTCCTGATCGACCAGTGACTTGCGCGACGGATGAGCGAAGCCGCGGCTGATGCGTAGGCGCTGGCCTTCGGGGCTGGCGACCCAGGCGGCGAGGAGATATGCCTCGTCCGGATGCTTGCTCTGATTCCAAACGGAGGTCCATCCGATGAGCAAGCGCGTCAGGCGTGTGCCCTTATTGCTGGTCGGGATAGGCGCGGCGTCGAAGGCGAAGTTTTCGATGGTGCGCAGGGCGCCGAGCGAGCCGCGCACCGCCCAGAACGAACCCAGGCGACCGCTGGTGAAGCGGTCGGTCATGCCCAACTCGCTGAGGGCTTCGGGGCCTGGCGCAACGCCATGCGTGATAACGAGGTCCTGCATCCAGGTCAGGGCTTCGACGGCTTCGGGGCTATCGAGAAGGCACTTTGTGCCGTCTTCGCTCAGCACTTCGCCGCCGTTGCTCCAGACGGTTTCCAACCAGAAGGGATGGCCGATGCCATGTTGGACTGTGATGTTGTTTTCTTGCTTGGTGATGGCCGTGGCGGCTTCGAGCATGTCGT
>Ga0334888_1001860_pt1 | contig 25219 bp, 15 predicted proteins | sample GraSluR1_MG_FD_207227 | JGI IMG/M metagenome (GOLD analysis project Ga0334888, IMG submission 207227) | Sludge microbial communities from methane-producing bioreactor in Wageningen University, Netherlands - Granular Sludge_3_08-R1 | ecosystem: Engineered > Bioreactor > Anaerobic > Unclassified ...
GATTTGCTGACGAGATACATAGGCGGCGAAGTAATACGCCTGCCATATGTCCGCATTGCGGCAAGCCTCTTGATGATAGTGGCTAGCCCATCATATGTAGTTCTCACCTGGCACAACCGGTTTATGTATAGCAACTATCCGCCGGCGGAAGCCCCAATTTGCCGGTCTTCCGCGCCAATTTAGAACAGAGAGAAAAATGAAAACGGAGTCGACGCCGGTCCGCATGGCGATGATTGGGTGTGGGGGCATGGCGCGCCATCACGTGCGGCGCATCTTGCAGCAGCAAGACACGACGCAAATTGCGTCGATCTGTGAGCCATCGGAGGAAGCCTACGAGGCGTTTTGCCAGGTTTTTGCCGAGGCCGGCGCGCCGCCGCCGCCGAATGCGCCGGACCTGGACAAACTGCTGCGTGAGTATGAGGGGCGGCTGGACGCGGCATTCATCATCACCCCGCACGCGCTGCATTATGACCAGGCCAAGGCGTGTATGGAAGCAGGCGTGGATGTGCTGCTGGAGAAGCCGATGGTGATGAACGCGGCGGAGGCTCTGGGCCTGATCGAGACGCGCGACCGCACGGGGCGGCTGCTGGTCGTCTCGTTTAACGGCAGCCTGTCGCCGCAGATTCGCAAGGCGGCGAGGATGCTGCACAGCGGGGAGTTGGGCGACATCCTCAATATCAGCGCGACGGTCTGGCAGAACTGGAAACTCCTGACCGCGGGCAAATGGCGGCAGGTCCCGGAGATGTCGGGCGGCGGCTTCATGTTCGACACGGGCGCGCACCTGCTCAATACGGTGGTCGACCTGGCCGGAGAGGATTTCGTAGAGGTGGCGGCTTGGCTGGATAACCGGGGCGCGCCGGTTGACATCCTAGGCGCGGTCATGGCGCGCACGGGTTCGGGCGTGCTGGCGACGCTCAACGGCTGCGGCGATACGGTGCGATCTTGCTCGTCGGATGTGCGCGTTATCTGCACGGAAGGCATTTTGCGCACGGGCGTGTGGGGCGAACGGCTGCAGGTGCAGCGCGCCGGGCAGGATATGCTGCGGCCGGTGCGCACACCGCCTTCGTTGGGCCAGTGGCAGCAATTCCTCAAGGTGCGCACCGGAGAGATCGCAAACCCGTGCCCGCCGGAGATCGGTCTGCGCATGGCGCGGCTGTGGGACGCGATCCGCGCTTCGGCGGCGGAGGACGGGCGCCCGGTGCGGACGGATTTGGTTACGGCGTAGGCGTTTGCGCGCGAAAGCGTAAAACGCAGTTGACAAGCAGCCGATTCGTTCGGTATACTTTGCAGCAGTTTTTTAGGCAAAGCGTTGGTTTTCGGTTGTGCAGAGTGCGCAGCCGGCGTCTCGGCGAACAATTTGTGACAAGATCGTCTGCCCAATGGACCTATTAGGCAACATCTCAACCGTCATTGTACTCCTCGTACTTGTAGAGCTTCTGGCCGTAATCATTAGCGTCCAGAAGCCGATGCCGGTTGGAGAAGCGCCTTAGGCCCGAAGCAGTCGCAGCGCCGATAGGTCACTGTAGACCCTTCCCAACCCGGGAAGGGTCTTTTTATATCAAGGAAGGTAAGGAGAACGTGCCATGACCGAAGCGAATCTGGACGGACAGCAGGCTTCCGCAGCGGAAGAATCGATTCCGATGACGGGCGCTCAGATGGTCTGGGAGGCCTTTGTGCGCGAGGGGGTCAACACTGTATTTGGACACCCGGGCGGGGCCATTCTGCCGACCTACGACGCGCTGGCGTCTTATGAGGCGGCGGGCAAGATTCACCACGTATTGGTGCGTCATGAACAGTGCGCGGCGCATATGGCCGACGGCTACGCCCGCGCTACCGGACGGGTGGGCGTGTGCATCTGCACGAGCGGGCCTGCGGCCACCAATCTGGTCACCGGCCTGGCGACCGCCTTGATGGACAGTGTTCCCGTTGTTGCGGTGACCGGCCAGGTGCCGACCAACTTGCTGGGCACGGACGCCTTCCAGGAATCGGACGTGGTCGGCGTGACGCAGCCGGTGACCAAGCACAACTACCTGGTCACCGACGTGAGCGAGTTGCCCATGATCTTGAAGGAGGCCTTCTACATCGCACGCGAAGGTCGCCCCGGCCCTGTGTTGATTGACATCTGTAAGGATGTGCAGAACGCCACGGGCGAGTTCCGCTATGACATGGCGATCGATCTGCCCGGATTCGAGCCGTGGCCGACAGTGGATATGTCCAAGATTCAGCAGGCCGCCGACCTGATCAACCGGGCCGAGCGGCCGCTTATTTTGGCGGGACATGGCATCAAGCTGGCGGGCGTCAGCCGCGAGCTGTTGGAGATGGTCGAACGAGCTGAAATCCCCGTGGTGACCACGCTCTTGGGCGCGGGCGACATCCCCGAATCGCACCCGCTCAGCCTGGGCATGGGCGGCATGCACGGCGAGGCGTATGCCAACCGCGCGGTGCAAGGCTGTGATGTGTTGATCGCAATGGGTATGCGTTTCGACGACCGCATTACCGGCAGCCTGGACCGCTTTGCCAAGCAGGCCAAGATCATCCATTTTGAACTGGACAAGGCCGAGGTGGGCAAGAATGTGGTGCCCGATCTGCCCGTGATCGGCAATCTGGGCGAGACCCTGCCCGCACTGCTCTCGCTGATCGAGGAGCGCAAGCATCCGGATTGGCTGACGGAACTGAACGTTTGGCGCGAGGACTCGGGGCAAACCGACATCATCAACTACGAGGTCGACGAGTTGATTCCGCCCTACGTGATTCGCCAGCTCTGGCACAGTACGAAAGATACCGAGCGCGGCCCGGCCATCATCGTCACCGATGTGGGCCAGCACCAGATGTGGGAAAGCCAATACTTCGTGCATGAATTCTCCGGCCAACTGCTGACCAGCGGCGGGCTGGGGACGATGGGCTATGCGCTGCCCGCGGCTATCGGCGCACAGATGGCCTACCCGGACAGGCTAGTGTGGGCCGTGGTGGGCGACGGCGGCTTCCAGATGACGCTGCAAGAACTGGCCGTGTTGAAGCAGGAGCGCGATCTGCCCGTGAAGATCGCCATCATCAACAACGGGTTCCTGGGTATGGTGCGCCAGTGGCAGCAGTTGTTCTATGAGAAACGCTACGTCGGCACGCCCATTGTCGCGCCCGATTTCGTCAAACTGGCGGACGCCTACGGCATCCCCGCGTTGGCAGTGCGCAAGCCGGAAGATGTGTCCGGCGCCTTTAAGCAGGCGCTTGAAACGCCGGGGCCGTTTTTGATCGATTTCCGCGTGAAGGAAGAACTGAACGTCTACCCGATGGTGGCCTCCGGCGCAGCCGTGGACCAGATGATCCGCCGCCCGAAGCCGACGGTGGTGCAGGGCTTTAGCGGTGTGGAACCCAGTTGGTAAGCCAGAAGAAAGCGAGAGAAGAGAGCATGAAACACACACTCATCGCGTGGATGCGCGACAAGCCCGGTGTGCTCAACCGCGTTTCCGGCATGTTGCGCCGGCGCAACTTCAACATCGATAGTCTACAGGTCAGCCACAGCGAGACGCCGGGCATCAGCCGCATGACGTTCGTCGTCGACGGCAACGAGCGCATGGTAGACCAGGTGATCAGCCAGATGCGCAAGGTGGTCGACGTGACGCGGGTAGAGGACATCAGCAGCAAGCCCTCCGTCGTCCGCGAGCTTGCCCTGATCCGCGTACAGACCAATGCAGAGACGCGCTCCGATATCGTGCAGATGGTCAACATCTACCGCGGCGAGATCGTAGACGTGGCGCTGGAGAGCATGGTCGTGCAGATCGTCGGTTCGGAAGACCGGGTGGACTCTTTGATCGAACTGCTCAACAACTTCGGCATTATCGAGATGGTGCGCACGGGGCGCGTGGCTGTGGTGCGCGGGATGACCGAACGCAAGCACCGTCGCAGCACCGCTGTGTGGCGGGCGCGCGCCAACGGCTATGAGAACATGGACGAGGAGCGCCTGACTACGGGCGGCGTGTAGCCGGCAGAATGTGTGCGGCAAGGGCGCCGCGTGACAAAAAACGAATGCGGCAAAGATGCCGCATCTATTTGGCGGTCTATGTGGCGGAGCGAAATCCGCATTCAAATTCAACGTAAAGTGCAGAACGGAAGGCAAAGCATCTCATGGCGAAGATTTATTATGAGAACCAGGCGGACTTATCTCTGTTGCAGGGGAAGAAGATCGCTATTATCGGCTACGGCAGCCAGGGACACGCCCACGCGCTCAACTTGAAGGACAGCGGCCTGGATGTACGCGTCGGTCTGTATGAGGGAAGCAAGAGTTGGCCCGTTGCCGAGGCTGCGGGGCTGAAGGTGATGACCAACGCTGCCGCCGCCGCCGAGGCGGACATGATCATGATGGTGCTGCCGGACCCGATCCAGGGGAAGGTGTACGAGGAAGACATCGCGCCCAACCTGAAGGCGGGCGACACGCTGATGTTTGCGCACGGCTTCAACATTCGCTTCGGCTTTATTCAGCCGCCCGCGTCGGTTGATGTGTCGATGGTCGCGCCCAAGGCGCCGGGACACCGCGTGCGCGAGGTCTTTACGGAAGGGTCGGGCGTGCCTGCGCTCGTCGCCGTCCACCAGGATGCCAGCGGCAAGGCCCTTGCCAACGCGCTGGCCTATGCCAAGGGCATCGGCAGCACGCGGGCGGGCGTGCTCGAAACCACCTTCGCCGAAGAGACGGAGACCGACCTGTTCGGCGAGCAGACCGTGCTGTGCGGCGGCGTGAGCGAGTTGATCAAGGCCGGCTTCGAGACGCTGGTCGAGGCGGGATACCAGCCGGAGATCGCCTATTTCGAATGTCTGCACGAGTTGAAGCTGATCGTAGACCTGATGTACCAGGGCGGCCTAAACTATATGCGCTTCAGCGTGAGCGATACGGCGGAGTGGGGCGACTACAAGAGCGGCCAGCGCATCATCACCGACGAGGTGCGCCAGAACATGAAGTCGATCCTGGCTGAGATTCAGTCCGGCGCCTTCGCCGAGGAGTGGATGGACGAGTATCACGGCGGCGGCAAGCAGTTCTATGCCCGGCGCAATCAGGAGCAGAACCAGCAGATCGAACAGGTCGGCAAGGAACTGCGCCGCATGATGACTTTCCTCAATGCGAAAGAGGTTTAGGCCCGCGATTGGGCCGGCGGCTTTTGCACGCAGGCAAGGGCCTGTCGCGGACGCACGTCCGCCGGCACGGTCCCTTGCCACAGCGGAAAGGGGGTGGGCGAATGGAAGATGACCTTAGCGGCCTTAGCAAGCGCCCCGCCCGGCGCGGGGCGGGAATATCGAATTCACCAAGCAATTTCGCCATCACACCCTGAGGAGTTTACGGTATGACCACCGAGTTTAACGACAACGACAATGGCATGGACGATGCGGCGAGCGAGGAGCCTGCCGTAGACGCAGCCCAGTTTGCTATCGAAGATATCGCCGCCTACGCGCGCGAGATTGCCCACGGCAGCCGCGTGGTCGTGTTTGACACGACGTTGCGCGACGGCGAGCAAAGTCCCGGCGCTACGCTCAATACCCAGGAAAAACTGGATATCGCCCACCAACTGGCGCGGCTGGGCGTGGACGTGATGGAGGCCGGCTTCCCGGCAGCCAGCCCCGGCGACCTGGACGCGGTGCGCCAGATCGCGGAGACTGTCGGGCGCCGGGCGCGCTACGACAGGGACGGCAAGCCGGCCGCGCCGCCGATCATTGCCGGCCTGGCGCGGGCCAACAAGAACGACATCGACAAAGCGTGGGAAGCGGTGAAGGGCGCGGTGCGCCCGCGCATTCACACCTTCATCGCCACCAGCGACATCCACATGGAACACAAGCTGCGCATGAGCCGCGATGAGGTGCTGGAGACCGTAGGCGATATGGTGCAATATGCGCGCAGCCTGTGCCAGGATGTCGAGTTCAGCCCGGAAGATGCGGGCCGCAGCGACCGCGAGTTCCTGGTGCAGGTGCTGACGGTCGCCATTCAGGCCGGCGCCACCACCTTGAACATCCCGGACACGGTCGGCTATACCACGCCGGAGGAGTTCGGCGGCCTGATCAAGCACCTGCGCGAGAACGTCCCGGGCGGCAAGGATGTGATCTTCAGCGTTCACTGCCACAACGACCTGGGCATGGCGACCGCCAACACCCTGGCAGGCTTGACCAACGGCGGGCGGCAGATGGAGGTCACTATCAACGGGATCGGCGAGCGCGCCGGCAATACCAGCCTGGAAGAGACGGTGATGACGCTGTTTGTGCGCCAGCACGTCTATGGCTTGGAGACCGGCATCGTCACGTCTGAGATACACCGCGCCAGCGACATGGTGAGCCGCTACACGGGCATGGTCATCCAGCCCAATAAGGCCATCGTCGGGGCGAACGCCTTTGCCCACGAGGCAGGCATCCACCAGGACGGGATGCTCAAGCACAAGCGCACCTACGAGATCATGGATGCGTCGACTATTGGCCTGAGCCAGAGCCGGCTGGTGCTGGGTAAGCACAGCGGGCGGCACGCTTTGCGGCGCAAGCTGGAAGCGCTGGGCTATCGCCTGACCGCGGAGGAGTTGAACGAAGTATTCCGCCGTTTCAAGGAGGTGGCCGACAAGAAGAAGACCGTCACCGATGCGGACCTGGAGGCCCTGGTCGGCGACGAGATCTACCAGCCCAAAGAGATTTGGGAACTGGTCAATGTGCAGGTGCAGTGCGGCATGAATGTCGTGCCCACGGCGGTGGTGACGGCGCGCAATACGCAGACCGGTCAGACGGTGACAGACGCCGGGTTCGGCACTGGGCCGGTCGATGCGGTATACAAAGGCATCAACCGCGTCATCGGCGTGAGCAATACGCTGGTGGAGTTCCTGGTGCAGGCCGTGACCGAGGGGATCGACGCCAACGGCGATGTGACCATCCGCATCGAGGTGCCGGACAGGAGCTTGGGCTATAAGGAGACGGCGCAGGGCCGTCCGCGGCGTCGCCTGTTCAGCGGCCGCGGCGTCGATACGGACATCATCGTCGCCAGCGCCAAGGCGTATATGCAGGCGCTCAACAAGGCCCTGGCGATGGAGATCGAAGAGTCCTCCGCTGTGGATATCGCGGCGGAGTAAGGGGGGATGACGGGGTTGAAATCCTCCAGGGAGCCGCCGGCTCCCTGGAGGGCTTCAACTCTCTGAGAAGCGCCAGAGAACGTAGGCCTGGCAAGCAAAAGGTATTTGATCAAGTTGGCGGCTTTGGGGTATAACCATTATCCTGGTCCGGCACGGATGGCTATATTCGAGCCGAATCGTCTTCAATATTTGCAGGCTGCGTCCTTCGAGGCGGAGGGACGCCTGGTCACTGCTGACCCGGCTGATGACACGGCGCCCCCGTACTTGTAGTTAGATGAGGAAGGACGCAACTATGCACAAAACCGAAGCGGTAGATATCGCCCAAGAAACCTGTCGCCCGTTCGAGCAGGCAGGCAAGCTGCCCCCGGCACGAGGGCTGTATGACCCGCGCTACGAACACGATGCGTGCGGCATCGGTTTTGTGGCCCACATCGAGGGACGGCGCAGCCATTCCGTTTTGCAGATGGCGCTGGAAGCGCTCGCCAATCATTCGCACCGCGGCGCGGTGGCGGATGACCGCAAGACGGGTGACGGGGCCGGCATCCTGACGCAACTGCCCTACGAGTTTTTCAAGCGCGAATTGCAGCGGGTAGGCGTAGAGCCGCCGCCGGCCGGCGATTTGGCCGTGGGCCAGCTCTTTCTGTTCCGCCAGGACGCAGAGGACCGCGACCATGCGCGCCGCATCATCCGCGAGGTATGCGCCGAGTTCAAGCTGGAGACGTTGGCCTTCCGCTCCGTGCCCGTTATCGACAGCGCATTGGGGCGCCGGGCTGAGGCGAGCCGCCCGTGGATGGAGCAGGTGTTGGTGCGGCGCACGCCGGAAGCGTGCGATGCGGGCGACGACTTCGAGCGCGTGCTCTACCTGGTGCGCAAGACCATCATCAACCGCGGGCGCGCCGCCGATGTGCAGCGCCTTTACATCGCCAGCTTCAGCAGCCGCACCATCGTCTATAAGGGCCTGGTGTTGGCCGCGGAGTTGTCGCACTTCTACCCGGACCTGAGCGATTCGGACTTCACCACGGCTATCGCCGTCTTTCACCAACGCTACAGCACGAATACCTTCCCCACATGGGAGCGCGCCCAGCCCTTCCGCATGATCTGCCACAACGGCGAGATCAACACGCTGCAGGGCAACGAGAATTGGATGCGGGCGCGTGAGAGCGATCTTTCGCACCCCGTGTGGGGCGAGCATACGCCCAAGCTGCGCCCGGTCATCGCCGGGGAGAGCAGCGACAGCGGCAAGCTGGACAACCAACTGGAACTGCTTGTGCGCAGCGGGCGCGACGTGCGCCATGCGCTCATGATGATGATCCCCGAGGCGTGGGAGCGGCTGCCGGAGGGCGAGGTCACGCCCGAGCGCCGCGCCTTCTACCAATACCACAGCGCGCTGATCGAGCCGTGGGACGGGCCGGCGGCTGTCACCTATACGGACGGGCGCATCGTGGGCACCATCCTCGACCGCAACGGCCTGCGCCCGGCGCGCTATGTCGTGTTGGACAACGGCCTGGTGATCAGCGCCAGCGAGGCGGGCGCGGTGGCGTATGACGAGGCGCGCGTGGTGCGCAAGGGCCGGCTGGGGCCGGGCCAGATCATGTGCGTGGATACGACGCTGGGCGTGATGATGGGCGACGAGGAGATCACGCACTACTTCGCCGCACGCCGTCCCTATGACCGCTGGGTGCAGGACAACCTGGTCAACCTGGACGAGCGAGTCACACAGCAGGCGGCGACAGAGGCTGGCGCTTCCGCTGCCTCCGCCAACGGCGGTGATGCGGCGCAGAAGTCCGCATTGGTGCAGCGGCAGCTTGGCTTCGGCTATACGAGCGAGGAAATGGTCGTGGTGTTGCGGCCGATGGTGGCGGAGGGGCACGAACCAATCGGCTCTATGGGCGACGACGCGCCGCCCGCAGTGATGAGCAACCTGCCGCGGCCGCTGTTCCAATACTTCAAGCAGCGCTTTGCCGAGGTGACCAACCCGCCCATCGACCCGCTGCGCGAAGAGATGGTGATGAGTCTGCGCATGTTGCTGGGTCGCCGCGCCAATCTGCTTATGGAGATGCCGGAGGCGACGCGGCTGGTCGAGTTGTCTTCGCCGGTGCTGAAGCCGGAGCAGATGGCCGCGTTGGCGGCGTTGGGCGAACCGGAATTCCGCTCTGCGACAATCCCGGCGACGTGGGAACCGCCTGCAGAGCGCAGCGGCGCCTTGGCCGGCAAGGCGTTGGCCGATGCCGTGGAGCGCCTGTGCCGCGCGGCGGAAGAGGCAGTGCGCGACGGCGTGCGCATCCTGATCATCAGCGACGAGACGGCGGAGGGAGGCGTGCTGCCTATCCCCGCGCTGCTGGCGGTGGGCGCGGTGCATCACCGTTTGATCCGGCAGGGGCTGCGCATGAGCGCCAGCCTGGTCTGCGCCAGCGGCGAGCCGCGCGAGGTGCATCACTTCGCGGCGCTGATCGGCTATGGGGCCAACGCGGTCTATCCGTACCTGGTCTATGACACCATCGCGGAGATGGTGGAGGAAGGCCGTCATACCGAAGGGCTGACGCTAGCCCAGGCCATCGGCAATTTCGTCAAGGCCGTGGATAAGGGCTTGCTCAAGATCATGAGCAAGATGGGCATCAGCACGGTGGACAGCTATTGCGGCGCGCAGATCTTCGAGGCGCTGGGGATCGGCCAGGAATTGCTCGATGTCGCGTTTGTGGGCACGCCGAGCGCGCTGGGCGGCGTGGGCTTCTCCACTGTCGCCCAGGACGTGATTGCGTGGCACGAGCGGGCCTATCCGCAGGGCGACGCGGCAACTACGCCGAAGGCCAAAGCCCCCCGGCTGGATACCTGGGGCCTGTTCAAGTCGCGGCGCGGCGGCGAAACCCACTTGTGGAGCCCGGAGGTCGTCCACGCGTTGCAAGCCGTGGCGAAAGCCGGGTCGCAGGAAGAAAGCCTGGCGGCGCACAAGAAGTACGCGGCGTTGGTGAACGGCATGAAGCTGGCGCCGCGGCATCTGCTCGATTTCCGGCGCACACGGCCGCCCATTCCCCTGGCGCAAGTGGAGCCGGCGGAGCGCATTCTCATGCGCTTCAGCACCGCCGCCATGTCGCACGGCGCGCTCAGCTCGGAAGCGCACGAGACGCTGGCGATCGCCATGAACCGGCTGGGCGGCATGAGCAACAGCGGCGAGGGCGGTGAGGCCAAAGACCGCTACTTCACCGAGCGGGCAAGCAAGATCAAGCAGGTGGCGTCGGGCCGCTTCGGCGTGACGCCCAGCTATCTGATGAGCGCCGGCGAGTTGCAGATCAAGATGGCGCAAGGCTCCAAGCCGGGCGAGGGCGGCCAGTTGCCGGGCCACAAGGTGTCGGCGGAGATTGCCGTGCTGCGCCACAGCACGCCGGGCGTAGCTCTGATCAGCCCGCCGCCGCACCATGACATCTATAGCATCGAGGACTTGGCGCAGTTGATCTATGACCTGAAGATGGTCAACCCGACGGCTAAGGTCAGCGTGAAGTTGGTAGCGCAGGTCGGCATCGGCACGATCGCGGCGGGCGTCGCCAAGGGCTTTGCCGATGCGATCCACATCAGCGGGCACGCTGGCGGCACGGGGGCCAGTCCGTTGAGCAGCATCAAGAACGCGGGCTTGCCCTGGGAGATCGGTCTGGCGGAAACGCACCAGGTGTTGTTGGCGAACGGGCTGCGCACGCGGGTGACGCTGCGCACGGACGGCGGCCTTTCCAGCGGGCGCGATGTGGTGATGGCGGCCATGTTGGGCGCAGATGAGGTGAGCTTCGGTACCAGCGCTATGATCGCCGAGGGTTGCATCATGGCCCGCGTCTGCCACAAAAACACCTGCCCGGTCGGCGTTGCTACACAGGACCCGGCGCTGCGCGCCAAGTTCGAGGGCACGCCGGAGATGGTGATGCACTTTATGATTGCGATTGCCGAGGAAGTGCGCGAACTGCTGGCCGAGTTGGGCTACCGCAGCCTGGATGAAGTGATCGGTCACCCGGAGATGCTGGCGCAAGTCGTGCACGGCGAGGAGGCCGATTACCTGGATTTGGCCCCGTTGCTGTATGTGCCGGACACGGGCAGCGCGCGGCGCAATGTGCTGCCCAGCAACGAACTGCCCGAGGCGCAGACCGTGGGCGACCGCATCGTGGAGCAGGTGCTCGCCAGCCTGCGCGCCAACCCGGAGGCGCCGGTGCGGCTGGCGCACAAGATCAATAATTCGCAGCGAACGGTCGGGGCGCGGCTGTCGGGCCAGCTTGCGCTGCGCTATGGCGATGAGGGGCTGCCCGCAGGCCAGGTGCAGATCCGCTTTGACGGCGCGGCCGGGCAGAGTTTCGGCGCTTTCGGCATCAACGGACTGCATCTGACGCTTGTCGGCGAGGCGCAGGACTACGTGGGCAAAGGGTTAAGCGGCGGCGAGATCGTCATCCGCCCGCCGGAGGGCGTACGCTACGTGCCGCACCAGAATGTGATCGCGGGCAATACCGTGCTCTACGGCGCAACGGGCGGGCGGCTGTTTGTTGCAGGTTTGGCCGGCGAGCGCTTTGCGGTGCGCAACAGCGGCGCGACGGCCGTTGTGGAGGGCGCGGGCGAGCATTGCTGCGAGTATATGACCGGCGGAACGGTGGTTGTGCTGGGCGAGACGGGGCGCAACTTCGGCGCAGGCATGACCGGCGGCAGCGCCTACGTCTACGATATCAGCGAGACCTTCGAGCGGCGTTATAACCCGGAACTGATCGCGATTGCGCGCCTCGGCCCCGGCTTCGACGATGGCGAGCTAAAGGCGTTGATCGGCGAGCACGCGCAAAAGACCGGTTCGCTGCGCGCCAAGGCGCTGCTAGGCGACTGGGAGTCGCAGCGCCGCTTCTTCTGGTTTGTCGCCCCGCGCGAGAACATGGCGGCGATCGAGGCGGCCAACGAGGGCGCGGCCCAGGTCGAGGCCGAAGAAGCCGTCAACCCATAGCAAGTGGAAGCGCGACTGAATGACGGCGGTTAATGCCGGGTATCTTCGACAAACTACAGCAAGGAGTAATCGCATTGGGCAAGACATTGTTTGAGAAGGTATGGGATGCGCATGTGGTGGCGCAGGACCCGGGCGCGCCGGCTGTGCTCTATATCGACGCGCACCTGATTCACGAGGTGACGTCGCCCCAAGCGTTCGGTATGTTGCGCGAGCGCGGGCTGAAGGCGTACCGTCCGGAGCGGACCTTCGCCACGATGGACCACGCCATCCCCACGCGCAGCCTGGACATTGCGCTATGGCCGAGCGACGCGGCGACGCAGGTGCGCACGCTGCGCCAGAACTGCGAGGATTTCGGCATCACGCTGTGGGATATCGAGGGCGACGTGCAGGGCATCGTCCATGTGGTGGGGCCGGAGATGGGCGTGACCCAGCCGGGCATGACCATCGTCTGCGGCGACAGCCACACGAGCACGCACGGCGCGTTCGGCGCGCTGGCCTTCGGCATCGGAACGAGCGAGGTGGCGCATGTGCTGGCGACGCAATGCCTCTTGCAGCACAAGCCCAAGACCTTCGCCATCAACGTGGACGGCGAGCTGGGCTTCGGCGTCACGGCCAAGGACGTGATCCTGGCGATCATCGCCAAGAACGGCGCCGCGGGCGGCACCGGCTATGTCTTCGAGTATCGCGGCAGCGCCATTCGCAAGATGAGCATGGCGAACCGCATGACGATCTGCAATATGAGCATCGAAGGCGGCGCGCGTGCGGGCATGATCGCGCCCGACGAGACGACCTTCGAGTACATCAAGGGGCGGCCCTACGCGCCTAAGGGCGAGGAATGGGATCGGGCGGTGGCGTATTGGCGCACGTTGGTAAGCGACGCCGGCGCCACGTTCGACCGCGAGTTGACGCTGGACGGGGCGAAGCTGGAGCCGATGGTGACTTACGGCACGAACCCCGGTCAGGGCGTGCCGGTGACGGGCTGCATCCCCATGCCCGACGATTTGGACGACGCGGCGCAGCGGCGCAGCCTGTTCAGCGCACTGGAATATATGGGGCTGAAGCCGGGGCAGCCGATGGAAGGGCAGCCCATCGACATTGTGTTCATCGGCTCTTGCACGAATGGGCGCATCGAGGATCTGCGCGAGGCGGCCAAGTTGGTGCAGGGCAAGCGCGTGGCGGACAGCGTGCAGGCGCTGGTCGTGCCCGGCTCGAAGGCGGTCAAGGCGCAGGCCGAGAAGGAAGGCCTCGACCGCATCTTCTCCGAGGCGGGCTTCGAGTGGCGCGGCGCGGGCTGCAGCATGTGCCTGGCGATGAATGAGGACAAGGCCGGCGCGGGCAAGTACGTGGCGAGCACCAGCAACCGCAATTTCCAGGGGCGGCAGGGGCCCGGCGCGCGCAGCTTGCTTATGAGCCCGATCATGGCCGCGGCCGCAGCCGTCAACGGGCGCGTCGTCGACGTGCGCGATATGCTCAACTAGGACAGGGATCAAATATGGAACCGATTCAGAAGTTGACGGCGCGCGCTGTGCCGCTGCGCGCCGAAAATGTGGATACCGACCAGATCATCCCGGCGCGCTTCCTGACCGCAGTGACGAAGGAAGGCATGGGCGACGGGCTGTTCTATAGCTGGCGCTATACGAGCGAGGGCGAGCCGAAGCCGGATTTCGTGCTGAACGATCCGGTCTGCTCCGGTGCAGAAATATTGATCGCGGGGCGCAATTTCGGCAGCGGCTCGAGTCGCGAGCATGCGGTGTGGGCGCTCACCGACTACGGCTTCCGCTGCGTGATCACGCCGGGCTTTGCGGACATCTTCTACAACAACAGCCTGAAGAACGGGTTGCTGTTGGCGCCGCTGCCCGAAGACGCGGTCAATATGCTGCTCGACCTGGTGGAGGAGGACCCAACCACGGTGATCGAGGTGGACTTGGAGCGGCAGACGGTGACGCTGCCCGACGGGCAGGAGCACCATTTCGAGATCGATCCCTTCCGCAAGATGTGCCTGTTGCAAGGGGTGGACGACCTGGGCTATTTGCAGTCCAAGGCCGAGGCGGTGGCGGCGCACGAGGCGCGGTCCCCGTACTAGGACGGGTGACAGCTACGGTGCGAAGGGCGTCAGGAACAGCGGGCTTGCCGCCAATTGCGCCAATGAAGCTCAATCGTTCGTGAAATTTGTGCAATTCGTGGCTCAAAAATATCCGCAGGGGGAGCGATGACGGCGCTGGAGCGATGCCGCTGGCCGGAACTGGGGCCGCGTTATGACCGGGCGTTGCGAGCGGCGGTCGAATTCATCCTGGAGCGCTTTGAGGCGCAGGGCATTATCGCCGCCGGCTCGATTGTCGCCGGCAATCCGGGGCCGTCCAGCGATCTGGACCTGTACGTGATCCACGAAAAGTCGCTGCGCCAGCGCATTCAGCAATGGTTCGAGGGTGTGCCCGCAGAGATCTTCGTGAACCCGCCGGCGATGGTGCGGCGGTACTTCGCTGAGGAGCGCTTCCGGCCCTGCACGGCCAACATGCTCGCCACCGGCTTCGTGATCCTGGATGATGCGCCGGTTGTGGAGGCGTTGCGCCGCGAGGCCGCGGACTGGCTGGCGCAGCCGTTCGACGTGCCGCAGGGCGAGTTGACCATGCGCCGTTATCTGGCGGCGGATGCGTATGACAACGCCCAAGACATTGCCGAACGCAACCCGGCGGGGGCCGTGCGTATTCTCAACGCGGCGGTAGACGATATGCTGCGCTATGCGTTTCTGGCCCGCGGCCGTCGCCTGCCCAGAGAGAAGGCGTTCCTGGACGAGTTGGAGCGACTCGATCCGGAGTTGGGCGGGCTGTCGCAGAGCTACTATCTTGCGCCCGACGCACCGGCGCGCTTTGTCCTGGCGGAGCGAATCGCGCAGTGCGCCATCGGCGTGACGGGCTTCTTCGCCTGGGAATCGACGCCGGAAGCTGTGCCGGTCGAGCCGGACGCATAGACCAACTGGCGCGTGTGCTAGGCGTCTGTCATTCTGAAGCGAGCGGTAGCGAGCTGAAGAATCTCGCTGTACCGGAGGTCGAGATGCTTCGCTACGCTCAGCATGACAGGTTTCGCATAAGCATTTACTGTAAGAGATTGATAGAAAGCAGAAACATGGAAGCTACCATTGTTGTGTTGGCCGGAGACGGCATCGGTCCGGAAGTGACCGGCGAAGCGCAGAAGGTGATGGAGGTCGTGGCGGAGAAGAACGGGCATCGGTTCCGCTTTGATGCGCAACTGATGGGCGGGCGCGCCATCGACGAGTTGGGCACAAGCCTGCCGGACGAGACCGTAGAAGCGTGCCGCCGGGCTGACGCGGTCTTGCTCGGCGCGGTGGGCGGGCCGAAGTGGGACAATCCCAACGCCGCGGATCGCCCGGAGCGCGGGCTGCTCGCCATTCGCAAGGAACTGCGCCTCTTCGCCAACGTGCGTCCGGTAAAGCTGCACCGCCAGTTGATCGGCGCCAGTACGCTCAAGGAAGACGTTCTACAGGGCGTGGATCTGGTGGTGATCCGCGAACTGACCGGCGGCATCTACTTCGGGCCGCGCCAAGAGGCGGGAGCCGAAGCGTACGAAGCCTATGACACCATGCTCTATACCCGCCCGGAGATCGAGCGCGTGGTGCGCCTGGCCGCGGAGACGGCGATGGGGCGGCGCAAGAAGCTCGCCTCGGTGGACAAGGCCAATGTGCTGGCCTCCAGCCGGCTGTGGCGCCGCGTGGCGACCGATGTGCTGGCCGAGTACCCGGAACTGGAGACGGAGCATGTGCTGGTGGACGCCATGTCCATGCACTTGATCCGGCGGCCCGCCAGCTTCGACGTAATCGTGGCGGGCAATCTTTTCGGCGACATCCTCACCGACGAGGCGTCGATGCTGGCCGGCTCGATGGGCATGTTGCCTTCGGCCAGTCTGGGCGATGTGGCGAACAGCCAGGGCTTGCCGCTGGGGTTATATGAGCCGATCCACGGCAGCGCGCCGGACATCGCAGGGCAGAGCGTCGCCAACCCGCTGGCTGCCATCCTCAGCGCGGCCATGCTTCTGCGCCACAGCTTGGGGCTGGAGCGGGAGGCGGCTGCCGTCGAGGCTGCGGTCGACCAGGTGTTGGAGGAAGGCGTGCGCACGCCCGATATCGCGCATACGGGCACGGAGGTTGTGGGCACGCAGGTGATGGGCGATCTCGTCACGGCCAAGCTTCGTGAAATGGCCGCCTGAGCGAAAGAATCCTATGACAGCCGATCCGCAAGAACGTCTTCGCTACTGGATACGCACCCTGGGCAACTTGCTAGGTGAGACAATCATCGAGCAAGAGGGGCAGGATTTCTTTGAGTTGGAGGAGGAGATCCGGGCGCTGGCGAAGGCGTGGCGCGGCGGCGACCGCCTGGCGCAGGCGCGCATCGTCGAGCGAATCTCACACCTGGTCGAGGACCTGCCGCAGGCGTTGGCTGTGCTTAAGGCGTTTGCGACCTACTTCCAGTTGGTAAACCTGGCAGAGGAACGCCAGCGCGTGCATATCCTCCGCCGGCGCATGGCCGAAGCGTACGAGCGCGGGGCGCCGATGGCGGAGACGATTGCGCATGCGGTGCAGCGTCTACACGCCGAGGGGCTGAGCGCGGACGACGTGCGTGCGCTGCTGCAGGACTTGACGATCATGCCGGTCTTTACGGCGCACCCGACCGAAGCCAAACGTCGCACGATGCTCTTTAAGCTCAAGACGATTGCGGCCATCTTGAACGATCTGGACATGGTGGACCTGCTGCCGGCGGAGCGAGAGGAGAAGATCCAACAACTGCGCGAGAACATCGTGCTGTTGTGGCAGAGCGACGAGATGCGCGACCGCCCGCCCACGGTGATGGACGAGGTGCGCAACGGGCTGTACTTCTTCGAGAACACGCTCTACGACCTCGTGCCGCGCATCTATGCGGAACTGGAGCGGGCGCTGGCTGAGGCGTACCCCGGAGAGGAATTTATATTGCCGCCGTTTCTGCGCTACGGTTCCTGGGTGGGCGGCGACCGCGACGGCAACCCGTTCGTCGACCTGGCTGTGACGGAGGAGACGCTGCGGGCGCATAAGGACCTGATCCTCGAACTCTATGCGCAGACGGTGGAGTCGTTGTACGACCACCTTAGCTCGGCGACGACGCGCACCGGCTTCAGTGAGGCGTTTTGGGAGAGCCTGCGCCGCGATTTCGAGCTTGTGCCCGCGCAGGAGCGGGAGGTGCTGGACCGCTTTGAGCAGGAGCCGTATCGTCAGAAGCTGATTATGATGTTTCGCCGGTTGGCGGCGACCCGCACCATCAACCGCCACGCCTGGCATGAGCAGGCGCCGGACCCGCGCGCCTACGGAGATGCGCAGGAGTTTCTGGCCGACCTGTACATCATCCGCGACAGCCTCTTGCAGAACAAGGGCGAGCGCGTGGCGCGCAGCCGCCTGGCGGAACTGATCCGCGCGGTGGAGATCTTCGGCTTCCACCTGGCGACGCTCGACATCCGCCAACATGCCGAACGTCACCGCAGCGCCGTCGCCGAGGTGATGGAGCGCTACGGCCTGGCGCGGCGCTACGAATCCATGCCGGAACAGGATCGCGTGGCCTTGTTGAGCCGCGAGATCGGCGGCAAACGCCCGCTCACCGCGCTGCTTGATTTTAGTGCGGAGACGAATGAGACGGTGGGCCTGTTTCGCCTGATCCGCCGCGCACAGACCGCCATTGGCCCGGAAGCGGTGCAGACGTGCATCATCAGCATGACCACGCAGGTGAGCAACGTGCTGGAGGCGCTCTTGTTGGCGCGGGATGCGGGCCTCTACGGCAAGGTCGACGTCGTTCCGCTCTTTGAGACGATCGAGGACCTGCGCACCGCGCCGTCGATCATGAGCAGGCTTTTTGAGAACGGCGCATACCGCCGGCATCTGGCCCTGCGCGGCGACCGCCAGCAGATCATGATCGGCTACAGCGATTCCAATAAAGACGGCGGCTATCTGATGGCGAACTGGATGCTCTTCTGCGCGCAGAGCGACCTAGCCAAGGTGTGCGATGAGGCCGGCGTCAAACTGATGCTCTTCCACGGTCGCGGGGGGACATTGGGCCGGGGCGGCGGGCCGACCAACCGCGCCATTTTGGCGCAGCCGCCGGAATCGGTGCGCGGCCGCATTAAGGTGACGGAACAGGGCGAGGTGATCAGCAGCCGCTACTCCAACCCCGACATCGCCCACCGGCACCTGGAGCAGTTGGTCAACGCCGTGTTGCTGACGAGTGGGCGGCGCCCTCGTCATCCGGAGAGCGAAAGTTGGTTCGCGGCAATGGACGCGCTGAGCGAGATCGCGTTTGGCAAGTACCGTACGTTGGTGGAGAAGCCGAGCTTTCTGCGCTATTTTCACGAGGCGACGCCCATCGACCACATCTCGCAGCTCAACATCGGCTCGCGCCCGGCGCGGCGCAAGACGTCGACCGGCATCGCCGACTTGCGCGCCATTCCCTGGGTCTTCGCCTGGACGCAATCGCGCGTCAACCTGCCGGGCTGGTATGGCGTGGGCACGGCGCTGGAGCAGTGGGCGCAAGAGGCGGGCGACGACGCGGCGCAGCGCTTAGAACGTCTGCGCGCCATGTATGCGGAGTGGCCGTTCTTTCGCACCGTGCTGGATAACGTGCAGGTTGGCCTGAGCAAGGGCGACATGCAGATCGCGTCGCTCTACGCCGCGCTGACCGATGCGGAGACGCGCGCAGAGGTATTTGATGATATATTGGATGAGTACAAGCGGACGGAACGCATGGTTTTGGCGGTCACGGGCTATGTAGAGTTGTTGGAAAGCGAAGTGTGGCTACAGCGCAGCATCCGGCTGCGCAACCCGTATGTGGACCCGATGAACTACATCCAGACGGCGTTGCTCGAACGGCTGCGCTGCCGGCCGGATGCGCCGAACGCCGCCGAGTTGCGTAAAGCCGTGCTGCTCTCGGTGAACGGCGTTGCCGCCGGCTTGCAGAACACGGGTTGAGCGCGCCTGCCGCTGCCGTCATCGAGAAATATCGTGATAAGGGGTATTGCCGTGGACGACGTACTAGCAAGCGTAGACGGTCTGCTCATCGATATCGATGGGGTCTTGGCCCTCGGCGCTGAGGTGATTCCGGGCGCGCCAGAGACGATCCGTGCTCTGCGCGCCCGGGGCATTGCCATCCGGTTTATGACGAATACGACGATCTATTGCCGGCTCAGCCTGCTGGACCGCCTGCTCGCGATGGGGTTCGACATTCGCGAGGGCGAGTTGTTCACGGCGACCTACGCGGCGGCTTCTTATCTGCGCAGCCAGAACGCGCGCACCTATTACCCGCTCCTCATGCCCGACGCCCAGTTGGAGTTCAACGGCATCGAGGTGGACGAGGAGACACCGGAGTTCGTGGTCGTGGGCGACATGGGGCCCAGTTTCAACTTCGTGCGCTTGAACAAGGCGCTGCGCGCCCTGCTCAACGGCGCGCAACTGGTGGCCCTGCACAAAAAGCGCATCTGGCGCACGGACGAAGGGCTGTTTCTGGATGCAGGCCCGTTCGTCGTCGCGCTCGAATACGCGGCTGAGGTCGGCGCAATCGTGACAGGCAAGCCCAGCCAGACCTATTTCCGCATGGTGCTGGACGATCTCGACCTGCCGCTTCACCGCGTGGCGGTGATCGGCGACGACATCGAGATCGACGTGCGCGGCGCACAGGCTCTGGGCATTCAGGGCTGGCTCGTCAAGACCGGACGCTTCCGTAAAGAGGACTTGGGCCGCGGCATCTGGCCTGACCGGGTTCTCGACAGTATTACCGATCTCAACAGGTGACCAAATGACCAGTTCACAACGACTGATCTTGTTTGATTCAACGTTGCGCGACGGGACCCAGGGCGAAGGGGTAACGTTTAGCTGTGACGACAAGTTGCGCATTGCCCGCCGGCTGGACGAGTTCGGCGTGGATTACATCGAGGGCGGCTGGCCCGGCTCCAATCCGAAGGACATGGAGTTCTTCGAGCGGGCGCAGCATGAGCTTGACCTGAAGCACGCCCGCATCACCGCCTTCGGCTCGACCGTGCGCGCCAACACCAAGCCGGAAGACGACCCGCAGGTGCAACTGCTGATCCAAGCCAACACGCCGGTGATCACGATCTTCGGCAAGACTTGGGACCTGCATGTGCGCGAGGTGCTGCGTACGAGCATGGAAGAGAACCTGCGCATGATCCGCGACACGGTGGCCTACCTCAAGGGCTTCGGCAAAGAGGTGATCTACGATGCCGAGCACTTCTTCGACGGCTATAAGGCCGACCCGGAATATGCCTTGGCGACTCTGCAGGCCGCCATCCTCGGCGGCGCCGACGCAGTGGTGCTGTGCGACACCAACGGCGGCTGCATCCCCTGGGAGGTGGCGGGGGCGGTGGAGGCCGTGCAGCAGCAGGTGTTGGGCCGCGGCGACGGCGCTGAGGGCGGCTCGACGGCGGCGGCGAATGTGGTGTTGGGCATTCATGCGCACAACGACAGCGAGACAGGCGTCGCCAACACGCTGGCCGCGGTGCGCCAAGGCTGCACGCACATCCAGGGCACGATCAACGGCTATGGCGAACGCTGCGGCAACGCCAACCTGGTGAGCGTGATCCCCAACTTGCAGTTGAAGATGGGCTATCAGTTGGTGGATGACGACAAGCTGCGCCAACTGACCGATCTAAGCCGCTACGTCAGCGAGCTGGCGAACCTCAATCCGGATTCGCACCAGCCGTTCGTGGGTTCCAGCGCGTTTGCGCACAAGGGCGGCACGCACGTCAACGCCGTGGTGAAGTACGCCATGAGCTACCAGCACATCGACCCGACGCTGGTGGGCAACGAGACGCGCGTGCTGCTGAGCGAGCTGAGCGGCAAGGACAACATCGCGGTCAAGCGCGCCGAGTTCGGCTTGGACGGGCTGACGCGCGAGGAAGAGCGCCAGGTCTTGCAGCAGATCAAGGAACTGGAAAGCGTCGGCTTCGCCTTCGAGAGCGCCGAGGCCAGCGTCGACTTGATGCTGCGGCGCATGCGCGACGATTACGTGGCGCCGTTCTCGTTGATCGATTACACGGCGAACGTGGAGCATCGGGCGGGCCGCGGCATGTTCTCCGAGGCCACCGTCAAGGTCACAGTGGGCGACGAGGTCTTTCACGAGGTGGCGGAAGGCAACGGCCCGGTCAACGCCATGAACCTGGCGCTGCGCAAAGCTATCCAGAACATCTACCCGCGGCTGCGCGATGTTCACCTGACCGATTACAAGGTGCGCATATTGGACAGCCAGAGCGGTACGGCGGCGATGGTGCGCGTGCTGATCGACTGCACCGACGGCGAGCGCAGTTGGACGACGGTCGGCGCCAGCACCAACATCATCGAGGCAAGCTGGATCGCACTCTCCGATTCAGTGGAATACTACCTGCTGACCGAACGTGAGCGCGAAGCGCAAGCAGCCTGAGCGCGCATGTTGGCCTGCCCGGAAGCCAAAACCGCTTCCGGACAGGCGCAATCTACACGTAAACTATGCCGGAGACGGCGTCGACGCCGCCCCAGGCCAAAATTCTCAAAACGCTAGAGAAGGAGAAGTTCCTGATGCCGGCGACAATTGCCAACGGCCTCAACAAGTACAGCCGCATCCTGACGCAGACGCGGTCGCAGGCCGGCTCCCAGGCCATGCTCTATGGCGTGGGGCTGACCGACGAAGATATGCAAAAGCCCCAGATCGGCATTGCCAGCATGGGGTGGGAAGGCAACACCTGCAACATGCACCTCAACGACCTGGCCCATGTGGTTAAGGAGGGGGTGCAGCGGGCAGGCATGGTCGGGCTGATCTTTCACACGATCGGCGTGAGCGACGGCATCTCGATGGGCACCGAGGGCATGAAGGCCTCTCTGCTCTCGCGTGACATCATCGCCGACTCGATTGAGACGGTCATGCGTGCGCAGTGGTACGACGGCAACATTTCGCTGCCCGGCTGCGACAAGAACATGCCCGGCGTGATCATGGCGATGGCGCGGGTCAACCGGCCCAGCATCATGGTCTACGGCGGCACGATCAAGCCCGGCCATTTGGGCGACAAGAAGTTGGACGTCGTGTCGGCCTTCGAGGCTTACGGGCAGTGGCTGGCGAAGGATATCACCGAGGAGGAGTTGAAGGAAGTGCTGCGCAACGCCTGCCCCGGCGCAGGCGCGTGCGGCGGCATGTACACGGCCAACACTATGGCGTCCGCCATCGAGACGCTGGGTATGAGCCTGCCCTATAGCTCGTCCTATCCGGCCGAGAGCCGGGAGAAGATGGAGGAGTGCCGCCGCGCGGGGTCGGCGCTGCGCTATCTGGTGGAGCACGACATCAAGCCGCAGGACATCCTGACACGGCAGGCCTTTGAGAATGCCATCACGGTGGCGATTGCGCTGGGCGGCTCGACCAATGTCGTGCTGCACCTGATCGCCATGGCGAAGGCCGCGGATGTGCCGCTGACGATCGACGATTTCCAGGCCATCTCCGACCGCACGCCGCTGCTGGCGGACCTCAAGCCCAGCGGGAAGTTTGTGATGGAAGACCTGTACGACGTGGGCGGCGTACCCGCAGTGCAGCGGCTCTTGCTGCGCGAGGGGCTGTTGCACGGCGACTGTCTAACGGCGACGGGCTTGACGCTGGCGGAGAACATCGAAGACCTGCCCGACCTGAAGGAGGGCCAGAAGATCATCTCCCCCATCAGCCAGCCGCTTAAGAAGACGGGCCATCTCCAGATCCTCTACGGCAATCTGGCGGAGGAAGGCGCGGTCGCCAAGATCACGGGCAAGGAAGGGACGCATTTCGCCGGCCCGGCCAAGGTGTTCGACTCCGAGGAGGAGACGCTGACGGCCATTGAGCAGGGCGAGATCAAGCATGGCGACGTAGTTGTGATCCGCTATGAAGGGCCGAAGGGCGGGCCGGGCATGCGCGAGATGCTGACGATCACCTCGGCCATCACGGGGGCCGGTCTCGGCAAGTCGGTGGCGCTGATCACGGACGGCCGCTTCTCCGGCGGTACGCACGGTTTCGTCGTGGGCCACATTACGCCGGAAGCGCAGGCGGGCGGCGCGCTCGCCCTGGTGCGCGACGGCGACCGCATCACCATCGACGCCGAAACAAACCGGATCGACGTGAACGTGCCGGACGAGGAACTGGCGGCGCGGCGCGCGCAATGGTCGACGCCTGCGCCCAAGTTCACCAAGGGCGTGCTCTACAAGTACATGAAGATGGTTTCGTCCGCCTCGCAGGGCTGCGTCACGGACGAATAGAAGGTTTGCCGGGTGTAAAGCTACTGTCTTTGCCGGTTATTTTTGCCGCGAATTGAACGAATTACGTGAATTCGGTTCAGCCGATTCGTGAAATTCGTTCAATTCGTGGCGTTTTTTATCTGCGTTTTTTGCGTTTACCGCGTCGGAGCGGTTTGCCCTATTTCCGCAGGCGCGGGTCGAGTATGTCGCGCAGCGCATCGCCGAAGAGGTTGGCGCCGAGCACGGCAAAGAAGATCGCCAGGCCGGGGAAGGTGGGATACCACCAGTGGGTCAAGATGTACGTCCGGCCTTGGGCGATCATGGAGCCCCATTCCGGCGAAGGCGGCTGTGCGCCTAGGCCGATGAAGCCCAGGCTGGCAGTAAAGAGGATGGCATAGCCGAGGTCGAGCGACATCTGTACGGCCACGACGCCGGTGATGTTGGGCAAGAGGTGGCGGCTGAGGATGCGCGTATGGCCCACGCCGACCGCCGTGGCCGCGGTCATGAACTCCTCTTGCTTGAGGCTGAGGATCTGACTGCGCACGATGCGGGCATACCACGGCCACCAACTCAACGCCACCGCGATCATGCCGTTGAACAGACCGGGGCCAAGCGCGGCGGCGATGACCATCGCCAAGACGAGCCGCGGGAATGAGACGAAGACGTCTGATAGACGCATGATCACGTTGTCGATGGCGCCGCCCCAATAGCCGGCCAATAGCCCCAACAACACGCCGATGCTCATGGCGATGAGCACGACCATGCTGCCGCTGAGCAGCGAGATGCGCGCGCCATAAACGACGCGGCTGAAGACATCGCGCCCTAAGTCATCGGCGCCGAACCAGTGCGTAGACGACGGCGGAAGCAGCTTGGCGGGCAACTCGATGTCGGTGGGCGAGCGCGGCGCGAGCCACGGCGCCAGCAACGCCATCAGCACGAGCGCGCCGAGGATTAACAAGCCAAGCAGTAGGGAAGGGTTATTGCGCAGCAATCGCACCGGCGCCGGTTCTCCTCGTCTGTGTCATGTCTGGGACAGCCGTCTTGACCTCAGTGCCGGCTCAGTACCGGATGCGCGGGTCCAACACGCTATAAAGCACGTCGACCAGCAGGTTGATCAGGATAAAGATGAGCGTGATCAGCAGGGATGCGCCCATGATGGCCGGGTAGTCGAGGCGTGAAATGGCGCGTACCGTGTAGAGGCCAAGCCCCGGCCAGTTAAAGATGGCTTCGACCAGGAAGGCGCCGCTGAGCAAGGCGCCGGTCTGCAGGCCGATGACTGTGAGCGTCGGGATGAAGGCGTTGCGCAGGGCATGGCGGTAGAGCGTGGTCTGCGCGCCCAGGCCCTTGCTGCGCGCCGTGCGGATGTAGTCTTGCGACAGCACTTCGAGCATGTTGGAGCGCGTCATACGCGAGACGACGGCCAGCGACGAGAAGGCCAGCGTGACGGCCGGCAAGAACAGATGTTGCAGCGACAACCAGAAGGTGCGCATGTCCAGAGCGAGCAGGCTGTCTACAGTGTAGAGGCCGGTGATCGGCGGCGGCGGCGTGGCGCTGAGGCTGAGCCTGCCGGCGATGGGCAGGATGTCGAGATAGCGATAGAAGATCAGTTGAAGCAGTAGGCCTAGCCAGAATACAGGCATGGAGACGCCGCTCAGGGTGGCTAGACGGCTGAGGTGATCCACCGGGCTGTTGCGCCTGGCGGCGGATACAATGCCAAGCGGCACGCCCAGCAGGATGGTGAGCACAATGGATACAAACGTCAATTCCAACGTGGCCGGGAAATAGAGACGCAGGTCTTCGGAGACGGGCCGCCTGGTCGTCAACGAGATGCCCATGTTGCCGCGCAGTAGGTTGGTGACGTAGAGACGATATTGTTCGGGCAGCGGCTTGTCCAGCCCGAATTGACGCCGGATC
>Ga0334888_1001866_pt1 | contig 25203 bp, 20 predicted proteins | sample GraSluR1_MG_FD_207227 | JGI IMG/M metagenome (GOLD analysis project Ga0334888, IMG submission 207227) | Sludge microbial communities from methane-producing bioreactor in Wageningen University, Netherlands - Granular Sludge_3_08-R1 | ecosystem: Engineered > Bioreactor > Anaerobic > Unclassified ...
CGATTACTCCGTGCCTGTCGGCTTCGCCTAAATGTCCAGCCGCGCCTGATTGGCGTGAGTCTGGATAAAACGGCGGCGCGGGGGCACTGCGCTGCCCATCAGCATGTCGAAGGTCTGGTCCGCTTCCGCCGCGTCTTCGATGCTCACGCGCAGCACCGTGCGCTTCTCCGGGTTCATGGTCGTATCCCACAGTTGCTCGTGGTTCATCTCGCCCAGACCCTTGTAGCGCTGGTCGATGCGCACGTTCTCGTCACCCAGTTCCTGACGCAATTCCTCCAACGCCTTGTCGTCGTAGACGTACTCGCTGCCGCGCTTGCGCTTGCCGTTTTCCTCGCGCGTCAACGTCACGCGGTAGAGCGGCGGCTGCGCAATGTAGAGATGTCCCTTGTCGATCAGATTTTCCATATAGCGGAAGAAGAATGTGAGCAGCAGCGTGCGGATGTGTGCGCCGTCCACGTCGGCGTCAGTCATCAAAATGATGCGGTGATAGCGCAGGCCAGACAGGTCGAAGTTCTCGCCGATGTTGGTGCCCAGCGCGGTGATCAACGCCTGGATCTCCTTGTTTGCCAGCGCCTTGTCCAAGCTCGTCTTCTCGATGTTCAAAATCTTGCCGCGCAAAGGCAAGATCGCCTGAAAGCGCCGGTCTCGGCCCTGCTTGGCCGTGCCGCCGGCGCTGTCACCCTCCACAATATAGATCTCGCACTCGCTCGGGTCTCGGCTGGAACAGTCGGCCAGCTTGCCCGGCAGCGTCAGGCTTTCCAGCGCGCTTTTGCGGATTACCAGATCGCGCGCCTTGCGCGCCGCCTCGCGCGCCCGATATGCCGTGCGCGCCTTCTCCACAATCTGGCGAGCGTCGCGCGGATTCTCCTCCAGCCATTGCCCCATACTCTCGACGATCGCCGTCTCCACATGGTAGCGCACCTCGTTGTTGAGGAGTTTCAGCTTGTTTTGCCCCTCGAACTGCGGCTCCAACACCTTGACGCTGACGATAGCCGTCATGCCCTGGCGCGTGTCGTCCCCCGTGAAGTTCGCCTCACTCTCCTTCAGGAATCCCTGCTTGCGCGCATAGTCGTTGATCAGCCGCGTCACCGCGGTGCGCAGCCCCGTCAGGTGGCTGCCCCCATCCGGCGTGTTGATCGTGTTGGCAAAAGCAAAGACCGACTCGGCGTAGCTGTCCGTATATTGGATCGCCGCTTCTACCTGTGTGCTTTCCACCTCCAGATCCACATAGATCGGCGGATGCAGCACCACGCGGTTGCGATTTAGGTAGCGTACAAACGATTTGACGCCGCCTTCGAAATAGAAATTGACCTCATGAGGCTGCTCAGGACGCTCGTCGACCAGACGGATGTCCACCCCGCGCGTTAGAAAAGCCATTTCGCGCAGGCGGGTCGCCAGCGTGCTCCACGAATATTCCAGCACCTGAAAGATCGTGTCGTCGCGCAGGAAAGTTTGCGTCGTGCCGGTCTCGTCCGGCGAACAATCTCCGATCACCTCCACATCAGTGACAGGGACGCCGCGCTCGAAGCGTTGGCGATAGACCTTGCCGTTGCGCCTGACCGTCGTCTCCATCCACGTGCTCAACGCATTGACCGCGCTCACGCCGACCCCATGCAGCCCGCCGGAGACCTTGTAGCCGCCGCCGCCGAACTTGCCGCCGGCGTGCAGTTTAGTCATAACCACCGTCACCGCAGGCAGGCCGGTCTGTTTCTGTAGCTCTACCGGAATGCCCGCGCCGTTGTCCGTGACCGTGACGCTCTCATCCTTGTGAATCGTGATGCCGATCTGGTCACAGCGCCCCTGCATGGCCTCGTCAATGGCGTTGTCCACCACCTCGAACACCATATGATGCAGCGCTTTGGCGTCGGTGCCGCCGATGTACATGCCGGGCCGGCGACGCACCGCCTCCAGGCCTTCCAAGACCTGAATCTGATCGGCGCCATAGACGAAATTCTGATTCTTTGCGTTTGCCACAAACACCTCCGTCCGTCACAACCCAAATAAGAACCGGCTCGCCGCTACCCGGCAATCTCCTCTGCCGCGGCGTGCAGGATACGCGTCCGATAAAACACGAGCAGCGCCATCGCCAACCCGCTGCCGATATAGGCGTTGATCACAATGGCGACGGCAGTTCCGATCGGCGCCATCTCCGTCAGCCGTCGCATGATCAGGGCGATGCCTACCGTGATCACGGATGTCAGCACAATGAAAGCGGCCGTCGACCAGAAATTCTTGCGCACCACCGTAAAGCTCTGGGCCACGGCTATGTGCAACGGCAAATTATCCATCACGAGCGCGGCCGCCACAAAATACATATAGAAGAAAAGCACCATGACGGCCCCGCTGAAGAGGAACATCACGAGCATGCCTAGCGCCGGGCTGAGAAACGTGAGCAGCGCCGTCCCCAAAATGACCGGCACAGCGCCCGCAACCAGCAGCACGACCACCATCAAAATAAAAAGCAGCACCATCAGCCAGTGGCGCAGCACCGTGCGCGCAAACTCCGCAACGGTCGCCGGCTTGACAGCGCCGCCCAAGGGCAGCCGCCGCGCCAGCAGGTTCATGTACACGACCCCAAGCAGCAGCCCGATCAAGCCAAGCACGCTTGCTATGCCTGCGGCTGCCAGCGGATTGGCGATCTCAAACACCCGGTCCTCGGTAACCGGGCCAATTGCCACAAGCAGGCTCGGCACATGCAATAGCGAACTGCTGACCAAAACCTCCATCAGGTTGGAATGCCGCCCGGCCTCGGCCAGCATCTCCGACACCTGCGCCGTCATGGCCGCCATGTCCGGCGGGACGCCCTCCATGCGCGCCGCTTCAGCATAAAAACCGGCCAGTCGCTCGGAAAGCGGCGCCACGCTGAAACGCGGCCCCAGCCAGAGCAAAATGTCCAACGCCACCGGAATCAGCAATAGCTCCAACCGTCGCCCCAAAAACCGATAGCCGGCTGAAAGACTGTCAATTACGCCCAATCCGGTCGCCTCCATTCCGCTTGTTATGCGGCGCCTATACCCCATTTCTGGGTGGAAAAATGTTCTGCGCCGAGACAGTATTATAGCACAAAATTCGTGTAGAACAGAATTTCGCACGCGGTGCGGGAACGCCTGTTCGCCGCCCGGCGCGCCCGTTCACGCCTCGCCCCCAATGCCCGTCGCCAACGATTATTGACGTTGGCGCATCGGGTTAGTTACAATGCCATCGTAGCCTGACCGTTCGATCCGAGTGCGACTCGCAGAAGGCGCCGATGCGAGATCGAGTCGCCGCGCATCGACGGAGCGTTTGACGCCGGTCCGGTTACACAGGTCTAGACATGCTAACATAGACGCAATACGCAGACGCTATCGCAACGACGGACCAACCAAGGAAAACCAAAGGTGAACCCATGACGACCTTTGTCATAGAAGGAGGCCATCGTCTCCACGGCGCCATTCGCCCCACGGGCAACAAGAACGCAGCGCTTCCTCTCCTCGCAGCCTGCCTGCTCACCGACGAACCGGTCACGCTGCACAATGTGCCCGCCATCGGCGACGTCGCCACCATGTTCGCCATCCTGGCGGACCTGGGCGTCGAAGTCGAGTCTAACGGCGAAAGCGTCATCCTCTGCGCGCGCAATGCTCGCTCGTCCCAGCCTGACGTCAACCTCTTCAGCCAAATCCGCGGCTCGCTGACGCTGATGGGGCCGCTGCTGGCTAGGCACGGCCGCTTTGGCGTGACCGCCAATGCCGGCGGAGACGACATCGGCCGCCGCCGCATCGACACGCACATCCAAGTCCTCGAAGCGCTAGGCGGCGAACTCGTCCACAACGGCAAGTTCGAACTGCGCACACAAGGACGCCTACACGGAGCCGACATCCTGCTCGACGAGGCCTCGGTCACGGCTACCGAAAACGGCATCATGGCCGCCGCGCTCGCCAAGGGAACTACCATCTTGCGCAATGCCGCCAGCGAGCCCCACGTCCAAGATGTCTGCAACCTCCTGGTGCGCATGGGCTGCCCCATCGAAGGCATCGGCAGCAACGTCCTCACCATCCACGGCCAAGACAGGCTGCACGGCGGCGAAATGTACATCAGCCCGGACTTCATCGAAGTGGGCAGCTACATCGGCCTAGGCGCCATCACCCCAGGCGAGCTGCGCATTACCGGCGTCGTACCCGAACACCTGCGCATGGTCGAAATGGTCTTCGTCGACCGCCTGGGCGTCAATATGACCTTGGAGCATGACCCCTGCGCCGAACCGTACTGCGCTTATACGCTGGTCGTCGGGGAGGAGCAGGAGCTGCGCGTCAAGTCCGATTTCGGCGGCGCTGTGCCCAAAATCGACGACGCGCCCTGGCCCGCCTTCCCGCCTGACCTGATGAGCATCGCCCTGGTTGCCGCCACCCAAGCCCAGGGCACGATCATCATCCATGAAAAGATGTACGAAAGCCGCCTCTACTTCGTCGATAAACTGATCACGATGGGCGCAAAAATAATCCTGTGCGACCCGCACCGCGCCGTCGTCGTCGGCCCCAGCCGCCTGGTCGGCCAGCACGTCACCAGCCCGGACATCCGCGCCGGCATGGCGCTGCTCCTGGCCGCGCTCGCCGCCGACGGCGTCACCACCATCGGCAACGTCCAACAGATCGACCGCGGCTACCAGCAGATCGACCACAAGCTGCGCAAGCTGGGCGCACACATCGAACGCATCGAGGGGCGCGGTTAGCACGTCCCCCACCAGACGAGAGACATACCCATGCCCGATATCGACATTCACGCCATCCAACAAGAGGTCGCCCGCCAGCGCGACGACATCCTCACGTTCCTGCGCGAACTCGTCGCCATCCCCTCCATGGACTCCCAGATCGGCCCCGTCGGCGAGCGCGCCCAGGCCGAGATGCACAAGCTCGGCTTCGAGGATATCCGCTTCGACAGCATGGGCAACACCCTCGGCCGCATCGGCAACGGCCCGCGTATTCTCCTCTACGACAGCCACATCGACACCGTCGGTATCGGCGACCCTGCCGAGTGGCAGTGGGACCCCTTCACCGGCAAGGTCGAGGACGGTCGCTTCTACGCCCGCGGCGCCTGCGACGAAAAAGGCAGCACGCCGGGCATGGTCTACGGCCTTGCCATCGCACACCGGCTCGGCCTGCTCGAAGGCTGGACTGCCTACTACTTCGGCAACATGGAAGAATGGTGCGACGGCATCGCCTGCCACGCCCTCGTCGAGCACGAAGGCATCCGCCCCGACTTCGTCGTCATCGGCGAACCCACCAAGATGCAGGTATACCGCGGGCACAAAGGCCGCATCGAAATGCAGATCGTCGCCAAGGGCCGCAGCGCGCACGCCGCCAGCAACCACCTGGGCGACAATGCCATCTACAAGGTTCTGCCCATCATCGACGCCATTAGCCGCCTGGAGCCGCAACTGGGCGACGATCCCTTCCTCGGCCACGGCAAGATCACCGTCACCGACATGAAAGTGGAAACCCCCAGCATCAACGCCGTGCCCAACCTCTGCACCGTCTACATCGACCGGCGGCTCACCTTTGGCGAGAGCGCCGCCGACGCGCTGCAACAGATCCGCGACCTCATCCCCGCCGAGCATGTCGCCTCGGGCGATGTGCGCGTCGAAATGTTGCGCTACGACGAACCGAGCTATACCGGCTTCGTTTTCCCCGTTGACAAATACTTTCCGGCCTGGGCCATCGACGCCGAACACCCGCTCGTCCAGGCTGGGCTGGAGACGGCGCGGCGCATCGGCCTGCCCGAACACGAAGCGGGCAAATGGAACTTCAGCACCAACGGCATCTACTGGGCGGGCAAAGCCGGCATCCCCTCCATCGGCTTCGGCCCCGGCGAGGAAGAGACCGCCCACACCGTCAACGACAGCGTCCTGCTGGACGACGTGGTGAAGGCGACCGAGTTCTATGCGCTCCTGCCGGGGCTGATCGAGAGCTAATGGCCCGCCGCGTGACGCTCAGCGCCCACAAGGCGCGCCCCTACAGACGCATGGCGCAACACGTAGAGAAACCGTGCCCATGAACCGCACCGAACTGAATCGTTCGCCTTTGGCCGTCATCGCCGTCGGCGGCAACTCCTTGATCAAGGACGCCAACCACCCTCAAGTGCGCCACCAGTGGGACGCCGTGCGCGAGACCGCATGCAACATCGCCAACCTGATCCAGGCCGGCTGGCGCGCGGTGATCACCCACGGCAACGGACCCCAGGTCGGCTACATCCTGCGCCGCAACGAGCTGGCTATGCACAGCGTCCACACCACCCCTATGGACCTGATCGTCGCCGACACGCAGGGCAGCATCGGCTACATGCTGCAACAGGCGCTCAACAACGAGTTCTACCGCCGCGAGCTGCCGCGGCAGTGCGTCACCATCGTCACCCAGGTTCGCGTCGAGCGCGACGACCCCGCCTTCGCACACCCGGCCAAACCCATCGGCGGCTTCCTAGACGAAGCCTCTGCCCATCGCTTCGAGGCGGAAGGCTGGCCTGTCGTCGAAGACGCCGGCCGCGGTTGGCGGCGGGTCGTCGCCTCTCCCCAGCCGGTCGAGATCATCGAACAACAGGCCATCGCCGAAGCGGCGGCCACAGGCTGGATCGTCATCGCCGCGGGCGGCGGCGGCATCCCCGTCACCCGCAACCGCGCCGGCGAGCTGCGCGGCGTGCCGGCGGTCATCGACAAAGACCTCGCCAGCGGCCTGCTGGCCGGTCGCCTCGATGCCGACCTGCTGCTGATCAGCACGAGCGTCGAACACGTCGCCACCCACTTCGGCACGCCGCAGCAACAAAACATCGAGCGCATGACCGTCGAGGAGGCGCGCCGGTATCAGAAAGAGGGCCATTTCGCCCCCGGCAGCATGAAGCCGAAAATCGATGCATGTATCCGCTTCCTCGAACAGCACACAAAAGCCGACGCCCGCTGCATCATCACAAACCCGGAAAACCTGGAGCAGGCAGTCTACGGACACACGGGCACGCACATCGTCCGCGCCTAGGACGGCAGCCCGGCGGCGCGCCGGAAACCTATCGTTAACAACTTGTAAACATTTAGTTAACGCTCGGCCTGCATGCTGCTTATGCGTTGTTCGTCGCGGGCGCCGCACCAGTGCAGGAGAGGCGCTACAGGAGGTCCGTCGAGGAGGTGCAGGGGCGGGGACGACGGGACGGATTCGGTAGCCATTTGCGCGGGCATGGTGTACAATAAAAACGCTTGACCGTCGCCCATCCCGATTACGCGCGCCGGGAACGTCCAGGAGAAGCTTGGCAGCCATGAGCACGACAGCCGTTGGCAAACGAGTCAGAGCCATAGCGCCGGCCCGCTCAAACATCTTCGCCGGTCGCCAAGGGCGCAAGTTGCGAGAAGCGCTTTTAGCCTATCTGTTCCTTTTCCCCGCCTTCCTCATCATCGGCGCATTTGGCCTGTTCCCCCTTCTCTTCGCCGCCTACCAAAGCACCCTCGTGGGCCTTAACCGCATCGTAGGCAGGTACGACGGTCTCAACAACTACGTCAGAGCCATCGACAACTTAACCTATGTCCTCTTCTTCTGGCTCGCGGCTTTGCTGCTCTACATGGCCGTGCGCAGCGTGATGCGGGCGCACCGCACAGCCCAAGAAAAGCAGTGGGCCTTTTGGATCTGGGCGCCGTCCGGAGCAGCCATCGGCGCCAGCTTTGTCCTCTTCGTCCTTTTCATCTTCCGCGCCCTGCCCGCGGTGCTGGAAGTGCCGCAACTGATGCGCGCCCGCGGCGGACCACAAGCCAGCTTCCAGCAACTGCTTGCCCAAGCGCTCGCCGCCCCGCCGATTCAGATAGCCCTATGGTCTGCGCTTCTCGTTTTCGTCGCCGGCATCGCCCTACACTGGTTCATTGCGCGTAGGCGTTCACCCAGAGACAGGCTCCACAACGCCACCGGCGTTTTCACCGGAGCCGCGGTCATGTTTCTGTCCGCCGCCTACCTTCTCTGGCTCACCTGGACCGAGATCCAACGCGCTTACAGCGATGCCCTCGAAGCGGGCGAGGGGCTCGATATTTGGTCGCAGATCATCACGATCAGCGCCGGCTTCCTGTTGCTCTTCGTCGCCTGGCAGTTATGGGAAAGCGCCAGCCATCGCCAATCCAACGCCGGCACAGCCCTGCGCCTGGGAGCCGCAGCCGCGATGCTGGCCGGCGCCTGGTTCCTGATCGGCGAGCTGCCGCGCGCCATCGCCGCCGGCGACGACACGTGGTGGTACGGCCTGCTTGCCACCCTCTACTACTCGATGGGTACGATCCCGATCCAACTCGGCGTCGCCCTGCTGCTTGCCACGCTGCTTTTCCAGGACATTTGGGGCAAATCCGCCTTCCGCATCATCTACTTCGTCCCTTACATCGCCCCCTTCGTAGGGACCGCAGCCGTGTTCCGCATCATCTTTTCCAGCCGTCCGTCGGCCCCCGTCAACGCCTTCCTGCGCAGCGTCGGCGCAGACCCGCTCGCCTGGCTCAACGAACCGGCGGGCATTTTCCAACTCATGCTGGGCAACGCGTTCACTTTACCGGCCTGGGCCGCTGGGCCGAGCCTGGCCCTGGTCGTCATCATCATCTACGGTACGTGGACCTTCGTCGGCTTCAATACCGTCATCTTCTTGGCCGGCCTGGGCAGCATCCCCCGCGAGCTCTACGAAGCCGCCTCGATCGACGGCGGCGGGCGCTGGGCGCAGTTCCGCCACATCACCTTGCCTCTGCTCTCGCCCACCATCTATTTCCTCACGCTCTACTCGGTGATCGGCACCTTCAAAGCCTTCAACCACATCTATGTGCTGCGCACCGCCGCGGCCTTGGGCACGACCGACACGGCCAGCGTCGTCATTTTCCAAACCTTCAAGCGCGACACGCGCTACGGCTACGCGTCCGCCCTTGCCATTTTGTTGCTTCTCATCATCCTGGCGCTGACTGCGGTCAACAACCGCCTGGCAAGCAAGAGGGTCTTCTATGGCTAGCCAAACCACCCCGCTCGCGCCCCCCTCAGCCGGCAACGCGTCCGCCGCTGACGGACGCAGCAGGCCGCGCATCGACATAGGTCAAATCCTCACCTATGCCGTCTTGCTCACGGGCGCTGTTGTCGCCATTGTCCCGTTTTTCTATACCGTCAGCGTCTCGCTGATGAACCTGACCGAGGCGACGGGCGGCGCCTGGCTGCCGCGTACGCCGCAGTGGGGCAACTACGAGCAGGCCTGGCGCGACGCCAGCTTTTCGCTCTACTTTATGAACAGCGTCAAGATCACGCTGATCACCGTGACCGGCGAACTGGTCTTTTGCACCCTGGCCGCCTACGCCTTCGCCCGCATGGAGTTTCCCGGCAAGGCGTTTCTTTTTGCCCTGCTGCTCTCCACGCTCATGCTGCCCGAAGCGGTGACCTGGGTGCCCAACTTCATCACCGTCTCGTGGCTGGGCCGCATCGGCCCCATCCCGTGGATTAACAACTGGCCGGCCCTGACCATTCCCTTTATGGCGGGCGCCTTCGGCATCTTCCTCCTGCGCCAATTCTTCCAGCAGATCCCCAACGAGTTATGGGATTCGGCCCAGATCGACGGCGCCGGACACCTGCGCTATCTGGTGCGCGTCATGCTGCCGCTCTCCAAAGCGCCGGTGATGACCCTGGCCCTCTTCGCCTTCATCGGTTCGTGGAACTCCTTGGCCTGGCCGATCCTGGTCACCTCCACGCCGGACTGGCGCCCCATCTCCTATGGCCTGCTGGCCTTCCTAGACGAAGCGGGCGCGCAGTTCCACCTGCAGATGGCGGGGTCCATCATCACCATTGCGCCGATTCTGATCATCTATTTCTTCACGCAAAAGCAGTTCATCGAAGGCATCGCCACGTCGGGCCTGAAGGGGTAGCAGAGGGAAATCAGGGGTTCAACGGCAAACTTCAGCGCCGTCTCATATAGATTAGGGTTGTCGCAGGCGGGCGTGCAAGGTCTTTTCAGAAGCGTCGAGCCTCTTCGGAAAGGTGCAAACCCAATGTGCAACGCCTAACGAAGAACCTATACAAGCAGTTCTCAACTCAGTTGTCGAGTCTGAACGCGATTCAAGTCAAAAACAAGGAGAACACTATGCGTCACAAGCATCTTTGGATGATCGTATTGCTGTCGAGCGTCGTCTTGCTCCTGGCAGCCTGTGCAGCTCCGGCCCCCGCACAGCCCGCCGCAGCGCCTGCCGCCGGCGAAGCGCCCGCGGCCGTTGCCGAAGGCGCCTGCGCACCGGCCACGGAAGGCGAGTGGGCCGGCGTCGATCCGAGCGGTCAAACCGTCATTTGGTGGCATAACCACACCGGTTCGCGCGACGAGAAGCTCACCGCGCTGCTGGCTGAGTTCGACGAATGCGGCATCACCGTCGTCTCCCAAAGCCAGGGCGGCTACGATGAAATCCGCGACAAGGTCAACGCCAGCATTGCCGCCGGCGAACAGCCCGCCGCGCTCATCGCCGGCTATCAGAACGACCAGGCCTTCTACCAACTGAACGACGCCCTCGTCGACCTCAACACCCTGATCGACGACCCGACCTGGGGCCTTACGCCCGAGGACAAGGCCGACTTCTATGCCAGCTTCTTCGACCAGGGCGTCCATCCTGCGTTCGGCGGCCAGCGGCTCGGCTTCCCGCCCAACCGCTCTATGGAAATGATCTACTACAACCAGACCTGGCTCGAAGAACTCGGCTTTGACGGCCCGCCCACGACGCCCGATGAGTTCCGCGAAATGGCCTGCGCCGCAGCCGAAGCCAAGGGCGACGGTTCCGGCGGCTTCATCCTGCGCGACGACGCCTCGGCTGTCGCGGCGTGGACGCTGGCCTTCGGCGGCGACATCCTCAACGAAGAGGGCACCAGCTACGTCTACAACAGCCAGGCTACAATCGACGCCATGACCTTCCTCAAGGGCATGTACGACGACGGTTGCGCCTTCTTCTTCACTGAGGGCTATCCCAACACCGAGTTTGCCGCCCGCAACGCCATCTTCGCCATGGGCTCCAGCTCCGGCATTCCCTTCTATGCCACAGACATCCAGACCATTGCCGAGCAGGAAGGCCGCGATCCCGATATGTGGGGCGTTGCCGCCGTTCCGCACACCACGCCCGATCCGGTTCAGAACGTCTATGGCGGCGACGTCATGATCGTGAAGACCACGCCCGAGCAAGAACTGGCCGCGTGGCTCTTCATCAAGTGGTTTACCACCCCCGAAATCCAGGCCGAGTGGGTCAAGATCAGCGGCTACTTCCCCACCCGCGCCGGCACGGCGGAATTCCTCACCGACTACCTAGAGGAGAACGTGCAGTGGGCGCAGGCGATGGCCCTCCTGCCCTACGGCAGCTATGAGCCGCAGCTCATCTCCTACCAGGCAGTGCGCGATGCCGCCACCCAGGCTTTCAACCAGATCATGCAAGGCGCCGACGTCCAGACCACGATCGATGCGCTGACCGAGTCGGCCAATGTCCAGCAGGCGGAACTGATGGCCGAAGTAGAGTAAGCTCTACACCTCACCCAATACGGAGGGGCAGGCCTTGTGCCTGCCCCTCGTTTTTCCGTCCAAATACGTTTCTAGCCCGCCCACAGCTTTACCCGAACTTCATGCACTTAAAGCGCTCGAAGACCCGCGGCTCGCCGTCCGGCCCGGTCTCGCTCCAGCGCTTACGCCAACTGTCAGCCGCCTTCTCCGGCTCGTCAAACTGGCTCACGTGGCACAGGATCGCCGCTACCTTCCGTTCGGCGTCCGCGCTGATGTCCACTTCCACATTCGGCTCATCATGGCCGGAGACGTAAAGCTGGCTAATCTTGTGCGGCAAATAGCCCTCGTCCATCATATCCGGGTAGAACATGGGGTTGTCCGCGGCCGGGAAGATGGCCTCCAGTGCGATCAGGCCGGCGTTGCGATGGTCGGGATGGTTGATGTAGCCGTCGCCCACCAGATAGCGGTCCGGGTGCGGGCAGATGATCAGTTCCGGACGAATGCGCCGAATCTCGCGCGTCACGCGTTTGCGGATGGCGGGCGTCGGCTGGAGGAATCCGTCCTCCTCGCCCATAAAGATCACCTGCTTCACGCCGCATAGCTCCGCCGAGCGGCGCTGCTCGATCTTGCGCATGGCGATCAACTGGTTGCGCGTGATCTCCGGGTTGTGGTTGCCCTTGTCGCCGTTGGTCAAGATCATATAGGTCACGTCGATGCCCTGCCGCGCCATCTGCATCACAGTACCGGCGCAGGTGAAGTCCGCATCGTCCGGATGCGCCACAATCACCAGAACCCGCTTCACATTGGACCAGTCGGGCGCGCCTAACTTCTTCTCATCTGCCATCAGCCGTTCCTCGTCTAGCTTACATTTTTCGCCACGAAAAAGACCTCCGCGAGCCGCGGAGGTCTTGAACTTGCCTCAACGACGATCACATCTCGAGCGCTGCGTACCCTGGGCCTTCCGTGAAGAACAATGCATTGAGTTCCGTCGTGTACTGGTATTCTTCCGGCAGGTCCTCTTCGGGCAAGATCGCCTCAACGGGGCACTCCGGCACACAGGCGCCGCAGTCGATGCAGGTGTCCGGGTCGATATAGTACCACGGCCACTCGTCCTCCGGCTGTCCCGGAACGATACATTCGACCGGGCAAACCTCTGCGCACGCGCCATCTCGGATGCACAGATCGAAAATCACATGCGTCATGGAAACGTCCTCCTAAAGATAGTAGTTGCCAAGTAGTTCAGCCGTGTTAACCTACCATCCACCCGGCTAGATCGCGCCACGTCGACCATGCGCAAAACGCCATAGCGTAGATACGGGTGGGGTCATCAAAGCGGGTTCAATGAGGTCAATAAGCTGAGAGTGAAAAGAACATCTGTTACGCCTTGCACAAATATGCCACGATTGTACTTGGCTTTCCGGCAAATGTCAATTGCCTCTCGCAGATTTTTCCCAGGCAATTTACCCGACCTGCCCGCCAAAAAAGCGCCGTCGCGCCTAGCCTTCCGCAACTTGCGCCAGCCGCTCCTTGTCCAGAATCGTGATGCGCTTGCGCCCGATCTCGATCAGCCCCTGCCCCTTCAGATCGTTGAGCACTTGGGTCGCGGTCTCGCGATAGGTGCCTACGCTTTCCGCCAAGTCCTGATGAGTCAATCCCGTGATCGTCGCGCTCCGCTGCTCCTCGGCCACGCGCAGCAACAGGCTGGCAAGCCGCGCCGGAATCCCCTTGAAGGCCATGTTCTCCAGGCGTTCCTCAGCCTCGCGCAGACGCTTGCCCGTGATGTCTAAAATGCGCAGCGCCACCTGCGGCCGGTTTAGGATCAAGCGCTCCAGGTCGGTGCGGCTCATCACCAGGATTAGGCAGTCTTCAATAGCCTCGGCGAAGGTGTTGTGCATGCGCGTGCCCAGCAGCGCCATCTCGCCGAACAGCGTATGCGGCCCCAGCGTGGCGATCACCAGCTTCTTGCCTTCCGGGCTGATGCGGTAGAGCTGAACCCGGCCTTCCTTCAAGATGAAAAGCACCTCGCCCGGCTCTTCGGGGCGGTAAAAGACGCGACCGCGCGCCACCGTGCTCATGGTCGTGATGCGGTTCAACTCCTCCATCTCGCGCGGCGACAAATCCTGGAACACCACCAATTCCGACAGGTGTTGCATCTTCTCCACAGGTTGCGCAACAGACCCCTTGTCTTCCGTCTTAGTCGGCATCGTCATCTCCCACGCCTTCGCGTTGCTCTCTACTCGAACCAGATCGTCCCGTCCGGCGCGCCCATTCAGTTCATTATACTCGCCCGCAGAAGGAATTAGCCAACGACAATCGCCCGGCACATGCGTCCCGGACCTGAGCCCGCGCCGCTCCGGCGCGCCCCGGCTGTTTTGGCTGCACCTGCTTTATTGCTACAATGAACCTATGTTGCCTCAGCGCCGGCGCAAGCCAGTCCACCCGGACTCAGGGCCGGGCTATCTGTACGAGCTGCAACCGGCCCAGCCGGCTGCCCCGCCTCCCTTGCCTCCGGCTCAAGCTGCGCCCGACCGCACCGCCGAAATCCTCACCATCAGCGTCATCACCGCGCTCTTGGTCTTGCTGGGCATTGGCATCATTTTCTGGACGCTCGAAAACCGCCCCGCAAGCGCGCCGACGCCGACGCCGACCGCCACGCCCGCGGCAGCAACCCTCACCCCAGAGCTATCGCTCGCCCCAAGCATACCCGCGCCGACAGAACGCCCGCCTGTCACGCAACCGGCCTTGCCCCAAATTAACGGCACGCCGACCCCTGCGGCCGAGTCTGTCCCCGCGCCGCCGGCAGGCGCAACGCCCGATGTGCGCCTGCCGATCGTCTCACTCGACAGAGGGACCGAAGAAACTGCCGAGCCGTTGCCCACCGCCGCCGTCGACGAAAGCCCTGCACCCGCTGCTTCGCCAACTGAACTCATCATCGCGCTGCCGTTCGTGTCGAGCGACGAGGCGACTGCAATCCCGCCTACGCCTACCTCGCCCATTGTCGAGTTGACCGAAATCGCGCCTACGGCAACCCAGGAACCGGCAGCTCCGCCCACCGCAACGCCGGCGCCTTTTCCTTCGCCTACGCCCTATCTGATCGACAGTCTGAGGGCTATTGTCGACCGCCAGTCCATGCAGCTCTACGTCGGCCCGTCGAGCATCTACACCGCCACCGGCTCGCTGGGCGTCGATTCCGAGATCAGGCTCTATGGCCGCGACGCAACCGGCGAATGGGTCTATGCATGTTGCGTCGATAATGAACTGGCCTGGGCGCGCCAGGCGGATGTGCGCATCGAGGGCAACCAACTGCCCAGCGATTTGGACGACGACGAGAACGCCAACGATGTCCGCTGGCTGCGTTTCGAGCCGACGCTCTCTACGCTGCGCCCCTTGCCCGCGCCGACGCCCATCCCCGAAGGCGACTTCCCGCTCTTCCGCTTCACGCCCGACAACCGCGGCCGCATTCAGCCCTTGCCCAACCTCTCCGCCGCGGCCAAACCCTGGATCACAGAACCGCAGGCGGGCGGCTCGTTGGTTTCGCCGGTCGTAGTCGCCGGTTCCAGCGCGATCGTCGCCAGCAGCGACGGCCACCTCTACAGTTTCGACCGGGTCAACGGCAATCAGCGCTGGCGGACCAACCTCGGCCAACTCATCACGGTCTCTCCCGCCGTAGACAACAGCCTCATCTACGTCGCCGACGACAACGGCGTCGTCCGCGCCTTGCGCGATCTGGGCAACGCCACCGACGAGCTGTGGAGCCGCTCTCTGGGCGCTCCACCCATCAGCGGCATCAACATCTTCAGCCGTACTCTCTTCATCAATCTCAGCCAGCGAATAACGCTCATCGACGCAGAAGACGGAGACCTTCTCTTCGAGTTGAATCTGCCCGTCGATCCGCAGCCTCCGGCCATCGGCGGCCAGTTGCTCTATGTCGCCGCCGGCGCTGTGCGCGCCTACGATCTCATGGCCCTGATCGAAGAACGGCGGATCGACCTGGTGTGGGAGGAGCCCAATATCGCCAACATCAGCGCTGCGCCGGTCTACAGCACGCCCGGCGTCAAGAGCTTGGCCGAACTGTACGTCGCCGGCGGCAACAACCGGCTCTACAGCCTGGATGCTAACACCGGCAAAGAACTGTGGAACCAAGACAACGGCGAAACTATCCTAAACATGGCCGTTAACGACGCCATGATCTTCGTGACCGGAAACGGCTACATTCGGGCGCGTTCTCGCGTCGACGGCGCCGAAATCTGGAGCCGCGGCATCGCCGGGCAGGTCCTCGGCGGCCCCTACGTCGATGATCGACGCCTCGTCGCCTATCTGCAAAACGGCAGTTTCCTGTACCTTGACGCCGCTTCCGGCGAAGCCCTGGCGAGCCTTGCCGCCTATCCCGCGGCCGCAAGCGCCGGCGCAGCCATCAGCCCGCCCTACGTCTTCGGTCCCGGCAACGACGGCAAGCTCTACAGCTTCCGCGAGGCCCCATGACCGCGCCCGCCCCCGAACGCCGCCCCGGCCGTTCGCCCGGCTGGGACGCCCTCCTGCTGGCGATCCTGGTCCTGGCCCTGCTCCAGATCGTCGGCTTGGCGGAGGCCGGCGTCCTGCCCACGCGCATCGCCGATGTGTTGCGCCATCCCTTGCTCGGCAATCTCTTGCCCGCCGCCGGCCAAGCCGCCATGGGCGATGTCGGCCCCCGTCCCGGCGACCCCATCGGCCTGACGCTTTTCGCGTTGACGCTTGCCCTGCTCCTCGTCTATCTGCTGGTCGATCTGGGTCTCCCCGGCCCCTGGCGCATGCGCGTCAAGTGGCTGCTGTTGGCAGGCATCATCCTCACCGCCCTTGTGCTGCCCTCCGCCAAGCTCACCCTGCTGCGCCAGCAGAGCGGCCCGGCTAGCTATACCCACGACGGCGGCGTCATCCAGACCGAAGCGGCCATCGCCTACTTTCTGAAAGGCAAAAACCCCTATCGCGAAGACTACACCAGCACGCCTATGGCCGAGTGGGGCTTCAGCCGCTACCGCACCGCACTGTACCATTACCCCTACCTGCCCTGGACGTTTCTTTTCAGCGCGCCGTTCTACCTAGCAGGGCAAGCCCTGGGCGCCTATGACCAGCGCTGGGTCTATCTGCTCCTCATGCTCATCACCCTGGCGTTGGCGCCGCGGCTCGTGCGGCAGCCGCGCGCCAAGCTGGGACTGGTCGCCGTCCTCGCGCTCAACCCGATCATGGCCCTCGACCTTATCTTCGGCCAGAACGACGCCTTCGTCCTCAGTTGGCTCGTCTTCAGCCTGGCGAGTTGGCAGACGTGGCAAGCCCGCCCCGAGCGCAACCGCTGGGCGCTGTGGCTTTCCGCCGTTCTCTATGGCCTGGCCTGCGCCGCCAAACCGACGGCCTGGTTCCTGGCCCCCTTCTATGCCATGCTATTGGTGCACGACAGGCTGCTGCAACAGGAACCGACGTGGGCGAATCTGCTGCGGGCGATCCCCCTCATGCTGCGCCGGGGATGGCCCGCGCTCCTGGTCATGCTGCTGATCATCGGCCCCTACGCTCTGTGGGACCCGAGCGCGCTCTATGACGATGTATGGCGCTGGAGCAGCGGGCAGGGAGAGACCGGCTATCAGATCTGGGGCTGGGGCGCAAGCAACTTCGTGCTCGCCTTCGGCTGGGTGGCTGATCGCTTCAGCCAGTGGCCCTTCTGGCTCACCGAGATCGTAGTCGCCCTGCCGCTTCTGCTGTGGTTCGTGCGCCGCCAGCAGTGCGCGCCGACGCTGGCCAACGCCTGCTGGCACTATGGCGTGTTTCTCTTCGGCTTTTTCTACGCCAGCCGCTTCCTCAACGAGAACTACCTCGGCTACATCCTGGCCTTCCTCGCCATCGGGCTGTTCAGCAGCCTATCGCCCGGCGACGACTAGCCCTGCCTGTATAGAAGACGCAAAGAAAACCGGGAAGCTGGCAGCTTCCCGGCGTGCAGTCGTCCCATCGCCCCGTCAACTCGAGGCGCATTCGCTTGACCGGTCCCCCGGCCTAATTGGGCCTAATCCAACGCGTCGAGCGCGTCCTCACCGGTGTCCGGCTGCGTTAGGTAGGCATAGGCCACATCAAAATCTTCCAGATGCCGCTCGATGGCGGCTTCGCTGTCCTTGCTGGCGACCTGCACCAACCCCGACAATGCAGCCACCAGCCCCACAACACTAGGCAGCGGGCCGGGTGCATCCGTCGGCGCATAGACCACCTCATCCGACATGCGGTTGACCGGACTTGACAACGAGCCGACCACGCCCAACGTGGCGCAGCCCTTGTTACGGGCGAACCCCATCGCCTTCGCCACGCTATCGCCGTATGTCGTGGCGCTGATGCCGATGACCAGCGAATCGGGTTCGAGGGTGAGGAGCGTGCCCGCCATGCGCACGGGGTCGTCCGCCGCCGCCTCTGCCGAGATGCCGCGATGCCGGAACTGTTCCGCCGCCATCTCGGCCGCGGAGCAGGCATACCCCTCCGCGATCAGCACGATGTGCTTGGCATTGCTGAACAACTCCGCCACGCGCCGCATATGCTCCGGCGGATTGTGGACGAGCATCTCGCGCAGGTTGTGCTGCTCCTGCTCGGCGCGATCTTTGAAGATGCCCGCCGGATCGTCCGGCGACAGATCTTTCGGCTCATACGCCGCATAGATCTCTGCCTTTACCTGCTCGCGGATGTCGTTGAGCAACTCCGGATAGCCGTTATAACCGAGACGCTGCGAGAAGCGCACGACCGTGGTCGTATCCACCCCCACCGCATATGCCAACTGCGCCGCCGTCATAAATGACACCTCGTAATAATTGCTCATGATAAAATCGGCGACCTTGCGGTAGCTTCGGCTCAGGTGGTCGTAGTACTCGCGAATCTTCTCTCTGTACATGAGTCCAGTCCAGTCTAGTGAATCGCTGCGGGTAGGACTGCTCATCGGGACTGTACGAAGACGCAGCCCTCAGGCGGAGGGCCGCGATCGATCATCACGCGCAAGCCGGTCTCGGAACCATCGGTTTACCGTTCTCGTCTTGATGAGCGGAGCATGCAACCTGCATGTAGACCTTATGTGAGTATAGTAGAGACAATCTGGTTTGTCAACCGTCACGGATATTATGGCGCATGATTGTACAAATACCTGGCATCGCGAGTTTCGACAACGCCGAATATTGGTCGATCACTTTGCAGAATCGACCACGCCCAGTTGTCGCTGTCCGGTTTGCCTAAGGCTCTGCGCTTGTTGCGTATGCGCAATGCTTGATGATACCATTGCGCCATGATTCGCCATTGCCTGCGCACAAGAGTGCGCCCCGCCCTGGGCTGCCTAGCCGCCCTCCTACTTGCCTTGCTGATCGGCGGCATCCTGAGCGGATCGACGCACACCGCGCAGGCAAAACAAAGGCTGGTCGCCGCGCCGTCTTTGACGGCTTCCCCAACCGCGCCGCCTAGCCCGACAGTCCAGCCGATCGCCACTGATGTCATCGTCCCGTCGCCATCGCCTACAGTGACGGCCGTTGCCGCCGCGACGCAACGCCCGCAATTGCCCGCACTGCCCACCCTGCGTTCGATCTTCGCAGCCGGTGCGCCGGTGCGCGCTGTCCCAACCATATCGCCAACCGTAGCGTCAGAAGCGCCAGAAGAGCCGGTGCAGCCGGCCCTCGACCTGGCCCTGCGCTCGCCTCTGGCAACCCCGACCGCCCCCGAGCAAATCGCGCTCGACATCTGGTCGCTCCTGCCTACGCCGACCCCAACCGCTAGCCCCGCGCCCATTGCCGAGTTGCTCGCCCAGCCGCTGCCCGTTTCTATGGACCCACAGACCGGCGCGACCGTCGAAGCCCTCCTGCCGACGCCGACCGCTACGCCCCAGCCCGCTCCAATCGTCGCGCCGGCGCCGGACGGCACAGAGCGTTCCGTGAACGTGCCTGTGCTCATGTACCACTATCTGAGTGTGCCGCCGCCCGGCGCCAACATCTACCGCCAGGACCTGTCCGTCAGCCCGGAGCTATTCGCCGCCCACCTCGGCGCCATGCAGCAGGCCGGCTACATCGCCATTAGCCCCTATGATCTGCTCGCCCATCTGGCCCAGGGAGCGGCCTTGCCCGAAAAGCCCGTGCTCATCACCTTCGACGACGGCTATCGCGACAACTACGAAAACGCCTTCCCGCTCCTGAGCGAGCACAACATGACCGCGGTCTTCTTCGTCGTCACCGACTTCATCGACGAACAGCGCCCCGAATACTTCACGTGGGACATGCTGCGCGAGATGTCCGCGGCGGGCATGTCCATTGAATCCCACGGGCGCAACCATGTCTCGTTGGCGGGCAAAGACGCCGACTACCTGATCTGGCAGGCGCTCGGCAGCCTTGAAACCATCCAATACGAACTCGGCGTGCGCCCGCGCTTCGTCTCCTACCCAGCCGGCGAGTATGACCGCAGCGTGATCGACATTTTCCGCAGCGCCGGCTACTGGGCGGGCTTCACCACCATGCAGGGCGCGACTCACAGCAGCGACGACCTCTTTCAACTGCGCCGCGTGCGCGTGCGCGGGACGACGACGCCTGAAGAACTGCTTCGCCTGCTGGCGCTGGACTGGTAACCTCGCCCTGCCCTACGCCCACCGGCTACTCCGCATATTCAATGCGCGGCAGCCGGCCCAAATCGAACTCGCCCATCCGCTGCGGCCCCAGCTCGCTGATCGTCGCGTGGACTTCCTCGGCCTGGCGGCGGAATTTGGCAATGTCCACGCCCTGGCACACGTCCGGCAGCCCGCGCAGCCGCGGCAGCCCGCGGCGGAACATCTTCACCGCACCCGGCCAATTGCCCTGTTGTATCTGGAAGAAGGCCACGCCCACCTGCAAAATGCCCTGGTACATCTCGCGAATCGGGCGCTCCTCCGCCAGCCAAGCCTGCTCCAGCAACTCGTGCTGCTCGAAGTATTCGCCCCGGTTGAACTCCTCCAGGCCCCGCCGCGCCAGCTCGCTCAGCCGGTCGTCCCAGCCCGCCGGAAACCGCACAGGCGGCGGCACATGCCTGCCGACCACCTCGGCAAGCTGCTCCATCATCTTGCTGCGCGCCCAGGCGTGATCCGCCCCAGCCCGGCGCGCCGCTTGCAGCGCCGCCACGTTGACATGGCTGCCGAAGGCGTAGATCGGCGTCTGGCGCGTATGAGGCCGCAGCTTGCAGCGCGCAATGGCAGCCGCCACATCGCCCGGCGTCGCCAGATCGACCAGCGCCATTACCGGGGCATGCCCATCCATCGCCGCCATAAATTCGTCGACATTGCCGGCGATCAGCGCCTGCCCGCCCTGCTTCTCGACGACGTCTTCTATTCGCACGGCTAGCATCAGATCTGCCGTCACCACCACCGCCGCGGGCCGCAGTTCATTCCCCATCACAAATCCCCAATCCAGCGTAACAAGCCGCCGCTTACCGGCGGACTGCTACAGAACGATCGCTTCGCCACGCCATCCGTACCCGGCGCATCTCCCGCCTAGTATACGCCATACGCGCTGCCGCCCGCTGGTAAGCGCGCTCCCGATCTGCCGCCGTAAATAGACGTACGGCGGTTACGCGCTTGCCGGGCATATCTGGTATACTGATGCGGCGCTGTGCGGCGCGCCGTGTCGCACGCTACAGACAATATACGCTTTGATACCAGCGCGGCCTGCGCCCACCCCAAGATTCGATCATGAGCCAAGAATCGAACGACCTCGCATCCCTCACCTACGAGGAAGCTTACGCCAAACTTGAGCAGATCTTACAGTCCCTCGAAGCGGGCGACTTGCCGCTGGAAGAGGCGCTAGCGCTCTACGAGCAGGGCGCTGCACTTGCAGCCCTCTGTGCGACCAAACTAGACGAAGCCGAGTTGCGCGTACGCCAATGGCAACCCGGTGACGAAACGGTTCCCTTCGACGATTGGCAGAATTCCTGAACCGCTTATGTCCGCGTCGTTGACAGCTTTTTGGACCAATCTGTCGCTGTGGATTCCCGTCACCGCCGCTTTGGGCGTCCAGTTGTACAAATTCATCGCGCAATGGATCCGTGCCGGCACGTTCGATCTGCATGTGCTCTTTCGTACAGGCGGCATGCCCAGCAGCCATTCCGCTATGGTCACCAGCCTAGCCGCCACCACCGGCATCGCCTACGGCTTCGGCAGCCCGTTCTTCGCCATCTCCACCATCCTCGCCCTCGTCGTGATGTATGATGCGCGCGGCGTGCGCCAAGAGAGCGGTCAACACGCACGCATCCTCAATCACATCGTGCGCGAGCTATTCGCCGGCAACCCCATCGGCGAGCAAGACTACAAGGAACTTAAAGAGCTATTAGGCCACACCGCCTCCGAAGTTCTAGTCGGCGCGCTTGTCGGGATTCTCTATGCCGTCCTCGTTCTCGCCCTGGTAGACCAATAATCTGCCTCTTGTCGCAGACGGCAGAGGCAAGCCGGCGCCAACGTCTCGCCGCCGAATTTTTATAATCCGTTTCACATTAATCCTTGTCAAACGCCCCCGGCCTATGGTATTCTCGTAACCATTCTTGTGTTCGTTCTGTTCGGATGCCCGAACTGTCGATAATGTCGAGCGCAGCGCTTATGCTGGCAGCGGAGGAATCATGCGACGTGTAGTCTTGATCAGACCCAGACGCGATGGGCGCATCTTCGGCAAGGCCCCAGGCGCACCCTATACCCTTATGCGACTGGCCTCTCTTGTGCCGGATGAGATTCCCGTCGAAATCTGGGACGAGAACCTCCGCGACCTGCCCCTAGACACGCTCAGAGAGGGCGATCTGGTCGGGGTTACGGCCATGACCGTGGACATCGACCGCGGCGAAGTCATCGCGCGCCGGGCCATGAAACAAGGCGCCGGCGTCGTAGTCGGCGGCGTACACGCCACCCTTCTCCCCGACCATGTCCAAACTTTTGCCCACAGCACCATGGTCGGCGAGGGCTATTTCACCTGGCAGCAGTTGATCCAGGATTTCGCCGCCGAGGGCGTCAAGGGCCTCAAGCCCGTCTATCGCGATGAGGAATGGGCCAACCTCGACGGCGTCGCCCCCCTCACCGACCGTGTGATTCAAATGGTGGACGAGCGCAACAACTACTGGACGCCCTATATGGAGATCACGCGCGGCTGCCCGCGCAATTGCTCCTTCTGCACCGCCATCCGCGTCAGCGGTCGCCGCATGCGCCTGCGCCCCGTCGACGAAGTGATCGACGAGATCGAACGCCGCGGCATCAAACGCTTCTTCCTTACCGACGACAACTTCGGCCTCAATTTCACCACCGACCCGGACTACATCGCCGAGCTATTCCAGGCATTGAGCAAACTCGACCTCCACGGCTGGACCTGCCAGTCGGAGATGAGCATCGCCAACCACCCCGAACTGCTCGAAATGGGCCTGGCCGCGCATCTGGACAAGCACTTCATCGGCTTCGAGAGCGTCAACCCCGACAACCGCCGCCAACTCGGCGGCAAGTCGAAAGGCTTGGCCGCCAGCGCCGAGGAAGCCATCCGCACCATCCGCAGCACAGGCATCGGCGTCGTCGGCCTCTTCGTCATGGGCTTCGACGAAGACACCCACGCCACCTTCCAGTCGATGTGGGACTTCATCCGCACCAGCGAACTGGACAGCATCAGCGTGACTATGCTCACGCCTTTCCCCGGCACGCCCTTCCGCCAGCTGCTGGAAGAAGAGGGCCGCTTGCTCGACATGCCCTGGAGCACGTACGACACCGCGCACGTCACTTTCCAGCCCAAGAACTTCACGGTGGAAGAACTGCGCTCCGCCTACGACTGGCTGTGCCGCAAGACCTACAGCCCCTTGCAGATCGCGCGCCGCGGCGTGCGCTCTCTGTGGCGCTATCCGCTCAACCAAGCGGGGAAGAAGTTGTTCGGGAGTTTCAGCACGGATTACGGCTACCGGCGCACCTACGCCTACCGCAACTCCTAAGCGCGACGGGTTAAACCGGCTGGCGCAGGATGCTGTCGAGCGCCAGAGCGGCCGCGCCCATCACGCAATCATCCGCGCCGTTGAGCGAGGGCACAATGCTCAGCGCGGCGCGCATGGGGAACAGGCTGTTCTGCTTGACGGTCTCTTTGATGATCGGGCCGAGCAGGTCGCCCGCCTGCCCCAAGACCCCGCCCAAAACGACCAACTCCGGGTTGAGGATATTCACCAGATTGGCGATGCCGATGCCCAGGTAGCGCGCCGCGTCTTGCAGCACGGCCAGCGCAACCAGGTCGCCCAACCCCGCCGCCTCGACCAACTGGGCGAACCCGATCTCGTCGCTGTCGAGCCGCACCCCGCCGCCCACGCTAGGCTCCATGCGGCTGCGGTATTTAGCGACCACCGCGCGCGGCCCGGCCAACGTCTCCCAACAGCCGCGGCGTCCGCAACTGCACAGTTCGCCCTCCGCTGCAATCGTCATGTGGCCAATCTCGCCGGCAAAGCCGCCGCGCCCCCGGAAGATGCGCCCATCCATGATCATGCCGCCGCCGATGCCTGTGCCGCCGCCCAGATAAAGGAAGTGCGCCACGTTGCGCGCCGCGCCGAAATAGTATTCGCCCACGGCTCCTGCATTGGCATTGTTCTCCACGATCACGGGCAGGCCAAAACGCTGCGACCATCGGCTGCCGAAAGGCACGTCGTGCCAGCGCAGATTAGGGGCATAACGCAGTTCGCCGTGCGCCGCATCCACCATCCCCGGCAGCGCCAGCCCAATCCCCTTGATCGGCAGCGGCATCTGCTCCGCTTGCTGCAACGCCTGCCGGATCATCTCCTCCGCGATGTGCGTGTACGTCTCTTGCGGTTCGCCGGCGGCGATCAGGATGCGCCGTCGCCATTCGATATGTGCGACGAAATCCATCAAGATCACGTGGATGAAGTCGACGCCCATCTCCACGCCGACCATACCGCCGCCCTGCGGGTTCAATTCCAGCAGCAAACCCGGACGCCCGATCTTGTCCGCACGCAGTTCGGTCTCGATGATCAGTTTCTCTTGCAGCAATTGCGCCACAATGCTCGACATCGTACTGCGGTTCAAACCGATGCGCTTCGCCAAATCGGCACGCGACAACGGCGCATAAAGCCGCAGTTCGTTCAGCACAAGCGAGGCGTTATGCCTGCGAATAGTATTCTGATCTGCTTTGCCGGGTGCAGACATGCCTGAAGAACGCTCGGATCGATAGGCTGGAACGGATCGACCCCGCCGCGCAGCGCCGGTCCGCAGTTCGCTGAATAGGCGCAATCCATCTGGTCAAGCCGTCAGATGACCCTTCTCGACCCGGCTATCGGTATTTGTCTGTCCTGTGCGCGCCAAGAGGGGTGAACTCAGTTTGTTGTTGAAGCAAACTAAGTCCAAAAATCGTACAATCAAACCGAAGGATTGTCAAACCCAATCTGCGGGACCTGGATCGCCATCTGGGTCTCGCCGCGCCGCGTCGTGACTGTGTACGGCAGTTGCATGTTGCGAAATACGCGCAATGCGCGCACGTTGCTCGCTTCGATCACAGCCAAGATCGAAGTAACGCGCATCTGCTTGGCCAACAGCCCCATACGCTGCAACAACTCCGTACCGACCCCGCGTCCCTGGTAATCATCGCGCACCACAATCGCGGCCTCGGCCTCCGGTGCATGCGGCTGCCCTTCGGCGCGCGCCAGCCGCGCCACCCCCACGATGTGTTCCCGCCCATCCGGCGTACGTTCCAGAGCAAGCACCGCGCCTCCGCTGGT
>Ga0334888_1001880_pt1 | contig 25045 bp, 20 predicted proteins | sample GraSluR1_MG_FD_207227 | JGI IMG/M metagenome (GOLD analysis project Ga0334888, IMG submission 207227) | Sludge microbial communities from methane-producing bioreactor in Wageningen University, Netherlands - Granular Sludge_3_08-R1 | ecosystem: Engineered > Bioreactor > Anaerobic > Unclassified ...
GTCTGTTTGATCAGTTTCAACATATAGGGTTGGTAATCACTGCTAAACTGTTCGGTAACCCTGTTGGCAATGATGACACAAATCGTAAGTGCCTGATGTCCCATCATTTGACTTAAACCGTATAGGGCCGAAGATTCCATTTCCAAATTGGTCACTTTTTCCCCTTTAAAACGGAATGCCTCAATGCGCTTATTCATCTCCTCGTGCGCAAGACCAAGCCTCAGAGCCCTGCCCTGTGGTGCGTAAAACCCTCCTGCAGTTGCCGTTATCCCTTGCGTGCAATCAAAGGCAATTTTATCAAGCAATCGTTGCGACCCTCTCACCACATAAGGGTAGGGCAAAGTGGAAGGCCAATCAGTATCAGCAACAAAAGCATCGGTATAATCCTGAAGCACAACATCTTTGGCTTTGTCGTAAAAATATATGATGCCATCAAAGCCCAGCGCCATCTTTCCGGCTACAAAGCTATCTCCGGTTGGAATATCGGCCTGAAGTGCCCCGCTGGTTCCCAACCTGATTAGGTTAAGACTTTTGAGATTTGACTTCACCTTTCTGGTACGCAGGTCCACATTTGCCAAAGCATCAAGCTCGTTCAGCACAATATCAATATTATCCGGCCCCATTCCTGTTGATAAAGCAGTAATTCGTTTCCCTTTGTAAGTACCTGTGTTTGTATATACTTCACGGTTGCTCACCTTGTATTCAAGCTGATCAAAAAAGGAAGAAACCATTTCAACACGACTCGGATCGCCAACCAGGATGATGTCGTCGGCCAGTTGATGGGGATGTAATCGCAAATGATAAACGCTACCGTCAGCCGCAAGCACTAACTGGCTTTCAGGAATTCGACGCATAAGTTATTCTTGTATTATTGAATGATTTGGATAATTTTGCAAAGGTAACAAAGAAATTAATCCATGTCCGAAAAAGCCATTTCACTGCTGATACCAGTTGATTTTAATGAACAATCACTGATAGCACTCGAACAATCCTATAACCTTGCCCGTTTGCTTCAAACGGAATTAGTATTATTGTATGTTCACGAAGAAAGGGACTTCCTCAACAGCCTTTTTTCCGGAGAACAAAAACAACAAATTACCAAAGACATCAATCACAGGCTCGAAGAAATTGCCAGTGAGGTAAGTAAAAAAACAGGCCTGCGCGTAATGCCCGTAGTGAAGCGTGGCAAGGTTCACTCAGCCATACTCGAAACTGCCGAACAGTTCAACAGCCGTTTTATTCTGATGGGCACCAATGATGCCCTAACCGAATCAGAAAAATTTGGGATGATAGGCTCCAACACATCCAAAGTGATCAGGCAATCAAAAATTCCGGTGATAACCTTCAACACAAAAACCCATTTCGATGGATGTCGCAGCATATTACTTCCACTCGATCTCACCAAAGATACCCGCCAAAAGGTAACTCATGCCATACAGATGGCACGACTCTTTGGAAGCACTATCCAAGTGATCTCGGTATTATGGGATGCTGATTCCAAAGCCATCCAACAACAACTGAAGGCACAACTGTTTCAGGCACAAAATTTTATTCAGGAAGCCGGCATCAAATGCAAGGCCACACTGCTCGAAACAGGCAGTTCCACACAGGATTTGGTTCCGGCTATCCTCAATTATTCCAAAGAGCAACAGGATATCGATCTGATCATGATAATGACACAGCAGGAAAACCGATTGGTCGAGTTTTTCATTGGCTCGGCCGCACAGCAGATTATCCGTGAAAGCACTATTCCCGTGATGTCTATCATCCCCAAAGACCTTGGTTTTTCTTATATCCAATTTTAATCTCCCATGCAAAACAAGGATAAAACCGGCAAAGCCGAGATTATCTCCATTGGTGATGAATTACTGATAGGTCAGGTTGTCAACACCAATGCTTCCTGGATGGCCGAACACCTCAGCGACAGCGGGATTTACCTGCAACGCATCATAACCATCGCCGATGAACCCGATGCTTTATCCGACGCACTTTCGGATGCTATCAGCAGGGCGCAGTTTGTACTGCTCACCGGCGGACTGGGCCCAACAGCCGATGATGTGACCAAACCTGCTTTGTGTAGTTTTTTCGACACCCGGCTTGTCTTTCACGAACCAACGCTTAAACATGTGGAATCACTTTTTAAGCTTCGCAACTTTCCGCTTACCGATCGCAACCGGCAGCAAGCCTGGCTCCCGGAAGCCTGCACACCACTCACCAACAGTGTGGGAACAGCTCCTGGTATGTGGTTCGAAAAAGAAAACAGCGTGATTGTTTCGCTTCCGGGCGTCCCTTTCGAAATGAAAACACTGATGGAAGAGGAAGTGCTACCCCGCTTCAAAGCCCTGTTCAGCGAGATGCATTACCTGCGCAAAACCATTATGACCAGTGGTGTTGGAGAGTCGTTTCTGGCCGACCAGATCAAAGACTGGGAAAATGCTCTTCCCAACTTTCTCAAACTGGCCTATCTGCCCCAGCCAGGCATCGTAAGGCTGCGGCTAAGTGGCAGACATACCGACCAGAAATTTCTTCAGAAAAGCCTGAAAACAGAAACCGAAAAACTTTACAAACTGATCCCGAACCTGATTTATGGCTATGATGACGAACTGCTGGAGCAGGTGATTGGGCGTTTGTTAATCGAAAAAAAAGCCAGCCTTTCAACAGCCGAAAGCTGCACCGGGGGCTATATAGCTCACCTGATCACCAGCATAGCAGGAAGCTCTGCTTACTTTAAAGGCAGTGTGGTGGCTTACGAAAATCAGGTAAAAGAAAATCAACTTGAAGTATCCGCCACATCACTCGAAAAACATGGTGCAGTAAGCCGGAAAGTTGTTGAACAAATGGCTGCTGGGGTACGCCAAAAACTAAATACCACCTATGCTCTTGCCACTTCAGGAATTGCGGGCCCCGATGGAGGAACAGCAGAAAAACCTGTTGGTACCATTTGGATTGCACTGGCCGGTCCCGACTTCGTGAAATCAAAACTATTTCATTTTGGAGAACACAGAGGCCGCAATATCCGCCGAAGTGCCCTCACAGCCCTGGAAATACTCAGACAGGAGTTGATCAAGTAAATCAAACGTACTGATAAGTTTTTTTTGACTGAATGCTTTTGTAATCCTTTACCTTGATTACTAACATTCTAATCGATCAGTATATGGATTGAAAGTACTGAAAAAAATGGAAAATGACTCCCGCAGATTGCGCCGGTTCACACTGATTTTTATTTAATACGATGATAACCGATAGTATATATCTGCAATAATCAGCGGAATCAGCGGGAGAATATTAAAATGCGATTTTTTTAGAGAGATTCGAAATGCTTATGCTTTTAGGGCAATCATTTCAATTTCCACAAACACATTAAGCGGCAAAGTTTTTACTGCAAAGGCTGCTCTTGCAGGCGGATTTTCGGCAAAACGGCTGCCATAAACGGCATTCATGGCGGCAAAATTGGCCATATCGCTGAGCAGACAAGTGGATTTTACAACCTGGCTGAAGCTGCTACCCGCTGCTTTCAGGATGGCTTCGAGGTTTTTCATCACCTGTTCGGTTTGTGCGGTGATGTCGCCTTCCACCACTTTTCCGGTTGCCGGATCGATGGGAACCTGTCCGGAGATAAAAATCATTCCATTGGCTTCGATGGCCTGGCTGTAGGGTCCGATGGCTCCTGGTGCATTTGTTGTACTGATAACTTTTTTCATGGTATAAAGTTTTGTATTTAAAGGTTTTGAGATAATTTTTTTAAGGCTTTTTTACGGATGATCAATTTCACGGCTTTAGGGACGATCTCGAAATCCAAAGGGGAGTTGCCCAGTGATTCACCATCGGTTTCGAGGTAGATAGAATGTGGAGGTACGGAGGTGATGGTAATTTTTTTTCCAGTAAAAACAGATACCTCCGGAAGCTTGATGAAACTGCCATCGTAAAGATTTTTGATGTTTTTGACTACCCTGAATTTCGATGTCTTGCGAATCACCGTGATATCAAAAAGACCGTCATCCGGAACGGCTTTAGGTAGCTGCATCATACCCCCGCCATTGAATTTGCAGATGCCGATGCTCAGGCTGAACACCTTATCGTTGAGCACTTCTTTGTCGTCCACTTTGATATGCAGGTGGGTGTTTTTGTATTGAAACAATCCGGTAACCAGATTATAAAGATAGGCGAGCGTTCCGCCTTTTCCGCGGGCCTTCATCAGGTTGGTTTTTTTAGCCACCAACGCATCGTAACCCATGCCGGCCATATTAATGAAATAGCGGCTTTTGTTTTCGCTGTCGTAGCGGTATTTCACCTTTCCCACATCCTGCAAAAAGGTGCGTTCGTTTTTGAGGATGCGGATGGCCTTTTTGTATTTTTTAGGAAATTCGTACATCCTGCCCCAGTCGTTGCCGGTGCCAACGGTTATCATTCCGAGCATGATTTCGGTGGTAGGGAATCGGTTTTGCTGAAAAATTCCGTTCACCACTTCGTTCAGCGTGCCATCGCCGCCAACGGCAATAATTTTTTGATAGCCATGTTGTTGTACCAGATCGCGTGTCAGACTGATGGCATGAAAAGGATGCCTGGTAAGAACTGCTTTAAAATCGAAACCCTTGTTGATGAGCAGCTGTTCTATTTGTGGCCAGTCTTTGGCTGCCTTGCCAACACCAGCAGTAGGATTAACGATTACGAGCCATCTGTCGGTAGTTTTCATTTCAGCAAACGATTTAGTTGCTCAATAACGGATTCCGGAGTGATTTCGGTGATACAATGACATTTTTTGCTTTTTCGGCAGTCGTTACAGCTGCCTGGTTTTACAACGAAGGCGGCCCTTTGCCCCAGTGGAGCCCACCTTCCCGGGTGGATGGGATGCATGGGAGGATAGATGCCCAGCGCAATTTTGTTCAAGGCAGCGGCAATGTGCAGTGGACCGGTACTAGCGGCAATTAAACCATCAACCCGATCAATAAATGCAATAAAGGTTTCCAGATTCATCCTGCCGCAAATATTGATCACATGGGCCGGAAGTCCATTGATCCACTCCTTCAGTTCTTCACCTTCAGCTGTACTTCCTGAGATAAAAAGCTGGTAGTTGGTTTCGGGCAAGAGCTTTATCAGGGCTTTAAAATTATCGAGCCCCCACTCGCGTGCGCTACCCTTAGAGCGTGGGTGGAGGATCAGTTTTACTTTGTCAGGATCCATCAATGAATTAAATTCCTCGGGAAGAGAGCTAACCGGCCCGAAACCATAAAAGTTATGGATGTCGTTGAGTTCAACTACGGATTTGATTCCCAGTCCCTGAGCCAATGCGATGTTAAGCTGTGCTTCGTGCTTGTCTGAGCGTCTTCGCGTAAGCGGAATCAGCTTGTTGCAATAAAGGAAGTGATACCATCTGCCGGTAGCCCCGATACGCAGTGGGATGCCTGCCTTTGCCGCAAGTCTGGCGATGTCTTTTTGCGGAAAAACATGTATCACAGCATCGCAGTTGTGTTGCTTCAGTTGATCTATTTGATCAGCCCGCGACAGTGTGCCGAGCTCGTCCCAGCTGATAAACTGATCGATATGGATACAGGAAGCAGCAATGGCCCGGGTATAGTTTTTGCCCAGAAAAACCAGCTTTGTTTCGGGCAACTGTTGTTTTATCCACCCGCACAAAGGAAGGGTAAGCATCACATCGCCAATACTGTCGGTACGGCTGATAAGGATTTTATTCATGGGCAATTTGTCTGTGTAAATCGCGTAATTTTTTGTATTTGAGGAAAGTAGCTTTTGCCGAGATGGTACAAACCTGCCACCCGGCTTTCCCGTCGAGGAAGCCTCTGTTGAAGATAAAATCACGAACAAACTTCCCAAGAGGAGCCAGATAAAGTTTTGTTAAGGAGGCCTTTTTGCCCTGTTTGAAATAAGAATCGGCACCTATTGTTGTAAAATATTCCACTTGTTTAAAGTGGTCTTCTGTAGTGTAATACGAATAATGAAACAGATCACCCTGCAGTTGCGCAATCTTTACGCCGGGCTTTGGAATCAGCTGGTCGTGGGGGTTGGCACCGCCCCAATAACCATAGTCTCGGTGTATTAATCTGATTTTACGATCGGGATACCAGCCCGAATGCCGGATCCAGCTTCCGCAATAGTTGGTGAGCCGGTTCATCCGGTAAACCTTTGCCGGGAAACCCTTTTCTTTTTCGTGCAGGATGGATTGCTTCAACTTATCCGACAAGGCTTCATCGGCATCCAGCGAAAGTATATGATCGTATTGACAGAGCTCCATCGCCCTGTTTTTTTGTTCGATATGTCCATCGAACTTGTGGTTACTGAACCTCACGCCAAACTCCCGACAGATGGCTTCGGTCTGATCCTTTGAAAAGGAATCCACCACCACAATTTCGTCCGCGATGCCGGCTACAGATTCGAGGCAGCGACGGATATTTTTTTCCTCGTTAAGGGTGATGATGGAGACCGAGAGCTTTTCCATATTTAGTGCATTATTTGAAAAGCAGTTTGCTTACAAACCGATGATGAGCTCCATCCAACCTAATCAACACCAAATTGTTATTGCCGAAAACACCTATGTCGCTTCTGTTCAGGGTAATACTGTGTTTACCAGCTTCCAGATTATAACTTGCAGTTTTGAGCAGCTGTCCCAGCGAATTGCTTATTTCGAGTTGTAAATGATCTGCTTGTTGCAGCTCAAACTGCAAACTGACCCTTTCGAGTGCAGGATTTGGAATCAGCTGTAATGCGAAGCTGTTATGCTTTTCGGACAGGCTGGTGAGTATCACATTAACTTCATTAGAAGGTTTTGATTCGTAGAGGTCGCGATAGCTGGTGACGAAATAGATATTACTCAGCTCGGGAGTTTCGTCGGTAAAGCTTAGGATTTCGGAATCTGTTTCTCCGATGAGGCTTTCGTTGCGATAAATCTTAAAACCATCGAAATTGAATCGGGAAGATTTTGGGCTGTAAATGTTTACTATTTTTTGTGGATCACCCGAATAAACCGGAAGATTATCGGCGAGTTTTTGGAGGGTTTGTCCTTCACCTCCTTCGGTTACAACCATTGCCTGAATATTCCAGTTAATATCCCAGCCAAAATTGTCTGACATGCTCACCCAGTCGGGGCCATAAAGCAACATATCGCCTTTGAAAGGAATGGCCGGGCCATTATCTGTTCCGGCTGGATATCCGCCTCCTGTATTATTTACCCGATAGCCTATCCAAAGCTCCTGATCAGCGTCAATTTGAACCGGATTTTCGAGTACTATTTCGTTCCATGAGTTTGCCACAGGCGATGTTACCGGCTGATCGATCAGTAGGTTACCGGCATACGTCTGGCTGCCACCCTGCCACACCCGGATGCTGAATTCTGCATCCACATCGGCAAAGTAGGCTGAGATCCGTGTCAGGAACTGTCCGTCGTAAACTTGCAAATCGGCAGTGGTGAAACGGATTGCTGCATCAAACATGGAGATGTTTTCGCCCCCAACAACATCACTGTTTGTGCCATCGTCCCAGTGTAGCCATTCGCCCTCGCTGGCCGGGGCATCCCAATTCAATTCGACTACAAAACCAGATACCTGACCGCTGAGGTTGAGGGGAGGAAAAAGCAAGGCTTCGAGCGGGATAGTGATGTCGGTGTCGGACGTAAGTTCCAATCCGTTTTCGTAATAACTGATAAAATCCTGTGCGTGAGCCTGTAAGTTATAGGTGCCTGGCATCAATTCCATGCTAAAATAACCTGATTCATCAGTAAGGTGGTCGATGCCATTCACTACTAAAGTCGCGTTTGATAAGCCGTTTTCCTGAAGATCAGTGATTTGTCCGGTCAGCATAATATTTTCTTCGAGCAGGTTAAAAGCACGAACGCCATAGATTTCATAGTCAAAGGTTCCATCGAGTGGTCTGAAATAGCTCATAAAAAGTTTATCTGTTCCCAGATCGTGAAAGCCCATGATTTGCGGCCAGGAGGCGTCTTCGGTATTTTGTGAGAAGGGAAGCATATCCGACCAGTTTTGTCCGTTATCAATGGAATATTTCAGGTAAGCTTTATCGTTTCCACTGTAGCTGCCATCGCTCCAAACCGCATAGATCCGGTGCTGATTTGGACTTTCGCCTGTTACCCGGAGGAATGGACGCTCAGAGGCTCCATCATTGTCAGACAGGTTGAGTGGGTTGTGCCAGGTTTCGCCCAAATCATCAGAGCGGAAGAGGATGATATCGGTTTGCAGTCCGTCGATTTTGGAGGACGAAAGGGTGTAAATGCTGTTGTCGATCACTTTGGTTTGCAGACGGGCATTATAAGCCTGATTGTTGCTCAGGTTTTGTGGACTACTCCAGTTTTGTCCAAAGTCGGTTGACTTACTGAAAAACACATCGAGGTCGTCGTAATCGGGGCCGGTTTGGTCGTTCCAGAAGGTAAAAATATTATCGTTCTGCAAAGCAACATTGCACCAGCGGGCACCTGAAGTGGTATTGGAGACATTAACTGCTTCGGACCAGGATTGTCCGGCATCGGTGGAGGTCATCACAAAAATCTGATAGTCGTAATTGCTGTCACGATCCTCAAAGGCCAGCACCAGCGTGTCGCCTGTGATGGCGATCTGTGGCACCTGTGCACCATTTATGGCGTTGCTCAGTTGAATCTCGTCACCAAAACTTTGACCATCATCAGTAGATTTAAGCATGAAAATCTGACTTTTGCCTGTTGTATTTCGGTAATAAAACACAAATACATTGCCGTTGGCGGCTGCAATAACAGGATAACTGGCACCATAATCCAAACTGGAATAGAGTGTAATTTTGCCTCCCCAACTTAACCCGGCATCTGTGCTTTTACGAAACATCAGATCGCCCCATTGGTCCCAGACGAGGTAGTATTTTTCGTTGATATTGGTCATGGCGTGATCGCGTGAGGGTCCGTATTCGTCCGAGAGGTTTACGGGATCTTCAAATTGTATCTGTGCTTTCATGGATAAACTTAAGCATAGAAAAAATAACACTTGTACTATCGCTTTCATTGTTCTGCAAATTTTATAGCAAATGTAAGGATTTAGATTTATGTAAACTCAATCCTGAAACCGGGAAGGGTTTAATGAAAAGCTGCATTTATTGGAAATCACTTTACCAAACACATTTGATTTTACAAATAAAAAAAGGCAGAAATCTGATGAAATTCCTGCCTGCAGATCAATTGCTTTAGGTCTATTTCCTACTGCTGATGAAGGTAACCGGCAATCGGTCGTATTCGCGATAGAGCACATTACTCATGATATACAGCGTATTGAAAGGGATATCGTTGATGGTTTCCTCTTCCGGAAGCTTATAGTTAATCTTCATAGCTGAATCGCTACGGTATTGCGCAACAATTTTTTCGGTGTCGAAAGGAATATCACTGATGTATTCTTCTTGCTGCATGGTCAGGGATGGATCAATATCCTGATCGTTCTGGAGGCTATCGAAAATCGCTTTGGTGTTGAAAGGAATGTCGTCGATGTATTTTTCATCCTGCTGTCCGAAGCTTGTGGCAAAACTGCTAATGCTTATCATGAGGCTCAGTGCGATTGTGATGAGGTTGTTTAAAGTTTTCATGGTGTTCTATTTTTTTTGTTCTTTCATTTCTGTTTCTGAATTCCATTTTAACTAATGTCGTGCCAAAGTTTGTAATATATTATTTAACAGCATATTACAATGCAATATTGTACTTATTTCAGGCATAGGAGCTGTGTTAAAACCGAACAATTTTGTGCGTTGGCGTACGGTTTTTGGTTTAGGAGATTTGCGGAACTGTCTCCCGCTTGTCGCCAAACAGGTTCAAGATTAACCATAAAGGGCACTAAGGTTTCACAGAGAATACAAGGGGGATTGGTTATGGGTTCACGGGTTTTTGAGTTTTCGTTATTATATTGTCTTCGACTCACTTCACGGGACAGGAGGTAAATTATTAATTTAAGCTTGGATAAACTAAGACGTTATTTCTTAATATGAGATAGGCTAAAGCTAATGTCAATGGCTATTCTGGGTTTATTGGAAGCAATACGAAATGATTACTCACGATGCGTGTAGTTCTTACGGGAGCGCATGAGGCAGCGTTGTGGGCAGCGGAATTTAATTGAAATTTGTCGCGTTTATGGTTTGGTGGGATACCTGGTCACAAAACTTACAAAATTGGATTACAGAAACCATGGGAAGATTATTTTTTCGTGTGTTTCGGGAGTATTAGATATGATATAGTATTTAGGGATTTCCAGTTTTTTGGCAAGTTTTTCGAGTTTATACAGGTCTTGTTTTATGGCTTTTTGTTTTACTTCGAGGGCGATACTATTGTTTAGGATAAAGTCAATTTCTGCTGTATTGCGGAGGTTGTAATAAGACAGATTGCCATAATGCATCAGTTGGTTGGCAACTGTAGTTTCAAGCAGTTGGCCAAGGCTGGTTTTAGTGATGAGGTTAAGTATGCCTGTATCTGAAAAATAGACTTTTTTGCCTCCTGCAATGCTTCGATCGATATTTGCGGTGTGTTTTGGAATAAGACGCAGGAAGAAGATTCCTTCGAGGAATTCGAGGTAGTTATAGATTTTCATGCGGTTGACGCCCAATTCGGAGGATAGTCGGGTTACATCAAGCATATTTCCATTGCGTGGCCCCAGTAACAGAATCAGATCACGAAGTTCTTTGATGTCTTTTAGCTGACTGAAAACTTTAATGTCTTTTTCGAAAAAAGAGGCAAAGATATTTTTGAGAATCAGTGTTTTTGTTTCCCTGTCCTGGGTGAGCACCACCTCCGGAAATCCACCAAAGTTCATGTATTGTTCATACAGTTCCATGCGTTTTAGCTGGTTGTATTTGCTGTGTTGTTGAATCACTTCATCAAAGCTGGGCTGTATTTTAGAAGCAGGCAGCTGTTCGTTGAAATACAAGAATTCTCTGAAGCTCAAAGGATTCAATACAAAAAGAAATTTTCTGCCACTGAGAGATTCCGGAAAGAGGTTTCGGAGGTAGTAATTGGATGAACCAGTGACGATAAATTTCATCTGGTAATGATCGATGAGGTATTTGATGATGGTAGTGATTTCGGGAAAATTTTGAATTTCATCGATACAGACCAGGAATCTTTCGTCAGCTTTGGCTCCTGTAGCATTACAGAGATCGTTGTAAATTTTATTGTAATCCGGGTTTTCGAAAAGCATCTGATCAAGTGGATTATCAAAGTCGAACCAGATTTGCTTTCCCTGCCATTCCGCAGCCAGCTGTTTCATGAGTGTTGTTTTGCCTACTTGCCGCATCCCGGTGATGACGATGGCATTTTTGTGGGTTAACTGCTTTTCAATGGTAAAGAAAAGTGCTCGTTTTAACATTATGTAATAATTTATATACAAATATACGCAAATATGTAAAATATATTTTACAGATAGAAAATAATATTGTGCTTCAAGTTATGAGCCACACGAAAGGTATTTTAACATCCCGACCATCGTTCAATGCATCGCAGGCTCCCTTTGACAGGCTCGCTTCGGCAAGCTTAGGGTATCGCAGGACATCGCAATGACCCATTCATGCAGCAAATGCGGCAGTCAATTCGTAGCACCTTATTTTCAAACAGCTGAACACCAACAGCTAACAGCTCTTTAATATAGTGCAGAAATATTAATCCCAAAAAGGAATTCGACTACGGTTTCGTGTGTATAGAAGGCCTGAGTGACCCGCCCTCCCAATACGACAGGGGCAGGCAGGTTAAAGAAATGCCAGTCGGTATAGAGCTCGGCTCCGGCACTACTGATAATTATTGGATTGAATCCGGACACGCGCATAACGTCAGCAAATAAACTCATCCGTACTCTTTGCAGATAGAAGAAAGTTGGCAGGTTTAGATCAGGGTAAAAAAGCGGGAAGTTATAATCAAACATGCCTGCCTGGGCATCATAGGGATAAAGATTATTATATCCTCTGGGGTAACGGATGATGCGGTTAAAAAAATATCCAGCCCAGGCATTCCGGAGTTGTTGGGCAGCATAAAGCCTGATGCCATGATGCCGCAGTATGCCCGGAAAGTAAAGATTGGCACTCAGAGCTACCTGTTGGTCGGGATAAGTAGCAAAAATGTGTTGCTGCAGAACCAGCTGAATTTGCTGACCCCAGCGTGGATACAGGTCGCGTTTGGACTGGCGCAGCTGGTTGTAGGCGATGAATTGCAGATTAAGCAGGCTGTGATCATTTTCCTTGAACCGCAGTTCGATACCAGGCTCCATTTTTAGATGTAGCTGCTCCCATCCTACCAAAGGCTGGATACCTCTCAGGAATTTGCCTCGTGTAAAATTGAGGGGCAGGCTCAAGTTCAGTTTATAAGAAGTTTCGTACCATTTCAAGTCAACCAGCTTTCCGGTATTGGGATGTTGTGCCATATCTCTGCGCAGTCCATGGCTGAAATCAAAATCAACAACCGGATACCAGCCTCTGTATTGCAGCCCCAGACTTGTTTTTCCGGTTTGTTCGTTCAGGTCGTAGCTGTAGCCTGCTTCGGCCACCAGAGTGCTAAGGCTGTTTTGTGAGAAGATGCTGATACCTGGCTTCAGGCTGATATTATCCACATCAACAAAAACAGGCGACCAGCTATGTAGGTTAAACAGGTTTGCGGCCTTGCTGTATTTCTTTACCGGAAGACCGGCAGGCTCCACAGGAATGGTATCTATCAACAGGCTGCGCATGAGGCTCAATTCGTCAGCTATCTTAAAATTTCCTTTCGATGGCCATTCAACAGGCTGCATGAGGAGGTCTTGTTTTTCAATCCTTTCCAGCCTGAATCCATCGGCATGATAGTTAGCCAAAAGGAGGGCATTGTTTTGATGATCCCATACGGCATCGGCTGCAGCAAAATAAAGCTGCGTAAGTTGATAGAGTTTTTTATCAGATAAGCTGAGAGCAAAAATCTGGCTGCTTTCATCGAATGAACCACTGAAAAGAACCTGATCAGCAGAAACATCTGTCAGTAATATATCCGTAAAAGTAAAAGGACTTAGCTGTTGCCATTGCCTGGTTTGCAGATCGAACTGAATCAGAGCTTTGCCTTGATCACTGGTTGCAATTAGAAGAACAGCTTTGCCGTTGGGATGCCATTTGGGAAGGGAGAGGAAGTAATTTTCGATAGAAATTTGGTCTTGCACCCTCCCATTTTCTGCACTGAGAATTACCAAACCCGACTTCCCGGAAATTTCCTGTTGGATGGCTGCTATCAGGCTGTCGTTGGAGCTGATAGCCGGCGCGAAGTATTTACTTCTGCGTGTGAGTTGTTTGGTTTTACCAGTTTCTAGGTCAGCCAATTTAATCACCGCAAAGCTTTGATTGGGCCAGCGCAGATCCGGCTGCAGTTCAGCCCACACCACTTTTGATTGCCCCACAGAAAGTGATTGTTGATAAATGGCTCCCGGAAGCAGCCAATTTCTTGTTTTGCCGTTGGAATCAATTTTCACCAATCGACTCAAATCGTTGATGGCAGTCCTGAGTACCAGGATATTTCCATCGGACAGCATTTGCGGAAAGCGGTAACTGGTGTAAGCTTTGTGTTGGGGGCTAATTATTTCGGCAGGTGTGCTAAGTGTGTCTTCATCAAGCTGCCATTGTTCGTAGAGGTCGAACATGGTTTCCTGATAAAGTCTGTTTTTCCCTTTGCCGCTTATTTTTCTGATACCAGTGCTAAAGGGAGTAATTGCCCAGGGATAATCAGTGGTTAGCTGCAGGGCGTTTTCCCAAAGTGCGGGACCATATTTGAGTTTGTTATGACCGACAAGATAATATCCCAGCTCATAAATATCAGGTGTATAATCTTTATATGAACCAAAATAGGCTTTGTCGTAAACATAATAGCCTTTTTGCAGTAATTGTGCTTTGAGTTTGGCCAGGAAAATCCCATCGCGGCCACGGCCGGAATGGCTGAGCATGGTTTCGTTGACAACAGCATCGCCTTCGATGAACCAGAGCGGCACAAAAACTCCCAGCAAAGCTGCGGTGGCCTGCTGACCCAGTGCAATATTTAAAACTTTGCCTGTTGTGCCAGTGGCTAATTTTTGTAGTTGTGCCACATGACGTAATTCGTGTGCGGCAAGCTGTTTGAACCAGTTTTGGGCATAGCCGTCCTGCGGAGGCGTGTTATAAAAATCGAGCCGGCGGGGTGCCCAGGCTACTGTTGCATTGGAGATGGTGGAGCGGGTGTGAAGAATAAGGTCGGATTTTACAGCAGGACTAATCAGGTCGAGGCGGCTGGCAGCATAGGTTTTTTCGAGCAATGAAGCCAGTTGTTGTGCCTGCGATTCATTTTCGTGTGGAAAAATAATTCGGAATTGTTCGGTTTGGATTTGTTTCCATCGGATGGAAGCCGGATCTTCTCCGCTGAGGTAATATTGTGCCTGCGTTGTGAGTGAAAAAAAGAGAAAAAGAATGATACAGCTGAGTTTTTTCATGGAAATGAGTTATTTTTCTTTATTCCATTTCATCAAATTAGTTGGGTTTTGTCTGCTATCGAATAAAGTAATTATTCTGATTTCATCGCCAACCAAACTGTAGAAAAGTGTAAGCTGTTTAGTTAACACAGCTTTTCTCATGCCGTTTGACTGCTCTGATTTTGCAAATAAGCGTGGATTTTCTTCAATTCGTCTTAGCTGTTTATCAAGTAATTGTGAAAACTTTGTGATTTCTTTATTAGTCCAATGTTTTTCAAGATAATCAATCACCCCTTTTAAGTTAGAAATTGCTTCTTCTGACCAAATGATTTTATAGGTATTTTTCATAAAGCTTACGTGCTTCTTCGTGAGAATGAATTTTACCTTCTTCAAAATCCTTTAGACCACGGTCAATTGATTCTTTTTCTTCTTTATTTAAGTGTTTCCACCAGTCTGCAGATTGAGAATAATCTTCTTTTATTTGCCTCAGTTTATGAATTATTGAAGAGTCGTTTAGTCTTGAAATCCATTCAATTAGATCTAATTTTTCAGTTTGGATATTCATTTTTTTGATTATATTTAGTATATCATTTTCTGTTTTAACAAACCCGCCAAAGCTTATGGTTTATTCCAACCTTAAAACAAAAATACTTCTATTTTGTCAAAAAAGCGTCAACAAAAAAGCCGAAGTAGTTCTACTCCGGCTTTTAGGTCTTATAAAATAGGGTATCAGGCCTTCAGTTCTTTAACGGCTTCGATAAACTGCGGCAATACCTTAAACACATCACCTACGATGCCATAATCGGCAGCTTCGAAGATTGGTGCTTCAGGATCTTTGTTTACAGCCACAATCACTTTGGATGAACTCACTCCGCCAAGATGCTGGATAGCACCTGAAATGCCAAAAGCAAAATAAAGATTGGGCGCGATAATTTTTCCGGTTTGGCCAACATGTTCTGCATGAGGGCGCCAGCCTTCATCCGAAACAGGACGCGAGCAGGCAGTTCCTGCACCCAGGATTTCAGCCAGTTCTTCGAGCTGTCCCCAATTGTCGGCAGCTTTCATGCCACGACCGCCCGAAACTACAATTTCGGCATCCTGCAGCAAGACTTTTCCGGTAACTTTGTTGCTGCTTACCACGGTTGTTGCAAAATCATCGGCAGAAAGACCGGCATCAAAGGCTGTGATTGTAGTATCTGTGTTTTTCTCGGCCAGGCCAAAAGAGTTCGGAGCCAGGGTAAGAATTTTATTGGCGGATTTGATTGTAATCTGTGCAAAAGCTTTGCTGGTGAAAACCATTTTCTTAACTACGAAAGGCTCAGTGCTGATCGGCAAGCCCTGAACAGCAGAAACCAATCCCGCCTTCATTTTTACAGCCAAACGGGGCGAAACAGCTTTACCCAGGTTGTTGTTGGCCATCACTACAATGCTGGCATTGGTTTTTTGGGCGGCAGCAAAGAGGGCTTTGGCAATTGCACAGTTGTCGAGGGTGTTGTAAGCTTCATTTGTATCCGATAGGACTTCGGCAATACCATATTTTCCCACGCTTTTAAGAATTGTCTCATCCACTTTACCCAGTGAAACGGCTTTTACGGGCAGTTGTAGTTTTTCGGCCAGTTGTGCACCATAAGAAGCCAGTTCATAGCTGAGTTTCTTGAGTTTTCCGTCCCAGTTTTCAATATATACGAGTACTGACATTGTTCTGATTTTTTAGGTTTTACAATACTTTGGCTTCTTCGTGCAGGATGCGGATAAGGCTTGCAGCCTGATCTTCTTCAACCATTTTGCAAGCCGCTTTTGCGGGAGGCAGCTCAAAGTGATCAAAAGCAGTAAGGGCTTCAGCATCTGCTGCAGCAATCACGTTCAGTGGTTTTTTACGAGCCATCATAATGCCACGCATAGCCGGGATACGGGGTTCCTTGGCGATACCTTTCTGCACCACGGCAAGCAGTGGAAGCGACATGGTAAGTTGTTGTGATCCACCATCAATTTCACGGCTTATTTTAAGGAGATCGTCTTCCAGATCGATACCTGATACGGCTGACACCGACTTTCTGTCGAGCATTTCGGCCAACATTCCACCCACAGCAGTGCCATTATAGTCAGCGTTTTCGATACCTGCAAGGATAAGGTCGTAGTCAGCAGCAACCGCAGTCAGTTGTGAGGCAACAAAGAATGCATCGAGCGGATCGGCATCAATACGGATGGCTTCATCGGCACCAACGGCAAGTGCTTTACGCAGGGTGGCTTCTGTTTCGCTACGGCCAACATTGGCTACTACAATTTTTTCAACTTTTGCACCATACGCTTCTTTTAGTTCCAAAGCGCGTGTAAGGGCCAGTTCGTCCCAGGGATTTATGATCCACTGCACACCACTGGCATCAAATGCCGTATGATCAGCATTGAATTTGATTTTGGTAGTGGTATCGGGCACATTACCAATTAAAACCAGAATTTTCATAGTGTATTCTCTTAGTTATCAATATTATTCGTTAGAATAGAAGCTGAAGCCGAGGCTTTGTGTTTTTGCTAAAATCCTGACTAAAAAACACTTTTCGGTATATCAGCTATGCACGGCAAATATAATAACTAATTCTTTTTTTCATGCTTTCGCACCAAAGCATTTCTCTACAAATGAAACATCTGAATATGACAAACGTTATTAATGCTCACTAATAAAGGCTAATTTTGCTCTTGTAAAAAACTATATTCAATAGATTAAATAAAACTTTGTTTGCCCATGAATTTTAAGAAATCCTTTGTTTATTTACCTCTCATATTTGCACTTTTACTTGCCGGTGGCATTTGGTTTGGGATGCAATTTACAGGCAGCAACAGCACCCATCAGGTGTTACGTATTTCTGGTCATGGAAACAGTAAAATAGAAAGCATTCTCGCTTACATTCAATCAGATTATGTGGATGATATTGACCGCAAAAAATTGGAAAAGGAAGCTATTGAGGCCATGATAGCATCACTTGATCCACACAGCGATTTTATCACAGCAGAGGAATTCCATGAGATGAACGACCCGCTTTTAGGTAAATTTGAAGGCATTGGTGTATCTTTCCGCATCGAAAAGGATACTATAACAGTTATTAGTCCGCTCAAAGGAGGTCCGTCCGAAAAGGTTGGCATCATGGCTGGCGATCGCATCATCTTTATCGAAGACAGCCTGGTAGCTGGCGTGGAAGTGACCAACCGTGATGCAATGCGTAAGCTCAAAGGCGACAAAGGCACCAAAGTACGGATAAAAGTGTTGCGCAGAGGGGTGGACGGACTTATTGACTTTACTATCACCCGTGATGTGATTCCGACCTATAGCCTGGACATAGCCTATATGCTGGATGAGAAAACCGGCTTTATCAGGTTGAACAAGTTTAGTGCCACCACACACGAAGAGTTTATGGAGGCTGTGGTTGAGTTGCTCGGGAAAGGAATGAATCAACTTGTGCTTGATTTGAGGGGCAATACCGGCGGGTTTTTGAGCGCCGCCAGAGATCTGGCCGATGAATTTCTGACGGATGGCAAGCTGATCGTTTATACCGAAGGCAAAAATCGTCCACGGTCGTTTGCTTTTGCAACAAAAAAGGGATTGTTACATGATTTTCCGGTAGCCGTGCTGATCGATGAAGGATCGGCCAGTGCCAGCGAGATTGTGGCCGGAGCACTTCAGGACAACGACAGGGGCATTATCGTTGGTCGTAGATCATTTGGCAAAGGATTGGTGCAGGAACAATTGCCGCTTCCGGATGGTTCGGCAGTGCGCCTGACTGTTGCCAGGTATTACACACCAACAGGTCGCTCCATTCAAAAACCCTATAATGGTGATAAAATGGAATATCACCACGAAGCCCTCGAACGCTACGAAAATGGCGAGCTGATGCATCCTGACAGCATACATTTTGCCGATTCGCTTAAATATACCACGCCAGAGGGCAAGATTGTTTACGGAGGTGGAGGCATTATGCCGGATGTGTATGTACCCTTAGAAGTGGACAGCAGTTTGGTCTATTACAACCGCCTGGCCAATAGCGGCTTGCTATTTCAGTTTGCGTTTGAATATGCTGATACACATCGTCCTGAGCTAAGTAGTTATGGCACTCCGCAAGCCTTTGCACAACAATTCAGATTTACAGATAAAATGTACAGCGAGCTTGTCGCTTTTGCAGCTGAGAAGGGCATCAGCGGAACAGACAAAGAAAAACAGGCAGCCCGTCAAAAAACAGCTATTCTTTTTAAAGCTTATGTGGGACGCAATATTTACGATGAAGCTGGTTTTTACCCAATCTATCGGGAGATTGACAATGTACTCCAGGAGGCACTGAAGGTGCTGGGCAAAGAGGAAATCGTGTTGTGATGATAGGCGAGATTATTTTCATCAGTGCGTCTTTTATACTGCGGCTGGTCACCTTTGCAGTTGTGATGAATTATGTAAATATCTCCAAACACCGGATTGCCTGGTGGATGATAGCTGCTGCCATGATACTGATGGCATTAGAAAACCTGTTTCAGTTGCTGGCTATTGAGGGTATTTCTGATCTGGCAGTGGGCACAAAAGTGCCGCCAGTAGCAGGATTTGTGGTTTCGGTGCTGATGCTGAGTGGCACCTTATTAATACGTAACATCCTGAAACGACTTTCCAAGGCCGAACGCACCAGACTAAGCATCAACCACCGATATCAAATGCTTTTCAACACCAGTTCGGATCAGATTTTTGTGATCGCCACCGATGGGCAGATACTTGAAGTGAATCAGGCTGCTTGCGAACGGTTGGAGTTTTCGCGAGAGGAGTTGCTTAATCGCAGCTTTGCATCGCTAAAGTCAGGTCAAAATGCAGAAGGTGTGTTAGATCATCTGAACGAAATCAGGCAGCATAAGATGTATATTTTTGAAACCGAATTGCTTTCGGGCAAAGGTAAACGTATCCCGGTAGAGATGAGCTGTCGGCTGATCGAAATAGATGAAAGACCCTGCATCACCTGCGTGGCCAGAAGTATTTCGGCACGCAAAGAACTGGAGAAACGTGTGCTGATTGCCACCATCGAAACGGAAGAAAACGAACGCAGCCGCTTTGCCCGTGAGATACATGACGGATTGGGACCTTTGCTTTCGACCATCAAACTGTATGTGAATGAACTGGAACACAACGAGAAAAAGGCAGATCATGATGCTAACATTCAATATATCAACAAATTGATTGATGAAGCGGTGAGCAGTGCCCGAAATATCGCCAATAATATCACACCAAAAATCATTACCGATTACGGGCTGATACGTTCGTTAGAAAATTTCTGTCAATCAATTAATGCCACAAAATTGCTTGAAATAAGTTTTATGCATGAGGCACTTTCGCATACTTTGGGATCAACCATTGAGCTAACATTGTATCGTATCATTACAGAATTGATTAATAACACCATCAAACATGCCCAGGCACAGCAGGTGCATATCAAGTTGTTGCAGGAAGCTTCACGCATCAGGTTAAGCTACCGCGACGACGGTATTGGTTTTGAACTGGACAAGGCTTTGGAAAAGTCGGATCAAACCCTGGGATTGAAGAATATCATCAGCAGGGTGCGCTCACTAAAGGGTAGTTTCTCGTTCAGAAACACCAGGCCAGGAATTGAAATTCTGATTGATTTGGACGCCGAACAAGGGAAATAATTGAAACATTTAGTTGGGTAACATTTATTTCTCAAATTACCCCTATCTTTGTTGTGAATAAATAAACAGTAGCCAAATGGATCCTGTTATTCGTATCATTATTGTTGACGATCATGAAATTTTTCGTGGTGGTTTGCGTATGGTTATCAATAAGTTGGGTTATGTGAAAGTAGTGGGCGAAGCTGCCGATGGCCAGGAGTTTCTGAAACTGATCGAAACGGTAGAAACGGATCTCGTGTTGATGGATATAGAAATGCCCGTAATGAATGGTATCGAAGCTACAAAACTTGCCCTGGAACGCAAACCGGAACTCAAAATCATTGCCCTCACTATGTTCAAGGAGGACGCCTACATTCAAAGCATGATGGAGGCAGGGGTGAAGGGTTTTCTGATCAAAAACATAAGCAAAGACGTGCTCGACAGGGCTTTGCAGGCTGTTTACAATGGCAAGACCTATTATAGTGAAGAACTCTGGGATTATTTTACCAAGGCTGTCTCGAAGGAAGAAAAGCCGGATGATGATATCAATATCACGCCCCGCGAGTTGGAGGTGCTTGAACTGCTGGCTGAAGGACTCAATAACAAAGAAATTGCTGATCGCTTGTTTGTGAGCGAACGAACCATCGTTGGCCATAAATCCAATCTGATGGCCAAGACCAATTGCAAAAATACCGTAGCACTGCTGGCTTATGCCATTAGGAACAAGCTGATTGAGATTTAGTTTTGAACTTTAGAGATACAATTATAAAAGATAATTAACCTCCTTAATTGTTGGTAGATCTTATTAACATGGGCATGATTCCTACCATGAAATGGCCTTTACCAGCAAAAAGTTACCGGCAAAAATTTATACCCACATAAATACTTACAATAACTCATTCGCCAGATTTGCCAGCTCCGAACGCTCTCCCTTCTCCAGACGAATATGGGCATACAAATCATGGTGCTTGATGTTATGGATCAGATACGAAAGCCCGTTCGACTGGGCATCCAGATAAGGTGTGTCGATTTGAAATACATCTCCCGTAAAAATAATTTTAGTGTTTTCGCCGGCACGGGTGATGATGGTTTTCACTTCGTGCGGGGTAAGGTTTTGAGCTTCGTCAACAATAAATATCACATTTGAAATGCTGCGTCCGCGAATATACGCCAAAGGCGTGATCACCAGCTTTTCTTTCTCCACGGCCTCCGTTATGCGCTTATATTCCTTATCCTCCTCGCCATACTGGTTTTGAATAAACTTCAAATTGTCCCAAAGTGGCTCCATATAAGGATTCAATTTCGACTTGATATCTCCCGGCAAAAAGCCAATATCTTTATTACTCAGCGGAACAATCGGGCGTGCCAGATAAACCTGCTTAAAACTTCTTCGCTGTTCCCAGGCTGCAGCCAGTGCCAGCAAAGTTTTGCCGGTGCCTGCTATGCCCTGTATGGTTACCAGTTTTATTTCCGGATTTAGCAAAGCATGAAACGCAAAAACCTGTTCAGCATTTCGGGGCATAATACGCGAAATGGCATGTTTTTCGATCCTCTCAATCCTTGCTGTGATCGGATTATAGAAACCCAGTGCCGAATTTTTTTCGCTCTTCAGGATGAAATAATGATTCGCAACAGCCGGCTTGTGTCCGATTTCTTCCAAACTGCAAAAACCCTCTGAATAAAGCTTGTCTATCACTTCGGCCGGCACATTTTCGAGTGTAGTTTTACCTGTATAAAGCAAATTAACATCCTTCACCTTTCCAGTTTCATAATCTTCGGCCTGCAGGTTAAGTGATTTGGCTTTGAGCCTGAGGTTCACATCCTTAGAAACCAAAATCACTTTTGTTCCGGGATTATCCTCCGAAAGCTTGAGGGCAGCATTCAGGATACGATGATCGGGTTTGTCGGCACCAAAGACTTCACAGGCATCCAACTTACTTTTCTCATTCATCAAAACCTTAAAACGTCCTTTGGTGGGGCCGTTGAGCCGCCGCCAGTTCTTCATGGTGTATTTACCTGAAATACGATCCATGAACCGGATAAACTCGCGGGCTTCAAAGTTCTTAGTGTCGTTGCCTTTCTTAAAATTATCCAACTCCTCGAAAACTGTGATCGGGATGGCTACATCATGCTCCTCAAAGGTGTTGATGGCATTGTGGTTGTAAATGATAACAGAAGTATCGAGTACGAAAATCTTTTGGGTTTTTGTTTTGGCGGCAGGCATAAGCAGTTCTTTCGGTTAGGGCTCACGAAGTTAACGCTCATCCGGCATCTATTTCAATACATGGATCAGCTTACTTATCAACAATGAATTGTTTATCACTACTTAACACTCTGATTGAAAGCTTTTAAAATCAATAAACACTAAATTAAATTTTAAGTTGCAAATAGAACACTTATAATCTCTTTTAACAAAATTTTCCCAATTTGCATTTAGCCAGGAAACAAATTACCTTTGTTGATAAATCATGTTCTAACCCTAAAATTTATTTTAGTGCCTGAAATATTTAGAAAACTTGGTTTTGTTTTCTTTTTCTATACTAACGAAGGTCAAGAACCCATGCATGTTCATGTAAGAAAAGCAGGTGGTTTTGCAAAATTCTGGGTCGAACCAGTTGATCTTGATTTTTCGCAAGGAATGAAAATTAGTGATATTAAAAAGCGGAAGAACTCATCTTTGAACACATTGATTTGATCAAACAAAAGTGGTATGAAGTACATGGTAGCTGAACTTATGTTTAAAGCAGAAAAAGCCTGGTACGAAAATGGCAAAATTTGCATTCTGCTGTCTGATAATAAAGAAATCAGATTTCCAGTATCGCTCAACGAAAAGCTGAGTAATGCCCCTGTGGAAAAACTAGCCAATATCGAACTAATTTGTAATGGCACAGGCCTGCATTGGCCAGATTTAGATGAAGATTTATCACTTACCGGAATTATGGAAGGCAGATTTAGCAAAAACTAATTGCTTTTTTCTTATTTTTAAAGCTATAAAAACTATGTTGTTAACTGACTTGACCTTTTCATTGTTCTCCGCTCAGTTTTCACTCTTCAATTTCATTTTAGCCTTCCCACCGGATAAACCATGTATTTTTCATCCCACCAGGGTGTTTGCCTGTAAAACCAGTTGAGCTGTGCCCATGAATTACGGGCAAATTCTGGTTCGGCCAACTTTTTGGCTTCGTAGGTTTCGCTCAAACCCGGAATACTGTCGAGCATGCGTCGCGCCAATGGCTCCATCACATAGGTTTCGGCATATTCTTTCTGTTCAAAAATCGGATCAAAAAACCCCCATTCCAACAGCGATCCGTCTCCTTCGGGTTCGAGCATGTGTGCAATCAAACGAATAAGTGGCTGATCTGTTGGCACCTTTATGCTTCCGGCCGGATAAGTTTGTTTTTGTATTCGTTGCTCCATGCTGAAATTACGCACACGATGCCTGCCCTCGTAAGGTCGTTGTTGCCAGCTGATATCAGTAAACACATATTGTTCTACCTCAAATTCAGTGCTATGTTTCAACACCTCAAAATGAACGCCATGCCATTTCAAGCGGTCAATCACTTCAGTCCATTCCACCGGTATAAGATAGGCTTCAGGAAGTTTGACCACTTTATCCGGCACAAAAGTCTGAAAAATAGGCAAAAGAAACGTATCCGGACGGCTGGCATCATATACAAATAAATCACCACCGGTGAGTTCGCTGATGCGCTTTTCGTACTGCACCCCTGCAAAAGGTACCATGATGCTGTCTGTTTGATCCAGTTTGTATTGCAGCGCAAAGTACTTTGCTCTGAAATTAGCAGAAGCAGCATACTCATCAGCTTCCTGGTTCAGTTGCTGCAATTGTTTTCCGTGCTGAGAAAGTATTTCCATGCTATGCAAGATTGCCGCCAGCGTAGCATCCACCCGTTGGTTGTAAGGCTTTAACATATGCGTTTCCAACAACAAACCCGCACGGTTACGATGTGCTGTATAGGACTGCGAAAGCATTGGCCCCGACATCCAGCTTACCAGGCCACTGCGGGGGTCGTGCCAGCTGCGAAAGCTTACATAAGGGAATACCGGAAAACCATCCTCATGCATGGCGTAGTCCCAAAATGGCAAAAAAACATCCTTTTGCCAGGCCGTGAGCCCTGCATCGATATTGGCACCGAGCTCCAGTCCATAAGTCATTACATACTGATAATCGGCTCCATCGGTGGTATGGGTATCAATAAAAAAATCAGGATCATAGTGGTCGAAAAGCTTCAACCAGGCCTGCATCTCAGGGGCATCGGCCTTTAGGTAATCGCGATTCAGGTTATAGTTTTGAGCCGTAACGCGCCAACCCATTTCAACAGGCCCGTTTTGATTGATGCGGCCATAACGGCTAAAACGTTCGTGGCCGTCCACATTAAAAACAGGAATAAATAACAGACTCACCTGCTCAAACAGGGCTTTATGTTTTTGCTCTTTCACCTGATCCCTAAGCAAAAGCAACATGGCGTCCTTCCCCTCCGATTCGCCCGGATGTATGCCGGCCTGCACCATCAACAACACCCTTCCGGAAGCTTTTATGTCATCAGGATTAGTTAATCCCTCCCGATCGTAAATCACATATTTCAATGGGCGCTGCTGAGGACTTAGACCAAAATCAGCCATATACATCGCTTCGGAATGAGCATCAAGTTTTTCAAGAAAAGCAAGTGTTTCGGCATATCTTGGCGTGGCAATCTTCCCCGATTTTTCATAATAGGTTTTCCAGTCATCTTGCTGGGCTTGCAAGGCAATGGGTAAGCTTGACAGCACAATAAGTAATAAGCAAAAGCGTTTCATAAAAATATCAATCTGATAGATACAACCTGACTGCTAGTTTATTATAAATAATCATTGTTGTCCGGTAAAAATATTATATCGTCCCTACGGGACTTTTTTCTAAATTGTAAATCACTGATTACCCACATTTTGTCCCTAACGGGACTGTCCCGTTAGGGACAAAATGTGGGTAGAAT
>Ga0334888_1001882_pt1 | contig 25029 bp, 18 predicted proteins | sample GraSluR1_MG_FD_207227 | JGI IMG/M metagenome (GOLD analysis project Ga0334888, IMG submission 207227) | Sludge microbial communities from methane-producing bioreactor in Wageningen University, Netherlands - Granular Sludge_3_08-R1 | ecosystem: Engineered > Bioreactor > Anaerobic > Unclassified ...
AAAATCAAACAAAAGTTGAACCATTTTGCTTTGCGAGCCAGTTTGTATATCAAAGCTACTCGCTCCGCCTTTGATGAGCTTCAAGCTCTCAAGGCTGCGTAACATCAGATGATAATACAAACTGACCTGCTGGGGGCCTGCATGGATGAAAAAAATACGCATCAGCCGCATTTGTCGATCCTTTAAATCCTCATCTGGTTTTCATCCTGTGCGGTTATAATTTTATTTATACTTTGAGCTGCGAATATCTCGTGCTTGCAAACTCATTTTTGACAAAGGAATTTGTCACGATAATCCACATACTTATTGGTAGAAAGCTTGACTTAGCAGTATAAAAGAAGATGGTATCATGAAGAAACTCACAATTTGGGACATTTTCACCGTCCTGGCATTAATCAGTGCTGTCGGTCTGCTGATTGTCTTTACGCAGATTTTCATTAATCCACAGGTTGCCTTTAATCCCCTTCCCCCGCCCACCATCATCCCCACACTAGGCATTCCCACCAGCACGCCTACCCTGAAAAGCCTGCCTTCCACCTGGACTCCGCCCCCGATGCAAGGTGCCCATACCACCCAGGAAGCTGCCCGCGCCACCTTGCGGCCATCACAAACCGGACCGCCGCCCAGCACGACTGTGCCCCTGCTTTCCACCCTCACCGCCGCCCCCACCAACATGCCCAATCCCCCCGAACGCTCCACCGCCATCCCCCAGCCAACCACCACTACACTGAAAACGAACATCCCTTTGGCAACAAACACCGCTTTGCCGACAAATTTTGCTGCCCCAACCAGGCTGCCGGGCAGCTCCGCCACCCAAACCAAAACCCTTTTGCCGGGCATGTTGACCAGTACCCCCAGGTCAACCCACATGGTTCCCTCTGCTCAACCCACTGCTATACCCACTGCCAAACCCACAGCCATACCCACTGCCAAACCCACAGCCATACCCACTGCCAAACCCACAGCCATACCCACCGAGGAGACACCGCCGGACACCGCCGCCATCGTATGGAAAGCCACCCACGAAAACGGTGACCTGCGCGAATGGCAGGAGCACGGCGATTTCATCACCCAGGGGAAAAGCGCTTATTACAACATGATCACCTCACCCACCCACGGCGGCAACTATGCCGTCTCGCTGACCATTGACACCGCAGGCTTTTCCAATTCAGGCAGCTATGCCGCCTACCTGTTCTATTGGGATCAACTGCCGGGCAACGCCTACTATTATTCTGCCTGGTACTACATTCCCTCAGGAACCCATCCCCAGGATTGGTGGAACGTCTGGCAGTGGAAATCCACCTACAATGGCAGCACGGACAACAGCGTACCCATGTATGTTTTGGATATTCGCGAGAAAAGCACCGGGCAATTAAATCTCCAATTGATCTATCGCCCGGACCTGCGAGACAAAATTGATTACAGACAGAATATCAAGACCGTGCCCACCGACCAGTGGTTCCAGATTGAAGCCTATTACAAAAAAGGGACGGGCAATAATGGACAGGTCATCGTCTGGCAGGATGGCACCGAGATCTTCAACCTCTCAGACGTGCAAACCACCGAATCAGACAACACCGTCTACTGGAGCGTCAATCACTACACCGACAACATCCTCCCCAGCCTGTCCTCCATTTATATCGATGACGCAGCGATCAGCACCAACCGCCTCGGCCCGGGATATGTGTTGCCTTGAACCGGCTTCTTTATTGATGAAATATCCTGCCAGCTTCCTCTGACAAACCTGACCGCCCCAATCACCACCATCCACTACCGATGGTGGTTCTGTTTCAACGAGTATCCTCACATACTTGTATCGCCACAATCACTTCTTCTCTCACAACTGGGAGAACGTCGTGCGACCAATAGGCCAGGCCGGGGATTGAGGGTAAGCCGGGGATGAGAGCCTTCACCTCACCTGGCACCCTTCCTGCATCACTATGCTTAACCAAATATTTCGTATATACTTGATGTGTAGTTGCAATCTTATTATTTAAAGGGAGTCCAGACCATGAGGAAAATCACGATATGGGACATCATGACCATTCTTGTGCTTTTTGTTGCGGTTGGTCTGATCATCGTCTTTGCCCAGGTCTTCATCAATCCGCAAATCCCCTTTAACCCCTTCCCGCCGCCCACCATGGTTCCCACGGTCGACATTCCCACTGCCACGCCAACCTTGAGGCGCCTGCCAGCCACCTGGACCGCTACGCTTGATGCCAATATTTCGGGCATCCGGGAAGCCACACGTGCCACCCTGCGCCCCTCACAGACCGTGCCGGCCAGCGCCACCGTGTTGGTGCTGTCCACCTTTACCAACACCCCTACCAATACCAATACCCCCACCAATACCCCCACTATCACCAATACGCCCACCATCACCCCGCTGCCGACCTATACTCCCTATCCCACCCTTAAACCCTTACCAACATATACGCCCAAGTATCCATAAACTTCACCGTAACGACTGAAGCCATTAAATAAGATCGTTCCCACCACCCATCACGCATGGGCGGTTTTTCCTGATTGCCTGATTCACTGATTACCTGCCCCCCAATTATGGTATAACTATTTCGTCTCAAGACACATCCATCCCAATTACTGACGGACGGCACCCATGACCGAAAAAATCTCAATCGAAACCTTTGATCATCTTGTAGAACTGGCTGCACTGGCCTTAAGCGAAGATGAAGCCGCCTACCTGCGCCGCGAGCTGAATCATCAGCTTGACGCAGTCAATGAACTGGCCGCCATTCCCCTGGACGAAGACCTGCCCCTCACCGCCCATGGTATATCCTACACGGCCGCCACCAGCCCTGCCATGCGCAAGGATGAGTGGCTGCCCGGCGAAAACCCCGAAGCGATCATCGCCCAGGTGCCGCAGACCGACGCCGGCTTCATCATCGTTCCTGACATTCCCCACACTGATCTGGATGAACCCCATGCAGCTTAATGACCTTTCTGCCCATGAACTGACCCAAAAACTGCGCCAGCGCGAAGTTTCGGCTGTCGAGATCCTGAATGCCTCCCTGAAACGCATCCACGCTGTGGACGGCCGCCCGGGTTCGCTGGACGCCGGCGACATCACCCCCCAAGACGAGCAGACCCTGCACGCCTTCATCACCCTCACCGAAGACCGCGCCCGCCAGCAGGCCGAAGCGGTAGACCATAAACTCGCCCAAGGCGAAGATCCCGGCCCCCTGGCCGGTGTGCCTTTCACCGTCAAAGACATCTACTGTGTCCAGGGCACGTCCTCCACTGCCGCCTCGAAAATCCTGGCGAATTTTACCGCACCCTACACCGCCACCCCCGTGGCACGCATGGAAGCCGCCGGCGCAATCATGCTCGGCAAGGTCAACCTCGATGAATTTGCCTACGGCTCTTCCACCGAGTCCTCTGCCTTCCAGCCTGCCAGCCGCAATCCCTGGGACACCAGCCGCGTACCCGGCGGTTCCTCCGGCGGTTCCGCCGTTTCCGTCGCCGCCGGTGAAGCAGCCCTGTCTATCGGCACCGACACCGCTGGCTCCATCCGTCAGCCGGCCGCGTTCTGCGGCACGGTCGGCCTCAAGCCCACCTACGGGCGCGTCTCCCGTTATGGCCTGATCGCCTTTGGCTCCTCGCTGGACTGCCCCGGCCCCATCGCCCGCAACATCACCGACACCGCCATGATGCTCAACGTCATTTCCGGCCCTGATCACCGCGACAACACCGCCGCAGTACTGCCGCCCGAAAACTTCCTCGAAAAACTGGAAGCCGGGGTCAAAGGCATGCGCATTGGCCTCTCCCCGGATTATTTCCAGATTTCGATTCCCGATCCGCAAACCGGTGAATATCATCTGCAAGCCCTGCCGCAAGAAATGGAAGCCCGTGTGCGCCAGACCGCAGCCCTGCTGGAATCTCTGGGGGCTGTCATTGTGGATGACGTGCCCATGCCGAACAGCCGCTACGGCGTCTCGGTATATTTTGTTATCAGCCGTGTGGAAGCTGCTTCCAACCTGAACCGCTTTGACGGGGTCAAATACGGCTACCGCACGCCAGGAAAACTGAACGATCTGGATAAAATGTACCGCGCCTCCCGCGGGGAGGGCTTCGGTCTCCAGCCCAAGCTGCGCATCCTGATGGGCATGTACGTCAGCGCCGCCCAATTCAGCGCGCAATATTATCAGCGCGCCCTCAAAGTGCGCGCCATGATCCGCCGTGACTTTGAACAGGCATTTGACAAAAGCGGCAAGTATCAGGTGGATGCTCTCCTGACCCCCACCACCCCCACCACGGCCTTCCCCATTGGTGACGTGTATGGCGACTCGGTGCTCATGCAGTATGCTGACCAGTTTACCGTGCCCGCCAACCACGCCGGCGTTCCCGCCATTTCCATCCCCGCCGGATTCGACGCACACGGCCTGCCCATCGGCGTGCAGCTCCTCGGCCCGGACTTCTCTGAAGCCAGCCTGCTGCGCATTGGCCGTGCCTACGAAATCGCCACCGCCGAAGAAGCCTGGCGGCAGGTCAAACCGCAGGTATTGCATTAACATCCGTCATTGCAAAACTTGTAGCGCAGGCTGAGCTTGTCGATATCATACCCGAATGGGTAAGCCGAAGCGGTCGAAGTTCGCTGTCCCGTACCCTTCGACAAGCTCAGGATACGGATTGATATACTTTCCTTCGCAATAAAACTCTTGGATATTATGAATCCCTCCACTCCCTACCGCGTCGTTAAACCCTACCGCTCCGCCTACCCTGACCCGCTCATCTTCACCAGGGGCCAGGTACTCACCATCAGCCCTCGCGAGACCGACTGGCCCGGCTGGATCTGGTGCACCGCCGCCAGCGGCGATTCCCGCTGGGTGCCGGACGTCTATCTTCAGCAATCCAATGATCAGGCCGTGATGCTGCGTGACTACAACCCCCTCGAACTCAGCGTGCAGGTGGATGAACTGCTCACCGCTTATGAACATATTAACGGCTGGGCCTGGTGCATCAACATCAACCACCAGCAGGGCTGGGTGCCGCTGGAATGCCTGCTGAGAACATAAGACAATGCTGCGATATTTGCGCATTTTTGGCATACTCGGATTGATCTTCTTGCTCAGTGCCTGCACCGGACAATCCATTCCCCCCACATTAACAGCTCCACCACCCGCCGCGCTGCCTGCCAGCCCCGCCGCGCTCCCCGCGATTACCGCCATCGCCACACTTTCCCCCACCCGGCCCTTGCCAACCCCCACACACACTGCAACCGTCAGTCCAATACTCACCCCCACACCGGCCGCCTGGGGACGCATCCTCGACACGATCAACTGCCGTCAGGGGCCTTCCACTGACTTTCTGGTCAGCCGCAGCCTGCCGCCCGGCACCGAAACCGCCCTGCTGGGCGTCAGCCCGGAGCGCACCTGGTGGCTGATCCTGCCGCCGGACGGTTCTGACCCCTGTTGGCTGTGGGGTCCGCTGGTGGACGTCTTTCGCGGCGACCCGGCCGCCGTGCCCCTGGCCGACGCGCCGCCCACCCCCACCCCCATTCCCCAGGATGCCGGCGGCCGGCAGTTCACCGTCGGGGAATACGAGAATACCCTGTTTGACCTGCTCAACCTGGCCCGCAGTCAGAACGGGCTGCCACCCGCTGTACGCAACGCCGCCCTGGACACTGCCGCCACCCTGCACAGCGCAGACATGGCGGCACACGATTTCTTCGCCCATCTCAGCTGCGACGGCCGCGGTTTCAACGCCCGCCTCACCGAACAGGGGCTATCCTTCACCAACGGCGGCGAAACCATCTATGCCGGCGGCGACCCCTATCAGGCTTATCACATCTGGATGGGCAGCAACGTGCACCGCAGCATCATTCTGCATCCATCTTTCACTGCCCTCGGCCTCGGTGTTGTCTATGCACAGGATGCAGCTTACGATGTCTACGTCACCGCCGATTTTGCAGCGCTGTCCACACCATAACTCAACCCTTGGAAAGGCTGGCGTACTCATAAGTCCTCCAGCATAAACAGTCCTCCACTTATCCCGTCTCCTGCAAGCCACCCTTTGCAAGGCTCCCGCCTCACCGCCTACCACCCCTTGGAAAGGTTGGCATCCCCGAACCCCCCACCGGCCAGCACAGCCGCCCCCAAGACCCTCACAGTCTGGCCTCCCGGCCCTTTTCAAGGCTGTTTTTTCACCCCCTAAAAGACCAATTTCATATACAATTTAATCCTCAGCACCAAAGGATTAAAAATGAAATACTTGGCAAACCACTACTATCACATCTACAATCGCGGCGTCAACCACCAACCCATCTTCCAAACCCGCCGCCACTACATCTTCTTCCTTCAAAAGACAAAACGATACTGTCAGCAACACCATATCTCTCTACTTGCCTGGTGCCTGATGCCCAACCATTATCATTTTCTGATTCGAAACGAGGAAGATGGAAATCCAACCCGCTTTTTGCAAACTTTATGCAATTCCTATGTTCAAGCGTACAACAAGGAAACTGGCCGAAAAGGTCAACTTTTTGAACGCGGAGCGAAAGCCAAAGTAGTGGATTCGGATGAGTATGTTATGCTCGTCGCACGCTACATCCATCTAAACCCGGTCAAAACCAGGCTCGTGACAGCACCAGAAGAATGGGAATTTAGCAATTTTCAAGAATGGATTGGAATACGAAACGGAACAATGTTCAACAAGAATTTCACACAAGAGTATTTCTCGCCAGAAGAATACAGGGAATTTGTACAACAGGATATAAAGAAAACCCAGAAAGCACGTTTAGAACGCTATATTAAATTTTTCACGTTTCAGATCGTTCACTTCAGCCTTGAAAAGGTGTGCCTCGCGAACTACTTGACCCCAACCCTACAGATTTTGCAATCTGTCCGAATAGCAATCCAACCTTTCCAAGGTTCGGTTCTCTACTAACCACCCCTTGGAAAGGCCGGCATCCTCGAACCCACCGCCGGCAGCACAGCCGCCCCCTGGAAAAACTGACGAACGCATCAGTCTCCTGTTTAAATAACCCCTGCCATATTTTTGTACCCCACAGTGTAGGGGCGTTTTGCAAAACGCCCCTACTACAGAAAAATCAAACTCAAACCTCAATCAATTCATAATTCTGCGTCCCCAGGCCAATCTCCTCTGCATAGTCCAGCCCGGCCGACCAGCGCACATCTCCGTGCAGCGCGCCAAACTTGTCTTCGCCTTCCTGAAAGCCTTTCTCCTCCAGGCGGCTGCCCGGCAGCGCCGTAGTCTGATTAACCATATCCACCGAAGCGCGGTCCAGCGCCACCGGATCAAAAGAAGCCATGATCCCCAGGTCCTGGACAATTGCCTGATCGTTATTGTTCCAGCAGTCACAGTCCGGCGAAACATTCATGATGAAATTGATATGAAAATTGGGCTTACCCTGGATCACCGCCAGCGTATACTCAGCAATTTTCTCCGAGGCGCTGTCCGCCGCTGCATCCCACTTGACCTGCGCCGAATCATACTGGCATACCGCCACACACTGGCCGCAGCCTATGCACAATGCATAATCGATGACCGCCTTCTTGTCCGCGTTCATCGTGATCGCCTCTTCCGGGCAGCTGCGCACACACATCCGGCAGCCCACGCAATTTTCCAATACGATCACCGGCTTGGAAGCTGAATGCATCTCCATCTTGCCGCCGCGTGACCCGCTGCCCATGCCCAGATTCTTCAACGCCCCGCCAAAGCCGGTCATCTCATGCCCTTTGAAATGGCTCATCGAAATGACAATATCGGCATCCGCAATCGCCGTCCCAATCTTGGCCGTCTTGCAATGCTTTTGATTGATGAACACCTCACGGTAATCAGTGCCCTTCAGGCCATCGGCGATGATCACGTCACAGCCCACCGCCATCCGGTTGAAGCCATTCTCCATCGCGCTTTCCAGATGATCAACCGCATTTGCCCGCCGCCCGGTGTAAAGCGTGTTGGCGTCCGTCAGAAAAGGACGCCCGCCCAGCTCGCGCACCAGCCGCACTACCTGCGCCGCATAATTCGGGCGGATATACGCCAGATTACCTGGCTCGCCGAAATGAATCTTGATCGCCACAAACTGTTCCTTAAAATCAATTTGTTCAATCCCCGCCTTGCGCATCAGCTTTTCCAGCTTTTGCAGCAAGTTCATCCCCGGTCGTACCCGTAAATTGGTGAAATACACTTTTGATTGCTCTGTCATAATTCTCCTCTTTCTGAAACAATAATGATTTGCCTTATTCTAACGCAAATTTTCTGATTGTTCATTCCGTCTTCTTCACATTCAATTTTTTCTGCATTTGACAGCGCATATTCGATATTTCTCACATGCAGTATAATTCCTCTGTACAACAAACAAACCATACAAAAAGAGAAGGCACATGACCGAATACGAAGTCGTCATTGGTCTGGAAACCCACATCCAGCTCAACACCAAAACCAAGATTTTCTGTTCCTGCAAGGCGGATTCCTGGGAACAGCCCCCCAACACCAATATCTGCCCGGTGTGTTCCGGCCTGCCTGGCGTACTGCCCGTACCCAACGAAACCGCTGTCGAGAAGGCGGTCCTCCTGGCTGCGGCAATGAACGCCGAACCGCAGGCGCTGTCTTTCTTTGACCGCAAGAATTACTTCTACCCCGACCTGCCCAAAGGCTACCAGATCACCCAGTATGACCGCCCGATCGCGGTCGGCGGCTATCTCGACCTGCCCATGCCGGAAGGTCACACCCGCCGTGTGACCATCCACAAACTGCATCTGGAAGAAGACGCCGGTAAAACCAGAAATGAAAAGGGCAAACGCTATATTGACTTCAACCGCTGCGGCGTCCCCCTGGTGGAAATGGTCACCAACCCTGACATCCGCTCGGCAGAGGAAGCCGCCCAATACCTGACCCGTCTGCGCCAGCTGTTGCGCTGGCTGGGCATCTCCGAAGCGGATATGGAAAAAGGCCACCTGCGCTGTGATGCCAATGTCTCCATTCGCCCCAAAGGCAGCACCAAACTCAATACCAAAACCGAGATCAAGAACGTCAACTCAATTGACGCCGTGCGCTCTGCCATTCTCTTCGAGACGGAACGTCAGATCCGCGAAGTCGAATCCGGCGGCGAGATCAAAGCCTGGACCCTCGACTGGGACGATAACCGCAAAACCTTGCAAAAGATGCGCTCCAAGGAAACCGAAGCCGATTACCGCTATTTCCGCGAACCTGACCTGCTGCCCCTGCACCTTGAAGACGCCTGGAAAGCCCGCATTCTGGCTGACTTCCCCGAGCTGCCCATCGCCCGCCGCCAGCGCTTCATGGATGACTACGGCCTGCCCGAATATGACGCCGAAGTGCTGACCAGCGAGCGCAGCCTGTCGGAATATTTCGAAGCTGCCGTCACAGCCTATGGCGGTGACCCCAAGCAGGTCTCCAACTGGCTGATGAATGACGTCATGCGCATGCTCAACGATGCCGGCATCCCCGCCGGGCAGCTGCGGCTGCGTCCCGAACACCTGGCGGAGATCCTCAAGCTGGTGGACGCCAAAACGATCAACAACGCTACCGGCAAGAAACTGCTCACCAAAGTCGAGCAAAGCGGCAAGCCGCCGGCCGAGATCGTCAAAACCGAAGGCCTGGGCCAGGTCAGCGATGATTCCGCCATCCGTGAAGTCTGCCAGAAAATCATCGCCAATAACCCTGCCGAAGTGGAAAGCTTCCGCGGCGGCAAGGACTCCCTCATCGGCTGGTTTGTCGGCCAGGTGATGCGCGAAATGCGCGGCAAAGCTGACCCGCAAATTGCCCGAAGCATCCTCGATGAGCTGCTGAAGAATTAAATTGAAATCACCATCATTTAATATCTCACTCCCCCGACTTGAACCCATCCCAACGCTGCTTCAGCCGCTTGTACGTCTGCCCCAAATTCTCCGGCAGCACGCGCGTATCCGCCACCGACGTCATAAAATTGGCGTCTGCTGCCCAGCGCGGCACAACATGAAAATGCACATGATCCGGCACGCCGGCCCCGGCCACATCGCCAATATTCGCTCCAAAATTGAATCCTTCAGGGTGATACTCGCCACTCACTACCTGCTCGGCCTTACTGATCAACTCCATCAACTCCGCCCGCGTAGCCGGTTCCAACTGCGTGATCGAGCCAAAATGGTCATAAGGAACAATCAGCAAATGCCCGCTGGTATAGGGGTAAAGATTCAGCATCACAAAAGCGCGCTCACCGCGAAACAGGATCAAACTGGCCGCATCATCTGCCTGACGAATCGCCTGGCAAAAGATACATTCACGTATGGATGAATGCTCCATGATATACTCCATCCGCCAGGGAGACCAAATTTGTTTCATACTGGATTGCCTCCATCATATGCCATCGGCACCAGATCGCTTGCTCTATACAAACACAGGGTTTACATCCGTAAGTCAATCTGTCACCCAATCGCCTGCTTTTTATTTCGTGAGATACATTGTACCTTATCCTTAGAAAATTTTTCTTCCGGATAGAAATTTGCCAAACTCTCGCCAAAACATCAGAGGGATACTTTTTTTGCAGCTTCGCAGAGCAATAAAAGCCACAATCTTCCCTGTTTCCCAGTTGTGAGGGCCTTCAATTACCTTTTCCCTGACTTGCACGTTTACTATATGCATGCTATAATTTTTTTATTAATTCACACAGAATTTTACACCAAGCGAGAATGGCAAAGCCTGTCAACAGGTGGGAACAGGCAAGCCAATACCCCTGATGTTTCCTGAATGTTTATAAACGCTATAAATACCTTCCCTTAATATCTGCGCGTGCTGGAATTTCCAACACGTGTCAACCATTGACCACAAACCACCCCTCAAAAAGAGAAAAATATGGACATACTTGAACTTGAAACAAAACCCCTTGCAGAATTGCGAAAAATAGGAAAAGACCTGGATATCCCCCGCGCCAATCTGCTAAAAAAAGAAGCCCTGCTGGTCAAAATTCGCCAGACCGAAGCAGCCAACGAAGGCCTCGAAATTCGCGGCGGCATCCTGGAGATTATGAACGAAGGCATTGGTTTCCTGCGCTCCAATTACAAGATCAGTTCAGAAGACGTGTATGTCTCTCAGGCACAGCTGCGCCGCCATGCCCTGCGCAACGGCGACATGGTCATCGGTCATGTGCGCCCTCCGCGGGACACCGAACGGCATTACGGCCTGGTCAAAGTCGAATCAATCAACTGTGTGTCCCCCGAAGAAGCCCGCAAGCGCCCAAAATTTGAACAACTGACCCCTATCTTCCCCGACAAGCGCTTTGACCTGGAAACGGATCCGAACATCCTTTCCACCCGGGTGATCAATTTGATCGCCCCGATTGGCCGCGGCCAGCGCGGAATGATCGTTTCACCGCCCAAGGCCGGTAAAACGACCATTCTTAAAGAAATCGCCAACGCGATTGCCCTGAAAAACCCCGAAGTACATCTGATCATCTCCCTGATCGGTGAGCGCCCTGAAGAAGTGACCGATATGGATCGCTCGGTGGATGCCGAAGTCGTCGCCTCCACCTTTGACGAACCGGTTTCCTCTCACGTGCGCGCCGCCGAGATCACCCTGGAACGTGCCAAACGCCTGGTAGAAACTGGCCGCGATGTGGTCATCCTGATGGACTCCCTCACCCGCCTGGCACGCGCCTACAACCTGGTGGTCAACCCCTCCGGGCGCACCCTGTCCGGCGGCATGGACCCCTCAGCACTCTACCCGCCCAAGCGCTTCTTTGGCGCAGCCCGCAACCTGGAAGAAGGCGGCTCCCTGACCATCATCGCCACCGCCCTGGTGGACACCGGCTCACGCCTGGATGATGTCGTCTTTGAAGAATTCAAGGGCACCGGCAACATGGAAATGCACCTCTCCCGCCGCCTGGAAGAACGGCGCATCTTCCCCGCCATTGACCTGGAACGTTCGTCCACCCGTCGCGAAGATCTCTTGCTCGGGCCGGACATTTTGCAGCGCGTATGGTTAATGCGCCGTATGTACATTCAAATGATTTCCCCACAGCCGAATGGCGCTGGCATGGACAGCTCTGTTGCCACCGAAGCCATTCTGCAGCGATTACACCGAACCAAAACCAATATGGAATTTCTGGAAGGATTAACGGAGGCTATGTGAACACGAATTCATCTCCTCAAGAACGCGCCGCAAGCAAATGGGCGCCCATTGCAGCATGGGGAGCAGCCATCGCCATGATGGCCCTAATGGTATTTTTACTGGTAACCCGCACCACCATCGTTGAAGCCATTGCTCCTGCAGCTACCCCCACCGCCATCCCCACCATCGCGGTAGAGGCAGCAGCAGAACCCGCTCCCCTTCCCTATCTTGACGTTAACCAGCCGGTCAACGCCATCACCAGGGAAATTGATACCCACACCATCATCCCCAACCGTCTGCGCACAGGCGTGCTGGAATATACGATTGACACCGGCGACGCCATCTTTGGTGTGGCCAACAAATACAATATCACCCCGGAAACTGTCCTGTGGGCCAATTACGACCAGCTGAACGATAATCCCGACATGATCTCAGTCGGCATGACTCTTGTCATCCCGCCAGTGGATGGCGTCTATTATCAATGGCAGGAAGGCGACACGATTGAGTCCGTCGCTGATGAATTTGATGCCGACCCGCAGGATATTCTCAACTTTCCCGGCAACAAACTTGACCTGACCGAACCGGTCATCGAACCGGAAAGCTACGTGATGATCCCCGGCGGCCACCGGGAATTTCGTCAATGGTTGGTGCCCACCATTTGGGCTGCCAATTCCGGCGCATCGCAATCCATTGCCGGCCCGGGCGCATGTACGCTTTCCGGCGGCGGCGCTATGGGAAGCGGTGCCTTTGTGTGGCCCGCGGACAATCATTACCTTTCGGGGAATGACTACTGGTCCGGCCATCTGGGCATCGACATTGCCACCGCCAGCACCGCCCCCATCTATGCTGCTGACAGCGGCACCGTGGTCTACTCCGGTTCCATCGGCGGCGGTTACGGCATCATGATCATGATCGACCACGGTAACGGCTATCACACCCTGTATGCCCACCTTAACAACACCCTGGTATATTGTGGACAAAGTGTCAGCCGCGGCCAAATGATTGGCAACGCCGGCAGCACCGGCAACTCCACCGGGCCCCATCTTCACTTTGAAGTGCGCTACAACGGCGGCTTCATTAATCCGTGGTACGTGCTGCCGTAAAGCAGATTTGATTTCAAACATAAACTCCCGCAATATTGCGGGAGTTTTTTCTTTCGCAGCGTGGGAATGGCGTTCGCCCAAGCGTGCACAATAAAATCAAGACAGAATTTGAAAGTAAGTTTTACCGGCGGACAAGCCCGATCAGGAACAAGAGAACGACTGCGCCGCCGATTGCGACCAGCAAACTGTAGAGATTGAAACCTGTGAAACCGCTGGCACCAATCGCATTCATAATAAAACCACCGATTAAGGCCCCGACAATACCGACAACAATATTGGCAACCGCACCCATCTGGGCGTCCCGCCGCATGATCTTGCTGGCGATCCAGCCTGCCAATGCACCTACAATAATCCAAACTAAAATGTTAATCATCATTTTCTCCTTTGCTTTTTCTTAAAATTTTGAATTGCGTAGCTACAGGATAACAAACCTGCCGCCCCCTCACAATGGGGAATTCCCGCTCCTGGATAAGGAATTACCCGTAGAAGGGGCGATTTGCCATCCAACAAAGCATTGGACGCGGATCGCTCCTGCGCGATATGCGGATTTGACTTATCTTTGGTTTGATTCCATGCGAATTTTTTGTAGGGACAGGTCTCTGACCTGTCCGCCACTGCGTTAGGAAGCGATTTCATTTTCCAATTTATCCGTATGTCAATTACAAACGGAGGTGGTGGACGGACGCCATCCGCCCTTACAAGGGGCGATTTGTAATCCAACAAAACATTGGACACTGATCGCCCCTGCGCGTATGCTACAACAAACTCACCGGATCAACCTCAACCCGCCAGTCACGCAGATCCTTCCCCCGTAATAACCCCGCCGGGTCGGGCCCGCGCACCACGATCTGCCAGCGGTATTCCCCGCGCACGCGGCTGAAAAAGCACGGCACCGGCCCGATCAGGCTCGTCGCCCGCCGCTCTTCCTTCGCAATCCAGCCTTGCAATTGCCCCGCCAGACGCCGTGCAGCAGCCTCCGCCTCACCCGCCTGCCGGTGGCGGTACTCCAGCCGGGCAAGGCGCGTAAATGGCGGATAGCCCAACTGCTGCCGGTAAGCCAGCTCCCGCTGATAAAACCCCTCAAAATCATGCTCGGCCGCCGTCTGGATCACATAATGCCCTGGCTGGAAGGTCTGCAAGACCGCCTTGCCTCCTAACGGGCTGCGCCCTGCACGCCCCGCCACCTGCGTAAGCAGTTGGAAGCTGCGTTCGCTGGCTCTGAAATCAGGGAAGTTCAGCCCCACGTCCGCCAGCACCACACCCACCAGGGTCACCAACGGCAGGTCAAGCCCCTTGGCAATCATCTGCGTGCCCACCAGAATATCGGCGCGGTGATTGAGGAAATGGGAGAGGATCAAATCATGTGCACCTTTTGTGCGCGCCGTCTCGGCATCCCAGCGCACGACCCGTGCTTGCGGAAACAGCTTGAGCACTTCCGTCTCCACCTTCTCCGTGCCCGTGCCAAAGCCTTTGATACGTTTCGACCCGCACTGCGGGCACACTTTCGGCATCTGGCGCTGGTACCCGCAGGTATGGCAGCTCAGACCGCCGGTGCTGCGGTGGTGTACCAGAGGCATATCACAGCGCGGACATTTGAGCGCAAACCCGCAGTCGCGGCAGAAGACGTACGTGTCGCTGCCGCGCCGGTTGAGGAACAGGATCGCCTGCTGTTTCTTCGCCAGCACCTCGGCCAGCGAGGTCTGCAAATTGCGGCTGAAGATCGACAGATTGCCCGCCTTCAACTCCTGGCGCATATCGACCACATCCACCAGGGGCAGGGGCAGCACAGCCGTTTCGCCGCTGGCGGATAGTTCCGGCATAGCCATGCCCAGCACGCGCATCTGGCTTTCTACCGATTGGATATGCGCCAGGATACGCACCGGCATGTGCAGCACGTCCCAGCCTTCAAGCTCGGCGCGGTGCAGCAGGGCCACGTCCGGCGTGGCCGAACCAAGAATGGTCACGGCGCCGGTGTATTTCGCATAGATTAATGCGGCCTGCACTGTATGGTAACTCAGCAAACCGTCCCGCTGATAATACGAGCCATCATGAAACTCATCCACCACCACCAGCCCCACATCCGGCAGCGGGGTGAACAAGGCCGAACGCGGCCCCACGATCACCGGCAGCTCACCGGCCCGCGCCCGCCGCCAGGTATCATAGCGCTCTCCTTCCGACAGCCTGGAGTGGATCACCCCCACCTGCCCCGGAAAGCGCGACAAAAACCGCCGCACCGTCTGCGGGGTCAGCGAGATTTCCGGCACGAGGATCAGCGCCTGCCGTCCCTGCGCCACCACTTCCGCTGCGGCGCGCATATAGATCTCCGTCTTGCCGGAGCCGGTCACGCCATGCAGCAGCACCGGCGGCACCTTCTCGCCTTGCCCGGACTGCGCCAGCCTGCCCGCCACCTGTTCCCACACCGCCCGCTGTTCCGCGGTCAGCGTTGGCGGCTCCGCTGGCTGCCAGACCAGATTTTCGGTTGGATCGCGGATTTCCTCCGTCTCGCCCAGGGTCACCAACCCCAGCGCTGCCAAACGGCGTAGATCCTGCAAATTGCCCCCGCTGGCAGCATACGTCCACGAGACATTTACCGGCACCAGCTCATCGAGTAAAAAGCGCAGGATCGCCTGGCGCCGCTCGCCGGCTTTTCCCCTGCCCAGGTTGTCCATCCCGGCCAGCACCTGCTGCGGTGAAACCGCCAACTGCGCTGTGCGCACCATTTTGGCGCGCGCCGTAGGAGCGGCCAGCACAGGGCGTGCCTGCACCCGGCCGCGCCGCATCAATGCCCCCACCGCGGATTTCCAGTTCTGGTGCGGAAAAGCCGCCGCCAACTGGCGCCCACGCAGATCGCCGCGTTTTTCCAGCAGGGCGAGGATGCGCTGCTGAAAATCGCTCAACGGGCGCTCGGTTTCATCTTCTTTTTCTGGTAACAAATGATACAGCGTGTCCGCCTGCTTTTTCACCCCCGGCGGCAGCATCAATTCCAGACAGGCCGAAATCGGCGACAGGGTTTCATCAGCCAGGTCGCGCGCCAGGTCAATCTGCGCTGCGGTCACCACCGGAATGGGGTCCAGCACAGACTCCACCGCTTTGGTCTGCGGCACGTCTGTCGTTTCAGCCAGTTCCAGCACCACGGCCTGTACCCGCCGCGTGCCAAACGGCACCACCACCAGCATCCCCGGCAAGACCTGCCCCGCCAGTTCCTCTGGCAGATGATAATCAAAGACATCCTGCACGCCGCGTTGGTTGACTGCCGCGTGAATATATTTCATCCTGCCAACCGTATGAGAGACAGGCGCTCAATACGCTTGCCATCCATTTCTTCCACGCGGATCTGCACCCGCTGTTCGCGGTCTTCCACCTTATCCCCCAACTGGGGAATGCGGTCCAAGCGTCCCATCATATACCCGGCAATGGTGTCATAATTGGGATCAGCCAGGGACAGCTCAAAATAGTCATTCACGTCTTCAATCAGCAGCAGGCCGTCCAGCAAATAGGACCCGTCCGGCAGTTTTTCAATCTCAGAAGTGCCCTCATCAAACGGCCCCTGCACGTCCCCCACAATCTCTTCCATTAGATCTTCCAGGGTGATCAGACCCGACGTGCCGCCAAACTCGTCCAGCACAATGGCGATATGCACACGCTTGGCGCGGAACTGGTGCAGCAAATTACGCACCGAAAGGGAATCCGGCACAAAGAAAGGCTCACGCGACAGGTCTTTCAATGTCACTTCCTGGGCCTGCCCTTCCTGAAACGCCCGCACCAGGTCATGCAAATGCACCACACCGATGATCTCATCCAGATCATCTTCATACACCGGCAGCTTGGTAACAGCATGTTCCACAGATACCCGCAGCGCCTCTTCAATCTTCATATCCACCGGTACAGCGATGATTTCGGTACGCGGGGTGCTCACCTGACGCACGACCAGGTCGCTGAAATCCAGCACGGCCTCCAGCATCTCGCGCTCCGGTTCTTCAATCACCCCTTCCGTTTCCGGGCCGGTCACCATTTGGCGGATCTCATCCAGAGAATATACAAAGCTATGCGAAGTGTTCGTCGGCAGGCCTGCCAGACGTAATAACAATCGCGTCAGCCATTCCAGCACAGTGGACAGTCCCCCCAGCACAAAGCCAAACACCTGCATCAGTCCTGCCCCGGAAACCGCAAAGCGTTCCGGGTTCTTAAGCACCACTGCGCCGGGCAGCTGCTGGGCCAGCACCACATACAGCCCGGTCACCACCAGTAAAGCCAGAATGGTCGCCAGACCCGGCCAAACCTGTGCCAGGAATATCCAGAAACCGCTCAGGGGAATCCGTTCCAGCAGCGGAAGCAGCCCATCCGCCAGCGATTGCACGCCCAATACGCCCAGGGTAAGGGTACTCAGCACCACGCCAAGCTGGGAAACCGCCAGCATGCGGCCGCGCGCCTGTGGATCCTCCAGCCAACTGCCCAGCAGGCGTCCTGACCAGGAACGGGGTTCCTCACCGCCGTCATCCAGCCGCCCGCGGCGCGAAGCAACCACGGCCAGCTCCATGCCGACAAAAAAACCATTCATTCCAATTAACAGGAAAAACAAACCCAATCGTCCAGGATTCATGCTTGCTTCAACACCACCGCTGCGCCATACCCGACGACAGATCGCCGGTCGCCAGTCTCCTCCGCTGAAGTGCTGTAATGCAGCAGTTTTACTCTGTCGCCCCCCAGGAAACGGGATGCCCACAGCACCGCTGCCACCGGCCCTGCACCGCAGGCAAAGCCTGTGCCGCGGCGCTCGGCCTCAAGCACCCCTTCAGGAGAAAATGCTTCCATCTGCGCCATCATCTCACGATCCAGCGTGCTGGCCGTCTTCTCCGGGTAGAAATGGGAAAGGTCTGTGCTTGCCACCAGCAGGGTTTTTCGACCTTTCGCCACCGCAGCCAGGCTTCTGCCCAGCCCGATTAATACATGCGGCGACAAACTGCGTACCATCACTGGCAGCAGTTTAAAATCCCCATCCAGTGCGCGCTGTAAAAAAGGCAGTTCAATTTCCAGGGAATGTTCGCCGTCATTGGACAGCGCAGCCACATCCAGGCCGGTGGCCGCTTGATAAGATGACTGCAATGTTTTCAGGGCATCCTGATCCACTTCCATTGTACCCAGCGGTGTACCATACGCCTGGTGCCCGGTGGTCAAAACCTCCGCCGGGTGGTAGCCATGCAGCGGTGAAACTACCACGACCAGATCATAGCTGCGCCCAATCACCGTATGAAATGCATACCCCGCCGTACGGCCGGAGTATCGATAGCCGGCATGGGGCGCAATCACCGCCACCGGCTCCCCTTCCAGTTTTTCTGATTCTGCTGCTCCCAGCAAAAAATCATCAATCTGCCCGGCCAGTTTGGCTGCATCTGCCGGATACCAGATTCCTGCAATCGGAGAAGGTCGAATTTTTGCTTCTGCGGTCATAGTTGTACCTGAAATGAATTAAGAGATTTCTGTCTGTTTCTATTGTAGCATAAGGAATGCTGTCTAAAACCAAAAGCAGGGACAGATTAATCCCTGTCCCTGCAGCTGCTCCCGTCCTCTTTTCGCTACTGCTCCAGCACCTGCCGCACCGTATTGAACTCGGTCTTGACCTGTTCAATATCCGCCAGGGTACTCATCTGGCCGGCCACACACTTCATCTCAATCCGCCGGCAAAGGGCGGTCATCAAATGTGCGCCAAAGATGGCACTGCTCGATTTGAGCGCATGGGAAACCCGCATCAAGGCTGACAAATCATTGTCCTGAACGGCCTTGTGCATTTCCTCAATCTGCACCGGCGCCGTCGTGAGGAATACCTCGATCAAGCGGTTGGCGCCGGAACCATAGCGATCCATCAGTTCCTGTACCTTTTCCGTCTCCAGCACCAGGCTGCCCGTCTTTGGCATCAGCTCCTGCCGCTGTTCAGGAACAGCAATATACGGGCGCTGACTGAGGGCCGACATCAATGCCTCAATCTGGATGGGCTTACTGATGTAATCATCCATCCCGGCTGCAATGCAGCGCTCGGCATCTTCCTGGAAGGCATACGCCGTCATCGCAATGATGCGCAGGTCAGGATAACCTGGTTCAGCAGCGCGGATTCGTTCTGTGGCTTCCAGGCCGTCCATTTCCGGCATCTGAATGTCCATCAGCACCACATCATATTCTTTCTCTTCCAGCGCCTGCAGCACCTCAACCCCATTTTCAACGATCTCGGCTTCATATCCCAAACGCTCAAGAATATAGAGCAGTACTTTTTGATTGACCGGATTATCCTCTGCTGCCAGAAGACGCAGCGGGTATTGCTCGGCAAACTGAGAATCAATCGATTGGCTGATCGTGATTGGCTTGACGGTCATTGGCTCGAGCTTCGGTCCCATCAATCCCAGCAAAACATCATGCAATTGTGCCGATTTTACCGGCTTGGTCAAATAAGCGAACAATTTATCCTGTGAACGTGCATTTTGATAATAAGTCAATGACGTCAAAATAATGATCGGCACATTTTTGAAGGATGGCAGCTTGCGAATCTCGCCAGCCAGTTCCAATCCATCCATGCCCGGCATCTGCATATCCAGCACAAGTACATCGCATTTTTGATCCTTTTCCAGCAATGCCAGCGCTGCCTCTCCCGATTCTGCACTCACCGGGATCAACCCCCAGGATTGAAGCTGCCTCGAAAGCACAAACCGGTTGGTAGCATTATCGTCAACGATCAAGGCGTGTTTGCCCTTAAAAACGGCCTCATCGGCTGATGGCCGTGAAGACGGACGCACATGGGCCACAGTTGCGGCAACGGTGAAGTGGAAGGTGGAACCCTTGCCAACCTCACTTTCGGCCCAAATCTTTCCGCCCATCATCTCCACCAGGCGGCTGCTGATTGCCAGGCCCAGCCCCGAACCGCCGTATTTACGAGTGGTTGAGCTGTCAATCTGTGAAAAAGTTCTGAACAGGCGGTCCATCCGCTCAGGCGGAATACCAATCCCGGTATCCTGCACCGCAAAATGAATCTCATATTTGTACCTGGAAAGCTCTTTGCTGTTCACGGCAACAAACACTTCCCCTTCTTCCGTAAACTTGACCGCATTGGTCAACAAATTGACCAGTACCTGCCGCAAGCGCACCACATCCCCCAAAATGGTGGCCGGCACATCATCATCAATATTGTAGATCAGGTCAATCGGCTTATGCTGGGCCTTGGAAGCGATAATATCCAGCGACTCTTCCACGCAAGTGCGGATGCTGAACGGCTCGTTCTCCATCTCCATCCGTCCAGCTTCAATTTTCGAAAAGTCCAGGATGTCATTGATCACCGTCAGCAGCGAGTCACCGCTGGTGCGGATCGTTTCCACAAAATCTACCTGCTCTGTGTCAAGGTGCGTATCGCGCAGCAAATTCACCATACCGATAATGGCATTCAACGGCGTGCGGATCTCATGGCTCATATTCGCCAAAAACAGGGATTTCGCGCGGGTTCCCAACTCAGCCACTTCCTTGGCCTGGCGCAGCCGCTCTTCCATTCTCTTCCGTTCCGAAATATCGATCATCGAAACAAAAACCTTGCCCCAGGTCTCTTCATATCCGGGGGCAATATGCAGCCGCCAGGCGGTATGGAACACCTCGCCTTTCAAATTGCGCTGATCACTTTCCGTCTCAAAACGCATGGCCCCCTCTGACAATGCAATGATCTCTTCACGAAAAGCGTCCAAACTGGCCGCCTGTAAAATGGTAGAAAAATTATCAATTACTTCTTTCTTGCTGGTCGCTCCCGACATCATCATGGCGGTTTGGTTGATATTAATCACTTTGACCAGCTTCAAACACTGCAACACTGCTTCAGGATTTTCGGTAAAATACCTGCGGAAATTTGTTACCCCCGATTTGCGTAATTCATCCACAAATTTTTTGATATTAGCAAAATCTTCTTCCCACAATGCCGTCGGCGAGTCTTCAAACAGGCTGCGGAACTGCACCGCCTGCTCCTTGATGATATCTTCCGTCCGTTTATACTCGGTCAAATCTTCCAACAGCACAATCGCACCTATTTGTTCATGCTTTACGTTAAACTGGGGTACGATGTGCAGCTGCAGGTAAAATTCCTGTTCCCCAAAAGGCACAAACCAGGTGTTAATCGTCTGCGGCTGGCTTTCTTCCAATACCGCCCGCAGCGGCAGATCGAGCTGAGCATCCACCACGCCCGGCAATCGCAGCAAATTCAATTGCTCAGGTGCCGGCTCATCCTGCAGCCCCAGGATGTACAGTGCCGTTGGGTTGGCCTCAACTACTTCTCCACGCATATTGATCAACACGATTCCCGTAGGAACCTGACTCATCAATACCCGCAGCCGCTCTTCCGATTCCTGCAGCGCATGCAGCATCTCCTGGCGGCTGGAAATATCATGAATGATTGCCAATACGCAATCCTGCTGATCAATTTCCAGTTTGCGGGCCGAGATCAACACATCAACCCGTGTGCCATTTTTACGAATGAATTGCGCCTCATAATTATGTGCCTTCTCTTCTTTGTCCAGCACATCCAGCAAACGTGACCACTCTTCTTTCCTCGGCCAGATATTCAGAACCGTCAACTTGCTGGCATTCACCTCTTCTTTGCCATACCCGGTCAAAGACAAAAAGACATCATTGACTTCCAGTATTTTCATGTCGGCAATTCGTGTGATCGCAATCGCATCCGGTGAAGTAAAAAAGGCCTTTGAAAATTTATCCTCTGATACCTGCAAGGCAGATTGGATTCGTTTTGTTTCGGTGATATCGTTATACAAAACCAGCATACCCGTTTGCCCGGATTCCGTTTTCACCGGCACACAGTATGCTTCCACATCCACCAGATGGCCGTCTTTTGTCCGGCGCTGGCCGAACAAATGAATTTTTTCGCCTTGGCGGGCACGCCGGAAAACCCCCTGCGTGGATGCCCTGTCGCCTGGTTTCGCAATGATATCATCGAGTTTCTTTTCGATGACTTCATCGTTGCGATAACCAAATAATTTTTCAAAAGCCGGGTTCACCTCGCGGATCATATCCTGATCGTCCAGAATGACAACAGCAATCGGGTTATGGTCTACCAGTGCCTGGTAATACTGCTTTTCCTGTAAAATTTCCCGGGTACGTTTGGTCACCTGCCGCTCAAATGATGTCTTGACAGACTCAAGCTGCTGATTACGCTTTTCAAGTGCATCGCGCATTTGTGAAGCCCGGGCAATCGTCCGCGAAAGAGAAGAAGCAAACAGCATCACCATCGCCAGATAAGCATATTCCAACACATACGGGAAGAGATACATACCGACATTAACAGCGGCATCACTTACCGCCGCGGCAATCACCAGCAGCAAGCCAACCAACAACTGCCAGCCATTTTTATGGTCTTTGGAAAGATAATGGATCACCAACCCCAAAACGTAAAGATAAGCCAATGCCCCGATCAGCAGCTGTACCTGGGTAACCAGTCCCGGCGCGACTTCATAATAGGTCACGGTCAGATCAAATGGCAGCAACAATGATTTCACAGCAGGCTGATCCAGTAATACGGTCAGATCGGTTTGATCATAGATTTGGAATACAGAAAACCCCAGACCCATCAGCGTCAGAAAAACAGGAAGGAATTTCGCCCGGCTTCGGGTATAAAAAATCACAAACCAGAGCAAACAGATCATCAAAACAGGCAGAACAATATATTGCAGTTCTTGCCAATAGATACCCTGCGTCACCGAACGGGCATTGTACAATCCCACACAAAAAAATGCATACAGGCTCACACAAAAAGCCATCAGCGCCATCATCAGGTTTTCGCTTCGCGAAGTCCGCCCGAAAAAGATCAGCAGGAAATTAACGCTTAAAAAGAAAGCGACTCCGGCCGCTACCAATGCTGGCGCCGAGATGACACTAATCATGAAAGTTTTCCTTTACAGGAGGTTTTAACCATGATGCCTCTTGATGTACAGCAGAATTCATAGGCAGGTGATTGATGACTGTACATTTCCTTGCAAGTTCCATACCGAACCACAAGAAAACAAAGCATCCCACAACGCAAGACAGGATACTTGCAAGTTTCCCACCCTCTTTTCCAGTATACCTGTATCAATCTTTCAAGTCAAACTATCCTTGTTCCTTTTTAAGGAAATCAGTACAAGTGCGTGGAAAAACCCCAACCTGTCATGGAATCCATAAATTGAGTATACTTTGAAGACAATCAAACCTGAAACCACAAGAAGAGCAAGATGAACAAGAAACCAATAAAACTGATCCGCGTTTCCGGGTCACATCTGGAAATGGGCCATCAAATCGGCGAAGCGTGTGCCGAACAGATCAAACACAGCATCGAGAACGGGCATAAACTGATCCGGGATGCCTATGAGAACCTCCATTTAAACTGGAAAGGCGCCCGCATTCAGGCGCGAAAATATATCCCCTTCGCCGAAGAATGCTATCCCAAATATGTAGATGAAATGCGCGGCATTGCTGAAGGCGCAGATGTTAAATTTGATGACATCGCCGTATTGAACGTAATGGAAGGCGTCGTCTCCGACGCTTTACATCTTTCCAAATGCACCAGTTTCGCGGTCAACCAGGAACGTACCGAAAACGGCCTGGTGCTGGTTGCCCATAATGAAGACTGGGTTCCTGAAGACGAACAGGACGTGTTCATCATCCATGCCCGCCCTGATGATGAACCTGCCTTCCTCGCCATGACCTACGGCGCACTGCTGCCCAACATCGGCATGAATGCGGACAGCATTGCCCAATGCTGCGATTCGGTTACCACCACGGACAAGCGCATTGGCATTCCCCGCATCATTGTTTCCCGGGCTGTGCTGGCTGCCCGCACCCCCAGCCAGGCGATCCGCAGCGTATTGATTCCCCATCGGGCTGCCGGTTATAATCATCTCCTGGTTCATGAAAGCGGCGAACTATATTCTGTGGAAGTTTCGGCGCGCAATTTCGCCCTCCTGTATGGCAGTCAAGGCTACATGGTGCATACCAACCATTTCCTGGACCGCAAAATGGAAAAGGTTGAATCCGAACCGGATGAACTAATCAATACCCGCGTCCGCTACTGGCGTGCCCATCGTCTGCTTCAGCAAACCCGGCAACACTCCATTCCCTCCCTGCAAAACATCCTCAAAGACCATGTCAACTACCCGGACTCGATCTGCCGGCATGACAACCAGGGATCGCCGCTGGAACGGGAAAAAACCGTCATCTCCCTGGTGATGGACCTTACCCATCGTCAGATGCACGCCGCCTGGGGAAACCCCTGCGAAGAAAATTACCAAACCTTTACTCTGGAAACACCACAAACCAACTAACCTGAGCTGCGGAACCATTGTCGTAACGATTTCAGTCATTATTCAAACCCCGCAAACACAACATCCTTTTCTTAACCGGAGAAACGCACAACACCACTCTCGTGTCGGACACGAGAGTGGTGTTGTGCTCAATCTCGCACTAATGAGGATTGGTATGAAACACACCATCCCACAACGGAGAGGAAACCCCATACCGTTCGTTCGGCGTTTGAAAATGGTGCTGCATATGGTGCCTGCGGATCATCTTCCCATACCCCTTGCGCATCTGAAAATGGTGCATCGCATAATGGAGCATATCGTAGATCAAATAGCCGGTGAGGAAACCGGCAAACAGCGGGGCAGTTAAAAAACCCACCCCCAGCAGCCTGCCTGTTACCAACACAAACAGACCGTAAAACAAAGCAGCCAGAGGAATACTCAACACCGGCGGCATCACCAGACGGGTCTTGCTGCGCGGCTGGGCATGGTGGACCCCATGAAACAGGAAGAAAATCCGTTCCTGGCGGGGC
>Ga0334888_1001886_pt1 | contig 24989 bp, 21 predicted proteins | sample GraSluR1_MG_FD_207227 | JGI IMG/M metagenome (GOLD analysis project Ga0334888, IMG submission 207227) | Sludge microbial communities from methane-producing bioreactor in Wageningen University, Netherlands - Granular Sludge_3_08-R1 | ecosystem: Engineered > Bioreactor > Anaerobic > Unclassified ...
ATCGAGGAGTTGTACGGCCTGCTGCCCTTGCTCGTCGGCTCGCTGCTGGTGACGGTGGGTGCGGTGGTCATTGCCGTGCCGCTGGGCTTGATAACGGCCATCTACCTGGGCGAGATTGCGCCGCTGTGGCAGCGCGAATTGCTTAAGCCGCTGATCGAGGTGCTGGCCGGCATCCCTTCCATCGTGCTCGGCTTTCTCGGCTGGGTGGCCCTGGCCCCCCTCGTGCAACAGGCCGGCGCGCCGACCGGGCTGACCGCATTCACCGGCGCGTTGATCCTGGCCTATATGTCGCTGCCCACGATCATCAGCATCTCAGAAGATGCGCTATATGCCGTTCCCAAAGAATATCGCGATGCGGCGCTCGCCATCGGCGCCACCGAATGGCAGACCATCTGGCGGGTCGTCGTGCCCGCGGCGCGGTCTGGCATCGTCATCGCCACAGTGCTGGGCATCGGCCGCGCCATCGGCGAGACGATGGCGGTGATGATGGTGACAGGCAACGCCGCCAACATCCCGGCGCTGGCGACAGGGATGTTCTTCCAGCCGGTGCGCACGATGACAGCGACGATCGCGGCGGAGATGGGCGAGGTCGCGCAGGGCAGCCTGCATTACCAAGCGCTCTTCGCCATCGGCATTGTGCTCTTCCTGCTCACGTTCGCCATCAACTCCCTGGCCAGTATGCTGATCGGCGGCGGCAAACAACAGCGAAGCAACCAACTGTAGGCCCGCAAGGTGGACTCATGACGCGCCAACAGACCAACCGTCTTGCCAAGATCGCCATCTCACTGGTGGCAGCCCTAGTCGTCCTGCCGATTGTGCTGGTCATCTCCTATGTAGTCTACAACGGTATCGGCGTCATCTCGTGGGAGTTTCTCTTCACCGCGCCGCGCAACGGCATGCGCGAAGGCGGCATTTGGCCCGCACTGCTCGGCACGGTCTTTCTCACCTTCGGCACGGCGATCGCCGCCTTCCCGTTAGCGATTGCGACGGCCATCTACTTGGCCGAATACGCCGGCGACAACCGCCTAACGCGTTGGGTGCGCCTGGCAATCGTCAATCTGGCCGGCATTCCCTCCATCGTCTATGGGCTGTTCGGCCTAGGCGCGTTTGTCCTCTTCCTGAAACTGGGCACGTCCATCGTCGCCGGCTCGCTGACACTGGGGCTGATGACCCTGCCGGTGGTGATCAGCACGGCGGAAGAGGCCCTTCTGGCCGTGCCGCAGGAGTTCCGCACGGTAAGCCTCAGCCTCGGCGCCACGCGCTGGCAGACCATTCGCCACCAGGTGCTGCCCCATGCCCTGCCCGGCATTATTACCGGCATCATCCTCGGCCTCGGCCGCGCAGCCGGCGAGACCGCGCCGATCCTGTTTACGGTGGCGGCATTCTATCTGCCGGAACTTCCGCGATCCATCTTCGACCAGACGATGGCGCTGCCTTACCACCTCTATGTCATCTCCACGCAAGTGCCCGGCATGCCGCTCTCCCTACAATATGGGACTGCGCTGGTGCTTCTGCTGGTCGTCCTCTCACTAACGCTCGTAGCGACCGTCCTGCGCACGCGGATGCGCCGGCGACGTCAGTGGTGATCCTCATGAGCCAGAACGCTTCGCCCGTCATCGCCATTGAGCATCTCTCGTTCACCTTTCCGGACAATACCGCCGCGCTCAAGGATGTGACGCTGGACATCGCGCCGAATGAGATCTTCGTGATCTTCGGCCCCTCGCGCAGCGGAAAGTCTACCCTGTTGCGCTTGCTCAATCGCCTTTCCGACCTCAACGAAGGCGCAAAGCGACAAGGCCGCGTCTTTTTCAACGGTCGTGATATTTTCGCCCCTTCTGTAGACGTGACGGAGTTGCGCCGCCGTCTGAGCATGGTCTTCGCCATTCCCACGCCGCTGCCGGGGTCCATCTTCGATAACCTCGCCTACGGCCTGCGCATGGCCGGCATCCGCGACGCGCAGCTAATCGAACGGCGCATCACGCGCGCACTGGAGCAAGCCGCCCTCTGGGATGAAGTCAAGGATCGCTTGAACAGTTCCGCCTTCGCCCTTTCCGGCGGGCAGAAGCAGCGGCTCTGCCTGGCGCGCAGCCTGGCGATGGAGCCGGACGTGATCTTGCTGGATAACCCGACTTCGGGGCTGGACCCGCTGTCCACAGCCACGGTGGAAGACTCGCTGATCGAGCTGAAGTCGCGCTACACGATCATCATGGTGCCCCACAGCGTGCAGCAGGCCGCGCGCGTAGCCGATCGTGCAGCCTTCTTGATGGGCGGCGAGCTGATCGAGGCGGGTACAGGCCGGCAGATGTTCGCCAACCCCAAGGACAAACGGACGGAGGACTATGTCGTCGGACGTTTTGGATAAGCGTGAGTTGGAAAAGCGTGCGCCAGGTATACACGCTGCGGACGACCTGAATAACAAGATTGAAGTCAACGACTTCAACTTCTTCTATGGGACCTTTCAGGCGCTCTATAACCTGACCCTGCCCATCTATGAACAACGCATTACAGCCCTGATCGGCCCGTCCGGCTGCGGCAAATCCACCTTCTTGCGCGCCCTCAACCGCATGAACGATACGGTGATGGGCGCACACGCCGAAGGCGAGGTGCTGCTCAACGGCAAGGACATCTATGCCCCGGACGTGGACGTGACTGAGCTGCGCCAGCGCGTGGGCATGGTCTTTCAGCGCCCCAACCCGTTCCCGCAAAGCATCTACGACAATGTGGCGTTTGGCCCGCGCGTGCTGGGCAGGCCAAAGGCGCGCGACCTGGCGGAGGTTGTGGAGTCCAGCCTGGCGGACGCCGCCCTGTGGGATGAGGTAAAGGACCGCCTCGGCGCCTCGGCGCTCACGCTCAACCCCGGCCAGCAGCAGCGCCTTTGCATTGCCCGCACGTTGGCCGTGCGGCCGGAAGTGATCCTGATGGACGAGCCGTGCTCTGCGCTCGATCCGGTGGCGACCCTACACATTGAGGACCTAATGCGGCGCCTGTCCGCCCAATATACTATCGTGATCGTGACCCACAACATGCAGCAGGCGGCGCGAGCCTCCGATTACACGGGCTTCTTCTGGCTGGGCAAGCTAGTCGAATATCGTCGCACATCCGAGCTGTTTGCCGCGCCCAAAGAGGCGCTGACCGAGGCCTACATCAGCGGACGGCAGGGGTAGCGCGCGCCAGATCCGCCCCCGGCATACGCCCGAATTATCGCCCAACCTGGTCAGGTGACCAGGGCATTTCCTCGCAGATCAGGCTATAATCATCAGTAGGCGACGCGATGTATGCCCGTCTAGGTGTGGCTTATCCGCTTGCAACCCTCTTAATAATCAACTCCTTCCGACTAGCCACAGCACGACCCAGCGCCAATCGATCGCATGCTGTACAAGCCGTATTTCCCAATGCAGGAGGTGTTAATGTGATAGGGCCGCGCGTGCTGATCAAAGGCGCGCTATTGTTCCTGTTGGCGCTGATCGCGTTCCCCGCCTCCGCCCAAGCAGCCTGGCCTTCAATCCCCTCGGATGAGGAGATCAACGAAGCGGCACAGCGCTTCATCCAAGAGACCAATTTCGAACGCGAACTACAAGATTGCGACGCCATCGCCGACATGGCCGAACGGGAAGTATGCCGCACAAAACGCAGCATGAATACCTGGTTCGGCCCGCAAATCACCTACCGCGGCCAAGTCATCGAGGCGTCATACATCAAGATACACCACACAGCCCAGCCTGACCCGCTCATCGCCAACGCGGTGGTGCTGCTCTATACCCAGCAAAACTGGCACGAGACCATTAGCGGCGAAAAATCCACATCGCTCTCCTACGAGACCGCAATTCTTGAATACGGCAGCCCGCAATCAGACCGCCCCGGCTGGCATTTCGTCGGCAGCCGGTGGTGGAGCTATGACCAGGCGGACCTCGACCAATCGTTGCCCCCGCGCGAACTGCGCAATGCGAAGGTGGAGCTCCTCTTCCGACCGCTGGACGAACGCGGCTATTACGGCTGGGCGCGCGGCTTTCGCCAAAACCTGACCGTCACCGGCTACAACGGCGAGACCGACCCGACCCGCATGCCGATGACGTTCTGGATCAAGCTGGAGGATGAGGGCAAACCGGTGAAGGGCGCGCCGATTTCCTTCGAGGTCGAGGGGGAAGTGAAGTGTCTGGCGGACAAATACGCGGTGTGGGACCCAGGGGCGAGGAAGTGGACGGAAGAGGTGCACAACTTCGCCGCCGGCCCGGTCTCAGGCGCCAAAGCGCCCCTCACGGGAAGCGACGGCATGGTCATCGTGCGGCTGTTCCTGGATTACGGGCGGATGCGGCTGTTCAAACTGCAATTGCCTTGCACGCTGGACTTTACCGCCTATGCGCCGACCGCGGATGACGTGGAGACTTTTCAAAAGGCCGAAACCACGCTGGAGATCATCTCCCCGGCCTTTGTGCGCAGCGTGCTCTACCAGCTAATCACAAGGGAGGGGGCGACGACCCGTCAAAGGGTATTCAACGTGACCCAACTGCGCGATTGGTACGCGCCCCTTATCCCGACCGAGGATCGATTCGGCCTCAACCCGACGCCCACGTTCGAGGAGCCGACCCAAGCCAGGGTGCTCAGCCGCATCAGCCTGGGCGGCAAGCAGTTGTCACCCCCTCCGGGCCTGTCCGATTACTTCATCCCCATCAAGCCCGGCGACCAACTGATTATCGACGCCTCGTCGCAGCCTTTGCCCGTTGCCGACGGACAAGACCGCTCCTGGGTTGTCCGCCACGGCGACGGGATCGGCGTCTCGGTCATGTGGTTGGACGGGAGCGAGGGCATCTTTACGGTAAACAACCGCACCCCGCAGTGGAACAGCGTGCTGGCGATGCGCGTGAAGGACAGTTGGTCTACGACGGAAGGGCTGCCGCTAAGCGATGAAAAGGGCTTGGCTCTCTTCGTGGTCAACCAGGGAGTCGACTTCGTAATCAAAACCGCAGTCGTCGGCGGGGCTACTGCGGTGGGCGGCCCGGTCGCCGGCGCATGGGCCGCGGTGATCGTTGACGGCGTGCAGACGGTCAACGACGCCAGCACCCTCGCCGACCTGGCTCAGCGTAACCGCCGTGTCATCTGGCTGCGCAGCCTCGTGTCCCTGACTTCGGACCTGGACGGGCTAAGCACGCTGTACGTCTTCGAAGGCTCCCCCGGTGTGGAGGACAACGCCGGCGGCGAGGTGGCTGTGGGCGTGGGGCAAGCCGTGGAGTTCGCCTTGGACGGCGAGATTTCGCCGCCGCGCGCGCAGGAGCCGCCGCCGCTTGCCCAGGCGATGATCGACACTTTGCCGGCCGCGGCTGCGCCTGCCGCCCTATCGATTGAGGAAGCGGCAAGCGTCGAGGCCGCGCCTGCCCAAGACCAGGACGCAGATGACTTCGGCTGGCTGAGTGCGGATATGTCCGAGGACATACTTGGGGACCTGCCCGCCGGCCTAACAGACGCTCTGGGCGGCGATCTGGGTGACTTTGACTGGGGCGTTGCGCTTGGCGTCGGCGCGGCGACGATGGCGGTTGTGGTGGTATTAGGCATGACGCGGCGCGGCAAGAGGCGCCGCGCCCAGACCGTGACCGCGCAAGATGGTGCCTTTGCGATCCAACCCGCGGCGACGTCGAAGACCGCCGCAAAGGCCCCTGCGTCTCCGCGCCGGACACGGGCCGCGAAGAGCAGCACAACTGCCAGCGCCGCAGCGACAAAAGAGCAGAGTGCGCCCGCACCGCCTGCCAAGCCCAGGAAACGCAGCAGCTTTGCGCCCGCAACGGAACCGGACATGAGCCCGGAAGCGAGCAAAACTGCTCCGCCAGAGGGCGCCCTGACTGCCGCGCCCGAAAAGGCCGGTACGCCTGCGCCCGTGTCCTCTATCATAGCCTGCCCGCGCTGCGGTCAGCTCCTGCGCGCCGGCGTGCGCTTCTGTGGGCGCTGCGGCGCTAAGCTAGAGGAACCGGCGGAAGTCCCGCCGCCGCCCGAAGAGCCGCGCTGCCCCCAGTGCCAGGCGCCGGTACGGCCCGGAGCGCGCTTCTGCGGGACATGCGGGCATGCACTCGATGCCTGATCCGGCAGCCTATCCGGCGCTTTACGATCCTGAGAACGATCCAGAGGGGGCAGTATGACCGCTCAACTACCGCGATTTTGTGAACAGTGTGGCGCCAGCCTGGCGGAGGGCGTCCGTTTCTGTGAGGAATGCGGCGCGCCCGTACAGCCCCTGCCCGCGACGGAAGAACTGCCGCTCGACAGCACGCCGGACGAACAGCCGCAACCGCATGACGCGCAAGCAGAAGCGCCGCCGGCGACGGGAGCGCCCGTCGAAGTTCTTGCCGCGCCAGCTCCTTCCGCCGCCGTCACCTGGGAGACGGCCATCTCGCTGTTGGGCAACCCCCTGATCCGCAAGCAGTTGGCGATCGTCGTCCTCGGGTCGGGCAGCTTTATGGCCTTTTTGCTCAGCTTTATCGTCGCTGCGACCGGTGACTTCTACCAGATTCCGATGATGTTCAAGGTTTCGTTCTGGACGACGGCCGGGCTGGCGGCACTGATGGCCTTCGTTGTCCTCGTGTTTTTCGGTAACAGCATGCGCGTGCGCTTTACGGTAGACGAGACCGGCGCGCTGTGGGAGACGGTGGACAAGCGCGCCATCACCGGCAATCGCCTGGCGATTCTCGGCGCGGCGCTCGCCCGCAGCCCGACGGCTGGCGGCGCGGCGACGCTGGCGGCCGCGCGGCAACGCGAGTTCGTGCGTTGGTCGGATGTCGTCGCGGCGGAGTATGACCAACGCCGCCGCATGATCATCCTGCGCAATAGCTGGCGGCCCATTATGCTGATCGTCTGCACGTCAGAGAACTACGACCGGATCGCCGCCGACGTCCACAGCAGAGTCGTGCCCAAGAGCAGCGGTGAGACGCCGTCTGCCGCCGGGCCGCGGCATCATCCTGTGTTGCGTGGATTGGGGCGCACCGTATTGATCACCCTGGCAGCCGCGCCGCTGTTTATCCTGCCGGACTTTCTCTATTCCTTCGACTTTTTCCTGCCGTTGCTGACGTACCTCTTCGCCTTGGCGACGGTCTGGCTGATCCCGCTCTTCGGCTGGGCGGTGATCGGCGGCGCGGCCATCCTGGCCATACAACTCGCCGTGATTGGGATCGAGGAATTTCCCTATATGTGGAGCGAGGAGCAGGTCGTCTTTCTCCTCGCCTACGTAGGATTGGCGGTTCTCGTGTGGTTCTCGTGGCGCTCGCTGCGCGGCAAAGTTGTCCCGCCGCTCTTGGAGGGATGAAGCGGCGCGCAGCCGCGCCCGGATACGGTAGCGACCGTATACTCGCCCTCAGTTTCTTCCGCTACGAGATGCCGGCGAACACAGTCATGAACGCTTCTACTCGCCCTTGAGGTTGAACGCAACAGCTGCTCGGATGAGGTTCTTCAATGCAACCTCGTCAATCGTGTCGGTTTCGCGGATGTCGATGGCGCGCCTGACCTTCCCATCAAGGCTGGAGTTGAACAGACCTGCAGGGTCCTCCAAAGAAGCGCCCTTGGCGAAAGTCAGTTTGACTGCGTTCTTGTAGGTCTCGCCTGTGCAGATAATGCCGCCGCGTGACCAGACGGGAGTCCCCTTCCATTTCCACTCCTCAACGATCTCCGGATCCGCCTCCTTAATAAGACGGCGCACTTTCTCGAGCGTCTTCCCTCGCCAGTCGCCCAACTCGCCGATCTTTTTGTCGATCAGTTCAGAAGCGGTTTCCACGCCGCTCGACATAGAATTCTCCATCAATCTGCCTCCCAGCAGTCTGTTATATGCGACTGATCACAAACCTGCCGTAGGCATTAAACGCGGATAGAGCGGCCACGGCAAGCCAATAAATCAACCAGCCATACTCCTCGGAAGCGTCCTAAAGAACCGAAAGCGGAATGCCCATAGTGTTTGTCCGAAGCGCGGCAGCGATCCGGTGAGGGCGTTCTTCTCGGTCGGCTCAATCGGTGCGTTGTCCGTTGCGCCGCTTGAGTACATACGGCAGCACGAACAAGTACAGACCGGTGAACAGAAGCAAGACGAGCGGGGCCAGCGGCAAGTAGAACACCCACTCGACAGGCTCCTCCTGTGCGCCGGCGACGAAACTGGCGATGACGGTCACCGTAAAGATAATCGACAGCCAGCGATGAGTCTGGCGAATTCCCTTGTTCCAGTTCAATGGGACCTCCTCTGAAAACGAGCCCGAAGCGGATCGGGCACACCTACAAGCGCTTATGTAGCCGCCCTGGGCGAGAGTCTCCTTCTCGATTGGCCCTGTACACATAGAGGACGCAGGCCGCGGCCCTGGCCGGCCTCATCGCCAGCCTGGAAGTCACCTACTACTGGCCGACGCTGGGCGAAGACTATCTGTTGAACACGCTTTCGTCAGTCTTCGGCGGGTCGGGACGGTGTTCGGCACATTCGTGGCCTCGTTCATCATCGGCGCCATCAACGCCGGCATCGTGGCGGTCGGCCTTTCCGGCTTCTGGACGCAGTTGATCTACGGCCTGATCATCGTCCTGTCGGTGATCCTGCAGACGGTGATCGGCAAGCGGTTCGCGTAACGGGGAAATGGACGATCGCCACATCGGAAAATCCGCAGTCTGTGCAACGCACGCACTCCATAGGAGTGCAGCTCGGAAAGCGAAACACAAGCATAGAAGCTATTGGACCAATTGGTAGCTACTCAAGCTCCATTTGGATCCACATCGTCTGACTCTCCGCCGAAGAATTGACAGAGGTCACGAAACGCCGATACAAGTTCCTCTAGTAGTTTGCGAACTGCATCGGCGTATCTGTTGGGATCGATGCCAAGTTTCGCAACGGTCTTCTGGTAGTCAGATCCTTTGCGATGCGCTGCTCCTCTGGAACGTAGGGACTGTACGTCTCGAAGTAACTGGATGAAGGACCCGCGTTCGGGGAATAGTCGCTGATCTAGGAAAACTTCCAGCTTCGTGATCCCCTTCGTGTCTTTTTCGAAAGGACCAGCGCGTGCCTCTAGCTCCTTCTCGTTCAATGAATCAATAAGGAGTTTGGCAAGATTCAATATCTGCTCATCGAATTCGAGTTGCGAATTGGTGACAGGTATCCGAATCGTGTCTAGCAAATGCGCATCGCCGGGCGAGGGAGCAAGAAAGAGTGACCAGCCCTGTGTCTTCTGCCACTCTCTGCCGAGAGTGAAATACTCGCTACGAAACACCAAATCAGGAGACTGAGCATCAGCAAATTGCGAAAGGAAACTCCGGCGGAAATTGGTTTCGCTTACTTGGCCTTGAGGTTCTATATTGTACTGACGCCAATGAAGTTGTTCCACATATGGGAGATCTCTACCCAGGTCGCCCAAGAACACTACCACGTGCGATTTGAGATCATTGTCAATCTGACAACTCCACAGGTCAAGGCATTCCAACCTACCATCTGATACTTTGTATCGATCAGGCTCAGCGAAATATTTGGTCAGAACCTCACGCCGGAAGAAGACCGGAGTGAGATAGTTGGGAGCACCCGGGTTCGCACCGAAATTGTTACTCAAGCTTTCAGGATCCGATGTGTATTCGATTTCGTTGCCTTCCTCATCAACTCCGATAATAAATGTCACTGGCGGATGCCTGTCTGCTTCCTCAAACGGCCAGATGCCTGCCTTGTCTTGGGGTGGAGGCGTTAGTATGGTCTTGCCAAGCACACGTGAGAACGTCTTGTATTTGCATCGGTAGGAGTCACACTTATCAACGATTCGGTGCCAGCGCGTCACATTGTCAATCATCGTTTGCCGGCGTTTGTCAGGACTAATATTTTCTAGAGGAATTTCGGAATATCGTATGGAATCCCAATAGATGGCAATGTACAGTCCTGTGGCTGCCTGGAATTGGCGAAGGAATCGAATCTTGGCTTGCACTTTTTTTCTTGTTAGTCGTACAACTTCAATTTCACGGCCCGATGCATCAAACGACAGAAGAAGTCCGCGGGTTCTGTCTTCTGCCAGGTCATGATATAGTCGGAATTCCTCTACTACCTCGACATACTGCTGGAATGCACCGGAGAATTGCCTGTAAAGTATGAGTGGCCTTATGCCGTCATGACTTCCGTACGGATGATACGTCGTGACCTCTCTCTCACCACTCCAAGTTTGGCTGAACCCCGGCCTACCATCACCAATCTGAAGATCCCAGCTATCTTGTTCCATTGCCTTGCCAACAGCATCGGCGTCGAGAAAGGCGCTCCACAACCCAAATCGATGTGGATTGTCATCGGCGATGAGGTAAAGCGCCTGCCATTGCTCCTTGCCGATTCTCGGGATCATTTCGCCAATAACGTCTTCTTGGAATAAGAACTCAAGCGTGTCAATATTTGGCTTTGCCATAATACCTTACCTGCGATGAGTGACTCTCTGCCAGCTAGAAACGATCATACCGTCTATCAGAAGGGTCCATAACGAAACAAGATAAAGGATCGGATGTCGAAATCATTATGCTTGCCTCTGATGCTAGGTCGCATGCAACCTCTCCCTCACCCCGCCCGGTACGGGGCTTGCCCGTCGATGTCGCCCACGAAGTCGGGCAGGCCGTTCTCGCCCTGCATTTGGCGTACGGCCAGCGCCTCGCCCAGGTGATACCAGTAGTGGTAGATGTTGCGCAGCAGGTATGTGCCGGCGTTGGCCCGGCCTGGCATCAGCGGCGCTGCGACTCGCTCGGAGGTCAGGGCGTCCAACCAGAGATCCGCTGCCGCGGTCACCTGGCGCCAGGCGTCCCACATTTCATCGAGGGGTGGCGTGGTCGCGGGCATGCCGTAGGCCAACTGCTCGTTGAGCGCAGGCAAGAGCACGGTCCCCTGCGCAAAGTCGAGCCAGTAGCGCTGTTCCTGCCAGGCCAGATGGCCGATCATCCAACTGATGCAATTCATCGGGCCGAGACGCTGTGTTGCCGCGGCGGGGGATACGCCCTCTAGACCGCGCACGAATTCGCTGCGCGTGAAGCGCAATTGATCCACGAGAGGATGGGGCATGGCATGAGCCTCCTAGACACGAATCCCTCAGGCCGACGACCGCTGAACATCCTCCAGATAGTCCAGCAACACGGCTCGATTCCACACCTGCGCCTCGATGTAATGGGCCAGCCGGACCGGCATCTTCGTCTGCCAGCCCTCACCCGGCAGCCCTTTCTCGGCGATGATGCGCATCATCTCGTCCAGGGTGAAGACCTTGCCGTGATAGTCCGGCTCGTAGTACTCCGGGTTTTTCTCCACGGCCATCAGGGCGGACACCATGCTGTCCGGGTAGGTGAAGCTGACCTCGTGCGGGTCCAGAATGGAGAGCGGGATGCGCAATTCGTCGGTGGTAGCAAGCGTAACCGGGTCTGCGACGATATCCAGCCATTTCGGTCTGCCGAGCACCAGGTAGATCGGGTGGTCGTCTTTTGGCCGCCCGCCCTTGACGATGAATTCGGCCCGCAAGTATTGTTCGATCTGTGTCCGCGCGCGCCAATACCATTCAGGGTCTTGGAAGCGCTCCCAGAAGACCGATTCCTCGTTGTAGAGTTCCCGCATGAGCGACAGGGCCTGATCTTCGGACAATTCCGACAGCGACTGAAACGGTCGCCCGCCCTTCTTGTAGATGTGTAACAGGAAATCCGGCATGGGCATCTCCCTGGCTGCTCGCTGAGGTCGCTTATTGCGATTGGCGCTAGCGTTAGTGTACGACCGCAGTTGCCAAATCGCCAACCCAACGTAAACACGCCCCTCGCCGGGGAAGCTGTACGCAACGCGTGCGAGCTTCTTCGACGAGGGGCGATTGGGTCTGCCGTTTGTGCGGGTCGCTGCGCCTATAGGCTCGGCGCGGCTTTCAGCTTGGTGAACAGGTCGCGGAAGATGGGGTCGCGGTGAATGTAGTTGGCCGACCGGATCAGATGGCGCGAGTGGTCGACGCTCCACGTCACCTGGTCGGTCAGGATCGGGCTGTGCACCAGGTCGGTCGGCGTCCAGCTTGAGTCGATCAGGTAGGCGATGGTGGCGATGTCCCAGATAACCTTCGACCAGCCGAGGTGATCCTCGTGGTAGCCCTTCACGATCTCTACCAGGTAATCGCCGATGGCCCCGCGGCCGCTGACGTGGGCTTCCAGTTCCGGGATCGTGGTGTGCAGGTGCGTCGTCACGCCCATGCAGGGGATCTGCACCAGCGGCACGCCGCAGTCGAAGACGAGGCGCGCCGCTGGCACATCCTGCGCCAGGTTAAACTCGCGCGTGTGCGGCCAGTAGAGAGCATGGCCGCCCAGCCACACGATGACGATGCGCTCGATGATCTTCGGCTCCATGAGGATGGCCGAGGCCACGTTGGTGATGGCGCCGATGGCGACCACGTAGAGCGGGTCGTCGGGCGGGCTGGCCAGCGCGCGCTGCACCAGATCGCGGGCGGCTTCGCTTTCCTGCGGCTTTAGGTCGCTGCTCAAATAGTCGGTGGAGCCTTTGAATACCCAACCGGCGGGCGACACCTTCATCATCTCCAACAGGCGCAGAATCTCGTCGTAGCTCCTCTCCATGCCATCGGCGGGGCCGGATGAGCGATCGTTGTAGTAGGGTGCGGCGTAGACCGCCTCCAGCGCGATCTTGTCGGGCGAGAGCAAGGCATAGACCAGTGCGAACTGGTCATCCACCTCGTTGTACGTGTCCGTATCAAGGGCGACGCGGACCTTGCCTGTGGGCGGCTGGAGGCGAGCCAGGCGCACGGCTTCATCGATCTGCGGCATCTGCATGGTGTGAATCCTCTCTATCGGGTAACAGTCAGGGTTTAGCGAGGCTGCGCCGTCGTGGCCCGGCCTGGGCGCAGCAAGAGAACGGAGCGGCAGCCTATTCTTTCAGGCCGCTGCTGGTGATGGCGCTCACGTAGTAGCGCTGGAAGGGCAACATCAGCAATATCGGCACGATGGCGGCTAGCATAGAACCGGCGAGCAACTCGTTCCAGAGCGTCTGGAACTGGCCCACGTTGTTGGAAATCTCAACCTGGATCACGCGCAGTTCCGGGCGAGGGGCGACGAGCAGCGGCCAAAAGAACGAATCCCACTGCGAAAGGAAGAGCAACAACGATGCGGTGATCATCACCGGCGTCGACAGGGGCAGCACCACGGCCATGAAGAGACGCGCCCACGACGCCCCGTCTACGCGCGCCGCGTCGATCAGGTCCTGTGGGATCTCTTCGAAGAACTGGCGAAAGAGGAAGATCACCATGCTGCTGGCAAGGCCGGGGACGATCAGCGCCTGCCAAGTGTTGATCCAGCCAAGGCTGTTGACCAAGATGAAGCGCGGGATGGCGGTCAGGTCGATGGGGATGAGGAACGTCACCAGAATGGTGAAGATGAACAAAAAGCGTTTGCCCACAAAGTTGAAGCGGGCGAACGCAAAGCCAGCCATCGCATTGACCACGCCGCCGACCACGACGACGGTGACGCCCAGGATGAGCGTATTGATCATCGACCGCTCGAAGTTGCGCGCGAAGAGGTTGCGATAGGCGTCGAGCGTGAATTCCACAGGCAGAAAGGCTCGCCAGGAGAATGGATAGGCATAGCGGAAGACGAGGTTATTGGGCGTAAACGACGCGGCGATCGCCCACAATAGCGGCACGAGGACGATGGCGGCGACAAAAACCAGCAAGATATAGATCAGAGTCGTTTCCAACAACTCCTGTCTACGACGCTTGCTGCCTAGGCGAGAGGCGGCCTGAATCGTAATGGACTTTGTCTGTTCCGTCATTACTTGTTCTGTCATTGCTTGCTGTCCTCGGCTAGCTCGATTGACGTTCGCGCAACAGGAAAAACTCGAGGCCGATCACGGCGAACACGATCAGGAGCATCACCCACAACATGGCGGCGGATGCGCCTAGATCGCCGTAGACGAAGCCGCGGCGATAAGTTTCGTACATGATCAGATTGGTCGACAGTTGCGGCCCGCCCTGCGTCAGCAGAAGGATGGGCGCGAACATCAGGAAATTCGCCACGGTATCAGCCACCAGAACGAAGATCATGACGCCGCGTAACAGGGGCAGCGTCACCCGCGTGAAGATCTGCCAGCGATTGGCGCCGTCGATTTTAGCCGCTTCGATTACCGGCTCGGAGATGCCCTGCAGACCGGCCAAGAAGAACAGCGTCCACAGCGGCACGCCTTTCCAGGTGGCGAGAATAATGATCGACCAGAGCGCATGCGACGGCGCGGTCAGAAAGGGCTGGGCAGGGATGCCCAAGAGCGCCAGCACGCCGTTGACGATGCCCGACTGGCTGTCCAACATCAGCCCCCACACGATGGTGGTGACGTTGATGGAAACAGCGACCGGCAACAGATAGATGCTGCGGAAAAAGGCGATGCCGCGCACGCGCTGGTTCGCCAAGACGGCCAGCCCCAGGGCCAGCAGCACCTGAATGGGGTTGACCAATAGGCTAAAGATGACGGTGACGCGCAACGATTTCCAGAAGATCGGATCGTTGAGAATGCGCTGGAAGTTTTCCAGACCGATAAAGATGCGTCCGCCGCGCACCAAAGAATTGGCGTGCAGGCTTTCGTTCAACGTAGCAATCGTCGGAAAGAGGTTAAAGACGAACAGAAGGCCGATAGCCGGCAGCAAAAACAAATAAGGAATCAGACGTTCGCGGATTATCATTTCGAGTGACCTCGCACCTTAGGCGGCTTCCTGCCCAGCGTGTATCCACAGTGCCCGCCGGCAGGATGCGCAACCCAATAATGCACCCTGCCGGCAGATCAATTCACTGCGTACAGAAGGCCGGGGACGCGAAGCCGTCATCGTCCCCGGCGAGCGAGGCTGTTAGCGCGTATACTTTACCATCTCGCTGTTGATGCGCTCCACCGCCAGGTTAAGGGCCTCTTCCACATCAGCCCCGGTACGGATGTCGGTGAAGGTGTTCTGCAAGATCTGCTCATATTCCAAGAAACCGGGAGACAGCCCGCGGGGAACCGGATTGACGGTGGCTTCGTCCGCCGCCATCTTGAAGTAGGACATGGGCGGTTCGGCAAATTGTTCATCCGTGTTGAACAGGGCCAAGACGGATTTCTGCGCGGGGAAGTCGCCGCTGCCGATGCGCCACCAGGTTTCGGCGCCCTTGCCGGTGGTCAGCCAGCGCACGAAGCGCGCCGCGGCTTCCGGCGCGTCGGAGTTGGCGTTGACGCCGATGTGCCAACTGCCGGTGGGGGTTACGATCTCGCCGTTCTCGAAGTAGGGATGGCGAGAGACGCCCCAAGCAAACGGAACCTCTTCGCGGATGAAGCGGTTGATGTTCCACGGGCCGGCGATGTACATAGAGAGTTTGCCGGCGGCGAACAGGTCGCTGGCGGGCACGGTGTCATCCGGCGGGGCGGCCTTCCACTCGTTGAACATCCTGGAGTAGTAGGTGAAGGCGTCGATCCAGGGCTGCGAGTTGATCACGCCGTCGACGGTCAGCCCGTCCGGGCCGATGGCATCGCCGCCCAGACCCTCGGGCATGGGCTGCAACTGGTAGATGCGGTTGGTCTGTTCCCAGGTGAAGCCCCACACATCCGTCACGCCGTCGCCGTCATCGTCGAAGGTGAGCTGCGGCGCGATTTCGGCGATGTATTCGAAGGTCCACCGCTCGTCCTCGCCGGGCGGCGTAATGCCGGCCCTGGCAAAGAGGTCGGCATTGTAGAACAGGAAGTTGGTGGAGGTGTTGACCGGCGGGGCGATCAGTTCGCCCTCGTAGGTGCCCGCGGCCATGGCCGCTTCCAGCCAATCGGCCTTTTCGTCCTCGGTGAAGACATCGCCGACGGGCAGGAGCCAGCCGCGCAGGCCGTAGCCGGTGACCAGCGGCACGTCGACCGAGAGGACGTCAGGGTCGGTGGCGCCTGCGCCGAGCCGCACCTGAATCTGCTCGAAGAGCGAGTTGAACGGCACCATTTCCGGCTCGACGTTGATGTCGGGGTTTTCGGCTTCGAAGACATTGATCACGTCTTGTACGCCGTTCCAGTCAAGCGTCAGCCATGTGATGGTGGTGACGCCTTCCGCTGCAGCCGGTTCCGCAGGAGCGGCTGCGGGCGCTGCGGGAGCTGCCGGCGCGCAGCCTGCCAGCATGATCAACACAACCAAGCCGAGTGTGAGAATTGAACGCAAACGCAACATGTTTTTCTCTCCTTCTGTTGAGGCGCAAGCATCGATGAAAACTGCCCTGAGCTGTTTCTGCCGTTATCTGCCAATCGGTCTGAGGCCGGACGTCTCCTTTCTTTGAACTGACGCAGACGCACATGATGTGGCACGAAACACACGAAACAATCGACAGCGTTACGCGTCCGAATGGCGACCTTCTGGAAAGTCGAGAACTTCCTGCAAGGCTCAATTCGTTCAACCGCGCGAGACTTCTGTCGATCGGGGGTCGATTCACTATTGCCGCTAAGCGAAAAAACGGTGTAGCAATCGCCGGCCTGATTCAGTCCGGCGACGAATCAGGCCGGCGACGGAAGATAAAGACTGGCTGGACAACCATCTGCAACACGCCGAACAAAGCGCTTTCCGGTAGTGTATATCTTAGCCGCATTCTGCGCAAACAAAGCCGGTGATTGGCCGGTGGAGCTTCGCGGTTTTGCAATTTGCGCAACCAATCGTTTCTGTTTACAATGCCAGGTTAGAGGCTGGCTCCCCAACTTGCTTGCCTCCGTGGTTTGACATAATCTGCTATTCATCTCATTGCATCATCATTGCCGCCTAGTTATACGGTTCGGCTCTGCCGACGATCCAGCCTGCGCCAAGCAAGTTGTTTTGCCTGCGGCTGTTCCCGAACAGCGCTTCTGCACGATCCGGATCGTCTCCCTACGAACCGATTTTCACTCGGTTGCCGGCCGCTTTCCAAGCGGGCTGTTGCCGCCTCTAGAGAAAAATGTGGGCATCGAACGCTCCCCCTAATGATTGGCGCTTAGGCTTACCCCGCCAGCGTCCCCCGGTTCTGGATAGCTGATTATGCGTCTATCGTCAACCATTTGCAGATCAAGCTAACTAAGGAGGCAGAAGGTGAACACGAACAAGCATTCCGGTTTTAGTCGTCGCGAGTTTCTGCGTCGCTCGTCTCTGCTGGCTGCCGGGGGGTTGTTGGCGGCCTGTGCGCCGGCAGCGCCCGCCGCCGCGCCCGCCGCCGGCGGAGAGGCCGCAGCCCCCGCCGCTGCGGGAGGGACCATCCAGTATTGGTTTGGCTGGAATAACTTTGCCCCGGTCTGGGACATCTTTATGGAGACGGACGAGCTGAAGGCAGCGCTCGGCGAGAACACCATCGAAATCAAGGGCGGCACGAATGCCGAAGCGTTCTTGACGGCGGTCGCCGCCGGCACCCCGCCGGACGGCGCGTCGAACACGCAATACCTGGACTATATGGCGCGCGGCGTCTTGGTTCCCATCGATGACTGGGTGGCGGCCAGCGACACCTTCAAGAAGGAAAACTACCTGGAAGGCAGTTGGAATGACGGCTTCTACCAAGGCGTCATGTATGGCGCGCCCGCCAACGAGGGCTTCCTGCGCTATGGCCTGAACTATAACGCCCGAATGGTAGAGGAGGCGGGCCTTGATCCGGATAACCCGCCGCTGACATGGGAAGAATGCCTCGCCTGGCACGAAGCGCTGACCAAGTTCGACGATGCCGGCAATCTCATCCAGATCGGCATGGACCCCTACGATGCCATGGGCGGCCAGCTCGCCATCCAGGACGGCTTCTACCCGCCCGTGTCATGGGGCTGGAAGTGGTTCGACCCCGAAACCGGCGAATTTGATCTGGATAACGAGATGATGGTCCAGTCTTTCGACGTCATGGGCGAGTTCTACAAGATGGTCGGGCCGGACAACATGGCGGGCATGCGCCAGGTCGAAGGTCAGGGCGGCTGGGGCGGCTCCTTCAATACCGAGGTGCAGGCCATGCTCATCGAGGGCTACTGGCATCCGGGCGAAAGCATGATCGAAAAGCCGGAGGTTGGCCAGTTCAACCGCGCCTCGTGGGCGCCGGTTCCGGGCAGCCGCGCCGGCGTGAAGCCGCAGGGCTTCGGCGGCCACTACGTGATTTTCTTCAAGGATGGCAAGAACACCGAAGGGATGTTCAAGGTTGCGGAGTTCCTCAACACCAACCTTGCCTGCGAGGCCATCTTCGCCAACGTCGGCTGGCTGCCGGGCCTGCTGACCTTCATCGAGACGGTGGACCCAGCCGCCTATCCGGGACTGGATTTCTATTTCAGGTCGGTTGAGGAAGCGACTGAGTGGTCATCCCCGGCCCGCTGCCCGATCACCCAGTACGCCAGCCAGCAATACGTCCAGATTCGCGAGGCGCACTATCGCGGCGAGATGACGTCGGCTGAGGCTGCGGCGGAGTTCCAGCGCCGCTGCGAGGAAGAGTACCGCAACGCCGGGTTCTAAGACCGCGCACGAAGCCGGCGAGCGCTGACCGGGCTGGACGGAGCCTACTCCGTCCAGCCCTCCCCTGGCGCCGGCATGCGACGGACGCTGTGTAACGGCGAAGCGGCAAGCCTTCTCCGCGCATCTCAATTCGTTCGCTCGACGGAAGATTGCGAACGTTTTCTACAGATTGACGAGGTCCCTATGGCAGTAATGGCTTCAACCACCAACCGTCCGCGTATGTCCGCGGCCGCGCGGCGCAGGCAGCTGATCGGACTGCTTTTCGTCTCGCCCTGGCTGATCGGCTTCATACTGTGGACGATCTACCCGCTGATCTCCTCGCTCTACTACAGCTTCACCCGCTACGACTTGTTGCGCCCGCCCGTGTTCATCGGCCTGGAGAACTTCATCGAGATCTTCACCAGAGACCCGAATTTCGGGCAGGTAACCTATAACACGTTGTACTATGTAGGGCTGAGCGCCCCGTTGGGCGTAGCCTCCGCCTTCCTCATGGCCACGCTGCTCAACACGGAGATGCGGGGACGATCGATCTTCCGGGCGATCTTCTTCTTCCCGGCCATCGTGCCCGCGGTGGTGGTGGCGATGGTGTGGCAGTTCCTGCTCAACATCCAATACGGCGCCATCAACGCCACGCTGCAAGGCTTGGGCCTGCCGGTGATCCCCTTCATTGCTAACCCGGCCTTTGCCAAGCCGACGATCATCCTGATCCACATGTGGGCGCAGGGCAACGCTATGGTCATCTTTCTGGCCACGCTGCAAGACGTGCCGCGCTCGCTTTACGAAGCGGCTACCGTCGACGGAGCGAACGCCTGGCACAAGTTCTGGAACGTGACCATTCCCATGTGTACGCCCGTCATCCTCTTCAACCTGGTCATGGGCCTGATCTACGGCTTCCAGAATTTCACATTGCCTTGGCTGTTGACGGCCGGCGGTCCGAACCAGGCGACCGAGTTCTATGCCATCTTCCTCTACCGCAACGCGTTCAGTTACTTGCGCATGGGCAAGGCTTCGGCTCTGGCGTGGATTTTGTTCGTGGTGGTGGTGATCTTCACCATCCTGCTGTTCAGAAGCTCGGGGCGCTGGGTCTACTACAGCAGCGGCGACGAGTAGGAGAGGAGACGCAACCATGTCCGTGCAAGCATCAACCACCCCCTCTGCCGGCGCTGAGGTCGGCAAGGCGAGCGCGATCAACATCGGCGCGATTCTCCTGCAAATCGCTAAATATATCCTGCTCGTCATCCTGGCGTTCAGCTTTATGCTGCCCTTTATCTGGATGGCGACGTCGGCGGTGAAGAACGACTCGCAGGTGTACACGGTCCCGCCGATATGGATACCAAACCCGGCATTGTGGGAGAACTTCTACAATGCCTGGACTTCCTACAACTTCAATCTGTACATGTTCAACACGGTATTCCGCTATGCCATCCCTACCACCATCGGCGTCACCGTCTCGTCCGCCATCGTTGCCTATGGCTTTGCGCGCATCTCGTGGAAAGGCCGCGACGTGCTCTTCTTCATCTGCCTGGCGACGATGATGGTGCCGTTCCAGGTGACGATGGTGCCGCTGTTCATTACGTTCAAAAATTTCGGGCTGATCAACACCTACTGGCCGCTGGTGCTGCCCGCTTTCTTCGGCAGTCCCTACTTCATCTTCATGCTGCGCCAGTTCTATCGCACGATCCCCGTCGAGTTGTCCGACGCGGCCTATATCGACGGCGCCAACGAGTTCGAAATCCTGTGGAAGATCATCTTGCCGTTGGCCAAGCCCGCGCTGACGGTGGTGGCGCTCTTCCAGTTTATGAACGCCTGGAACGACTACCTCGGCCCGCTCATCTATCTCAACCAGGAGAACATGAAGACCGTCGCCCTGGGGATCGAAGGATTGCGCCGCACGATCACCCAGGTCGGCAGCGCACAATTGGCCTATCCGTACCTGATGGCGGTCAGCACGCTGGTTACGCTGCCGATTTTGATCGCGTTCTTCTTTGCACAGCGCACGTTCATCGAGGGCATCTCGCTCACGGGTATCAAGGGGTAGAAAGCCGGCGAGCCTGGCCTGGTCATGGCGACGCGCCGCTTGCTGCGGCTGGCAGTGGCGCGCACGGCCTGTTGCCGCGCGCCCATGTGTTCTGCACGCTGCCGGCGCAGGATGTCTCTATTGCTATTTTCCTGTCTGCTTGGCGCAGGCGGGCCTTTATTTTTTCCGCTTTCCCCTCGATCCTGCTATAGTTTGATGAGCGCCGCGTTGTCTGTCTCTGGTTTCCCTGCCGCAGACAGACGCTTCCCCCCAACGCCGGCTCCGCCCGCCTTCGCCCTTGGATGAACAGGAACGCCTCCATGAATATGACCCGCCTGAAGGAAGCAAGACGCTGGCCCGGAAGCGAGTGGCTCAAGGACCACCCGCGCTGGATGGAGTTCGTCTACGACGCGACCAAAGCCGTCTTGGAGCCGCTCTACCCCGGCATGAAGCGCGTCAGCCCGCGCGGCACGCAATGGCTGCTGATCCAGATGGAAAAGCTCTTCAAGGGCTACCTCTTCAACTGCCAGATGTGCGGCCAGTGCATCCTGCACAGCACGGGCATGACCTGCTCCATGAACTGCCCCAAGAACCTTCGCAACGGCCCGTGCGGGGGCGTGCGCGCCGATGGCCGTTGCGAAGTCATTCCCGAGCGCATGTGCATCTGGGTGCAGGTCTATGAGCGCAGCCTGCACATGGGCAAATACGGGCACGAGATTCACTGGGTCATGCCGCCCGTGAACCGGGCCATCCAGGGAACGTCGGCTTGGGCCAACATGTTCGAAGGCGTCGACTGCGACTGCCCGCCCGGCTGGGTCAGCCTCGCCCAGTTGGAGGGCGAGGTCATCATGCGCGAACAGCCCGCGCCCGGCCTCTCCGCCCGCTAAGCCGAGACAACCGCCCACCAATTCACCCAACAGGTATCGCTATGGACACCATCGTCAAATCCGCAACTCGGTCCGTCGCCATCGGCCCGGAACAGCCCTTCATCATAATCGGCGAGCGCATCAACCCGACCGGACGCAAGCGGCTCGCTGCGGAGATGCAGGCGGGCAACTTCGACCGCGTCGTCAAAGATGCGCTGGCGCAGGTCGAAGCCGGCGCCCATATCCTCGACGTGAACGTGGGCGTCTCCAGCGTCGAACCGGAAAAGACCGAACCGGAAATGATGGCGCACTGCGTCGAGTTGATCCAGTCGGTGACCGACCTGCCCCTGAGCATCGACAGCAGCGTCGTGCCCGCGCTGATCGCCGGCATCCAAGCCGCCAAGGGCCGTCCGCTGGTTAACAGCGTTACCGGCGAGGAGGAGCGTTTGGAGAAGGTGCTGCCGGTGGTCGCAGAGTACGGACTGCCCGTGATCGCCATTACCAACGACGAACGCGGCATCCTCTTCGACCCGCGCGAGCGCTTCGCGGTCGCCCGCAAGATCGTGGAACGAGCCGAACGCTACGGCATCGCGCGCGCCGATGTGCTCATCGACCCGCTCGCCATGCCGGTGAGCAGCGTCGCCACCGCCGGAACCGACCTTTTTGACATCACGCGCATGGTGCGCGAGGAACTGGGCTGCAACACAGTCTGCGGCGCGAGCAATATCAGCTTCGGCCTGCCCAATCGCCAGGCCATCAACAGCGCGTTCATCGCCATGGCGATCGCCTCGGGCTTGACCTCGGCCATCACCAACCCGCTGGACGAGGCCGTGCGCCAGACTATTTACGCGGCCGACGTGCTCATGGGTCGCGACGAATACTGTATGGCCTATATCACGGCCATGCGCAAAGCAACCGCCTAATTTCCGCCAGGCCCGCGCCAGACGCAGGCCGATCCACTGCTCGCGGGGTGTGCTCCATGACCGACAATGGCAACCTTTCCGCCTCCGCTCCCAGCCAACCCGCCGCTGCGCCGGCCTCGCGCCCCGAGCGCACCGGCAGCCGGCTGGAACGCGTGTTGCGCTCCGGCCGCTTCGCCGTCACCGCGGAGTTGCACGCACCCGACAGCGCCGACCCGGAGGACGTGTATCGCAACGCGCTGGTGCTTTCCGAGGTGTGCGACGCCATCAACGCCACCGACGGTTCCGGGGCCAACTGCCACATGAGCAGCCTGGGCTGCTGCGCGCTGCTGGTGCGCGCCGGCTACGAGCCGGTCTTCCAGATCGGCTGCCGCGACCGCAACCGCATCGCCATCCAGGGCGAGCTGCTTGGCGCAGCCGCACTGGGCATCCGCAATGTGCTCTGCCTGACCGGCGACGATGTGAGCGCCGGCGATCAGCCCCAGGCCAAACGCGTCTTCGACTTCGACTCGATCCAACTGCTGCGCACAGCGCGGGTGATGCGCGACCAGGGCGTGTTCCTCAGCGGACGCCAACTGACTACGCCGCCCAAGCTGTTCCTCGGCGCGGCAGTCAATCCTTTCGCCCCGCCTTTCGCATGGCGACCGCATCGCATGGCGAAAAAGATTCAGGCGGGCGCGGATTTCTTCCAGACACAGTACTGCTTCGACGTGCCGCGCCTGACGCAGTTCATGCAGCGCGTGCGCGATTTGGGCCTGCACGAGCGCACCTTTATCCTGGCCGGCGTCGGTCCGTTGCGCTCGGCGCGCGCCGCCGAATTCATCCGCACGAAGGTGCCTGGCGTACACATCCCCGACGCGGTGATGGACCGGCTGGCAAAGACGCCCAAAAAGCAGCAAGCAGAGGAAGGCAAGCGTATCTGTATCGAGATCATCGAGCAGGTGCGCGAAATCGAAGGCATACACGGAGTGCATCTCATGGCCTACCGGCAGGAGGAGACAGTCAGCGAGATCGTAGAACGCGCCGGGCTCTTCCCGCGCCGCCCCGCGTCATGACATGACGGCAAACCGCAAAGGCGCAAAATACAAAGCGGTTTTGATTTTCATCGCACCAACAGGAGAATGATCGTGGCTCTTAGAACCGCCGTACCCAGCGACATCGAAATTGCCCAGGCCGCCAAGCTCGAGCCCATCGAGGCTATCGCCGAGAAGATGGGCCTGTCGCGCAGCGACATCGAGCTGTATGGCGATCACATCGCCAAGGTCAAGCTCGAAGCGCGCGACAAGCTTAAGGACCGGCCCAACGCTAAATACATCCTGGTGACGGCCATCACGCCCACGCCGTTGGGCGAAGGCAAATCCACCACTACCGTGGGCCTCGGACAGGGGCTGCACCACATCGGCAAGACGGCCACCATCGCCATCCGCCAGCCCTCACAGGGGCCGACTTTCGGCATCAAGGGCGGCGCGGCGGGCGGCGGCTACAGCCAAGTCGTGCCCATGGAGCAGTTCAACTTGCACATGACCGGCGACATCCACGCCGTGACTGCGGCCAACAACCTGCTGGCCGCCATGATCGACAACCACATCTACCAGGGCAACGAGTTAGACATCGACCCCTACAGCATCACCTGGCGGCGCGTGCTCGACGTAAACGACCGCGACCTGCGCAACACCATCCTCGGCCTCGGCGGCAAGGCCGACGGCCGCCCGCGCGCCTCCGGCTTCGATATTAGCGTCGCCAGCGAGGTTATGGCAATCCTGGCCCTCACCACCGGCCTGCGCGACATGCGCGAGCGTTTCAGCCGCATCGTCATCGGCCAGACCGGGGCGCGCATGCCCGTCACCGCCGAGGACCTGAAGGCCGCGGGCGCTATGACCGTGCTCATGAAGGAGGCCATCAAGCCCAACCTCTTCCAGACGCTGGAGAACACACCAGCTCTCGTCCACGCCGGCCCCTTCGCCAACATCGCCCACGGCAACAGCTCCGTCATCGCCGACCAGATCGGCATTAAGACCGCGGACTACCTGCTCACCGAGGCCGGCTTCGGCGCGGACATCGGCGCGGAGAAGTTCTTCAACATCAAATGCCGTTACAGCGGTCTGCGCCCCGATGCGGCCGTGATCGTCGCCACCATCCGCGCGCTCAAGCTGCACACGGGCAAATACCGCGTCGTGCCGGGCCGCCCCCTGCCCGACGAGATGCTCAAGGAGAACCCGGACGACATCTACGAAGGCGCGGCCAACTTGCGCAAGCAGATCGAGAACATGCGCAAGCATGGCGTCAGCCCCGTAGTCTGCGTCAACCACTTCGCCTCGGACTTCGACAGCGAGGTCGAGGCCGTCTTTGAGATCGCCAAGGAAATGGGCGTGCGTTGCGCGCGTTCGGATCACTGGGCAGAGGGCGGCGCGGGCAGCGTCGACCTGGCGCGCGTCGTGGTTGAGGCCGCCGAGGAGCCGGCCGACTTCAAGTTCCTCTATGACCTGGAGCAGCCGATCAAGGCCAAGATCGAGACGATCGCACGCGAGATCTACGGCGCGGGCGAGGTCGTCTTCGAGACAAAGGCTGCGTCACAGATCCGCCAGTACGAGAAGAACGGCTTCGGCCATCTGCCCATCTGCATGGCGAAAACCCACCTGAGCTTGACCGCCGATCCCGGCGTCAAAGGCGCGCCAAGCGGCTTCACCTTCCCAATCCGCGAGGTGCGCGCCAGCGTCGGCGCCGGCTTCATCTACCCGCTGGCGGGCGAGATGCGCACCATGCCCGGCCTGCCCAGCCACCC